>Ga0247722_10000133_pt1 | contig 45390 bp, 96 predicted proteins | sample MSEWelMarce3H_FC_FD_189094 | JGI IMG/M metagenome (GOLD analysis project Ga0247722, IMG submission 189094) | Subsurface sediment microbial communities from gas well in West Virginia, United States - MSEEL Well Study Marcellus 3H_FC | ecosystem: Environmental > Terrestrial > Deep subsurface >... | reverse complement strand
GATCATCTTACTTTGGTCCAGTGAATAATTCCGTCATATCTATGCCAGTCTGTACCATACTTTGCTATCAATTCTTTTTCGACCTCAGCCTTGGGATCTATTCTAACACCAAATATTAAATCAAATAACCACATTACATTTCTATTAAGCACAAATATAATGAAATAATTCGGGATAAAAAAATTTTAATTATTGTACAGTTGAACCCGTTATATAGTCCCATTCAAATGGATCATTTCTAATCTGTGTATCAATCCAAATTAAGTTCTTGCCTATGTTATTTGCTATGAAGTCTGATACCATTTCAATTGTCCCAAACGGAGAAACTATATTTGGCTCAACCCCTCTGATCTTTATAGCAGTCCAGTAATTTTTAAAATTGTTGTCCGGATGGTTTAGCTTTCCTATTTTTATCGATGTGATGTTGCTTATACCAATAACGTTTACCTCCATATACTTGAGAGGCATGGAAAGACCTGAACCATAATCATAGTCATATGTCTCATCAAATATCTTCTGACTTATATAATCTGATAGAATATTTTTGCTTATATTCCCGTCCATTGGTCCATTATTTATTTTAGTATTTTTCTAATGCTCTTTATTTTGCCACTCGAAATTTCTAAAATCTTCCTCGCCTACATAAGGTGAGACTATAAGTTTAGCAAAATCTATAAAATCCTCTCTTGTTATCTCGCACTTAAGTATAGTAATTATAACATCTGATTTCCATCCGCTATTCTCGGGTCTAAGTACTTTACAGTTATCGAGTAATGGATGGTTTGGATTTTTCTCCTTAAATTCATTAAAAGAATCCGAAGAGTTACAAAGACTTATCCTCCAATAGTAGGTAAGTTTTTCCTTATGAAGCTCCCTTCCTCTAGTAGCTAATTCCTCCATTTCTGAATTGATGGATGCTATTCTTATTTTTATTTCTGCTGTCTCCATTCTATCTTGGATTATTCCAATCGAAGACCGCATCCAATCCAAGTGCTCTCACTAAACATCCGGTTATGAATCCCAATGAAGTCAGTGATCCAAACCAGTAGACTGATCCCTCCGAATAGTCCATGATGTCCCAAGTGTGGTTATACATGGAGATGAATAAATAACAAAGAGCCATTGCTCCGATTCCGAATGCTAATATTGTTTTCATGATTTGGTATTTAGTGTGAATCCTTCTAGTGTTGGACAGCCTTCAATGTTTAGACCTTTATGATCAGTTGCTAAGACCTTAATGCAATTTTTGTGGCTGTTCTTAGTTGCATCAGTTTCTAATCTTGTACCTGGAGATAATTTAGGTCCCAATGAATCAGTTACTATGCAGATATAACAGTCTCCTTGTTTAGGGGTTTCCGTTGATAATATAAAGGTGTTACCGTCTAATGTTATTTTTTGGATTGCCATGTCATTTGTTTTAATTGATAAGCAAATATAAGAAATCCTTTTGGAATAAAAAAATTATTCCCTTATTATTTTTGATCTCTCCACTGCTAATTCAACGAGACTACACCATTCATCGTCAAAATTGATTTCTTCACACTCTTTAAGAGTTCTTAGAAAATTTCTAATCTGCATACCTTCCCTGAAGTGAACTGGATGGACAGGTATTCCCTTTCTTTTCGAATTTAATCTTAAAACTGGAGAACATGTCCCAGTTAATCCCTTTAAATGTCCAAACCATCTAATCCCATCTTTGCCTAGGAATTCTATTAATTTATCAGCTATATTGTTATTATTTTCCATTTCCTATTTAATTTTAGCGAAATTTATTTTCATTTCGTCGATTAATTTCTCTACTGCTCCATTAATTTTAATTATTTCTGCATTAGACAGCCATAAACCCTCCTTAAGATCACTCAGGATGTATTCATGTCTATAGACTGATATTATTCCCCTGGATTTTGCTTTTTCATCCTTGTCAGCTTTATCAATCTCGTAGTTTCTTATTCTGAATCTAATTGCTATTGAATCATATTCTATATCGTTGGATTGTGCACATACAGCCATTATAAAATCATTAATTAACCCAATGTAAATCGGTGTCCCCTGATATTCCCTTTCCATCCAGTTAACCGTTGCAATATCATTTGCTGTTACTGGTTCATATTTTATGTTTTGTCTTTGCATCTTTAGCCTCTAATGGGATTTCTATCAGGTCCTTATCGCACCACTCCACTCTTTCATAGAAATAGTTTATCACAACAAGCTTACCTTTCCTCTCTATTTTTATCCTCCCTGAAACTATTGCAATAGGTAATTCAACTACTAGATTTCCATCCTTTAGTTTTCTATCTAAATATAGATTCACTATCCTCTTAGCAACATCGGTTCTTATTGTGCCCTTTGCCTTATGCTGAGTGTATATGACTGTGGTATCTCCTACCTTGCCGAACATTTCTATGCCTTCGTAACCATACTTATAGTACTCCACATTCTGTGAATAACAGAATGTGGAGACGAATAGAAATAATAATAATATCTTTCTCATTTATTCAAAATTACATATATCAACAGCCTGTGCTACTTGAAACCATTCCATTCTGACTGTGTCCTCACCTTCAGAAAATCCCTCCTCACTTTCATCCATTGGTGGAAAGTATTCAGCTTCAAGTATTGTGTCATTTATCTCTGGAGCATCCACACTGAAATCAATATCAAATTCACAGTCACCCCAATCACCTTCTTCCAGTCTTCTGACAACGTCTGCTGGGTTATCATCCGTTTGTACTATACCGCCATCACCTCCAACAACCCAAACCTGCATTTTCCACGGATTAAGAAAAACTTCACCATAGTCATGGGTGTAGCATTTTTTTGCAGTTTTTTGCAATTTCTCAATCAAGGGTCTAAGCGAATCAAGATCATAGTTGATTAGAAATGCACCATCATATTCGGATTGAAGTATGCTTAATGTTTCAACACCATCGGTAAAAACTCTAACAGTGCTAGATTTTTCATCCGTTATTTTGATATTGAATTTCACCTTTCTCTTCCATTTGGATTTCTTATACTCGTTCAGTACGGAAACACAATCAGCAGTTGATGAAACCTCTGCTGATATGTTTGTCATTTTAAATCCCTCTGGATTTTCTATTGCTTCCCTATCTAACTTAGGTTCAGGTTCGCCTGAGATTTTTCTAAGGTAAGATCTCTCTTCCTTACTTAGTGAGTCGATTCCACTTTTACTGATTTTATCCAGTATGCTGTCTAGTCTTCTATCTTCTGCCATTCTATTTTTTTATTAGTGATGTAATATAACTATTCTTATGAATGTTATCCATGATAGTATTGAGAATAAATGTAGAGCCGCTGCATAATCTTTTCTGAATGCGTCCATATGTGGTTCAGTGTGCTTTTTTAATTCACCATTGGATTGGATTTCCATTAGATCATCGATGTTGGATTCCTTTACTATTCTATTGATAACATATAATTCATATCCTATCATTATAGGTAAAACTGGTAATCTATATAAAAAAGCTACTATTCTCATAATCTTTAATTTTATATGCAAATATACAAAATTCCTACCATATAAAAAAATATATTGATGATTTTTTTGTGATATATAATTAATCAAATATTGAATATCAATGAATAGAAACCAGCATAGAGCAAGAGAGAATTCACTAAATCCTGATTTAAGTAGCGCTGAAATAGAAAGAAAATGGAGACTCCTGAAAGAGGAACAGGACAGGCAGGAGCTATTGGAGGCTATATCCAATTTTAATAAATATGCAGCAGCTTCTGTACCTATAGGTGGTGGTCTTTTATATCCTCCGGAGATGTTCGTAACAACCTGGAATCCCACACTTATATCTGTGGGATCAAGCACAGAAACCCAAATAAGATTACCATTAATCGCAACTGGTATCTATTCTTTTTTTGTGGATTGGGGTGATGGAACATCAAGTATAATAACCTCATATAACCAAGCAGAAACAACGCATACCTATGCATCACCCAATTTATACACAGTGAAGATAGTGGGTACTTGTCACGGATGGTGTTTTAATAATTCAGGAGATAGATTAAAACTTCTAAATGTTAAACAATGGGGGACAAGTTTTAGGCCATTTAATAATTATGGTACATTTTTTGGTTGTAGAAATCTAACATTAAATGATGTTATTGGAGTTATAGACCTTACCGGAATGACAAGTTTACAAGCGTTCTTTTTTGAATGTCTTTCTTTAACGCAGGTCAATAATATAAATGGATGGAACACCTCGGGTATAACATCGATGAGACAGGTATTTGAATCCGCTAGAGAATTTGATGATAATATAGGCTCATGGGACACATCGAATGTGACTGATATGCACAATATGTTTGCCAATGATTTTATGTTTAATAACGGAGGAAGCCCAACTATTAATAATTGGGATACTTCTAAGGTAACAACATTTAGATGGATGTTTGGTAGTGATACTGGAGTTCCTAGTAGATTCTCGAGGTTTAATCAGCCCATTGGGAATTGGAACACGTCATTATGTTTAACCATGTACGCAATGTTCTATAGGAATTCAGCATTTAATCATGACATCGGTACTAAAGCAGTAACTAAAAACGGAGTAACCTATACTGCCTGGGATACCTCCAATGTAACTGATATGAGTTATATGTTTGGTAGTACTGCAGTATCACCAGCTCTTGTCCCTGAGGGATCATTTAATAATGGTGGATCCGATAGTATTAAGAATTGGAACACATCCAAGGTAACTAGTATGATTTCTATGTTTAGTGTACAAACAAAATTCAACCAGGACATCGGTACTAAAGTTGTAACTGTTAATGGTAATACCTATACTGCATGGAATGTTGAAAATGTAACCAATATGTCTTTTATGTTGAATGGATTTACCAACGGTGCGTCATCATATGGAATTTTTAATAATGGCGGATCAGATAGTATTAAGAATTGGAACACAACAAAAGTAACAACCTTAGTTGCTTTCTGTCAGAGACAAGCATTTTTCGACCAGAATGTCGGTACTAAAGTTGTAACAGTTGGTGGTAACACATACGTAGCATGGAATATAGCAAACGTTACTAGTTTATCTAACGCATTTAGTTCAAGTAATCTTACAACCCCCGGTGTATTTAATAATGGTGGAGGTGGAGATTTAAAAAATTGGAACACATCCAAGGTAACATCACTAAACTCAACTTTTGCTGGTCAGAGATTCTTTGACCATGATATTGGTACAAAAGTTGCAACAGTAAATGGCGTTACCTATACTGCATGGGACACCGCCAATGTAACAACGATGACAGGTACGGTTGGATGTTCTACAGGATCCCCTGGTGTATTTATGAATGCGGGGTCGGATAGTATTAAAAACTGGAACACTTCTAAGGTAACCAGTATTGCTTCATTATTTCTGAATCAACCAATATTTGATCAGCCTATTAATACCCAGTCTGTTACCGTAAATGGACTCACATATACAGCATGGAACACTTCTCTTGTAACCACAATGAGTTCAATATTTGGTGGTGAAAGTCTAAAAGCATTCAACCAGAATATAAGCGGATGGAACACTGCAAACGTGATAAACATGTCATATGCTTTTAGAAATGCTATAAACTTTAATCAGAATATTAGCGGATGGAACACAGCGAAGGTGACAGATATGAGCAGTATGTTCTATAATGCCAATGCCTTTAATCAGAACCTGGCATCATGGAATGTATCATTAGTTTCCACGTTTGATAATATTCTCAATGGTGGATTTATGGATTTGTCAGGAATATCACAGACTAATTATGATTCGCTACTTAATGGCTGGGCTTCAAGAGCAGTTCTTCCTAATGTATCAATTAACTTTGGTAGTGTTAAATATAGCTCAGCAGCTTCAGCTTCAAGATCAGTGCTGACATCATCTCCCAATCTATGGACAATATTGGATGGTGGACAACTTATATAATATAAAATAAAATGATATACTACTTAGCACATAATGGAAATGACGTATTCAACTATGGAACCATTACACAAGGACAAAAAATAGAATCGATGCAACCTATCCTGAAATTCTTCAATACTATAGAAGAACTTGATTCCGAGCTTTCTTTATATGGTAGAAAAATAGATGATGTTATTTCTGAGATTTCTGGTGATGTTTTGTCTGATCTACCATCGATTGAGCCCTAGATTTTATATCTCTAGTTAATTTACAGAATTCACAATCCTGACTATGGACAGTTGCTATACCTGATCCAACCTTAGTTGTATATGTTGTAACCATATATTCGTGATTTCCCACCTTAACCAGAGATGATTTTATATTATCACCCAATCCCAGTTCTATCTTTTTAGGGTAAATATTTTTTTGTATTGTGCCTCTATTAGCCTCTAGTGCAATAGCACCGAATACCATAATAAAAAGAAATAATCCGAAAATAAATGATTCAATCTTTTCCCACACCGTGGATATGGTCAATTTAATTTTATCTATACTCTTTCCCATTCTAAATTGCTTGCTATGTGTTGTGTTATCAGCTCCTCTATTTGATCTATGGCGACAGTGGTTGATGAAACAACGGTCCTTAGATCATTATTATGTATTTTGTGTAGGGTAAAATAGACATCGTTATCATATGATCTATTTCTATTCTCTATCCTATATTGATATGTATTTGTCTCAAATATAACTAGTGGAGCATTATCAGGAAGAAGATTTCTCTGCTCGCTGATTTGAAATAGTGTTTCCGTAAGTCCTGCCAACTTATTAGGTCTTATTGGAAACATATCAGCTACTGTATATTTTGGAAATAGCTCATCCAAATTAAAACTAATTCCTGTTGTTATTTTATAGTTTCCCATACTAAACATTCTATTATATCTTTTATTACTTCTCTTTCCACCTCTTCCTCGTCCATGCTTGGTAAATTGAATCCTATTATCCAATATAGACGTTTATTGTTTCTTGTGGATAATTTTAATCTCTCTATAATTATCGGATTTATTCTCTCGTCAGGTCTTACTATTGGAAACAAGTCACATTCCTCACTATTCCTACGATATCCTGATTCAAAAATAGTATCAGTGAATATCTCCTTTACATGCACTATTGAATTTCTATCCATATAACAGATTTTGATATTTCTTCCACTAGATTCTCGTCCATCTACTTTGGTGTATAGTATGTGTATTTTGGAAATAATCCATCCAAATTAAAGGTAAATCCGCTTTCTATTTTATAGTTTCCCATGTCATGCATTCAATTATATCTTTTATTATTTCGCTTTCCACCTCGGATGCATCCATACTTGGTAGACTTGGTATTTTCTCATTGATTATCCAATATAGTGGATTATTATTTCTTGTAGCCACTAGTTTTTGTATAATAGTTGGTTTTGTCCTCCCGTCAGGTCTTGCAATCGGAAATGAATCATATCCATTATTTCCCATTACACATCCTGCCTCAAACATGGCGTCCGTAAATATTTCGGTTATGCTTACTACTGAATTTCTATCCATATAACAGATTTTGATATTTCTTCCGCTAGCTTCTCATCCATCTCCTTTGGTGTGTAGTATGTGTAATATTCGTCTCCTATCCACCAATGATCAGTATCAACGAACCTTTCTATTAACATTGATAGATTTGGTAATTTTATATTAATTCCCGCCTTATCAAATACATTATCCTCAAATTGGGAATGTACTATTATAAGATCTGTTTCTGCTAATGTTTTTAGAACACCTTCAGAAATAGTACTCAGTATTACTTTTCTGACGTGCTCCGTTTTATAGTATTCCATTCTATTTCACCAATCCTCTTTATTAAATTTTCATTGAGATGTTGTATTTCAAGATCACGTATTTTATCTCCTTGCTTACTAAACCAGAAAAATGAATTTTCGTCACCTCTCACATAGAACCTAAACATCCATAAGGAAACGTCATTACCCTCTGTATCCTCGTACCACATTTGTCTTTCCTTTGTTGCTACTATAAGACCTCCTGCCATGCTTGCTCCAAGGGTTAATGGAACATCATTTGAGATGCACCATTGGACCTCGCCGAAATGTTCATCAGATACAAGGTATTTGCTAGGACTTAATTCCGAATATAGCATACATTATTACTTTATGCAAATATATGAAAAAAGAATGAAATAAAAAAATAATTTGTGATAAAAATGTTACAATATGATATTGTAAACTGATATATAGCAGAAATATGTACCCTCTAATGAACTCTGATCCAACCTGTCCTCCCTATGTAATTGGGATCTTCCTAGGAATTTGCTTTATCGCAGTAATGATTGATATGTTTAAAAAATAGCTAAGAGTTAGTTATTTTTATGATCTTAACTGTACGAAATCTACAGCTATCTCATCTAGTAGTAGATCTCTTCTTTTGGTTAATAGTGATATATTCCTATCTATTTTTAGTACCTCATCATGAATGATCTTGGCTCTGGCCTCCTCGTCAGTAATTTCCTTCCATTCGGATCTCCAGCCGTTACCATGTCCGCTTGCGTCACTATAGCACCAATCCTCAACATGCTCACCTATTTCTTCCGGATCGTTAATATCGTCAAGAATTACGTGTCCGAGTCTGAACCCATTAGTTGTATACTTACTTATCTCTATTACCTTCATTTGTAACAATTTAATATGCAAATATAACAAAAAAATCCGAATAAAAAAATATTTATTCGGATTTTTATTAAATTAAACCTCGGTGTAGGCTTTTGCCTATTTTGCCATAGTCTTTAATACCAGTTCTTTTTAATACCTCTTCCTTAATCTCTGGTAGATCGTCAAGAATATAGAGCTCCAATGGATTCTCCTTGATATATTTGCAAATTGAATCTATATCTGAGTATCTAAGAAGACCACGTATGATTTCATTATTATTTGCCTTATTTGTACCTATCCTCTCTATTATTCCGATTGCATTAAGTATAGCTGCATTACCCCTTCCCTTTAGATATTTGTCTATAAGGTATGCTCTTCTGATGAAAGAATGTGGTCTTGCCCCTTCATACTCATCATTTATAGATTCTGCGCTTTTAATAAAGCCGTCAATAAATTCACTGGAATGTGATGGCTTAACAGACAAAACCGGTTTTTTATCTGTTAGATATTTTTCAATGTCCCCAAAAATGCCCTGATTCATATTATATCCACTGGTTTTGCTTAATGAATATAATATAAATAGTTCCATTGCTTTCTCTCTTTCTTCCTTAGTTGAGAATGGAATATTGGAATATATTTTATATGCACCGTATGTAAAATTAACTCTCTCCGCATTTTCCTCCCTAGACACAGGAGAAACCTTACATGGATACGTTGCACCTAGACGTATGAATCTTACCCCCTTGGTTATTGATGCTGGGGTTTGCTGTGTTTCGTACCTATTGTGAATAGTACCTCCGAGAGCACTCAATAAACTCTTATATGGTTCTATGCTGTTAAATTCCTCTATGGATGGCATCCATGAGATTTTTTTCTCATTAGCCTCAAATAGCTGATCAAATGTTAGTATTTTTTCCATGTCCTATATATCCCAATTTAAACAACGATGGACTGGTTTCCCAGTCCATCTAGTATTATATAACGTCAGCTAATGGAACGAAGCATTTCTTAACACCGACCACTTTCCATTCATTTTCTTTCGTGAAGACATATCCGTACTCTTCGTAATCAGAGTTAGCGAAACCTTCCATTGAATGTTTTACTGCTGGACCTCTAAAATCTTCACCTCTGTCTCTGTGATACGCTACTGTTACTCCCTCCGCAGGCTTGTCGAAAGAATGCTCAACACCGTCGGCAGGACCAACATTTTCGTGAAGTGAACTAATATCACCTAATGCTATCAGTGCCTTAACTTTTTCCGCATCTGTATAATGCTCAGCTAGTGTTTTACCGTTGGTTCCAGGATGACCATCCCAATGACAGTAGATTGATTCAATTCTACCGTTCTCGTTTTCAATACCGATTCTTGATCTTGTTGCCATTTTTATTTGATTTAATTGTTATTTAATAGTTTTTGGTGTATTAAAGAATATAACTCTTACCTCGCTGTTTCTAAACCCTGAGCTAAGCATGACGCCGTCTAGTTCTTCTCGCTCTTTGACGTCTATATTATACCACTTTGCAATGTATCTATATTTATCAGAATCTGCGAATCCAATTGGCTCTGTTCTGCACATGGATCCTCTGGTATAACCTAATTCACTAAGTCTTTTTTCTGCTGAATAATACCCATGAAAATCATCACCTGCAGGAAATATCTCTTCGTGAACTATCTCTCTTCCTAAATATGTTTTGGTTGCTTCCATTTCTTATTTAATTAATAGTTCCAGGGTTTTTCCTGAGATCTCTATTATGTGATTAGCCCATTCCTTTGCTTCTGCTGTTGAGTCAAATACTCTACTAACAGTTTCCTTGTATCCTAGATGAACAGTAACCTGTGCCTTGTGGTACATCTTTTTCTCCTTATCATCTATACGGTACCAAGAACATCCTCTTAGTTCCTGATCTTTCTTATAGTACCATCCATCATTTCCAGAACTCCATCTTTCGGGAAGTGCAGGTCTCTTACCCGCTGGTATAAACCCAAATATGTATAGTTGTTCTTCCGGTCTGGGTGGATAGAATATGTAATCTGATAGACTCTCCTCCCTAACCTCCATAACACTTATTTTTTCAACGTCGAAATAAACTTGTAAATCCATGATTTTATTTTTTTATGTTGGTAATATTTCTAATTTCTACTACAGTTCCATTATCATACGTTAGATCAACTCTAACTATTTCACCATCCTTATCTGTTAGCACCTCGTGCTTAACAACCGAATGATAGTACAGAATTCCAACTCTAACATATAGAGTATCGAATAATTCGTTTGCTGATTTAAGAACGGAATCTCTCATATCATAAGTCATACCAGCACTTTCTCTGATTGAATTTAACTTGGATAGAAATTCGGTTTTAATATCTGCAGCATTCCATTTAAGTTCAGCCTTGCATAAAACTCCGCTGTACTTTCTGTACTCCATTACACATTTTGCATCTATGTTACCCTCCATCGTTATGCCGCCGGCTCTGATGTGGGCTTCTCTTCCGTCAAGATGTTCTTTGAATAATGTGTCTATTGGATTTGGATATTTCATAGTTCTGCTTCTTCCTCTTTATAGAATCCGTCTTGGAATCCAATATTCGTTATGGAATCACCGCCTTCCCAAACAGCTAAAGCTGAGAATGATCCTGTGCTTTTTTCTAATGCTGGTCTAAGAACTGTACCTATAAATCCACCCGAACCTTCACCTGACATTGAGAGTTTGGTTACGTGTAAATTGCCTTCTTTCAGAATACCAACAATCTCCTGCCCACAACCACATTGTAGCGAAACCTCCATGGTGATTGCATCCTTGATTTTTGGTTCCTTAGGATGCCAATCTTTTCTTGATGATTCGTAAAGAGCTGCAAGAGGTATAACTAGATTATCCATGCTCTTCATTTTCCACGTAGTTACATTGTATGCCATAATGTTTTGATTTTTAATTACATGGCAAATATATAAAATCCTTTCCGAATAAAAAAATTATTTAAAGGATTTTTTCAAATTGGGGTGGATTCCCTATTGTTAGTATGCTTTCTAGTATCTCTCCTCCGAAGTTAATAGTATTATAACCAGTATCAAATTTACCAGTCATTAGAAATCTATTATGAGTCCCGGTTGTGTGCGAATTCAGAAATATCGTATATGTCTCTCCACTTAGTAATTTTCTATTTACTAGTGGATTAGGAAACTTGGAATCGTATACAAATTCATAAAATCTCATTGCATTTACCTTTCCTAGTAGTATAGCGTGATATGTTGAGTTTTCCATTATTTAACTTTTTCAAATTCTACTTCATTGACCTCTGTATAGAATATCGATATTATGGTCCATTGAGTGCTCTCGCCTCCAGTGGATTGTGTGATGTTATGCACAACAACATTATTTTCTGAAAACCATTGATTGATCTCTTCTTGCTGCTCTAGAGCCATCCAGCTTTTAAATATCTTTACCTTCATATACTATTTTTATTAAGACTTCTTTTTAGAAATTCCTCGTTTATCTCCTCCATAGTTTGATAACCCCTTGGTTCGTCCTCGTCGGAGTACATCACTTCAAATCTTGTCAATTTAGATATACCACCCGCCCACTGGGAGGAGTAAGTAGAGTCTCCATAAACAACACTAGCTTCCGTCCCATCACCACCAAACTCCTTCTCGAATTTAATTCTGGATTGGAATGAGCTCACCCAATCTAACAATTCCGCTATATGTTGTGGTCCAAAATCTTTTCTAATAAACACAAGATCTTCGAAAGTTCTAATTATAAAGAATTCTATTTTAGTGTTTCCCATTTTGAGTCTCTTTGGATTGCTTCTAGTAGATTTTCGTGGATAAGTCTTTCCAGTTTACCGAATGTACAGTGATATGTACCCATTGGAGTTTCGCACCAAACTGTTTGATCTGAGGTGTCAGCGTATCTTTTGATAACTATTTTATATCCTGCTATATAGTGTACAGATATAACCCCATAAACGCTGGGTCTTGTTGCTATTATGCCTTGAAATGGCTCACTAAAGGATATGTCTGTGAGTTTTATTGGTCTCTCCCTGTCTACGTCCATTGTTATGAATTGACTCATTGCTGAGTGTGACATTTCCTTTCCGTGCGTAGCAAATTTGAGTACCTTGGATTCTCTTTCATCTATCTCCAGGTCTCTTATTTGTCTATATACTGATTCCTGAACTGAATGATCTCTGGGAGATGTTCCATAGGAAGAATTTATAAACATTCTCAGCTGTGCTATCTTATCTCTTTCCATTTTACGTCAAAAATTAAATCCTTAGCTTTAAGCGAAATCACTATAGGTCCATCATAGTTTGGTTTTTTTATTGTTATGCTATCATTAATAACATTAGCCGAAACAACCTCCACTGTTGCCCCCTTGGAATAATAACCCCCGAATTTTGTATAAACCGATCTTCTAAGTGTTGCTGTTTGCATTTTGATTGATTTGATATGCAAATATAAGAAATTCTTTTTGAATAAAAAAATATTTTTACCTTAATTTGACCCAGCCTGGTCTGTAGTATATGAATGCTGAATGTGGCACTACCATATTTCCTAATGTGTTTTGTAGTTTGATTATCCTGAAATATTCTGGATTACCATCAATTTCTTTTACTATCACTGTTTCACCCTCACCCCATAGAATCTTATCCTTTCCTAAATCCTGTGATACTAGTGATCTTGTTAGTGTACCTAAATATTTGGTAGTTTCCATCATCTAATATTTTGCCATTCTATTATGAATTCATCAACCGAATCTTTCGGAACGTATGTTGCAAATGGCTTGTCAAATTTGCAAATAGTTACCATACCAATTATAGCATCTTCCCCGCCAATCCAAACAATCTCTCCGCCTTTCCATATAAGTTCATTCCCATATATGGATGTCTCGAATTCTGTCTTTATAATTGCTAATCTATCAGTTGGTTCCACCTTCGTTTTTTATATTTATAAACTCCATATTTATGAACCCCAAATGACTCCTAGAAACAATAAGATTTTTTGGTAGATTATTTCTATGTAGTCCAATTACTGGATCTTCCATTTTTATACAGCACCATAGGTGAGAACTATGAGGTCCACCGTGTTTTATGACCTGTACTGCTTCATTTTCGTTCCATGATATAAATCCACCTGATTGATAATTGGTTGTCTTAAATGCCTTATTAAGGACCGCTATATGCACGTCATTTGCCTGTATTTCATCCATATCAATCACCTTATTCGTTTAAATTCTATTGGAACCTCTACTATTAATTGTCTGAGCGCAAATATTGGTTCTAACAATCCTGCTGGATCTGCTATGTTATAGTGGTTATCCGATAACCCCTTAATGATTACCATCATTCCAACCTCTCCCCATTCGCATCCATCCTCCATGTTGGTGCCGGTCCAAAATACTATTGGTCTTTTTATAGTTCCTATTCTATAATCATCCATGCTACTTCAATTTTTCCTATAAATTTTTTAAGTACTGATATCGGGGTAGCCGCTCTGTCTAGATCAACTATTTCGTAAATTTCTTCCTTTGCGCTTAGTATATCAACTGTCATCCCAACATGTCCCCATTCAAATTCCCTACCTGCGCTATTGGTCCATGTTATTATTGGTTCCGTTATAACCCCAATGCCTATCTCTCCTTTATCCATTTCATACCCAAAAATTCGGAAACAATATTCTTCCATTTGATGTCTTCCGCCCACATAAGACTGATCCTATGTTTGGGAATCATAGTAAATTTTATTTTGTCATTATAGTACACCCTCACTTTTGGGCTCTCCTGATAATGAAGTCTTTCAACCTTATAGTAAATATTCTGTCCACTATCGAAGTCATGCACCTCCACTATAGTGCCAGGATGCCATGTAACCTCCCTGAACTTCTCCCCTGACTTTTCCTGAAAATCTAGTCTACAATTTAAAACCCCTATTTTAGTCGTTTCCATTCTGTGTTTATTATTTCAACTTCCTCCTCCGATATATTTAAAACAACACCTTTGTGATGTCCTTCCGTTATCGCTCCTTCGTAGTATGTTGTGTCGAAGTATGCAATTCTTGGATTGCTAAGTTCCATTGTTTCCCCCTTATATAAAATACCAAAGATCGTCCCAGCATAGGGATCATCCGGTCTATAGTCAAACTCAATATCCTTTGTAAGAACACCTAATAGCATATCTAATATTTTGGAGGTGCTGGTGGTTTGGGTGCTGGTATTTTCATGACGTGACTAGGAACCCTCGTACCACAGAATCCGAAATTGAATGAGAATGTGCTCTTTAGAAACCTTGCCTTCTTAACCTCCCCGTCCCAGCAGATGTAGCAATCAAATTCTGTTTCCTTCTTGAAATCAAAATCCTCCGTTTTTACCCATTTACATAACATAATTAATTCAATTAAAATTTTAAATTATAACTATCTGATTCTTTCCCATTTTGGCCATAGAGTTCCATAATACCTCCATTCGACATCTTTAAGGGGCTCAACAAAGGTGGTTGATGTGTATACTCTTTCTCCGCCAGGAAAAAGTAGAAGAAGATCCAGAACGTATCTAGATTTCTCATCCAATCCTGCGAATGGCTCTGTTATAAATGAAAGATTAGTCTCCATGACTAATGCAGGATTTTCTTTAAATAGAGGATCTATTCCATAACGCTTCGCACCGTTATCAAAATCTAAATTTCCGCTTCCGTCTCTTACTCTAACTAAATCACCCATTGATACCTTAAATTCACACTCTGCTTTAACACGATCTAATCTTTCTTGATGTTCCCTACCCAGAACTATCTCCTCAAAAATCTTCTCCTCTTGATTAAATCGGATATAGGTTTTGTATAGTTCTGATTGTTTTAACATTCGGTGAATCTTTTTACAAATATATGAAATCATTTCAATATAAAAAAATAATTGGGAATATATTTTCTGTATCCGAAACACCGTCGGCAACGGTGTGAGGAATCATCGAATCAAAAGCCCACAAAAAACCCCGGATAAGACCGGGGTTTTTATTTTATTAATCCTCTGATTCGTATTCACACTCGAGTTCATCCAGTAATATTGGATGCACATCATCAGCTTCAAAACCGCAACCTGTTGCAGTATCATATACCATCATCTCCCAATCGTCAGCGAGTGAATTTAGTTTTCTCTTGAATTGTTTGAATTGTTCTTCCGTTATAGTCTTATCTGTTTCAAAATCTATATTTAAAACTCCTGTTATTCTTGACATAATATTTTAATTTTGGATTTCTGATTGCCCTAGCATGGATCTAAGGTTTGTGTGAATCTCATTTATAAGATAACCTCTCGTACTATTTAATTCACCCAGTCTTTCAACTAGTGAATTGCTACCTTCCCGTGTTTCGAATTCATCTGATTTACAGAGCTCATCTGTTGCATAATCACCATATAGGTTCACCATCGATTTTTTCAATAATGTTAAGCAATCACCAAGAATAAGATTATGTTCATTTTGGATTTCTAGTAATCTTGTTAGATTGTTAGTTGCTGCTGCTTTCGTTGCTAATTTTTTTTCTTGCTCCATTTTTCTTAATTTATATTATTGAAAATTCACTTAATCTTTTGGTCAGGTAACTAATGTAATCTAGCAATTCCTGCTGATCTCTATAGATTTCCTCATCTCTGGTAATAAAGCTATTATCCTTTACACCTTTCCCCATACCTTCTTCTCTTCCATAGTCAATGCTTATACCTAGCCTTTCTGAAATACTGATTAGCTCTGCGCATATCTCTCTCGTTTTCTGAACATTATCTGATTTGATAGACAAACCTAGCGACAATGGTGAATCTGATATTACCATCCCTCTAGAACTTTCGCCTGGCATTGCTTTGTAAATTTTTTCTTCTTTTTCGTACATAGTTTTTATTTTAATTATTTTAATATTTTTCCATTACTACTACCCATGTTGAAGCAAATTCCCCGTCATTTGCACCCTCGACCTCTTTTAATATCCAACCTTTTTTCATTTGGTCTTTAATATAGCGAGCAACATTACCCGAATTTGTTTCGTAGGTAAAACTTTTTACTATAAAAACCTTAGGCTGTGCAGGTTTAACAGTCATTACAGAAACCGTTGTTGCTGATGTTAGAATAACCAATGCTACCCCAAGCAATATGTAGAATATATTTTTCATGATGCTATTTGTTTTTATAATCTGGTTTAAACTTTTTATTAAAATAAAGGTCTGCGTCATAGGGATTTTCTGCCCCATCATCAAAAGCTTCTTTTATTTGAGTCATTTCCATTTCTTTTGCTTGTTCAAGTATATCTTTCATACTTAAATTAGGTTTTAACATTTCGCTTATTAGCCATTCTACTGCTGTTTGTTTCATACTTTATCTATTAATTATTTAGTAGCATCTTTAAGTAAGTCATCACCCGATGGAATTTTGAAAGTTCCGGTTTCGTCAATTGTGCAATCTGCTTTTTTAAGTAAGTCATCACCCGATGGAATTTTGAAAGTTCCGGTTTCGTCAATTATGCAATCTGCTTTTGCTGATCTATAAGTATCAGAAAAAGCTACTTTGGGAAGCACAAAATTTAATTTCTGAAAAGTTTTACCACTGAGAGTTACTATGTAGTGCTGCTTTGTGTAATAAAGAGGTAGAGAATTTGGTAGATTTTCTGCATCGATGAATGCAGCTACGTGACTTCTTTCAACAAGATTAAATTCGTCAGCGTTACCAAAAAACCCGTTCAGTTTGTGATCGAACGTTTCGATATTTACGTGTCCAAGTTTAGCGAGCGTGTAATGCTCACCCAAATAGAGATTTGTTTCCCTACCGTCGGTTTCAATTGTTCTTAATGTGTACATGCTTAAAATTAGAATTGACCTATACATTCAAGGTTTTAGTGTATATGTGTATGTGTATATGTGTGTATTGGTATTATTATTGACCTGGTGATTCCGTTATTATATAACTATTAGACTGTGTCTCGTAGCTCTTAACCGATTGGTCCACTAAAACGTTATCTCTAACCGATAATTGTATTGGTCTTAGATTCATTGGCACTCTAATGTGGTCATAGCCGTTATTTATATTATCTGTGTTATCCAGATCCTGAAACGATATATGTGCGAATGTACCCCTTTCTGTGGTCTCTATATTGAATACCTCGATATTTGCTAGATTTCTCATTTATGTTTTATTTTTATATGTTTTATTTTTTGAAATGTTTCATTTATGCCATATTTCTTACATTTTCACACCGTCGGCAACGGTGTGAGGAATCATCGAATCAAAAGCCCACAAAAAAACCTGCTCAATGAGCAGGTTTTAAATGTAATTTATTCTGTCCGTATAGGTCCCATCCTAACAACTATCCAATTACATTTTTATGTTTATTTAAAACCTCATCAAACTTTTTACCACTTTCTGGGTTTGGATTGCCAATATTATCAATGGTCCAATTAACCATTTCATTGGCAATCAATTCCACCTCAACGTCACTAAATCCTTGTTGCTCCTTTTCCATTTCCTTGGCTTGTTCAAATAAATGCTCTGTTTGTTGAATTTGATTATCAATCAATATTTTATTTAGTTGCTTTTGTAACCATTCTACTGCTGTTTGTTTCATATCTTTTATATTTTAAAAATTTGATTCCATTTTTACTAATTCTAATCCACTTTCATTTACTTTATACATTGCTGCACAACCATATTCTTCTAAACATTCATTGTATAGTTCTTCTGCCTTATCTAAATTACGGAAATTTAGGTCTAATAAGTTGCCTAAATCCATTCCATATTCATCACCAGTTACTACTAAATATTTATCCATTTTGTCATCTTATTATGTTTTTAATTTTTTTAAATTAACATGGCAAATATATGGAAAAGCCTCGAATAAAAAAATTATTTTGTATCTTTTTTAACTCTCAATCAACAAAAAACCTGCTCTGTGAGAAAGAGCAGGTTTTAAAATCAACGTTATTTGACCAAATACTTGTTGTTAAATTTTAGTTTTTCTCCCAAGCGGTACCAAATTTTGCACTGATTGCTTCGAATGGTGATCTAACTTGGTTAGCCATATCAAAGTTTTTCTTAGCAAGCAATGCACCAGCTTCATATTGGATTTTTCTGTTGTCATAATCAGCAACTTTGAATCCTGAATCATGGCTTGAAAAGTGAGTTAAACCGTTTATCACATCATAGACAGATACACCAGTTCTAGCATTTTTCATTTGATCCTTGCCCATAGTGAATGTGTCAATTCTTGCATTATGGAATGCCTCTTTAGTTGTCACTAATGGAACCCAAGCTTCCAATTCTTTGTGTTCTGCATTTGAGTATCTTTTAAGTACATCATGTGCATTTTGAACCTCCCAAAGAGAAGCATTAGTATTCATGGCCAATCTAACTTTCTCGTCGAATAGTGTTGGTCTGAATCCTCTTGTTGCCATATCATTCAATAGAGCCCAAAAACTCTCCATTGTTTTAGCATCCATTTGCCCTAATGAAAGTGTTTCATTAAAAGCAGTACCAATCATACCATTTGCACAAACTAATCTGTACATAAATGGTGAAACCTTAAATCCAGCATCTGGACTATTTGTAAATGATACACCACCGTAGTGTTCCTCGTTGGTTAAACCAGCAAGACCCCAAGCATTCTTAGGTGAGGAAGCGTTAACAATAACACCACCATTGTTTCCGATTGAGAAGTTGTTTACCTCTAAGCCGTACTTATCCACGATACGTGATGTTGTGTCCATGAAAGTTTGGTTGCTTACCAAGTTTTTAGGATCTGCTTGAATACTAACAACTCTTTTTGTTTCGGGATTAAGAACTAGTGAAACCGTAGTTTTACCTTTTGCTTGTACTGCAACCTTTAGTCTATTAACCAATGATTGTCTTGCTTTGTCACCGAAAGCCTCTGAGAATGTTTTGTCAAACCCTGTAGGTAAGCCTATGATCTTACATAACCCTTTGAAAGCTGCATCCTCCATTGGGATGTTTCTGTCTTGGTATCTAAGAACGTTGCTTTTTACAATTTCAACTTCTTTTAAGCTCACCTCTTTACGAAGAGGAGATACTGCAATCGCTTCTTTAACCTTAGTGTCAAATGCCGATTGTGATAGTGTTTCAAATCTACTCATAATTTCTTTAATTTGTTTTTAATTACCCTACAAATATATCAAATTCCATCGAATAAAAAAAATAATTTAGGATGTATTATATATCTTTAGTGTTTATTTATACCGTATTTGAAGTGATTGTTTCTAATTATATTGCACTTTCTGCATCATTATCATCATCCGTTGGGTGGCGATTGGTACCGAACATATCATCGAAGCTCTTGTCCTCACCCTCCAGAATTGCTCTTTCCGTTGCTAAAGCTTCTCTTGCATTCTCATCATTACTAAAACGCTTAAGGTCATATTGAACGTCACCTTCCACTGATAATGTATAGAACATACGCTTATTAACCGAACCTCTACGGTTCTTTTCGAACATCAGGTAGGGTGAGCTACTTTTCTGGTCCATTCTAATTTCAAGCATACCCGTCGTGTTGTGCTTAAGTTTATTTGTACCTACGAACACACCACCTTTGGTTACCTGTTGGATTGCAAGGAACGTTGTATGTTTCTTGGCCTCATTTTCGGCCATATTATGGGATAACATCATATCGATGATAAGTTTCTCCGAACCAATAGTGGTCATTCTAAGAACCTCTTTGATGTCTTCCTGTAATTCAACGAAAGAGTCAATAAGTACAACGTCATAACCAGGTCGAAGTGCTTGTTCCAGAATGGTCCTTGGATTGCTGTCGCAGTATTCTCCGGTAAAAAGAATATCAACCTCACCAAACTTAGGAAATCTTTGTACATATCCATATAAATCGATACGCGACATTTCCGCAGAGATGAATAATGTTTTGTAACCAGCCAAGTTTAGATCCGCCAGGATATCTAAAGTTACTGTGGTCTTACCTACACCAGGATCACCAACAACCATGAAGTTGCATGCTTTAGGTAACCCACCATCATCGGTAAATAAGAAATCTACTGGCTTGCTGGTTTTCATAGGAATGAATAGGTCGGGAGAGAAGTTTTGATCCCTCATTTTTACCAATTCTAATGGTCTTTCGATATAGTCTGGAGCTGGAGCATTTGGTTCTCCTATCGGAGGTAAACCTGCCTCCGCTCTTTTACGTGCTGCTGATGCTCTTACTGCATCTGCTATTTTTTGTCTTGCTTCATCGCTCATAGGTTTCTTGAGCCCTGATGGTGGTGTATAAGCCATAATGTTTTTGTTTTATTGATTACATTGCAAATATATGAAATCCTTTTTGAATAAAAAAATTATTTGGAATTTTTATTTTTTTTGTCAATCTCTATCATTTCCTTCAGCCTTCTAACATAGGTTGGATCCTCTGCATAGCTCTGCTGTAGATATTGGAAATATTCCGATTCACTCCTTAACCTGCCTAAATATGTTGAATAATATAATGCATAGTCGAGTAAAGAATCCTCCCATGAATCGTAATAGGCATGACTTCTGTTGGTACCCTTAGCAAGATTTGCCCTCAGTCTGGCTTCCCTCATTCCAAACATATTATGGTTTTCTAGGAATATGGCTGATTTGAAGTTTCCTGACTCTAATTTGGCCTGTGCAAGAACGATGTGTGGGAATTTAAAATTTAATCTGTGTATTTTCTCAATCAGTTTTTCTTCTGAGAATTCTCTTCCTTCCCTGATGACTATCAGTTTTTCTTCTGGTGTCAGTTTTTCTATTTTACTACCTTGAATTGCTAGAAATCCAAGACCTAGTGATAAAATGACACTTAGACATAATGCTGCTATTAATTTTCTGTGTGCTGTTGATTTCTCGAAATCCAGGATTTCCTTATTGTACTTGTAATACATAATTTTAGATTTAGTTAATACTCATTTCTATAATTCTATTCCGTCAACCATTATGAGTTTGGTGTAGTTAACGCCTCTGGTTTCGGAAAGGATTTGTTGATGCTCTTCCTCTAGTTTATCCATCTCGTCCCATCTCTCCGAGTCTTCCGCTCTTTCGATTTGACTGGATAAACCAGCTAGTGCTTTACGTCTTTCCCTTGCAGATGAAACGAAATCTCTTATCTCCGTTTCTTCGCCAGTCATAATAATATCAACTTGACTAGCTTCCATTGTGCCACAGCTGTAACCTTCGCTTGAGTTTGATGAATAGCTTGCTGTGTTTGTTTTAATTCCTAATAGTATCTTTTTCATGGTGAATTATTTACAGGTTGGAAAATTTAGATGTACGTGATGCAGAACTACAAATACACATATTATGGTAAATATCATGGATATAACCATAGCTCCGAATGGTGTTAGCTTTTTCATTAGTCAGTCGGCATTAAGTTTTCATCTAGATCTCTGTCTTCCAGAAATCCCTTCATTGCGTCAAGAGCTTCGTCTCCGCTAAGATGATTGTTGATAAGATAGTTAAGGATTTCCTCGTGCGAGTAATCAGCTTCCGTGGTTAGCTTCTGAAGTAAATCATAAGCGTGTGTTCTGTTTGTTGCCATTGTGTTTTGATTTTTAATTACAAGGCAAATATATGAAATCCTTTTTAAATAAAAAAATATTAGGAGGATTATTTTCCACAACACCCACAAACCTTAGGTTTAGGTGTGGGTCTTTTACTGGTCCATTTGGAAATCTGGTGTCTAGTAACAACGCTTCCACCGTGCTCTATAAGCCAAGTAAGCTCCCTGTGTCTTGCAGTTTCTTTGGGGGTCATGTCGAAGATGTTAGTCATCCCAAGAATAAACTTTTCAGCCTTCCATTCCTCAATCTTGTTCTCCAGTTTTTCTATAATATAGTCTGGACGATGCAAGTTCTTGAGAACTCTAATGTCTATGAAATGCTTAGCTTCTCTTTGAGATGGTATCATGACTATTTTTGTTTATCACCTTTAACGTATTTTAGAATTGTGTCTAATCTGTTTTTACACAATTCACATCCAGCATAATGTATCCATTGATCCTTCATGTGTGATTCCATATGGTTCTGATATTCGTGACCATCGGATCCTATAAAAACAGTAAATCCCGAAGAGTTATTGGAATCGTCACTATTAACAGTGATCTCTTTTGGGTATTTTGACTTGAGTGTATCACCAGTTAATATTTTATATTTGTCCTTAGATATGGTTACAGTTTCGCTGTTATTTCCGCATGATAGCATGAGGAATGTAATTGATAGTAATGCTAATTTTTTCATAATTATTCGTATTCTGCTACATCTACTCCGTATTTTTCGATGAGTGCAAATTTAATGTCGTTTACCATTTTTGAAAAATCTTCAGCAGCTTTAGCAGCTTCGTGAAATTTCTCAGCAGCAATTTCTTTAGCTCTTGTTTCAACCCATTCCTCAGCTTTATCCTGAAATAGGTTTAATGTTGTCGGATCAAGGTCAACACCATTGACTACAAGTCTAACCTCGTACTCCTCTTTTTCTCTTGCTGAATCTATAACTTCGGGTGTCAAGCAATTCATTAATGTTATATGCAGTAGGTCATTCTTGCCTATTGCGTCTTTAAATGGTATTTTCATAGTTTTATTTTATTAGTCCCAGAGCTCTTGCTCTATTCCATGTTTCTGTATAGTGTTCCATTTTTTCTTCTCCCCAATTTTTTAGCGAACCTGATAGATAGTTTCCTGGTTCATCACCATAAACTATAGCTGCTGAAGCCCATCCGAATGCTTCATAGTCTCCCATGAAAACTCCAAGATCAAAGTTGTTTCCCTTAGAGTCAGTAAATGGACCAAGGTAAACACAATAGTCCCACATCCATTCTTTTGCTGATGGATAAAATAAATTAACCCCTGATAGTAGATGTTTACTCATGATTATGTGTATATTAGTTCGCTTCCCTTTTCCCAATTGAATTCCGCAATCATGGGCTGTACGTTTTCATAAACGTCTCTTCCTCCTTGTGCTAAAGGAGTTTTGTGATCTATGGTAAATAAGTCCCCATCCGAACTGTAGAAGTTAAAGTGATATGTGTCCTCCACCTTTGGATTCGGGTGTTTTTGAATATCAAGCCTACAATACTCTGCTTTAAGACCAGTAACTGGGCAAGTAAGATTTCCATCAATTACTAATTTATACCAGTGAGCCTTTCTCCCTTTCATCACCTTGGATCTTCTTATGTTCTTAGGCTCTGCAGCAAATAGTGTGTCCATAATAGAAACAAAGTCCTCTATAGATACTTCACCAGCAACGAAGTATTTTGGCTTGTTAACGTTTCCCAGATTTATATGTTTCCCCATTGTTATTAATTTGATATGCAAATATAAAAAATCCTTTCAAATAAAAAAAAATATTTGAAAGGATTTTTTTATTTAATTTGTGTGAATTCAAATCTACAAAGATCCAGTTTCATTATATCGTCCCAATTTTCCACGACGTATTCTCTTAGTTTGAAATGTAGGGATCTTAGATACTTAATATCAGGAACTGACCAGAGCTCCTCTGGTGTTGGATTAGTTTCCCATCTCTTCATCTCCTCGAGTGATGCTGGTCTGATATTTTCGGTTACCATTTTTCTGAGATCCTTATAGCCTGAACATTGCACCTCCAATGGAAATTTTGGATCATACAGTCCATCGCATATCATATTGCAGAACTCGTCGAAAGTTATTTTACTCATGTTGAAGTGTTGGTGCATGAACAGATTCCATACCAAAACCAACCGATTTCTTAGCAAGATGCTGGTTGTTTTTCATCCAATCCTGAACGAACCATAACTGTCCACAACCTCCGCCAATATCATCTTGCCCAGCAGGATCAAACATACGGGTCGAGAATGTTAGATCGTTAAGATGTTTCATAAAATCAGAAGCAAGCTCTCTCTGTCTAACATTAGCAGCAGCAATGCTCTCGTCTCTTTCACAAACAACCGAAATAGTAGCTTCAAAAACATCGGGATTGAAAAGCTTTGCTATTCTTCTGGCATCATTGAAACTTGAATTGTGTTCATGTGCACAGTAATTGAAGAATGGTTTTCTTCCTGTTCTTGCAAGAAATACCTCACCCACCGCTGAAATCTCTTCCAATGTAAGCTTACTGGCAAACGGAATCAGTTTATTTCTTGCCTCGTCGCTGCTTTCGTGAACTGAAAATTGTAATCCAATAGTTGGGATTCTCTCACACATCTGCATTACTGGTTCATAGTCAATTCTTGGCCCAATTGTGCTAATCAATAACTTGGCTTTTGGATACTTTTTGTATAGTATTTCGAATGCTTTTTCTAGCTCTTTAAAGTTAAGTAAAGGTTCACCCATACTCATAACCATGATCTGGAAATTTTTAATCTTAGCCGCATCGATGCTCTGACTATCCAGACAGTGATCAACCTGATAAACTATCTCATCAGCTTTCAAAGATCTAACGAAATAGTCGCCGGCTCCACAGAATCTACAGCCAACCGGGCAACCACTCTGTGTGGAACAACAGATAACTGTTCTAGCCTCATAAGTTGGATATTTATATAAAACAGCTTCTGCTACTGCATTATCTTTAGTAAAAACGAGTTTCATTACGTTTTCATCAGTACTTTGTATGGTTTTTATTTCTCCAAACATGTTATTCTACTCTTTTAATTATTTGGTAATTCAGTGCATCATATGTCTTGTGCAGATTCTCGTCGTCTAATGTTCTCGCTAGAGTTATTAGAGTTGTCATCCTTTCCAGCTCAAGAACTTCCTTATCCCTTGCAAACATAGCATTTGCAATCTGCGGATGAATGCTGATCTGGAGTTGTTTAGGGTCACCGTCAAACTTATGGTTTGGTATGACGTGCTCCATTATTAATTTTGTGGTTTCTAAACCTGCATCTATGGATGCCTTAACTTTCATAGTTATTCGTATCTGATAGTTACTCCTTTAGTTAGGCTTGAACAAAAACACCCTTTAACCTCATTCCCTTGCTTGTCTCTGCATTTGAACCCGGTTGAATATGTGTCTTTTTCGTCGCAACAGAAGAACGTGTGTCCTGTGTTTATCACGTCAGTGTAACCCTGATCCTCAAGAAGTTTCTTGCCCTTGTTGAAATCATTATCGCTGGAACATCCGGTTACAGCGATCATTAATGCTAATAGCACCAAGCTAAATAGTTTCTTCATTGTTTTTATTTTTTAGTTTATAATATCCTTTGTCCTCCCAGAATTCTCTCCAGTTTAAATATTCTCTCTGTGGTGGAATTGCTCTATTGAAAGAGTATTCAGTTACGCTTCCATATATGAATTTGCTAACATCCTCCTGCTTATAACAGTGATAACCTCTAGATTTGCCAATCATATATCTCTGACGTGCATCGCTTGTTATCATTAGATATAGCAACCATAAAAAGAAATATGGTATGGTCATTAGTGTTTTTTTCATAATCTTGCTACTGAATATAATGGATTCTTGTTACCTTAATTTTGACATCAGTGGCTCCCTTTACAAGACAGCTCATAGTTACCTGTAATTCTTTACCTGGTTCAATAGGTTTACTTGTATCTATAGTAAATGTATTACCTGAACTCCATAGCTCACCTTTCTTAATTTCTTTGACGTCGCCAAACTTATCGGTGAATGTTGCTGTCCATTCAACTGCATCTATAGTTTTGGATGAGTTATTTTTGAGTACAAGGTGATAACCAATGGTTCTACCCATAGCTCTTTGACAATTGATTTTACTTACATCCACTTGTGAGAATGTGGTAAGTGATAGTAATAGGGCAATGATTGTTAGTGTCTTTCTCATTAGAAATTTTCTTTATGTTCTTCTTCAACTATTTTCCATTTTGGTGCTGGTGTGTCGAAATTTGTCCCGACCTCAGCCCAAAGTAAAACCATCTTTCCGGTTTCACTATTGATGCACTTCTTATAGAATGATCCAGAGTTGTCCCATGAACCAATTCCTCCAGTAAATAGATATTTTTTACCGTCTATGATATATGAAATATCGTACTCCTCATTAGCTTTGTATCTAGAGAATCTTTTCTTCAGTTCGTAGAATTTCGGATCGCTTATAACTCTTTTAATCAACCATCCTTTAACACCTGGAAATTCTGTTATTTCGTTACTGTAACCTGGATTATTTGATATTCTGCATTGATAATAGTTACCCCTTGAAAAATTGAAATTGTGGTCTATTATGATTGTCTGTGCATTTGTTACAACCCTAAATGACACCGTCGGAAACTCAGAAGCTCCTGGTGGTGCTTTCATATAGTCCTGTTTTCTCCTGGAGTGATCCATAAACTTCTCACCCAATGAAGTGAGTCTATCTATTCCCTCCTGAATTATATCGGACTCCGTGTATTTATGATTGAAATCTAACATTGGTTATTTTATTTCAAGTATTGCACACTTGGCATTAACAACATTTTCAATATCCTCAGTAGTGGCTTCTCTGACAATTTTAAGTGAACCTTCCAGTAAAAAAATTGTTGAACAACCCAAATCACCATTTTCGTCCTCTATATCAATTAGACCCTCCCCACCTTCTGTTGGACCTATTAATTTGAATATTTTCCCGTCCAATGATCTGTTTGTAGCTCTTGCAATAAATCTATCGCCAGGCTCTATTGTTAGATCCTCGTCTATTAATATTGCTCTTTTTGGTAGATTGCTGAACCATTGGTTGGACTTAACAACATCTTCTTCAGTTCTGCAGATGTTGTAAACACCATTACTATTACGAAAAAGATGATTAATATAGTCTTTGTGCTCTGTTAATTTTTCTGCCGGAATGTCCTTGATAATAGTTATCATATATTTGTTTTTAATTGATTTACATGGCAAATATATGAAATTCTTTCCGAATAAAAAAATAATTCATTAATTATTTTTTAATATTCGACCCAGTTTTCAAAACTGTTTATAAATGCAGACAAATCGAAATCCTTTAGGTGATCTCTTTTTTCTTTGTATTCTTTTGATCTACAATAGTTTAGAAATTCATCAGTGATTTTTATTCCTTCTGTAACATTAATATGCTGAGGTAGACCTAATGTTTTACCGTTGAATTTATATGACAACTCATCGCGCAACCCTGATATTTTGTTTCCGTATTCATTTATCTGCTTGTTGGATGTGTGGTTTATTTCCATGCCAAGTAGTTCCCTGTTGCATCTATTGAAATCAAAGTCACCAGCAATCATATCTCTTGCGTAGATATAACCTCTGATGGTGTGCTTCAATCTTTTAATTTTATCAGATTCTGTCTTAGCACTAAAGAAATGTTTAACGTCCCTTCTGGCTAGTCCAAGATAGCTGCGTACAACACTATAGGTTAGAAATGATTTTCTGTGGGTGTGTAGAAATTCTAATTCAGTGCCTATTAATGCAGGAGAGCATATAACCTCAAAGTTTATAGTTGAATCTCCACTTAAACAATTTTCAAGAAAGTTGTGTAAAGAAACAAAGTTATAGTCAATTCCATCCTCCTTGTATTGTAACTGATGATGGGTTTTTATAAACGATAGCAACTCATTTTCGGATGTTGCATAAATTGATAGGTAGTCTATATCGGAATCCTGTGTGTTGGTTCCGTACATATTCGAACCCACAACAACTTTGGCTATCGTTGCTGATTTAAGCCTTTCGAATAATTCTTTGTCTGTGAAATGTATATTCATTTTAAACCCTGTATTTACCGTCTAGCTCGTCTTAACTAATTCTATTTCCTCTTTCTCTCCCATCTTTCACTAATTTAGAATTTTACTATTGTGAATATTTCTTTTTTTAATAGCTCATCTCTGAGCGACTTAAACATCTTGATTGTCTCTGGATCCTTGAATCTATCAGTTTTACCATATTGTGGGAGAATAGCAATGGTTGCACTAAAATCAACATCAACTCCTGATCTCCCCTTTATCTGGGTCTTACATGACTGCCAGTATTCCCCCTGCCAGAAAGTCATAAATACTAAATTGTAAACTGCTTTCTTGGCAGCATTTTTTGTGTAGTATACTTTCTTAGCCCCATCAACTTGGACCCTAGTACCTTTATAGAACACTCCATACGTGTCTCTAGGTTCATATTGATCCAATACTATTACTGAGGAGTCAATAGCCTTTAAAATGCCTTCATTTAGCTCCATAGATCGATGTTTTTAAATCCCTCATCCGATGGGATGTTTCTGGTTGTTGTTGCCATGTAGAAGTTGTCAAATTCAAAAATTATCTGTTCGTCCTCCAGATTTAATTCAGCTATATGCCATCTTCTGCCATCCTCACGTAGATACTTAATCATTTCGATATAGTCTGTAAATATCGTTCCTCCCATTCCAGCTCCTCCTGACAATGGACATTTCACTGATTCAAAATCCTCTGATATGTGGTGCTTCCAAGCTTTCCCTGTGTAGATATTTTTTTCTAATGGTATACATTGGTGGCAATCAACAACACTGGAATCTTCCATCACAAAGGCTGGTTTCTGAGAGTGTTGATTTATAGCCATTGCAATTGGTACTCCTATCTTGAGAGAACTCTTAAATGGACGTCCTGAATGTTTTACTATTCTGAGACCTATCCATTTTTCCCAATCTTTCATGTGCTCAAATTTATCAACCTTGCTCATAAATATCCGATAGTTTATCGTTAAGCTCGTTGATTATAGCAATTGTGGTTGGGTTTCTGTCCTCTGTGTAGCAGTCCACCACATTTCTTTCGCTGTAGTACTTTCCACCAAATCCTAGTTTACCCTGAAATCTCCATTCGTCGCAGCCTTCTTTGCTTTCACAATGATGATATATGAACGAATCCATCATTCTTTCTGAAGCACCTCCTATGGAAACTAGAAGGTCATATATCTTATGTGCTTTTTCTGCTGATATAAGTTTTTCTTTCATATCTATTTGTTTTTAGATTGATATGCAAATATAAGAAATCCTTTCCGAATAAAAAAATTATTCGCCGATTATTTTTATGTAGCCAGTGCCATATCCAGTGCTAAACCAAACCTTCTTGTCCTTTGGTAGATTCACCTTACCGGTTCCATAAATGGATGGAATATTAAGTGCTTTGGATAGTGCAAGAATATGTGAGAAGTTTGTAGAATTCTCAACTATAAGTGCTTTTTTTCCTAATAAAGCCTCCGAGTTGCAGTCCTCTTCAACAACCAGAATTTCGTCGGTATTTACTTCATTCCCGCTGGTTGTATAGTATGGTTTACAGAAAGTTCTTCCAATCACTATTGCTTTTTCCAACTCCTCTTTCTGTGGTTCAAAATTTACCTGTGGACTTCCCTTTAGTGTTCTGAATTGAACTATTCTGATGTCTCCCTCAGCAACTCTTACAAATTCCAGTTGAATGTCTTCCTCGAATGTAGTTGCAAGTTCTCTAGCAATTTTTCTTAGTTCGGATTGATCATCTAAGCTTATTTCGAAGCTTGGCTTCTTACCACCCACAATATCGCCCTGTACAGAGCTACATGCTATCTTTATGTCATATTCCATTAGATTTGCATATTCTCTTGAGTATCCACGGCTAACCTCGGTTGTTTTAATGCAGTTCAGAACCCCATTCTCACCCTCAAGATACTCTTGATAGAACCAATGTATCTTGTTTCTACCTCTGACCTCCTTGTGTTTTTCAAAGTCCTGCTGGATCTTTATTACTGCATTGTGCGCTTCCTTCTCGTTATTAGCTTTGATGCTATTAAGTAGTCCAGGAATTGAATATTTTGGTGAGGTTCTAACAAAGTTGGATACCCAATCTTTTCTAAAATCTTTAGAAACCTCGCATGTTTTGATGTGTGGAAAAAATCTTTTTAGAAACATGATGTTGCCATATTTGGTACCCATTGCTTCCTTGTAGCAGAAAAATTCACGAATTCCTTCGGAGACCGATATTCTTTCATTGGAGCTATAGTGCTGAAGATGGTATTCTCTAAGCTTCCACAACTCTGAAATCTGCTCGTCACTGAGCTGATAATACTTATTAAGATCGAAATGTAGTGATCCTAATCCAAAAGCAGCAGCACCACATAGCATGTTTGATGATATTGATACCGCATCGCATTCCAATCTATCATCACCCTCAACTAGACCTAATTCAACAAGAACTGGATAGAGTGAAATGTGATCTTGATAACCACATTGAGCGAATTCTCCATTTTTCATTAGTAATCCCGAGATTGTGTGATCATTTTTACTAATAGCATCATACAGGGTTGTTAGAGTATATCCCTCTTCCTCTAGGATATATTTGTAGCATCTTTGGTAGATTTCCTCGACGCTAAAATATTCCAGAAGAGTAACTATATCTCTATCACCAGATTTGGCTATGCTACGAATCTCCATGGTTTTTTCATTCCATCTATCTACTCTTCTATTAGCTGCAATGATAGCTGTTCTAATAGCATAGTAAAGTGTCTTGTTGAAGTCTTCTGGTTCTTCTGGTAGAAACGAACAGCTTAATCCCTCCTCTGTCCTTGTATCACCAGTTAGCTTCATCTTATATCTGAATGCTAGCATCTTCTGTGGTCTGTCTAGATTTCCATCCCCAAGTAGCTGATGGTACTTTTCGAACTCCCCAGATCTGAAGAAATCGTCCATTAGACCCATATAGGATTCTCCTGTGGTCCAAAAATGTAGTGTTCCTGATGTTCCTGCTTCCATATTATTCTTATTAAATACTTTGTAAATGTATGAAATCCTTTTTGAATAAAAAAATTATTAAAGATATTTTTTTCGATATATAGATAACAAATTATAATTAAAATATGAACAATCTAAAATCTTTTGGCCAATTTATAAATGAAGCTAAATTGAATCCTGCAATAGCGCTGGGTAGTATTTATAATATGCAATCTGATGGCAGTTCTAGTAGTGCTGATAGTGAAGCTAGTGGGAGTGGTACTAATGCAGCTTCCAGTACATCAGATAGTGTGGCACTTAAAAGTCTAGGACTAGTGAATGCTTCTGATGACAGCATGTTTACACCGTTGGATCTTAAAACCCCCGAGGGACTTAAAGCTTATGCCGATATTTCTCAAAAGTGGATTAATAAACAGAATCCAACATCTCCAATAAAAGGTGAAATGCTAGCCAACGGTGCGAAAGCCGCTTTGGACTCGCATGGTTCTTATATTCCACCACAACTTGCACTTGCTCAATTAACAATGGAGGGAGGTCTAAGTAAGGATCCTAAAGTTAAACCGATCAGAACTAAAAATCCATTCAATGTTGGTAATGTTGATAGTGGTGCTGTTGTTAATCATAGCAATTGGCAATCAGGTATCAATGCATATTTTAAAACTATGGCTAAAAGTTATATAGTTCCATCACAGAATAAAACTGCTCCGGGGCTTCTTAAGAAATTTGTAAATGTTAATAATCAGAGGTACGCATCAGCTCCCAATTACGAGAAGAAAATAGCAGAAACTATAACAAATATAAATAAAACAGTAAACGCATAAAAAAGTCCGATAGAAATATCGGACTTTTTAGTTTTATATGATTTTGTATTATTCAGTCTCTGGAAATTCCAAAGCCATCCAATCCACGAAATTTGGTTCCTCTATTTTCTCAATTTCGTCCATCTCAAATTCGATTGACTCTTCTCTGTGATTTCCTCCTGCATTGAAAGAAAATTCCATATCCTCCCTGGTAAATCCACCAAGTTTTCTTATAAGTTCTTCTTTTTGCTTTGCATTGATTGTTAGAACTGCACAAAATCCCTGTTCGTATTCCCCTGTTGCATTTTCTAAAATGTAGTCTGCATATTCACCGAAATCCTCAAAGTCTTCGCCTTCAAATTCCTCATCCTCATCCGAAATTTTAATGGTCTCCACTCTAACTTCATCGTTAAGAGCACCTCTTACTGCTATGAGGATGTGTTCCTCTTCTTGTTTTTTATCTGCCATGATTGATTTTAATTAAGTTTTATACAATTCTTCTCAAGATATTCGTTCATTGAGGCTTTATCAATGAATACACCAACCCTGTCATAGCCAGGGATCCAAAATATTTTGTAATTTTTAACGAGAACGTAGCCAATGTGAGGTTTACCCTCGTACATATAGGATCTTTCTATAGCGGTATAACCTATGGATGTGTTAAATCCAGATTTGATAAAGTCTAACATACATTTGTTTTTAATTGATTTACATGGCAAATATATGAAATCCTTTTTGAATAAAAAAATTATTAGGGATATTTTTTTGATATATAGATGACAAATTATAATTAAATATGAAAAAAATAAAATTATTTACCGAGTTTATAAACGAGGTTGTCGGATTTGATCTGAATAATCCATCCACTGATGGATCTGAATTAAGCAAGGTGCTTGTACAAAATAAAGGTGGCGTTGAGACAGGGAGTAATAGCGGACCTTTTGTTAATAAGGTTCAGAAATCTGTTGGTATAACTGATGGTCAACCTTGGTGTATGGCTTTTATTTATTACATCTTCGATGAATTTAGTAAAAAAAGGGGTATAAAGAATCCTGTTATTAAGACTGGTTCTGTTATGGAGCAATGGAATAAAACTGGCGGTAAAAAAATAACTGCTGAACAGGTTAGATCCAATTTTTCTCTTGTAAAACCTGGACAAATAATGATAACTACTAGACCTGGTGGTGGTTCCGGAGCTGGACATGCTGGTATAGTTACATCAGTTGATTATAATGACAAAAAATTTACCACGATGGAAGGAAATGTTCGTATCAATACTAATAGACAGCAGGGTGTTGGTGGTTATAATAGATCCGTTCTAACTGATGGACTTATAGGATTTATAGATTATTTTCCAGACAGAACTCCTGAATTTGATAAAAGTTTTGCGGAGGGGATTAAAGGTAAAATCAAAGACACTAGCGGAAATAGCGTTAATAGGAATCTTCCTGGCGATGATATAATTGGTGGTGATTCTGCAACATTTAGTTCTGATGATGAGGATAAAAAAAGCAGTCCAGGTGGACTTTTAGGTAAAATAGTTCAGGGTGCCAGAGCTTTTATGGGTGATAGTGGATCCTCTGTTAGTGCTGAGGATGCTGAAAAAGCATTATCGGGTGTTATAAAAAGATAAAATATCAGTATAATCAAAAAAGGTCCGATTTATCGGACCTTTTTTTTGTAATCAATCAAAACAAATAGCAATTCTGGCGGAATTGTATTATTCGATTAGCTCTGGATATTTTTCCTCAATTTCGTATCTATCATAACCAAATCTCTCTCTAAGCATATTACCTAAAGCAATGGGCCCTGAAGTGTATTCAACCATGGGATATTTCTCATCATCCTCCGTTGGTAGAATCTTATATTCTATTGAGTACTCATCCAGATATTGGAAAAATAAAGCGTCAAAATCTTCATTTTCCTCTAGTACTGTTTGTATTTTTATTGTTACTAATTTCATTATGTGTAAACTACTATTCCATTTTCTGAACCTAATCTGAAGCCCTCAAGGAAATCATCATAAGTTGCCATTTCCCATCTAATCTCGTCACCTCCATCGGAGAATCTATTTTCTAGATATGCTACAAATTTGTCTCTATTCTCTAATAACTGTGAGTGAAGTTTTTTACAAACACCAGTTCCTAGTATACCTTCACAATCACTAAAGTTTATCATTTCAAACCCGGGATGATCTTTATATGAATCAGGATCTGCCCATAATACCTCGGGTTCTATTCCAACCAATGCTTCGCATAATAGTTTTCTAAATCTATTATATCCACTATAGCTACCTGCTCGGAAGTGATGCTCTGTAGTGGAATCAGTTTCAGTGTATTTTCCACTCTCCATATCTTCGCACTTATTGAATCCGCCGTGCCCAGATCCGTATGGTGTTGTATCGATTCTTATTCTGGTTTTCTTTACTTCTGGTCTAACCTCAAATGGAAGAGCTTTTAGTTTTTCGTCCAGCCTGATTTTTTTCTCCAGATTACTGATTGCCATTATATCTAATCCCATCTTATTTGATTTTTAATTACATTGCAAATATATGAAATTCTTTTCAAATAAAAAAATAATTTATCAATTAAATTTTCTATATACCTCAGTATAAAGAACCCTTGACTTATAGTATGGACTTTCTAAACACTTAGGACACAGATTTCTTGCATAGACACCGTTGCCAGGTCCCGATGGATTTATATTCATAGTTCCCATTTTTATCTGGTCTTCTATGAAATCGTTATAACAACCACCACACATTATAATTGACTCTTTTTTCTTTTTTGCCATGATAAAAAAATTAGGGGATTCGAGAATAAACCCAACCCCCAGGCTGATCATTGGTTACTAGCCAACTACTTCAACAACACAAATTTAGATTTCTTTAGTTTCGTTGGTTTCTTTATTATTGACAGATACTGCTTTAATAAATACTATAATTAGAACACCACCAAACCAGCTTTTTAAACTGATTGTTACTGGAAATCCAATTAACTGCAGTCCTAAAACTAGTGATAGTGGTAGGCATGTAGCTACAAGTATTAATGCAATTACTCCAAGAATAATTAAACCTATATTTTTTTTACTCTTTCCACTTTTTAGTATGGATCCTATAATATCCTTCATAGTTTATAATGTTATTCCGAAATCGTTTACTTGATCTCTTGTTGATATTGACCACGTTGAGTTTCCATCTATTAGAATCTCTACGATCTGACCATATTTTGAATTTGATGAAATCCTAGTAACATAGCTTGCTGGATTTTTGACCTTGTCATAGGTGAATGATTTACCGCTTTGATAAATTACTGTTACGTCATATCCGCCTGGTTTCAAGCTCAATGGATTTGTTCTGAAGTCGTCACCGACATGTAGATTACCTCCGCTCATATTATTTTCCGTTAAATGGATCTAAGTCCTTGTTAGGTATAAGATTCCAGCTTTTCTCTGCTCCTGGTGATTGCATGATATTGATTGATGTTGCTTTCTCCTTAAGTAGGATTAAAGCTCCTTCAGCATCTCCATCTTTGATAAGATCCCTGATCTCTCTTGAATCGTCTCTAGATACATCAACCATAAAAAGAACTGAGTGTCTTTGTCTGTTAGCATTAACTGTTAATGCCATAAGTGATAATTCTCTGGGATCCGCCGAAAACCCATCGGTGTCACCCCTGAAAGGAACTGGTAAGAATGACTCTATTCCATTTGCACTTGCTATGCCGTAGTATTTCATTTTTGTATGTTTTTAATTTGTTTTAATTGTTAGGCAAATATAATAATAAATATCGAATAAAAAAAATTATTTCGATATTTTTTTATAAAAGTAGAGGAGCATCAATATTATTTGATTACTCCTCTAAAATGTATTGGGCTATTTGAATTATATATCAATGATCCTCCCAGTATTTTCTTCGTATTGAATCGATGTAACTTGAAGTTAATGGGGTTTCGAAGAAAAAATTATAATACTCCTCATTAGTTGGTGGCTTTATTTCTTTTAGCTTCCAACTTGTAACGAGTGATTGTATTTGGGTTTTCTTAATACCCTTTATTGAACCAATCCTTTCCCTTCTTAACCTCAATCTCTCTTCCTGTCCACCTATCTTTTCTATACATTTTTTTATGATGTATTTTTTTCTAAGATACCTTGTCTTTTTCCTTATTAGTTCCAGAAGTTTCATCTTTAAAATATTTAATTCTTTCGGTGAGTACTTCATCACTAACATCTAAGCCGTTACTAATTAGATGTTCACTTATACCTTTTTTTCCTAAATTACCATTAGTTTGATAATATCTTTCTATAATAGAAAAAATAAGATCCCCTTGAGTTTCTCTTTTCATTATTTCCCTGTTTTGTTTACTAACATTGCTATACAATGTAAAAGAATGGTATTCTTATCCTCCGAGTTGATTATACTCGAATCTAGTTCTTTCTTAAGCGATTCTGCCTGTAGATATACAGTTCTAGCTGTTTTCTTAACCAGCTTGTCGTATTCTGCTAATAGTGCCCCTGTTTTTTGGTCCATATATTATGGGTTATTTTAAATTTGGTTTACCGCATATCTTTATTACACATTTGTAACAAGTTACTGCTGTAGCCTTATCGTCAACGTTTGTGACTTTTTCTCCGCATAATTTACACGGCATGCTTTTTGCATTTCTAGCTTTACTGTAGCTAGAGCTTCCTGAGTTTTTAGTAGTAGCCATCTGCTTCAAGTTCTTTGAGTTCTTTAATCACCTCCGGATCAGGTATAACCTCTCTTCCGGGCATATGCTCGGTAACGAATTTCTGTAGAAATCCGCATCTCTCATATTCCTCTCTTTCAAGAAATAGAGCTGTCATTCTGTTTATTGCACTTCCTATCGATTCCGCTGAGCTACCTTCCATAGCTTTTGATCCTTCCTTGGCAAGCATATCATAAGCAACATAACAACCCTCTATGAAATTTTTTAATGTTTCTCTTCTGGTTCTTTCTGCTACTTCTCTAGCCTGTTCTTCAAAATATCCGTTGATGTCTTCACCTAAGTCATCGTCATCGTCTTCGTACATATTACTCTATAATATTAATTTTACTTGTAAGGTCCAACTCTTTAGCTTCTCGATAAAGTGTTCCTCCCTCGGAGACTATCTCCATTTCGCCTTCAAAGATAGAACTAGTATCTCTGTAAACCTTCTCTCTAACAATGGCTCCACCTGCAAGATAAGTCCTATTCTTAATCTCATCGTGTTTTGCCTTGCTATCGGTCTTACATATAAATCTTATTGCTGACATGATTGATTGGTTTTTATATATGTATTCTACTATAAAAAATCATAAAAATTTCATCCAGCATTAAAAAAAATTACACGTTAGCTCCTCTCATGGAATCTATATAGTTCTTGAATAAAAGCTTTTCCCTCCCATTCATATCAGAATGAAATTGATCAAAATTACCTGCCGAAGCTTCGAATTCTTTAATCAGTACATCCAATGTTCTAGATTCTATTGATGTTGTGGATTTTAGTAATTTTTCATACTTTCTTTTTTCTGCCACTGGTACATCCGATTGTACGTCGCCTCTTAATTTACCTCTTAATCTTTCCATTTTTTATTTATTTAATTGATTAGCTATTGTATAAAGTACCATCCTCTAGAAATTCGTATCTGTCACTTGATAATATAGTTTCTGTAAGATTGCCGTCACTGAAATATTCAGATATTCCATTTATTATCTTTCTCTCCACGTATGACATATGAGTTTGAAAATTTCTCTCAGCAACCTCTATTAGCGATCTTACTACGCCTTCCCTTGGATCATCGATTGCAAGAAAAACCTCAACGTCTAGTGTGGATGGATCTTCATCCATACCTATTATCGAGCACTCTACGTATCTATGAAATATCTTTGGAAATCCGATCCACGTTTTAAACATTTCTTGGTTTGTTATTCGAAGTGCCTGAGTAACGTTAAGATCCCCATTTTTATGTGTTATTCCTGTTCTTAGATTTTTCATAAGAAATTCCTCTTGACCTAAATCTTCCACGTATTGATCCCCGAACGTTTCCTTCATGGTCTGTTCACTAGGTTCAAATAAGGAGCAATCATCAATAGCCCAATCAAATACAAGCTCGTGTGGCGTATTTTCTTTTAATTCCTCTCTTACACCATTAATAGCTTTTTTAGTAGCTTCTTTTGATAATTCGGAAAACGAATAGATGCTTAATGTTCTCATTTGATTTATTTTATTATGCAAATATATCGAATCCTTTTTGTATAAAAAAATTATTATGAATATTTTTATAAAATAAAATTATGTCCCTTTGTTTTGTAGTTTTCTATTGCCTGATCAATCTCCACTAATGTCGTTAGATATTTTTCATCAGCCTCCTTTTTATCAAAGTATGCCTGCTTCTTTGATTCGTAGCAGGAGTTTAATTTTTCTATTAGCTTTGGTGACAACCATTCTATTTTTTGTGTTGGTGCTAGATCAGTTCCGGGTTCATATTCAATGTACACACCGTCATTGGAATCATCTATCTTATATTCAAGTTTTTCCTGATAGTATGGCTTCAATCCCCTTTTCTGTTTCGTTAATATGTCATCCAGTATGCAGTCTGGTTTAACTTTTACCTGATCGTATTCTGAATATCCAGCTCTCCCGATGTATGATTGTAAATCGATGGCTGCAGCTGTGCCTAATTGTCTTCTCAACCTTTCCAATTCTATTTCTATTGACGTTTCCGGACGTTCTGTTTCAATGTCCCAGGATACATATCTTTCTGGACGTATATCATATCTCCGTGCCGAAATAATATCGGCATATCTATAGTTTCCGTATTGATCAACTATTGCGTATTCGTTTTCGTTTTCCATTATAATATAAAATTGTGTCCTTTTTCAAGAACTGATTCTATTTTTGCTGCGTTATCCTTTAAAAATTGTTGATGTGTTTGTTCGAGATCCTCTATAGCCTGATATAAATCTGCTTTTGTTTTTTCATAAGCTGCAATCCCAGTTATCCTAGATCTTATTGGGGTTTCCGCTAATTTAACCATCTTTGGGTTATACCATAGTACTACAGGTGATGGATTCCTAAGTTTAGTTAATACAAAAGTAGCTATGATTTCCTCCTTTATATCCGAGCTGGCTATTGCTCTTAGCTCTCCTGTATCTGACTTGGTATAGGGTCTTAGATTTCTACCAATTTTATCACGTGCGATAACTTCAAGATTGATAGTTGTTTTTCTTTTATCAATAGCACTTATCTCCGATTTTTCAAACGGCGAGGAGAATATGGATTCTGAATTATTATGGATGAAATTATCGGTAAAATGTGGACTATCTATTTTTGACCTTGTTAATATCGAATCGAATCCATAATGCCTGCTATTTAATTTTTTTGATCCCCCTGAGAGACCGTTACTAAAAAAATCTTTCATATTATATAAGATAAGGATGTCCTGTTTTAATTATTCTTTTGGATGCTGATTTCAATATATCAATTTCACCTTTATAATTGGTCTTAATCTCAGCTCTCTTAATTTTAAAATCTTCCAGGTTGGCTTTCCTTTTTAGTTTATATTCTTTTTTAACGGTTTTAACCTGCATGAGAGTTTGGTTAACTCTCTCTATAATTTTAGGGTTTAACCATTTTATGTTTAATTGTGCGGCAGAGTTTTTATTTATTAGTCCATTGGAATCTAGACAACTCACAAATATACCTTTTCTTTTGATATATGGTGCCAATCCTTTGCTAATGTTAGATTCTATTTCCTTTCTGCGGATTTCTTCATTATTTCTACTATCCTCTATATCCTGACGTATTGCCTCATGGATCTGGCGGCGTCTGATTGAAAATGGATTTAAAAAATCGGAAAAACTCATGATTGAAATATTTACAGTTATAATTAACATTGCAAATATATAAAATTAAATCGGAATAAAAAAATAAAACACATCTTTTTTGATGTGTTTTATACTATATTTCCTTCTTCATCGAACTTAAGCTCGTTCGCTTTTATGTCTGCTATTATGTGGTCTTCTTCGAAATAGCTGTCGTATTCTTTATTTAGCTTTCTGTATATCTCGGAGCATCTAGATTTTACCCAGACTGATCCTTTTTCCTCTATCTTGTCGCAGTAGTCTTGAATATTAAATGTTATATTTATATCAGCACCGGCTCTGAAAAAATCAATCTCGTCTTCCCCATCAACCTCACAGTCAAATCTAACACTATTCTCGTGAACGTGTCTGGTGTCTGTTCTAATTACTGATATTGACATGTTGTCTAAAATAATATCCTTAACTTTCATTCCCAGTGTTTCGTTTACAAATACAGCTTTATCACTTATCTTCCCAGTAAAAGAAGCTCCGTCTCCCTGACTATTAAATCCAGTGAACTGTATATCTATGTCATCGAATCCCTCGCTTTCAAGTTTTTCAGTTTCCCCTTCTATAATTGGTTCGTACCACCAATCACCCATACTTTCATCCATAGAGCTTCTCTCGTTCTCTATTGCATGGTCTTTTGCTTCCTGTGATAGCTCATCGAAAGTATATTCTTTATAGTCCTCGCTATCGAAGTTCTCAAATGTTTTTATTATCTTCATGTATTATATATCGAATGCGGTCATGTATGTGCGGACACCGTGGGATTATTTGTCCTTATCCTTATCCCTCCTCCATCTTTGATTGTCCATATAAGGAAAATAAATACATGCCATGAATATAGCAAAACATTGGCTGGTGAAATCCCATTTTAATGGATTCGTCTCCCATTGAATTAATGCATAGCAAACATAAACTATCGAAAGATTTTTAAATAATTCTCTTAGTCCCTCTTCTATCGTAACCTTTCTTCCCATTGCTCCTTAGTTTCTAGCTTTAGTACATTATAGTAAACTGATCCGTTTCCTCCTATGTACTCCTCTGCCTCTATTTCTTTGTATCTGTTAAATCTTACCTCCAGTCTGGATTTTATTCTTCTTAGTGATTCTAAATTTTCCATTGCTTTTGATGGCGGTATAAATTTTGACATGCTTATCGATTTATTCACATTTTTTTATTGCTTGTATGTGAAAATGTTCCGACAGCTCATTATTCTATTGTTTATTTTACAAATGCTTATACTTAATTGGTTTTAATTATGTAACTATAGGTTTGTTGCTATTGATCGTATATGCGCTTATATGTGGCTTCATCCGCACCTGTTATATAGTATGTTACTAACATAGTATGTTTTTATTGTAAATATTCGGCTTATTATTTTAATTTCCCGGGAATTTATTTTAATTTTGTAGCATGATAGAAAGTTTTATATACAAGATATGGTTTTCAATAGAACCAATAAGAACCAGTAATGGTACAATGGAGATGCGACATGGTGCTGAATATGAGATTGAAAAATTAAGATCGAGCAATACCGGCGATCAATTGTACAGAATAAAGGGACCTTTCTCTGGTGGTGATGATTGGGGGAGGAGAGATTTCATTATAGTATCAGAAAGAATCTATAAGCTTATAGAAACGTATATGAATGAACCAGAATTCATTAAAATAAAATAATGGAACCAATAGAATTTATATATGATGGCAGTTACGATATGTCACATATGATTGATACATTTGCTGATCAATGCGAGCTATCGTTTGGAACACCTGGTGATAGAAAGTTTATAATTGGTGAAAGATATACACTACGTGACACTGATGATGATTCAGATTGGTTAAGGTTCGGGTTTCCTAAAACAATAAACGGTGCATTTGGAACTGAGGGCTCCATGGTTTATACCGGTATATGTATTAAAGAAAATAGTTCCGATGAGATTATCCTTTATATTAATGGTCCAGAATTCTTAAAAATAAGATAATATTGGGAAAGGAAAGGTTTACTTATAGTCAATCATATGGTCTGAATTCCATAATATTCAATATAGGTCACAGTATAACTGTTGATGGTACATATTCACTTATAGATCGGGAGGAGTACATATTCGGAGATCCCAGATCAAATACCATAAGCCTATATGGTACTTTTTCGCATGTTAATGATTTCTTTGTTGGTGGTAGCTATGATTACTATACATCAATACGCATTACGCTTGAACAGTATCGCTTAATAAAATTAGTTTGCTTAAATGATGGCTGGATTTCTATGAGGTGATATATACATCATGAAAAGAATTAAAACATTCGATCAGCTATTTGAAGCTGCCAAGATGCACGAGGACTGTGAGGAGTTCTTTAGAATAACAAAAGGAACTGAGGAACTAAAACAAATAGAAACCTGGTACAAACTTCATCCAACAAGAACTGGTAGGATAAACGTGCTAATCAACAGGGAAGGTGCTTCTATAAATAATCCAGGTAATCCACACTTCTATAAAACACATGACGGACGATGGAGGTTTACATTCGTTGCCAGCGGAAGCTATTATGGTGAAAAGAGTTCTACTGATCTTATTGATCTCCTTAGAATATTTATAGGTGACATTATATTCAAGTTTGCACCTGCAGATTTCAACAGGAAAGAAGCGAAAGAAATGACTGACGATACAGCATTTATTCTTTCAAGGATTTGGAAAACCCCTCTTGAAGCTTATAGTGAATATAGATCTAGTAAAGGTGTGGATATAATAACGGATCTTTCATTTGTTGAAAGCAAATCCAATCTGCTAGGAACCCTTAAAAAGGTAGCAAGAATGAATGTTAAAGGTGACGATAAGCTAAGTAGCTTGTATATAAATCTTTCCAATATAGTGGATTTAATTCCTGATGAATTAAGAGAAGCACTCGAGCTTGGTAGATATGATATTGAAGTGGTTGGTTCTGAGATTGATATAATACCTAAAGGTATTGGAACAAAGACAATATCAAATTCAAAGATTTCCCGAAGAGGATCAGGGGAATCAAGGAAGGTTAAGGTATCTATTGGATATAAAACTGAGGATGAGGTAGTAAAAGCAGTTGATGATATAGTAAAGAAATATGCTAAATCTATTGTTGTATATGTCAAGGATAAAACTACAGGAATAAATACAGGAAGATCTAATATGATAGAGTCTGAGCTTCTTACCTCAATAGTAAGATCCATTCTCGGCGAAGATATATCGGATGATCTGGACACTATAGCAATCATCGACAACTACTTCAAGAAAAATCCACTGGAATTATATGTACTTAATAATAATCCAAAAATGAAAGCTGGAGTTATTAAAAGAACCGGTATAAAGGATTATAGTAGGCTCGGTATGGGATTAAAAAATGGATTATTGTAATGAGAAATATAAAAAGTTTTAAACAGATCTTCGAATCTAAATCTAATAATCGTATAGCTCTATATGATTATCTGGGTAAATGTCTAGGACGAACTGCAAGTCCTATGGGAGGGGAAGTTGGATTTCATATATTCCCGAATTATAATGATAGTGATGCATTGCAATATCAGAAGGATGGAATTAAATCACTTGATGTGATTTTAAATATGCACTTCAAATTTGGCTCAGTAAGCTATGCATTCACCGAGGCTCTAAATCCAAATCCTAATGAGAAAATACTTGGATGCTTTCCTGGTATAACTGATGGTTCACTTACCAGTAGAATAAATTTCAAAATTGGTGATGCAGAGGAAGCAACATTTAATTATATAGGTCTCGATGAGGATGGAACACAGGAATTTGAGATTAGCGGTGACGACAATTACATTTTTAAATCCATAATAACACAGATTCTCTATGCATTTTCACAATATGGTGATAGATTTTTTATGACTTATAGCGGTGGTAAGACAGAAAAACTACATATGCCCGAATATTCAGAATTCATTAAAAAATATCTTAAATATTTAATTAAGCTAAAGGTAGGTGATCCTATAAATTATAATATCTATGAGGATATAGACAAATACTTTAAAGAAAACCCATTGGACATCTATAAAATAGATGGGCTTGAGGAATTTAAGCAGGGTGTTATAGAAAGAACTGGTATTAAAGACTATGGCAATATTGGAAGAAATTTAAGAAATGGAATGATATAATGAGAAATATAAAAACATTCGACCAGATTTTTGAGGATAGGATTTCCTATTCAGATAAACTAACTCCCGAACAAAATGCTTTCGTTAATAAATTGGTCAGAGGTGTTTGGGATTATAATGAAACAACGGGGAAGATACATGCTAATGGCTACATAAGCCATTCTGACAATAGTAGTGCATCAGGGATGTCATTCAGGGATCCAATTGATGATTTTATGGGTGTTAAATTTTCTAGCTCTAATGGATCTTGTACACTGAATGGGAATAATTTAATATCATTGGAGGGAACACCAGATAAAGTTCATGGTGGATTTTCGTGTAATAATAACAAATTGGAAACCCTATTGGGTGGACCAAAAATAGTTAAATATGGATACAGCTGTAATAATAACAAATTGGTAAATTTGGAGGGAATAGCGGATGAGATTGGCGAATATTTGGATGCTACTGGAAATCCTATAATATCTCTGAAAGGTCTAATACTTAGAGATGTACTCTGGCAGGTAAAGGGATTTATACGAGTTGATGAATTAATGATACCCAATGGTAGATTTACAAGAAGCTGGGTTAGAAAACAATTTATTTCTGGGAACGATAGAGAAAAATCATTATTGTCAACAGTTCTTGACAATGAAGTAGATCGTGAATTTCTTGATGATTACTTTAAGAAAAATCCTATGGAGATTTATGTTCTTAATGACCAACCTGAGGTTAAGGAAGGAATACTAAAAAGAACCGGGATAAAAGATTATGGTAGGATAGGTATGCATTTAAAAAGCGGTATGATATAAAAAGGCTGATGTTAACATCAGCCTTTTTTGTTATTTCTTAAATCTGTAACCTGTTAGTTTTTCTACCGCCTCTAAGGGAACTATATTGTTTTCTATTCCATCGGGTTTTGAATCATCATTGTTAAATATGTATGCTGTCCAAGTATTAGTTTTCTTTACGTGAACCACCTTCCAGCAGATCTTTGGTATTGATATTTTTCCTATTTTTTTAATCTCCCCTATATTACCACACCATATATGGACACTATCATTAGCAATTGCTATTTCTCTTGTTTTCATTTCGAGGACTTTCCAATCACCGGCATTTAATCTGTGAAGCTGTGGTGACATATTGCTGAAGTAAAAGCATTCCTTCTGCACAATATCTCCGCTGCATAAATTGGAAGCAGCCGGACACATATGACCCCTATCGTAACCAGACTTAACGTAATCCTTCAGTAGATCGGTTTCTTTAGGTAGAAGCGGATCTTCTTGAAATTGATCCTTCCTCTTTAAAGGTGAAGGACATCCAACTTTTGCCTTTGTCTCCCACCATTCGACTAATACTGGATAATTTAAAGATTTGCTATATA
>Ga0247722_10000132_pt1 | contig 45478 bp, 45 predicted proteins | sample MSEWelMarce3H_FC_FD_189094 | JGI IMG/M metagenome (GOLD analysis project Ga0247722, IMG submission 189094) | Subsurface sediment microbial communities from gas well in West Virginia, United States - MSEEL Well Study Marcellus 3H_FC | ecosystem: Environmental > Terrestrial > Deep subsurface >... | reverse complement strand
AAGCGAAATGACCCGTAAAAATTAGTAATCTAATTTAGCGCTACCTTTTTTGGCAATGACCGCGCAGCAGCTACGAAGTAAAAAAAGGTAGTAAACCAAATCCCTTTATACAAACTCTAAAAAGCGACAGCGTCTCATAAATCCTCAACCCGTCCCTAAGGAAATTTCAGACTGGGACCCACAACGATAAGTAAGCGTAAAAATTTCAAGTGTCTGAGCGCAGCGAGTTTTGAAATTTTAGCGTCGTTCGTTAGTGGGTAGTCGAATTTCCAAGGACTAGCCTTTTTGGCTCAACCTTTTTTGGCAATGAAAAAAGGTAGTAATCACGATCCACCACAAAAATTCTCCAACAACCTCATGCCAAAAGCATGACTCTTCTCTGGATGAAACTGCACTCCCATAATATTATCCTTACAAATCCCCGAATGAAAGGTCTCCCCATAAGTAGTAGTACACAACACATTTTCTGGAGATTCACACATAACCCGATACGTATGAACAAAATAAAAACGTGGATCTACCAAGCCTTCAGCAAGAAAATGAACATTTGGAAAAACAACCTCATTCCATCCCATATGCGGTACTTTTAATCCTGTTAATTCATAAGAAGGAAAACGTAAAGTTTGAGCTTCAATCCATCCCAATCCTGCACAGCCACCCTCTTCACTATAGGATGTCATCAACTGCATCCCTAAACATATTCCTAAAATAGGAGTTTTTTCAACCATTACTTTTTGATTGAGCACATCTATTAAACCATAGTTTGTAAGGTTTTCCATCGCGCGTTTAAAATTTCCAACACCAGGTAAAAGAAGTTTTTCGGCAGTCAATACCTTTTCAGGAGACGAAGTCACAATAGACTTTACACCAATTTTTTTAAGCATATTTTGTATGGAACCTAAGTTCCCCATATCATAATTGACAATTGTGATCATTCCCTTGTTTTAAAATAAAGTGTTAAATTTGTAAATTAATCTACAAAAAATGAGTAAAATTAAATCTAACATAGTTAACGTAACATTAAACACAAAGATAGGATATAATTTACTCAAAAAAAGATTTGACAATACAGTACTAATGTACCACGGTGTTTCTGAACAGCCGTGCCCTTACAACAAAAGACATACTTTAAAAAAAGATTTGATAAAGCATTTGATTTTTCTCAAAAAAAATTGCAACATTATAACCTTAAATCAATTTTTCAACAACGAATTCAAGAAAGACAAAATCAATGTAGCTTTAACATTTGACGATGGATATTGGAACAATTTTAGTATTGCCAAACCAATATTGGAAGAATTGAAAGTGCCTGCAACTTTTTTCATTACTGGAATTAATAACACAAATGAAAACTACCTATGGGCAGATTTTGTGGATATTTTAGCAAATTCAAATCTTAAAAGAAACCTGAAAATTAACTCTTCTGACTTCGAATTAATAAATAAGACTTATTGTTTAGCTAACACGAACAAATCGTTACACGAATTCATTAAACATGAAAAAGCGGAATACGAAACTAAAATTTCATTATTCAACAATGTATCCACAGTAGAAAAAGCTATAATACTGAACGAAAAAAACAAAGAATTTTGGAAATTAATGGATGATAATGAAATCATTGAAACTTCAAAATCAAACTTCATTAATATTCAAAGCCATGGATTTTACCACAACAATTTAGGAACGATTGACCTAGAATTAGCATTAAATGAAGGAATAGAATCAAAAAAGTATTTAGAAAACTTAACTCAAAAAACGATTGATACAATTGGTTTTCCTGACGGATCTTACACGAAAGATTTTTTAGATGAAATTGAAAAATTCGGGATTTCAAAATTTACGGCTGCGGAAGGATTTCTGTTTGATTTTGAACATAATGACAATCGAATATTGGATAGAAAAGGTATGTATAATATCGGTAAAGCATACAATCAAATTTTTAACGCGATAAAAAATCATTAAATTGAATTCACAAAAAATAGTACACATTATACCGACTCTTGGAGGAGGAGGAGCTGAAATTCTTTTAGGACATATCGCAATTGAACAAGTAAAAAAGGGGAATGAAGTTCATATTATAATTCTTGAAGAATTACATTTTACTTATATAAATTATCCTTTAAAATACGAACTTGAAAAATTAGTAGAAATACATTTTATCAAGGACGAAATTAAATTTTCTTTAAAAAAAAGAAAGTTTATAAGTAAGACGCATAATTTAAAATTATTAATTAACAATTTAAAGCCCAACATCATCCACTCACACCTTTATTTAAGTGAAATTTTTTCTCATTTACAACATTTTAAAAATGTAAAATATATCAGCCATTTACATGACAATATGCATCAATTTTCTTTCTCTAAAAAGAGAAAATTGAAACAAAATATTACAGACTTTTTAGAAGTTAACTGGTTGAAAAAACAATACAAAAAGTCTAACACAAAATTCATAGCAATTTCTGAAGATACGGCTAAATATTTTAAAGATAAACTTCCATCCAAAATCATAAAAAACATATTTGTGTTGCCAAATGCAACAAATACTAAAGTCTATAAATCAGAATTTACCGAGAAAACAGATCAATTTAAATTAATTAGTATTGGAAATTTAGTGCCAAAAAAAAACCATCAAATGTTAATTGACGTGATTTTTTATTTAAAAAACAATACTTCGTTAAATTACCACCTAGACATACTCGGATTTGGGCCTTTACATGATGATCTACAGTCGAAAATTGATAATTTAAATTTAAGTAAAAACATAACTCTTCACGGAAATGTAAGTAACGTAGCTGATTTTTTAACAAATTCAGACATTTATATCCATACTGCAACATACGAACCTTTTGGAATGGTTTTTATTGAAGCGATGGCATCAGGGCTACCTATCGTTAGTACGAATGGTAAGGGAAACTCTAATTTAATTATCAATAATTATAACGGTTTTCTGCAAGATGATTTTGATATTGAAGAGTTCTCAAAAAAAATAATTGAAATATCTCAAAAACAATCATTTAGAAGAAAATTAAGTGAAAACAGTCTAGAATTCTCTTGTAAATATGATATTGAAAATTATGTTAAAAAATTAAATGAAATTTACTCTTAAAAAGAATCGATATCTATAAAATCAAATTCAATTTTATTTACATCAATTGTTTCATCTAAATTTAAAAAACAAACAGTATATAAATTTTTAAAATCTGCTTTATTCAATAAATTACTATTCAAAGAATTGGTGCAGCAAATCTCAAAATGTATGTATCTTATAAAACCAAGAAAACAAAAGATTTTAAGCCTTTTAATAGAATTTTCAAAAGAATTGACATTGACTAAAGAGAGATTACCTATTGATAAAGCGCCATCACGATCAATTTTCATAAATGATTGTATTTCTTGTTGCTGAATCAAAAAATTATTTTTGGACAATAACCTTTTGTATCCAAATAAATACGAATCATGTATAAGCTGATTATAGTGATTCGTTTCAAACGATGTATTGATAGAGTCGATTCTTTTGGGAAATAAAAGACGAAATAATATTTTCAAATAGATGGAATAAATGGATGATAATAAACCTTTCTGAATTTTCTTAGAAAGAGGTAACGTAAAAACTTTTAAACTATATGAATTCATCGATTTTTCCTTAAAATGGAGTTTATTAACAAACCCAAAATAAGAAACAGCACCTTCATAAGGAAATGTATAAACAAATTTAAAACCATTGATTTGAAGGAAAGTATGTGTTTCTTTAGCAATCAGCTCGAACAATCCTAAACGTCTATAATTTGAATGTGTCATTAGATCACATACCTGTCCACATAAATGAACCTGGCCTTCGTAATTAAATTTAGAAGGCAAAACACCATAAAACCCAGCTAATTCATTAGTTTCTATACTAAAAGCTAAAAAAGAAACATAAGATGGATAAATGTCGAATAATTTGTATTTAATTAAAATTTCATTCAACTCTCTTCTACTACCAAAAGCATTTTCAAATAGCATTGGCAGTAAATTAATGTTATCACTGTTTAATTTTTCGAATCTAAACATTAGAAGGATGGTTACAAATAAAAAAAACGGAACTACTTATTTTTCCGATTTTAACTGTTGGAAACCATTGGATATAATCTGGATAAGGATACAAACCAGGCGTGATTTTTTGTTGAATTTGGAAATGTTTACTTACTGTTTTTTTCCAACTAAAAATTCTGTAATGAAATAAATCATACCAAATATACTTCGCACGAGGGTAAGAATGTGAAGTAGGCAAAAATACGCGAATAAAACGTTCAACCATTTCTTTTCTCCCAATGGAACGAATAAAATGATAAATCGAAATATGTGTAGTTAAAAGCAAGGTTGAAAATAAAGCTACCAAAGACATTGCCGCTGTTGGCATACCAAGAATTAAAACTCCATTAGGCTTTAACACACGTTTCATTTCTTCTAATGCCTTACTTTCAGAACGCACATGTTCTAGAACGTGCGAGGAATATACAACATCAAAACTGTCATCAGGAAAAGGGAGGTCTTCAGCACTAGCTTGGATAATTGGTCGTTCCCGCCATAAATCTGTAGTATATCTCCCTACACCATGTTCACCAGGAGCAGGATCAACCCCTTGGACCATACAACCACAATCTTCATGTGCTTTAATTAAACTATATCCAGCACCACAACCAACGTCTAAAAAAGAAGAATTCGATGGTATATAAGACTTTATGGCATCCCATTCCATTTTTCTAATTTGTTCTTGATAAACCTCAATCTTTTCTTTGGAGGAAATTGAGAACCAAAAGAACTCATGTAATTTTTGCTTAATTTTCACAATTCAAAGTTAATATTAAAATTCTATTTATTATTTCTGTAAAAAAGCTTAGTTATGAAATTTCAGATGAATCATTCAAAATAGTTAAAATTATTTCTTCTAGTTCATCCAAAGGAACTACAATATTTGCATTAACTAAATATTCATTCTCATTAACGTTTTTTTTCTTACCATAACCTAATAAAGATGTTGATCGATTATTAACATCACAAAGCAATCCTGAATAATTGACATCTGATGCACTAGCTAATTTCCAAAATGGAAAAGTATACTCCATGTTAGCGTATTGCTCGTTAATTAATTCCACAACATAAGACTGGGGTTGCATAAACATCAAATTTGAAAATCCTGCACCATGAATGGAGATAAATAATTTAGTTTCATGCATTAATTTCACTTGTTCTAAAAAACTTAGTTCTTCAAAAGTTACAATTTGAAAATCATATTTTTGCAACAAATAAATAACTTCAGATTCATTTTCTACAGATCTAACCCCTCTTTTTCTTCGAGTTAAATAAACATTTCGAAAAGGAAAATTAGAATTAAATTTAAATTTATCTTTAATAAAATTTGTTGTATTTAAAATGGATGCTGGATAAAAACTTGCTGTGTAGTCGCGTAATTCAACAAAAGTCAAATGAGGTATAAACAATTGATGATCTAATGGGACTATTTCTTTTTCAATAGAAAACAAAGACAAACTTTGATTAACATAGGGAATTTGATCCCAGTTTTCGGGATAAATTAATTTAACACCTGTTAATTGATGTTGTTCAACAAACTGTATTAAGCGTGGTAAATAGGCATTAATCCAAAAACTATAATTAAACCATTTTGAATGAATCAATAGATAGGTATATTTGTCGGATAACTGAATAACGGGAATACTTTTACCAAACTTACTAACCAAATACTTTTCAAATGCTTCCCTCCAAAAAACGAAATAAAAATTTTTATCTTTAAACCCTCTTAAATTAAAAGCACTTGATTTTTCTAAGATTAAATTTTTAAAAACCAACCCATCAAATGTCACGAATGCATTTTTAATACTTTTAATTTTAGAGGCTCTTTGTCTATAAACACTTTTATTCTCATGTAACTTAAATAATTTATAACTGGAAAATAGTGGTTTTTTAGTTTGAACAAACATACTTTTGTAAAAATGAAGAAGTAAAGATTAAAATGTAACTAGTGTAACAAAGGTATTAATCATTTAAAATACAATCATGAAGCAGTCTCCTTTTTTTTCAATTATAATACCAACTTACAATAGAGCAAGTATAATACAGAATACAATTCAAAAATTAAAATTACAATGTTTTACTAATTGGGAATGTATAGTTGTTGACGATGGATCAACAGATAATACAAAAGAAACAATTGAAGAATTTTCAAAAAATGACTCTCGTGTTTTTTATATTTATCAACTTAATTCGGAACGATCAATTGCTAGAAATAATGGAGCCAAAAATGCGAAAGGAAAATACTTCATTTTTTTAGACAGTGATGATGAATTCGAATGGAATCATCTAGAATTGGTTCATCAATTTATCCATCACACCGGCTACATTGAAGGTATGTACTTTTCAAATGGTAAAATAAAAAACAATACATCTTTAGAACCAATTTCTAAGAACGAAATTCCTGCAACTTTAACAATAGATTATTTTATTAATAATTCAGTTATTCCTGCGAGAGTTTGCTTACATGCAACAATATTCAATCATTTAAGCTTTGACCCACGGGCTATTGTTGTAGAAGACACTGTTTTATGGACAGAAATCCTTGATAAATATCCAGTAAAACACATACCCATCAATACAGTTATTTACAATTGGCACGACGACAATTCAGTAAATATAAAAAAGTTCAATGCCTATCAAAAAAGATTGAACGGTTTAAAAGTATTATTTTATCAAAAATCTGTTGGAAAAAAAATAAGTAAAAGAACTAAAGATAGTCAGTTAAACAGATGTTACATAGGCATTGCAGAGTATTTCGCCTATAAAAATCTTAAATTAAAAAGTAAATATTGGATCGTTATTGCGCTTTTGAAAAATCCAAGTTTAGATACGAAACACAAACTACAATTATTAATAAAAGGATTTGAAAGAATTTAATAGGTATCTAAACAATTTATTTTCTATTTTTACTTAATCATTTCATTTGAACGAATTTCATGAAACCAAATATTTCACTTTTTTTTCCTGTTTATAACGACGAAAAAACCATAGAGCGTATGGTATTAAAATCCATTGATGTATTGGAAGATATTTCTGAAAATTATGAAATAATTATTATAAATGATGGCAGTCCTGATAAAAGCGGTGTGATAGCCGATGAAATGGCTAGTAAATATAAAGGAATAAAAGTAATTCACCATAAACACAACAAGGGGTATGGTGCAGCAATTAAATCTGGATTTGAAAATGCGATATATGAATGGGTTTGTTTTACCGATGGCGATGACGAATACGATGTATACGATTTAAAAAAAATGATTGCTCTAAAAGATTATTATGACTTGATAATAACTTTTAGGTACGTGAAATTATATTCAAATTTCAGAATTTTTGTTTCAGGAATTTATAATAAATTATTTAGATGGGTGTTTAGAACAAATTACAGAGACATTAGTACAGGGTTGAGATTAATGAGAAAATCTGTTTTTGAAGAACTTACAATTATTTCTGACAGTCCTTTCATTGGAGCTGAAGTAACGTTAAGAACAATGTTAAAAGGGTATAGAGTTGGAGAAATGGGAATTCAAACGTTCCCGCGAGAATTTGGATCTGGTGCATCTGTTTCTATAAAAAATATTATCAGAACCTTACAAGATATGAAAAAGGTATACCAGCATATTTTCTCTGCAAATTATGATTTACCAGAAAAAAGAAATAGAAAAGTATAATGTATAAACTCATAAAGTTCTTTATTATTGCTTGGTTCATCGTAATTTTGGTCTACAGGCTAATGATTTCTTTTAGTTATAGACCAGAATTGACAAATGGCGAATCAAACAATATTTGGAAAGCGATTAATGTAGCTGCAGGAAAAAAAATTTATAACGACCCTGAAAAGCTTCCAATCGAAGTATTTCAATACAATCCACTTTCGGAATTACCTATTATTGGATTTGCTAAAATATTTAACCCTCAATATCAAAACTATGTACACAACATCACTATAGCCGGAAGATTATTCCAATTGTTTTGCACTTTGGTTCTTGGTTACTTTATCTATATGATAGGAATAAAATTGTTAGAAATAAGTAAAAAAAGTAGTTTAATAGCAAGTCTAGCAGCCATTACAATGTTAACTCCCACAGCATTTACAATTAGACCTGATGCAACTGTTTTAGTTTTTTTGTTTTCTATTATTTATACTTTTGGATTATTCATTAAATCAAATTCTACAAAATGGATAATTATAACATCTTTATTGATAATATTAAGTTTTCTAAGTAAACAAGACGGTATATTTATTGCATTTCCATTAGGATTGTATTTACTGATAAATAAAAAATGGAAACCATTCTTATTTTTTTCTTTATCAATTTTGCTCTTTTTAATAACAACACTTTTTTCTCTACATTTATTTTTTGGTGAACTTTATTGGATAAACACATTCAAAGGACTCAAAAACACGATGTCTAGTCATCAAATGATCGCAGTATTTGACCGTGCGAATTCATTCTACGGATTTTATTTAATTATTGGTTTGATACTATCCATATACAACTTATTGAGAGGACATAAATTACTTCAACTTCTTTCAATAATTAACTTATTCTATCTAATAATTAGTTTAGGGATTAGTACAAAAATTGGTTCATGGGTAAATTATTACACTCCTAATGTGGCAATTACAATTATACTTATTTTTGGAATGGTGTTTTCTAAGAATTATAAAAAAATTCGCGAATTTCAAATTATAACGTGTATGTATATAATTCTTTCTACATTTACTTATCTAGCACTTCAAGCGTACAATTACACATTACCTTTCATTAAAAATGAACAAAATAAATACATCTCTACGTATAAAGAGTATCAATATTTAGTCAGCAAATTTCCAATCTCTAAAAATGAGTTTGTTTTCACTCCTACACCCTTATTAAGAAATTTTTATGCCTTAAATAATTGTATGGTTAATACGGAGTATTACAATCAAGCGAGTTATAAATATCGTGACTTTAAACAAAGTAATAAATCTAAATTAAAATACATAATCTTTAAGAAAGATGAAATTACTTTAGTAAATAATATAGTTAGTTTTTTCTCAATTAATTTAAAGAATTATGAAATTGAAGAAAATAAATCTTATTTAATTTATAAACGAAAAATCCTTAAATAAAAGCGAAACTTTTGTTTTACTGAAAGATTCATACATTTATACAACGCTGTTTTTAACACCGATTTAAAGTCATTCAAAGAAATTGATGTAATAAGAAAAAATGTTTCTTTAAAAAGAGCTATTAAATTTTGATTTAGAACTTTTTCATCAAAAATATTCTTTTCCAAACAATAAAGGTAAAAACCATTTAAATGGATTAATCTAGTCCCTGTATGTTGGACTTTTAATTTTTCAATAGTAAACAATTGAATAAATCTATCAGGAATTTCTGAATCTAGTCTCTTTAAATAATTCCTTATAACATCAGAAGTCATTGCCAATTGCTCTTCCCGATAAATGGAACTAATTTGATGCTCATGCTCCCTGTAAGAAAGCAAATACTCTGGTAAATTGGCTGCCTTCGTCTTTGTAAGCAATCGTGTCCATAACTCATAGTCTTCTGAATGAACAAAATGGGAATCAAAAGAAAGTTGATTTTCGGTCAAAACAGATTTTCGAAGCATTACCGAAGGATGAACAAAACAACAGTAATTTAATAAAGCAAACTGCAATGATTCATGCGATGTATGGTATTCTATCTTTTTTGACGAATTAATGATTGAACACCAAGAGCCTACGATACCATATGAGGGATGTTGTTCTAAAAATTCAACTTGTTTTACAAATCGGTCTTCACGGCATATATCATCTGCATCCATTCGTGCAATATATTTACCTTTGGACTCAATTATCCCTTTATTTAAGGTCTTGATAAGGCCTATATTTTGCCCATTTTGTAAAAATCGAATTCTAGCGTCGTGATAACTGAGAATTATATTACAACTATCATCTGTTGACCCATCATCTATAATCACTAATTCAAAACTCGCAAACGACTGACCTAAAACACTATCTATTGCTTCTTTTAAGAATTTTTCTCCATTATAAACAGGTAATAAAACAGAAATTAATGTTACATCTATCATTATTCAAAATAACTAATACCCCAGTTCCTTTGCTCGTTCAATTATTAGATTACCATCAATTTTATTCACTAAAATAGCTGGATTACCTTTATAAACTCCCCATTCTTCAGTGTCACCTAATAATAAACTCCCTGCAGATAATAACACCCCTTTTCTTAAAATACTACCTGGTAACACAATTGCATTTGTGCCAATATTTGAAAACTCTTCCATTACAACAGGTTTAATAATCTGTTTACCTTTAAGATGAATTGGTATCATTGCTCCAAATAATCCAGAGGCATCAAATCGATCAGAACCACAAATTATTCGTGCTCCACTCATAATATTTGAAAAACCCATTACATGAAAAAAACCATCTTTTCCACCAATACAAGTAACGTAAGGGCTAACATGAACATAATTCCCTATTTCTAATTTTGTAGTACAATAAAATCCTTTATCAATTGCTACATGACTACCTATTTTTACAAGTTCTGGTCTTTTAAAAACGGTATCTACATCTAATATTACATCGTCGCCTATAATCATTATTTGTATCTAATAAGGAAGTTTACTAATATAGTAATTTACTGTTACTTTTAACCCTTGTTGCAAAGGTGTAAATATAAAATTTGGAAAATTCTTTTTAAATCTAGTGTCAACCATTACTTTTCTTGGAGCGCCATCAGGCATGGTTCTGTCCCAATTTATAATACCTTTAAAATTACATTCAGTTGTTATTATATTCAATAAATCTGAAATAGATAATCCAAAATTTTGAGCAATATTGAAGGGTTCACTGTAATACGTTTGATCTAAATTGTTAATCATCTCATCCAAAACACGCCCAAAATCAGGTGCATATAACCACTCTCGTATTGCAACACCACTCCCCCAGACTTGAATTTCATCAAGGTTTTGATGATTTGCTTTTACTACTTTTCCAACCAGTGCATTTAATGCATGTGCTTTATTTGGGTCTGTTGAATCGAAAGGACCATACATGTTTGGGACATATAACAGGATGCTTTTTATTCCATATTGCATCTTATAACATTCTGCAAAAACATCAAGCATTCTCCTTGTACTACCATAAGCCAAAACGGATTGATGTACTTTCCCTGACCATAAAAACTCCTCACTATATTCTGTTAAATTTCCTGGAAATGCACAATTTGCAACAGGATTTATTAAGACCGACGTTGGAGCAGATTTTTGAATAGCCTTATACAAATTTAATATCATTCGCATATTATCGTCTAATATATCTGCTGCAATTTGCGTTACAAAATTCAAACTCCCAACATGCGCAGCACAATTTATGATAATATCAGGTTGTATTTCTGATAAAACAGCACAAACATTTTCTAAATTAAACAAATCTAAACCATTACTTCTAGATTTACCTATAACTTCATTTAGTTGATTTTTTATTAATTCAGTGTATACATTTTGACCTACAAAACCAGTATGTCCAAGCAATAAAACCCTCATTTTTTTATAAAATTATTTTTTTTAGTTTATCAAGATTAAAATTATTTATTTACCAACCTTCCTTTATCGTTTTTATAATATGACCAACCATTTCTTCAGTAAGACCTGAATGAAGAGGTATTGATATTTGATTTTGATCAAATAAATTTTGACTCTTTAATACAAACTTATTGTCAAATATTTTATTTTTATGTATTCCTATATGCACAACAGAAGCTGGAATTCCTTTAGATTGTAATTTACGGATGAATTTTTCACGTTGCTCTACCTTAAATGTATATAGCCACCAAGCACATTTATTTTCAACTTTATAATCTAACAATTCTATCCCTGGAAAAGAAGAAAATGCACTCGTATATCTCTTTGCTATATTAGTTCTAGCTGAGAGAATGAAATTTAAATCTTCTAAATTAGCATTTCCAAGTGCAGCAGCATAATTATTTAAGTGGTATTTATAACCTATTCTGTCTAAATCATATTCTCTTTCTCCAATAATGGACATCGGTGAGTTGGCTCTATCAATTCCAAACCATCTCAATTTTCTTGCTTCATCATAACTTTCGTTGCTTTTACAAACTACTGCACCACCATCTCCTGTAGTTATGTGTTTAATAGCTTGAAACGAAAAGCATGTGAAATCTGAGATTGTTCCGATCGGTTTATTCTTATACCAAGCGCCTAAAGCATGAGCTGCGTCTTCAATTATTTTTAAATTAAACTCTTTAGCAATGTTTGAAATTTCATCCATGTCGCAAGGATAGCCTGCCCAATGTACTGGAATTATAGCCTTTGTTTTATGGGTGATTTTTGCTCTAATATCAGCAGTACAAATATTTCCTGTCGCATAATTTATATCAGCAAATATTGGTGTTGCTTTTACCATTAAGACAGCTAAACCAGTTGCAATAAATGTTTGAGATGGGATGATTACTTCATCACCATCTTTTATACCTGCTAATAGGAGTGCCAAATGTAAGGCTGTTGTACCGCTATTTACAGTGACAACATGATTGATCTGCAGTTGGCTTTCCAGTTGGATTTCAAAATCTTGAACAACTTTACCTTCACTTAATAATGTTGAATTTAACAACTCGAGAACATTCTTTTGTGCATTCGACGAGATATGGGTATGAAAAAATTCGATTTGCATATTAATTTAATTACCTTCAAATATAATTTTATTAATTATAAAATATTCCAACTTTCCGGAATTAAATCAACAGCACTTAGTTCATCTGTTTTAAACCAATTTTCTGGAGCAATAACTTTTTTATTAGCATGATCATTCAACCAAGCTCCCCACCAGGAGAATGAAGAATTACAGATAATATTATTTGTACATATTGACATTAAATAAATCTCGATATAATCTTTTTCATTTTCAATAAATAAAAATTTTTCTCCTATAAAATTTTCTTTACACCAAACTATATCATCACTAAATACAACAAACTTGTCTGTAATAGAATCCAGTTTATTAATTGAGTCATCGTAGTATTTCATATTCTGATTATAATGTATTGGTGATATTAAATATTCTCCTCTCCGAACATGTATTGAAGTTAATCTACTATTTGTAAAAAACGGATATTTAAATAAAGTCTTTACCTTTAATTTAAACGGTAATCCAAATTGTTGTAAAATTTCTTTCCTATGATGCTTGAAGTATTTTTCAGATTGAAAATAACCGTCAATTATACAATTATCGTTTAATTCTGAATCTTCAAAAAAGGTGAAAGGATAATGAAGTGTTTTTAAATGCTCTGGACTTTTTTCTTTCTTCAAATTTCTAAAATAAAAAGAATATTCATTTGCATGATTTAAAATAGGATTTCTTTCCTTTTCATTATTCAAATAATGAAGATGCCATTCGTAATTAGGTATCGAGAATGTTGTTTTTTTATCTTTTGCAAAAGAAATACCAGTTGCTATTTGGAATAGGATATTCCCTAATCCTCCTTTTAAATTACAATATATCATTATTTTACAATATGTTTAATTTTGTTGCTTACACGGTTTATAAATATCAATATAAAAATTGATAAAGGAAATTTATTACTATACCCACATTCTTGTATATCTTTTTTGCTATAAACTCCTAACTTATAAAATAAATCAGATATATGTTTAAGGACACTTATTGATTTAATATTATGTTTATGAATACAATACAAATACTCTGGAACTTCTACAAACTTATTCATCCAACAATCATTTGTCACTCTTTCTTCAGGGATAAAACTTTCTATCAAATATTCGGGAGTATAATTTGACGAATGAGTTTTGAAAATATATTGATAATAAAATTCAATGTCCACTAACCATTTTAAAGACGGATCAAAATAGATCTCTTTTTTTTTGTACATGACTGCACTAGGAGGTCCAATCAAATTGCCACGAAACAATGAAAATGGATACTTATTAATATATTCAAAAGTATTTTTATCAATCGAATGATTCACTCTGACATTTTTAGAATTAATATAAAATGATCCAGAATAAACAAAATCTATACTGTCATTCAATAAAGTCAAATCAAAAAAAAATTGCAATGAGTTTAAACTAGAAAAACAATCATCATGATGCATAATCTTTATCCATTTCCCTTTAGCCAATGAAATGGAATTGTTCCAATTCGTTGGCTGACCTAATGACTTTGCATTTCTAACATAGGTTATTTTATCAATAAATAAATGCCTATAAGACGAAATAAGGTCATAAACATCGTCTGTAGAACTATCATCTGAAATAATTATCTCAAAATTAGTAAACGTTTGGATTAGAATCGAATCAAGTAATTTTATTAAGTATTTAGTTTGATTATATGTTGGTATACAAATACTAATTTCAGGTATAGGTTGAAACATCTCGTTTATTGTAGTAATTTAAAGATTTCATTAGAAATATTCTGCGGAGTGAAATTACTAAAAAGTGCTATATTTTCGTTAGATAGCTGATTATATAATTTTCTATTATTAAATACTTCTATTATACTATTAGCCATAAGTTCAGTATCTAAATAAGGTATGACACAAAACGTATTGATAACTTCAGAAATACCTGTGGCCTTATCAAAACAAAAAATAGGCAACCCTAATATACCTGCCTCAATCGCAGCTAGGGGGAAAGGATCTTCCCTCGAAGTTAACATGAATGCATCTGATTGAATATACCAATTTAGTGGATTATCTGTCTCATCTATAAATGTAACGTAATCTTGTATACCTAATTTAACTAAATCAGCATTATTGACCCTTTTACGCTCTTCAGATTGGTATCCAACCCAATAAAATCTATACCTGTTATCTTGTTTTAATATTGAATTCGCAATTAAAACAAATAAATCATCTCCTTTTCGCCAATAAGCACCGCCGCACATTAATATATTATAGGATGAATTTACTTTATTACTAAATATGGAATTACCTACAATATCACTCGTTTCTCTAATTATATGAATCTTATTTGGCGGAATATTAAAATCATCAATTAAACAGCTTTTATTTAATTCTGAAGGTACAATATATAAATCTATACACTCATCCTTAGTATTTAACTGTGGATAAAACTCGTCAATAACCGTTTTTAATTCATGAATATGTAAAATCAATTTAGAATGTAATCTTTCTTTAAATAAACTAGCGATTGAAAGGCTAACAATCGTGTTGCAATAAATAAAATCAAAATGACTAGAACAGATATCATTGATAAAACATTCATAATCTGATAAAATAGGAGTATTAAATATTTTTCTATTCAATCTTTTATTAAGAGTGTACACTTTTTTATTCGATAAAGTATCTAAACGAAAATAATGACTAGACAATTGTTGAAATCTTTCCTCTAATTTCCCTCCTCCCTTTAATGCTATTGTAGTTATATCAAAATCAAGTTTTTGTTTTACAATTTTTTCAAAAACCAATAATAATGATTTAGGAGCGCCCGTTAAAGATGTATCATGTGTAATTAATAAAATTGATTTCATTTCTTTGAAAAATAATTCTTGAAATTGTATAAATAAGCTCTAAACAAAGTAAAAAGCGAAAATTTTAATAAATACTTTATTCTCTCATAAGAAATAATATTCTCCATAGTTGAACTTATACCTTGATTTTCACATATACTAATTATTAAATCTATCTTTTGTACCTTAAACCTTCTTTTTATAATTTCTAACATTAATCCCCAATCTGAAATAACCTTAAATTCTTCTTTATAACCACCTATTTTTTTTATAATTGAAGTCTTGAAAAATGCACCTTGATGAGGAATGAGTGAATGAAAAGCCATCTCGAAATCCTTTATGCCAGCTGGGGGGTTCCATAATTTTTGATTTCCTTCCCACTTTATCAAACCATAAACTAAGACAGATTTAGTATCTAACAATTTTATAAACCTTTCTAAAACTAAATCATCATAAAAATAATCGCCTGAATTTAAAAATAGACAAAATTCACCATTTGCCAATTTTAAGCCTTTATTCATCGCATGATAAACTCCATTATCTTGCTCTGAAACCCAAAAAGTTATATTTTCAGAATTTTCATTTATACATTCCAAACTTCCATCAGTGGAACCTCCATCTACAACTATTACTTCTTTTGGTTGATGCCTCTGTATAAAAATACTGTTTAATGTATTTGATAAACCCTCAACATTATTTAAATTAACTGTAATTATACTTATCATGCAGAATATTTAAATATAGGTTATTATAAAAATTGACAACAGTTGATTCATTAAACAAAAAACTGGCAATTTCACTGATTTCATTTTTTTTAAAGATATAATCATTATTTAAGCAATTAATCATTATTTCTTTCAGAGAATCTGATGAAATTTCAGGGCAAACTAACCCTATATTATTTTTTTCTAAGATTTCTTTACAATCTGAGATATCGAAAGAAATTACTGGCGTTCCACTTACTAGTGATTCAAGCATGGTGTTAGGTAAATTATCCTCTCTTGATGGTAAAACAAAATAGTTAGCACAATTATAAGCAATTGACATCAATTTTTCATCCCATATTTTACCCGTATATAAGATATTGGGAGTATTTAAAGTCGAAGAATCTTTCTTTTCTCCAACAATCAAAAAATAAACATCCTGAAACTCGACATCTAAAATAAAACTTTTAATTAAATCAAATCCTTTTCTGTAATTATTAAGATCTTCTGCGACAAACATAAAAACAATTTTATCATTGGGTAGGTTAAAAATTTGTCTACAGAATGTCCTGTCAAGTGGTTGAAATATTTTTGAATCAATATGATAATTACATTGAAAAACTTTATTACTACTTTTAATTAAATTATTAGTGATTAATTTTTGTTTCAACCAATGAGATGGAGTTACAATTGTTAGACCTACTAAATCTGATAAAATCTGATGCTTAATATCCTTAAAAAAAGTGTCCAATTGCTGATTTAATGTGTTTCTATTCAAATCAACATAATAATGATATCCCCCCATTACAGGATTTAAATCATGAAAAGTCCAAACAATTGGTTTTGTATTACGTCGGAAGAATGATAAGAAATCTAAATAATTTGAGATCCAATGTAAATGTATTATATCTGCCCTATCATATAATTCTGTATCAATTAAATCGTATAAAGAGTATGGCGATGTGAAAATTTCAAATTTCCCTTTAACTTTAGGTGAAATTAAATCTTTTTTAGAATTGTATTTATCAGCTATTCTACTCTTATGTTTTGAATATTTTTTAAATAATTTTTCATTAAAATAATTTCTTAGTGATAATTCAGGTGGTGTATATTTTTCAAATTCAACTTGCTTATTATAAGAATAGGTTCTTAATATTTCGTTGTTTTCACAATCCTTTGACATAAAAAAAGAATCGATTCCATCAGATAACAAAGCCTTATGTAATCTATAAGCGGAAATACCTGCACCACCATTTATTGAAGTCGAAATATGTAAAATTTTCATCAGGATTATATATTGAATTAATTATTTCGCATGAAAAATGTAAAATTAATTTTTAATAAGATATTTACTAATTTTACGATCCAATCTGACGTATAAAAAATCAAACAAATGTTTTGTAAACCCATTAGGTTTAATAACATGAACCAGCCAAGTAAAAATGTGTATTAAAATCATATGATATTTAGAGAGTCGTATCGTTGAACAAAAATGATTTAAAAAAATTTTTTGCAATTCTTTGTGAAAAAAATCATCTTTGTTAAATATCTCAATGAAAAAATCATTTACTATAGAAGTAGATTGTATTGTTTTTTCAAATTCAATTACCTCATTTTTACGATCAAAGAAATTACTTAAAGCGTATTTATCTGTAAAATAACAAGATGTTAGATTATAAGGTACAACTATCTCTAGACCGCAATTACTCGCATGAAAAACATGAGAGCCTAACTCATTTGTTATCAAAATCTTAAAATTGAGGAAGATTTCTTTAAGTCTATATAAAAATAATTTATCATACATATGGCCCGCAGAAATAACTTTATATCCATTATCTAAAAAAATTTTATGTTTACCTCTTTGAATATCCTTCCAATAGATACATACATATTCAGGTCTAATCGTTTGTGGGAGGATTTTCAATTCATTTATAATTTGCTGTAAATTTACATTTACATTGATTTCATGTGTTGAATGAGTCAAAAAATAAATTGAATCTTTTTGTTCATATTTTTCTTTTAATTCTACGTAATTAATAATTGAACCAATATTAAATATATAATTTTTAGTTTGACTTTTATAAACCATTTTTCTAAATTCAGAGAAAATTATAGATGATTTAAAAACTGAGTTTTTATCTATATGCCAAATAATGTCATCAAACCCTACCCCATGCTCAAGTGTTGAATATAAAGTTTTGGAATTAAATATTTTTTTTTTTATTACTGATGATTGGCCATAAAAATCATTCCAGATATGTATATCATTAGTGACTAAATCAATATCCTTAGACATTAATTCTAAATCTGCTTGATTATATGTAAATCGTTTCATTTTTTATGTTATTTGGTATGAAAAAGATATTTTCAATTATAAAATTAGACTCCCCTACCAATTAATATATATTCTTCCTTTTTATCAGAACTTATTTTTCTCTTAACATTAGGTAAATCAAAGAGATTTTTTAGTTCTGAATTAAATTGATTAGAATCTTGATTATTAAACTCAAATTCACCTAAGTACTGCCATTCCCATTCCTCATTTCGTTTCCAAAAACACTTATTCCTATGTTGATCAACAATATAGTAAAACGAGTTTTCTGTTATTCCTAACCAATTTAAAAATAAATTTATTTTTTTTGGTTTATTGCTAACATACTTATTTATTAAAATCAAACCTTGTTCTCTTGTTATTCTATTTAATCTAATTTCACGACATACTTGGTCAACAACTTTACCATATCCATATTTAATGTATTTCAAATAATCATGGGTATCATTGTAATTATAACAATCAACATCATTAAAAATGTCAAAAGTTCTGTTTTGATTTTGGGTTTCATAATCATACAATCTAATCATTTGATTATGTTGTTCTAATGTATCCCATCTAATGTAATTATTTAAATATATACCTCTGACACCTACTTTCTCTATTTCCTCATCATCTGGATATTTAAATTGTAAAATATCAGTTTGACTAACACCATCAAATTCATCAATTAAATCTTCTGCTTCATACCCCATTAAATCATGCTCTTTTCTGTATTTCCTTGTCATTTCAACCTTATCTTCATGCGAGAACATTCCGACCTGATCAACACCTTGATGGGCACCCCAAATAATTAAAGGAATTTTAAACTTAACAGCTATCTGAACAGGAAAAACAGTTTGGCCAGCAATACAATGCCAATAAATACTACCCATTTTTCTTAAACTAGCTCTAGTAATTTTCTTAACAATTTCTGGATTTACAGTTAATGTAATAATATCGCAATTAAATTTAATTCTCAAATTAGCTAAATTTCTAACCCCCACATCGGTATTATATTGTTTATTATATGTAACCAATAATGGATTCATACCATAAACATTTTTAATAGTATGAACAATAAAATAAGAATCTCTTGCGCCACTTACAGGTATGATACAATCGTAATTATTTCCTGATAAATTTTTATAACTTTCTAATAACTCCTTAAGTTCTTTAGCTTTAACATTCCAGTTTATTGAATCTTTCTCTTCGTGAATTCTACACCCACTACAAATTCCATCTTCATCAAATATAATATTTAAAGCATGCTTTTCTGTATATAAACACCTTTTACAAACTTTCATATTATTTCTTTTTCGATTTTTGTAAATAACATTTTTTCTAGCTCCACATCATTTTTCTTTAACAATCTAAAATCATCAGAAAATCTATTTTCCCTATAATTAATCTTTGACTCCATTCTCAAAGGTACAACTGTATTTATAAATGATTTTGCGATTGTGACACTATGTTCGTAGAAGTGAAAATAATTTGCTGCAGAAGCACCTGAAACATTACTATTTTGAAACACTTCTAAAAAATGGCGTGGTGTTTTTGCTCCGCCACTACATATTACTGGTACATTTGTATAATTACAAACATTATTAATCAAATCCAAATCAAATCCTTTATATGACCCATCTCTATCTACTGAATTTATAATAATTTCACCAATTCCGATCCTTTGTAATAAATCGACAAAAGTACTAACTTCTAAATCCGTTTTTTGTTTATTTAAATAATCATATACATAGTATTTATAATTCAATTTAAAAGAATCAATTGATGCTACTATGCATTGACTTCCAAAAACAGTTGATGATTCTAGAACAAGTTTTTGATTTTGTATTAACGAAGAATTTAAAGAAATTTTATCTGCTCCGCATTGCAGTAATTCTTTAATATGATCAGCTGTTTTAATTCCTCCGCCAACTGTAAGTGGAACAAAACATTTTTTTGCTACTTTTTTTATTAATTGAAAGTTAGGTTCTAGATTATTTTTTGTAGCAGAAATATCTAAATATACAATTTCGTCTACCCCCCATTGATTTAAAAATTCCACTGCAATTTCAGGTTTTCCAACGGGTAAATATTTATTAAAGTTAAAACTTTGAACAACTAGATTATCCTTTACAACCAAAGTAGCTATAACTCTCTTTTTTAACATTATTGTATAGAATTAAAAAAACTTCTAAATAGTTTTAAGCCATTATTTTGACTTTTTTCTGGATGAAACTGAACTCCAAAAATATTATTATGTTGTACTGATGCAGTAACATTTATTCCATAATCACAATAGGATGTAACATATTTGTTATCGGTTTCAAAATAATAACTATGATCAAAATAGAAATGTGGTGTGTTGGTATTTAGATTTAAAAATAATGAATTATGATTTTTTATAATTATATCATTCCATCCAACATGAGGCACTGAATAAATATTAGGTATTTCAATTTTTTTAACCTTGCCTTCTATCCATTTAAAACCCTCATGCCATCCATTTTCCTCTGACCCCTCTGATAACAATTGCATTCCAACACAAATACCTAAAATCGGCTTTTTATCAATTAAAACTATTTCATTCAATATAGCTTCCAAATTTCGTGATTTAATATTTCTCATCGCTTCATCAAATGCTCCTACTCCAGGTAATATAATCACATCGGATGATTTTAATTCTATCACTTTATCAGTAATTCTGATATTTGTATATCCTAAAAACTTAATGGCATTGTAAACCGAATAAACATTTCCAATCCCATAATCTACTATTGCTACTTTCAGATTTAGACTCATTCTGTTACTCCTACTTTAAATTTTGGTACCCATCTTCCATTTTCACTCAAATCAAATAAATCCCTATTAACAGATTTATTTACTTGTTGCCAAAAATCTTGTTCCGAAATACCTATGTAATCGGAAAAACTTTTTATATATGTATCAGAACATTTCCCGTCATATTTCTCAACTAACTCGATAGCTTCATACCTAGTAATCCTTTCGTTACGAATATCTTCATTTACATAATCGGTAGTTCTACCAAAACCATATTTTAAATATTTTATCATTTGATTTAAACCCACCCATTCTTCATCGAGTGCCGTTATTCCATAATGATCTCCAATCTCTGATGGAAAATTATTTCTAATTTCTAATCCTCTTAAAGAGGAGAAATTTCCATTATCAACAGAAGACCAATCTTTCCAAAAATAACCTAAAAATGTAATTCTTAAATTTGCATCTAACATCGCATTTTCAGTTGGATAACAATATTGCAGTATTTCATTTTTATTAACTTCATTTAATAACCAAGAAATATCTCCCCCTCCGAGTGTATTCATATTTCTCAAATTATTACCATCACTTCCATTTTTACCCATTACATTTAAATCTCCGAGTTGTAATGCCGTATTTTCTCCCCACCATATCAAAGGTATTTGATAAGCTATTGCCAATCTAGGCACACTACTATATAAAGCTAACTCTGTTGATTTTGCCCAATTAGTGAACTCAAAAAACCCTTTTCTTATTAACTTTTTCCAAATACCAGGAGCAGGGTTAATCTGCAAACAATCAAACCCCTTATTAATCATATTTGAAACGTTATCTACACCTCTTTGTGTAACCTGTTCGGGTGGATACCCCAAACAAACTAATAGCGGATTCATATGCAAAACTTCTTTAACAAAAAGAGCTTGACGAAGACTATCCTTTCCCCCACTTACTCCAATAATACAATCGTATCCAGAGCTGGTATTTTTTTTCCCAAATTCAACAATATTATTTAACTCTGTTCGCCTTTCATCCCAATTAATAGTTTTTAAACTTTCATGGTAATTACAAGCTGGACAAATACCATTGTCATCAAACAATATACCAGGTCTAGTATCCGTTTGTAAACACTTTTTACAATATTTCATTTTTTTTTAAAATTCCAAATTCAATAATATCATAGTATTTATTATCTTTAAATATTGCTTCTTTTCTAACTCCCTCCTGTATCATCCCAAGTTTTAAAGCTAATTTTTGCATACCTATATTTTGAGAGGATGTTCCGCAATAAATTCTATGCAAATTTAGTGAATTAAATCCATGTCTTATTAAAATAAGACCTGCTTCGACCATAACCCCCTTTCCCCAAAACCTTTTTTCTCCCAATAAAAATGCTATCTCTGCATTTCTATCAATCCAATTTATATTTTGTAACCCGATATTACCTATATGGAGTTTTGAATCAATATCAATAACTGCTAATATTAATGTGTTCTTCGAATTATTAACATTTATAACATACTCATTTAAATTCTCTCTACTGATTGGAAATCGACCATGAGAATTATATTTAGTAATTTCAGGATCATTTAACCAGTTATCATAATTACCAGCAACATCAATCGTATTTAAACGCCTCAATCCTATAGAACTACCTTTCAAAAAAAAGTTACTTTCCATATGTCTCTATTAAATATGATTTTAGTTGATTTAAATATACAATTTCACCAATTTCTTTATCTCGAAATGGATCATTAATTATATTGTTACTTAATACTCTAATAATAGGTTTATTCATAATTTGAGCTTCTATTAAAAAATTGGAAAAAAATCCCCAAACTGAATCAGAATAATAAATCAACGAATTACTATCAACTGATTTATCAGCAATAATTATTTTTGAACTAGTATAAGGCAGCAGTTTTTTTATCTCCTGATTGGGGTGTAATTTTAAAATAAAATTAATGGGTAAATTTAATTCGTTAAGTAAATCATCTATTTGTTGGGTTAAATTAATTTCATCAAATCCAAAGACATCTAATCCATTTACATTCGATAGTGGATCAGGAGCATAAATAATTATTTTGTGATGATTTACATCTAAATTCAACAATTTAAATAATTCATTTTTAGTTAACTTTGGTTTCCATTTTTTTAAAAAATCATAATACGGATTTCCAAAAACAACTAATATTGAATCGTTTATACCTGATTCAACAGCTATTTTTTTTCCTGTCTCATCAATTAAAAGAATTTGATCAGGAAAAACAAAATTGTTATTTAATTTAAATCGTTCTATAATCGAAGTCCAGTGATCTACAAATGAAAAGGAATGAATATTCATTCCTTTTGAAGCACTTATAAAATCTTTTTCAATGTTTGAAGTATAAGAAGTTCCTGTAAAAACAAAATCTGGTTTATATTTACAAAGAATTGACTCCGCATTTTCAGTGACTAATAAAACGTCTACATCAAACATATCAAAAAAATCATAATATCTATCTGAAACTATTATAAAAGACTGATTATTCAGCTTTAAATAATGAGCAAGTGATAAAACAGCTTTAGCTGCGCCAGGATCACTAAAAACCAAAAGCCCTTTACCTTTTAAATTTATTAATTCAATGTAGTTCATCGATATTTTCAATTACTTTAGTAAAAGCTTCAACAACATCATTCATGTCTGAAGAAGACATTCCTGGCCGCATATATTCATTGGTAAATAATTCATTAAAATGCATGTTTTCTGCAACTGGACATAAACCTAATTGATAATCAACTTCTCCTTTGTATTTTGAACAGTTAAAGGAACAATGAGTGGCCTTTTGTTGAAATAATGGCAATAAATATAACGGCTTAACATAACCAACACCAATAATAGGAGTATCTTCTCTTAATACCGCTGAAGGAAGCTCAGCTTTAATTGCATCAATAAATTTGTTTCTATGTACACCTAAAACATTTTGATTATATTTCATGGTATGAACATAATATACATGAGTAGAATCAATTTCTTTAAAAGGTATTGTTAATCCATTTAGTTTAACAAAATACTCATTTAAAAAATCTGCATTTTTAATTCTCTCTTTGATTAAAACAGGTAACTTTTTTAATTGCTCTATTCCGATAGCTGCATCAATTTCAGTCATTCTAAAATTAAAACCATAAGTATTAAAAATGTTTTCTACTCCTTTAGGTCCAACAATATTTTCTCCATGATTCCTAATTAAATAACATCTTTCTGCTATGTTTGAGTCATTTGTAACTATCATCCCTCCTTCACCAGTATGAATGTGCTTATGATAATTAAAACTAAATACTCCAATATGTCCAATCGTACCAACGAATTTATTTTTATATGTCGCCATTGGTGCTTGGGCACAATCTTCAATCACAAATAAATTATGTTTTTTTGCAATTGCCATGATTTCATCCATCTTTGCAGGATTACCAAATATATGCACAACTAAAATTGCTTTAGTACGAGGAGTTATACACTTTTCAATACTTTCAGGATCAAGACCAAAATTATCAGGATCAATATCTGCAAACACAGGGACTGCACCGTAAATAACTGGTGCTAATGCACTTGCGCTCATTGAGTAGGGCGATACTATAACTTCATCCCCAGCACTTATCCCCAAAGCTCCTATGGCTGCAAAAAGACCAGAAGTATTAGAATTAACTGAAATCGAATAATTAACACAAAAAAAATCAGACCAATCTTTTTCAAATTGTTGAACAAAAGGCCCTCCATAAAAATCTTTATGCCATGCTCCTAGAAATTGAGACAAGTTACCACTATTTAATACTTGCATCACTGCATTTTTTTCCTCAACCCCAATTGTATTATAGGCAGGAAATAATTTTTCTCGAACAGGCGTTCCTCCATTGATTGCTAACTTTGCCATTATTATTTAATTATTAGATCTAGTAACCTTTTATTTAGATCGATAGATTCGTGAAAATTATCAGTTTTTTTATTTCCTTTTAAACATTCAATTACTGTATTCATAACTGGAATCATATAATTGAACAAACATCTTTTTTGTGAAAAAATAATTTCAATGTCAGAATTTCTGTCATCTAACTTTTCTACCACAATCTCATTTCCTGAATCTAAAATTTTCACTCTAAATTTTTTAAAGTAAAACTCAATTTCAAAAACAATAAAATCAGTATTTTTTAATCCTATAAATGAATATTCGATTTCATTATTAATAAATACACATGAAAAGGTTGGATCTTTTTCAAAAAAATCATAATTTAATTTCAATTTTTGAGCACTACTAAAATTAATTTTATTATCAGTTAAAAATTCTATTAAATCAATTGCATGACTACAATTATTCAAAAATCCCTTACGGTATTTTATACTAACCGTCTGTAATTGATCCTCTACTATTCTTGAATTTATGAACGCTTTTAATTCTATAAAATAAGAATTAAAACGTCTAATATAATTAACAAATATTTTTGAAGATCCTTTAATATATAATTCATTTAATTGAATTAACTCTTCTACGTCAAGTGAAATCGGTTTTTCACAAATTATAACTTTGACATTTGCTTTTAAAGCTTTTTTCAGAAATGTATAATGAGTTTCTGTTGGAGTTGCAATACTAATTGAATCGAACAACTCAAAATCAATAGTGTCAATTTCAGTAATATAATTTACATCATATTTTTTAGCTATTTTTTTAGAGTAAGTTTCGTTAATATCGAATATTGAAACATTAAACAATTTTGAATTGAGATATCCCTTTAAATGTGTTTGAACATATTCATTATTTAAATCATAACCTGCACCAATATTACCACATCCAATCAATAAAGCCTCATATATTTTTGAAGATCTCATAAACCAAATATAGAATTATTATCTATTAATTTACTGATCTAACTATTGTAAATGCTTCTGCTAAATTTAGCCCAACGGAAATACCCCATCTTTGTGATTGAATTAATAAAGCTTCAGGAGATCTTGGATGAGGAAAGGTTCTTTTTTCAAATTCATAAGATTCCATTCCTTTTATTTTAGCGTCGATATGTGACCGTTCAAGGGAAACATAAAAATTAGGTAGAAAATGTCTTGGATCTGTATTCGCCCTCCATTCAGTACCTGAGGCAGTTTCAAAACAAATTATTGTTCTTACAGTCTCATGCTCCATTGGTCTACTAGATGTCATTACAGCTTCAAAAGTTCTCTGATGATCAATATTTAAATCTCCACCATGATGTGTAAATATAACTTCCGGAACAAATTCATTTTTTTCTTTCTCAATTACTTTGACAATATCTAAAAGTGCAACTGTATCAAATCGATTATCGGGAAAATCATAAACACTTACACTATGATATCCAATAGATTTTTGTGCTTGAAAAATATTTTCTTTATGTTTTTTAAGCTCATCTTGCCATTGCTCAATGTCTCTATGTTCTGATCTTGAAGTTATACCTTCACCTAGGATAATTACATGTGATTGAACGTTGTACTCCTTAATTAATTTATTCATCGTCCCTCCTAAACCTAATAATTCATCATCAGGATGAGCAACAACTATCATAATTTTTTTATTTCTGAACGATTCTAACATTGGCAACTATTTGGTTTTTTTCTTTATCAAATTTAGCGTTTGAAAACTCAAATTTTATTGAATTGTTCTCTAAAAAAGCTTTTGGATATCCTTCACAATCTAACATACGAATATAATCATATATTTTATGACATGTATTTAATGATTCTATGTTACTTTCGTGTTCCTTCCGGCGATTAAACACCAACACTTCTCCGTTTTGTTTAGTTGGAATAATATTTAGCTTAATTATTTCTAAAATCATCTCTTTTATTATTGGAGTTGAACGCTCAAATATATCAAAAGCTGTTCCATCCAAATTTAAGTCCTTTTTAATATAAATTGGCCCCGTATCAATACCAGACTCCACTTTTATAGCAGCTATCTTTGTTGATCTTTCTCCTCTTACAATTAAATTTTGTAACGGACTTCCTCCTCTTCCATAAGGCAGGTCTGTCATATGAAAAACAATACATTCCCATGCTTTAAAAATACTTTCTGGTATAATCTTAGACCAATGAGGTATAAATATTTTAACTGGGCTTAAACTATCAATATATTCTTCATTAAAGTCATTTGATGATTGAATTCTAACCCAATTAGCTGGATACAAAACATTTAAATCTTCTATTAAAGAATCATGCCATTTTTTTTCACTAACTATTATGTATGTTTCTAAATATTTTCCCATGTTAATGGTGTTCCAGATTTAAAATTTTTTACAGCTTTTTTTCCAATAATTATTTCAAAGTATTTAGATGATAAACCTAAACCAGGTCTTATTACACGTATATTTTCTTTCGAAAATAATTCTCCCTCTTTAATATCTTTTGATACATAAATTGAGCGTTTATACATTAAACTTTTTTCCTCTGAAACTTGCACGCCATATTGTATAGTTCCTAAAGCTAAAAATGCTCTCTCAGTCTCTATTACTAAATTTTTTAACTCTTCTGGCTCAATAGAAAATGCTGAATCGACTCCTCCATCTAACCTACTTAAAGTAAAATGTTTTTCTATAACCGTCGCACCTAATGATACTGATGCAACTGCAACACCAATACCTAAAGTGTGGTCAGACAACCCAACATTACAATTAAAAAGTTCTTTTAAATGAGGAATTGTTTTAAGATTTGTATTTTCAGGTGAAGAGGGATATGTACTTGTACATTTAAGTAAAGTTAACTGCTCACAACCATTTTCTCTTAAAATTCTAACGGCATCGTCTATTTCACTCAATTTTGCAGAACCAGTTGACATAATAACTGGTTTTTTTGTTTGAGCTACTTTTTTTAATAAAGGCCAATCAGTGTTTTCAAAGGAAGCAATCTTATATATTGGAACATCTAACGTTTCTAAAAAATCAACAGCAGTTTCATCAAATGGTGTACTAAAAGCTATTAAACCTAAAGACTTTGCTTTTTCAAAAATTGGTTTATGCCAATCCCAAGGTGTATAAGCTTCTTCATATAGTTGATGTAACTCACGACCTTTCCATAAAGAATTTTCATCGGTTATCGTAAATGCTCCTTTGATAGTCATTGTATCAGCAGTATATGTCTGAAGCTTAATTGCGTGAGCCCCAGAATTTGCTGCAGCTTCGACGATTTTTAATGCACGTTCTAATGATTGATTATGGTTTGCACTCATCTCTGCAATTATGAATGGCTTATCCGTAAAATTTAAAATATGTTTTTTCATTAATTAATTATTTTTGAAATTTTATACATTTATAGCCCTCATAATCCAATTGATCTACTTGCTTAAACATAGCCCTACTAAATTGTTTGATGGAAGCCAAATTATCTATTTTAACATAGGCTGTAACTTGTAACGATGGAAAATGTTCAGAAAAATCATTGATAGCTAAATTCAACATTGCTACAGCATTTCCTTTACCTCTATAATTTTTATCTACTGAAACATCAATAATATTCACATCTTCTAATCTATCAATTCGAACTTGGCCAATTAAATTTGTTTCATCTGACAGATAAAATATATACATCTCTGAAAATTGTGAACTCATTTTGTTTGTAAACCATTTTACATGAGACTCATATTCAATAGGTTTCGAATTGATAGAGTTAACTCTTACACTTTCTTCATTAACCCAAGAAAAATAAACATCTACATCGGAAAACATAGCTCGTCTCATATGAATTTTGCCACATGCTAAATCTAACAAATTTATCTTTTCGCTTTTCATTAATTAATGCTTAATAAATCATAATTCCAAAGTATCATAACAAATATCTTACTATAAATTTAGCATAAATATATAGATATATCTATTTTATGTTCTATTATACTTAAAAAAAATTTACTACAAATTTTTGAATTTATCTAAAAATCTTTTCTGAATTCCGCTTTTAAAAATGTCAGTATTAATTTTTAAAGATTTATCTTGTGTTTTTTTAAATGCACATAAAATCTTTTCATTTGAAAAATCATGTGCATCAATAATTGCGTCTAAAAGTTTAAAATCCGAATAAACTTGCACTTGATTATCAATACAATAACCTGATATAGGTTTGCAACCACACGCTAATGCTTCAAACAGAACTCCGCTTGATGGTACTAAAGCATATTCACTCGACAAAAATAAATCACACATTTCATTTTCATCTAACACATTATACAAGTATACTTCAAATGTTAAAGCACTAATCAAATCTTTTAATTTATCTAAATATGGATAAGATGGTCCAATTACAATATTTATTCTGGAAAAAATTTGTTGTTTTTCAGCTAATAATTGCAATGCTCTATAGGTTATATTTTGTATATCTGAGCCGCCAAATGTTATCAACAGTGAATTTATAATTCTAGATTTGCTTCTAAAATGGATAGCTTCTAAAAAGGGTGGTCTTAATAAACAATAATCTAACCCCAAACAATATTCTGTATAAGGTTCAGCATCATAATTGCTTTTTATCACTTTTGGAGAATGATTAATGATTAAGTCGGAATTATAATGGATGTTACAAAAATCATCAATTACAACTAACTTATTTCCATTACTTTTTATTAAATTATGGTACTTAGTATCAAAACCATAGTTGTCAATAACAATGATATCATTAGAATCAAACATCTGGAAAAAATCTAGTTCACTTCCAATAATATTCAATCCAAATCCTAATTCTGCAATTTTCTTTTTGAGAACTTCAGGTATTGATTTACAATAAAAAAGTATAGTATATGTTACACATAAAATTTGAGCCAGCGCTAAACATCTAACAATATGGCCCAAACCTATTTCAGTGTTTCCATCAACTCTGAAACAAACGTTTCTAATAATTTTCGATTCGTTACTCAAATTAAAATATTTTTTGATCGAAAATTGCTATTATTTATGAAAATCCATTCATAATTCTATATTTAAACTCCGCAATTTTCCAATCATCAAGAGTGTCAATATCTTGAAATTCAAGTTCTGGAACTTCAATCCCATAGGTCTCTTTTCCAACTAAACTTTTATGCTCTAAAAATTTTAAAACATTAAAAAAATAAAATTGACCACAATCATGATACGATTTAGGTAAATCTTGGGAGCGTGATCTCTCATGCTCTGGATAATTATAAAAAATCTCATTATTTTCCATTCCAAAAGACCTCAAAATTGGGAAACTAAACGCACAAATAGGTATAATACTTAACGCATTTTTTTGCAAAAGCAAATCGTAAGAATTAATCAATTTTGTCGGTGTAATAAAAGGTGCTGTTGGATATATACAACAGCAATTTTTAAATGTTTTGCCTAATTTTTGGTAATCATTTAAAACTTCAACCAATACATCAGCAGTAGTAGAAAAATCATTAGAATTCTCCTCACTTCTTAAAAAAGGCACGAATGCACCATATTTCAAAGCAATTTCTGCAATCTCGTGATCATCAGTCGAAACCATTACCTCGTCAAAAATTTGAGAATTCAATGCGGATTCGATCGAATATGCAATAATAGGCTTACCTAAAAAATCTTTTATGTTTTTTCGAGGTATTCTTTTACTTCCACCCCTTGCTGTGATAATACAAAGATTCATAATTCCTTATTTTGAAATTAAATATAAAAAGAAATGTAATATACAATATACGGAAATTAGAAAATATACAATTTTATTTTTCAAAAACCCACCAAGTAATATCATCAAACCCTGCGTTATCGTATTCATGTCCCCAAAGAAAACCATAATCGACTAATTTTACGTTAAAATTTTCTAAAAATAGTTTACCAAAATCACGTTTAAACAACTTATTAATTTGACCTTGATACTCTATCATAACTGGAGTTCTATTATAATACTCTCCTATAACTATATATTTATTAGAATATTCAAATAATTTAGACATATTTTGCAACAAATCATCTGGATGGATATGTATTAAAACACCTATAGTAAATGTTAAATCAAATGTATTTTTTTTAAAATGAGAATCTAATATTGCACCATTAAATGATTTTTCAATTTTGTATTGATTTGTAACAAAATCGAATGCTTTAGGACTAATTTCGATAATAGATTTTGAAGCATGCGGTAATAAGTGATTCAAAAAATTAATATTTCTTCCAATATTACATCCACATTCTAAAACAGAGTTAATATTCGATGTTCTATTTAAAATAGTTGACCACCCTTTGATACCTGTATGTAAGTCAAAATCAGAATTTTTCTTAATATACTCTTCTGCATATTCGCTTTGCCAGAATTTTTGTTGTTCGTTTAGTTCCATATTATTTATAATAATTTAAAATTTGTTCTATTACATATTCCTGTTCATCGTCTGCTAACGTTGGGTAAATTGGAAGACTAATACATTTAGAATAATATTCTTCAGCTATAGGATAGTCACCAATATTATGTCCTAATTTTTTATAATACGGCATAGTATGAACAGGTATGTAGTGTATTTGTGCAAAAATGTTTTTTGATCTTAAATGATTGTATAAACCTAGTCTATCTTTTACTTCAAGAATATATAAATGAAATACATGTCCGTCAATATATTTTGGAGATTTAACATTAGTATTATTTGCAAAGGCAATATCGTAATTTTTAGCAATGGCTCTTCTTTTTTCTAGGCCTGCATCTGCTCTTTTTAATTGTGAAATACCTAAAGCACATAATATATCAGGTATTCTATAATTATAACCTAATTCTTGCATTTCGTAATACCAAGCTCCATGATTTTCAGTTAATAAGGAAGATTCTTTAGTAATACCGTGTGTTCTTAATAATATTAATTTATCATACAATGCTTTATTGTTTGTGGTAATCATTCCGCCTTCGCCGGTTGCAATGTGCTTTACAGGATGAAAAGAAAAAATAGCTAAGTCAGAAAAGTTACCATTTCCACAGAGCTGCTTAACCCCTTTACTATCAACGAAATAACCTCCAGGTGCGTGGCATGCATCTTCAATAATCCAGCAATTATATTTACCTGTAATACGTTTTAGTTTTTCTAAATTTACTGCATTACCTGCAAAATCAACTGGAATTATTCCTTTTATAGAAGAGTCTGATAATAATAAATCCTCAATTTTATCTAAGTCTATTAAAAAAGATTCTTTGTCAATATCAGAAAAAAGTACCTCGCCTCCACAATATTTAATACAATTTGCTGAAGCTGCAAATGTGATAGGAGAGGTTATAACCTTGTCACCTTTTTTTACGTCTAATGTTAATGCAGATAAATGCAAAGCAGCCGTTCCATTAGATACAGCAACAGCATAATTCGCACCAACATATTTGGCGAAAGCTTGTTCAAATTCAGCAACTTTAGGTCCTTGAGTAAGAAAACCTGAACGTAATGTACTTATTACTTCATTTATATCTTCATCAGAAATATATTGTTTGCCGTATGGTATAGAATTTAATGACATTTACATAGTGAAATTTGAATCTACATGTTCTATTATAAGTTTTCTTAAGCCATCAACTGTTTCCCATTCCGTATTTTGAGATGAAGTATAACTAAATCCTTGCTCAACTATTTTTGCATTAAATTTAGAAATAAAATTATTTAAATTCCAACTTGGAACTTGAGGTAAAACAACATAATATTTACCCAAATCATAAGTTGTAAATGAATCAGAACTAGTAATCATTTCTTCATGAATTTTTTCACCTGGTCTTATCCCTACAAAATCCAATTTGCAATTAGGGGCAATAGCTTTGGCTATGTCTAAAATTCTATAAGAAGGTATTTTAGGTATAAAGATTTCTCCACCCCATGCATTCTGTAATGCATACATAACCATTTTCACACCATCTTTTAAAGAAATATTAAATCGCGTCATATTTGGATCTGTAATAGGTAATAGACCATCTTTCCTTTTATTTAAGAAAAAGGGAATAACCGAGCCATTCGAACCCATCACATTGCCATATCTTACCACTGAGAAATTTATATCTTTATTTCCTTTGATATTATTTGCTGCAATAAATAACTTATCAGAGGTTAATTTAGTAGCACCATATAAATTAATAGGCGCACAAGCTTTGTCTGTTGATAAAGCAACAACTCTTTCAACATTAGTTGATAATGCAGCTTTAATTACATTTTCCGCACCACCAACATTAGTTTTAACACATTCGTCTGGATTATACTCAGCTATATGTACATGTTTCATTGCTGCTGCGTGAATAACATAATCTACGTCAAAAAATGCTCTTTTCAGTCTATCTAAATCTCTAACATCACCTATAAAATATCTAATAAATGGATATTTAGACTCTGGAAATTCTTGTGACATCAAAAATTGTTTTTGTTCATCACGAGAAAATAGAATTAACCTTTTTACATCAGGGTAATTTGATATTATATAATTAGTAAGTTCTTTACCTAGTGAGCCTGTACCACCTGTAATTAATATTGATTTGTTATTTAACATTTGTATCTAGTTGAATTAAATTTGGATTAAAGGAATAATTTAAGTTATCGTTTATACAAAGTTCATAATCTCTTAACAATGGAGTTGAATCGGAAGCATAAACATCTGAATTTAGACCTAAACCAAGCATCGTGAGTGAGGAGACAATACTAAATCCGCCAATGATTATTGAAGACATCAAAACCTCAGAGGGATTTTGATCACGAGCTCCAAAATAAATTGTAAAATCTTGAGGTAGTAATCTAATATTTCTAAAAGTATATCTGAGCTTAAATTCACTTTCAATTGAATCAGGAGCAATACCATCAATTACCCCATTAGCACCATAAACAGGTCCGAATTTACTCTCAATATTTAACCAAAACATGGGTCTATATAATATTCTTTTCGAAGTAAAGTAAAGTTCTATAATTAAGTCGTCGCCAAATTCCAATACATTTGTTTTCCTAATTTGATTACTAAATTCAACTCTTTTCAAAACTAAGGTTTCATAATCTGGATTAAAACTTTCTGTATTTTTAAAATTATTTAAATAGCGATCAATTGTATTATTAACACTGCCGTCAAAAGTTAATTTTCCATTTTCTAATAAAATAGCTCTATTGCATAAGGACTTAATAGATGGTAGTATATGACTTACTAAAATAATAGTTCTTCCGTTTTTTGAACTAATTTCGTCCATCTTGTTTAGACACTTCTTCTGAAACTCCGCATCACCTACAGCCAACACCTCGTCAACTATCAAAATTTCATTTTCAAGATGAGCGGCAACAGCAAATGCTAAACGAACGTACATACCTGAAGAATATCTTTTAACAGGAGTATCCACATATTTTTCAACGCCAGCAAACGCAATAATCTCATCTAATTTCCGGCTAATCTCATGCTTTCGCATCCCTAAAATAGCACCATTCAAATAGATGTTTTCTCTCCCTGTTAATTCTGGATGAAACCCAGTTCCCACCTCTAATAACGATGCAATTCGTCCTTTTACCTTGACAGATCCAGTAGTAGGGGCTGTAACTTTAGACAGAATTTTTAACAATGTAGATTTTCCAGCTCCATTTCTCCCTATTACTCCTAATACATCACCTTGTTTTACTTCAAAATTAATATCTTTCAAAGACCATACAAAATTATCATTGCTTTGTATTGTTCTATCATTCTCAGCTGCTAAACTCAAAAAAGGATCCTCCCTACCCCTTAGTTTTGCCCACAAACGTTGCGTATCTTCTTTAAAAGTAGTTGCTCCAACCAAACCTAATCGGTATTGTTTCGATAAATTTTCAACCTTGATTACTGTACTCATATCAAACTGTATCCATAAATGTTTTTTCAGTACGTTGAAAAACAAAAACACCAAAAACTAACATTAACAAACCAAAAATAAAACTATAAGCTAATTGTGAAAAATCAAATATACCTGTACCTGTAAAAACATACCGAAAGGCTTCAATCAACGGAGAGATTGGATTTAAATACAAATAAGGTTTGTACATTTCGGGGATAGAACTAATTGGATACATAATCGGGGTTGCATACATTAACAAAGTCATTCCAATCCCTACAATCATCGATAAATCACGGTATTTAGAAGTAAAAGAAGAAACTATAATTCCTACGCCCATTGCTATCATTGCTAAAACTAATATCACAATAGGTATTAACAAAAGTAAATCATAATGAAAAACTAAATTAGGTATCTTTTGGTAGTAATATATTAAAAAACAAACATAAGTTATAAATTGAAACGATAATTTCAACAGATTAGAGATCATCAATGATATGGGAGTTACTAATCTCGGAAAATATACTTTACCGAAAATCCCAACATTTGCTGAAAATGTAGAAGATGCACCGTTAAAACATGCTTGAAAATAGTTCCATAAGGTAGTCCCTCCTAAATAAAACAACGGACCCGGCAATCCATCTGTAGATAGATGAGCAACTTCAGAAAAAAGAAATGTGTAAGTAAAAACTGTAAATAAAGGACCCAACAAAAACCATACAGGTCCCAAAATAGTCTGTTTGTAGATCGAAATAATATCTCTTTTAACGAAAATAACAATCAAATCACGATACTCCCATATTTCTTTGATATTAATGATATACCACTTAGATTTAGGAGTAATAATAGTTGACCATTTTTTTTGTTCCATCAAAATATTTTTACAACAAAAATAGTTATTAATTACTATATTATTAAGTTAAGGAATGAAAACTATCGTTGAATTTTGTAAACCCCCAAATTACATGGTGAAGTAGAATATATTAATTCATATTCTTTTTTTGGTCGATAATGATTTAAATATCCAACAATTAAATTCAGTTTATCATTCGACTTTGTATTCTCTGAAAATTTCATGTTCGTTTTTTTATAAAAAGTATATAATACGGATTCATAAGCGCTTTCTCCATTCTCAAAAAAAATGCTGGTTGGTTGTTTGTCAACTAAAAAACGAGCAACTTTCCCGTAATAATAATCGTTTTGAAGTCCAGCTATGGGATGTGTTTTATTAAAAATCGTTATTTGTACTGAAAACAATAATATACAAATTAGAAAATACCACTTTTTCAATTTTATGAAATAGTTAGTTGTAAATAATTCATTGACTAAAAAAGCTATTACAAAAGTAAAAGGTACTAGTAAATAAGACCAAGTTCGAGTGCCAGGAATTACCTTATGTAAAAAAAGAAAAACAAAAGGCAGTAAAATAAAACTAAAACACTCAATTAATAACAATCGACTCTCTCTTTTTTTGAAGTAAAAATAGATCCCCATAAGAATCAAACCAATTACAACCCAGAAGGCCATCACACCAAAAATTTTATCATAAAATCCTTTCCAACCAATAGAAACGTAGTTTATAACATCCCCATAAGTTACTGTTTTCGTCCACTTATTATTCACAATGGAATCAATCCCATCATGCATCAAAATAGGAAGATAGAAAAGTATCACACTGAAAGCGGTGAGCAGAGCAGAAATAAAAAAAGGTGTTATCAACTTTTTATCATAAACTTTACTTAAAAACCGCACAAAAATGATAAAACAAAAGGAAGCATAGATGTATAAAAAAATCGGGATGGTACAAAAACCTATACTCGATACAACACCAAAATAAACAAACTGTTTTTTTTGAAATTGATCTGTATCTTTGAGGTTATCAAGAATAGAAAATAAGGAAACTGTACATAAAATGAGCAGCATATATCCCCGAGCAAAAATAGAATAAAATAAAAAAAAGTAACTAAATGTAAAAAAAAACAAACATATAGAAACGATTTCCTTTGTGTATTTTTTAGACAAACTTTTATATATTAAATAGATACTAGACAAGCCTAGGAGTACATTTACTAATCGCATTGCAATTAATACATCGATCGGTAACTTTGAAAACAAAACCAATATTAAAGAATAGAATACATGATTATTTGGCTCTTTATAGGAACTGAGAGTAACCCAAAAACCTTTGGATACATAATCATTATAAGTAGTTGCCTCATCAATATAAACTGGAAAGAAAAAAACTTTATAAAGTGTAAAACTTAAAAAAGCAATTAATAAAATAAATAAAAGATAATTTCCATTATTTTTTACTTTATAAAATATGGCATTCTCTGAAATCATAATAATTGAATTAAGTATCTGATTTTTTTGTGAAAAGTTCAAAAAAAACTATAAAAACTATTTAAGAATATATTTTAAATTAAAATATAGGATTTTTAAATAATGAAGTTACTTTTTTAATAAATATCACCAATTTTTTCTCAAAGTAAAATGTAATAATTGATGCTGAAATTATGGAAATAGAAAGAGCTATAACAGAAGATAAAAAGAAACTTAGGTAAAACTTTTTTGTTAAAATCGGTATAATAAAATTTACAGAAACTCTTTGATGAATAAGATATAAAGCAAAAGAAATTTTACCTAAGAAAATTAAATACTTATTAATTAGAAATTTTAATTTGTTTTCGACAAACAAATAGAAAAGTGAAAAATAAATGGTTAACATACAAAAATATTGAATAAACGAAACTTGTCCACTAGATTTTCCCGAATATTTAAATAACAATAATTGGGCTGAATAACATAAAATTATAAAAGAAACAAAATGTAGAGTAGAAAGATGAAGCATCTTTCTCTTATAAAAAACAACACCTGCAAAAAACAAGGGTGTGAATTGAATAAAAGGTACTTTATAAAAAAGAAATATTAAATCGCTATCAAAAAAGAAGTAAACCAAAACTAAAGTAAACGCAATTAATAAACAAGTAACTAAATCAAATGCGCGTTTCAATTTATACAAAAAAGCAACATAAATATAAAAAATCAACTCAACAAGCATTGTCCAATAAGGTCCATCTAAATCTTTCACCCCAAAATAAGTTTGAATCATGGTAAGATTGACTAGGTATTGTTTAATATCAAGCAAAGAAAAATCCTTAGTTAGTAATGAATACACAAGTATAACAGAAAAAGTATAAGTAACTCCCAACCAATAAGTTGGAAATATTCTATAAAAACGATTGAAAAAAAACTGTTTGAGATTCTTAGTTCGCTCCAAACTAAAAAAAATCACAAAGCCACTTATAATAAAAAATAAATCTACACCAGTAACTCCTAGATTAAAACCATAGTCCGCTTGTTCCCTTCCCATTGTAAAATGAAATAATACAACAATAATAGAAGCTATCCCCCTTAGCGAATCCAATTCTTCAAATCGAATACTGTGCTGTATAGTACTATTTTTTTTCATTTCAATAAAAATTCTTTATAGAATCAATCATCAAATTACTAAATTTCAGCGCACCTTTAATGTTCAAATGTTGCGCATCACAGAACATGCTATCAGATAAACTTTGAACTGGCATATTATAAAAATCTATAAATTGAAGGCGTTTACTTTTATTTTTATAAAATTTTAAAATGTTTGAAAAATATTTTTCAAAATAATCAATTTTTGAATTTTGAATTTTTTTATGCCACGAAGGAGAAATTGGAGGTTGATACATAATACAATTAAAGTTTTTTCTACAAAGTTTATCGATACTAGTCTTAAATAATCTCAATCTCAAACCACCAGTAGAAATACTTTTATACCAAATGTGTCGGTTTTTAAGATAATCTATTTGTAAAGATTTTAGATTAACCATTCCATCCATTTTTAAATATCCAAAATCATTTAACATAATTTCTTTTTCTGGAGTAGGTTTATATTTAGATTTTCTTAAAATATTCTTGATTAATTGTTGTTCCATTTTAAAAAGCCCTTTAATATTAAATCTGTATAAATAGCATCTTTCAAAAAAATTAAATTGATTATAAGCATCTAAAGAAAGATATCCATAATCAGTTAAAGCATCATTTATCTGCCAAGAACTTAAACTAAAAACAAATAGAGTAGAATCAGGATTAAACAATTTCAAATACGGCATAAATGAAACTAATTCACCAGATGAAACGCCCAAATTAATACATTTAAAACCTGTTTTACTTGAAATTATTTTAGGGATAAGTTGTCGTTCTGCTCTAGAATCGCCAGCAATAATAATTGACTTGTGATTTTTTGTTATACTCAATAATTTGTGGATTTTAAATTTCAATTCTTTATCTAGTCCCTCATTATTATTAATAGATTTACTAAGACAATAAAAAGTAGTGTAAAATAATACAGAAAAAAGCACAACCTTAATTATAAATCGCCTCATCAAAATTGAAAATAAACAAATTGAAAATTATTAGTGTCAAATATTATAATTAAAAAAATTAAAATAAAATAGAATAAAAATTTCGGTATAAAAAAATTAAAAATGGTTAACTTCTCTAATACATGCTTATTCTTTCTGCCAATCCACTCCAATAAAATAAACATCAACAATAAAAAAACTAAAGATTTACCAATATGAATACTTATGAAGTCCATCGCACTAATATAATAATTAAAGAAAAATAAATCAATAAATATTTTTCTCAAATAATTAATTGCAATTTCGAAAGTATTCGCTCTAAAAAAAACCCAAGCAAATGTAACTAAAACAAAAGTTGAAAGCATCTGAAAAAACTCTTTCCATGAGGGAATCACTGAATTTTCAGCAACTATCTCTAGATGATTTCTATTTAGTTTAAGTAATAAAATTGGAAGAAAAAATAATGCGTGTATTACTCCCCAAATAATAAAAGTCCAATTGGCGCCATGCCAAAACCCGCTTAAAATAAAAATAATAAATGTATTTCTAATTCTTACCCACTTACTTCCCTTACTTCCACCTAAAGGTATATATACGTAGTCTTTAAACCAAGAAGACAAAGAAATGTGCCAACGTCTCCAAAATTCCGCTATATCTCTTGAAAAATAAGGAGACTTAAAATTGTTCAACAATTCAAACCCTAATAGTCTTGCCACTCCTAACGCAATATCAGAGTAACCTGAAAAATCACCATAAATTTGTATCGCAAATAAAATTGCTCCTACAAACAATATCACCCCATTGTAAGTATCGTAATTATCAAATATCATATCTGCATACTGAGCACAATTGTCTGCGATAACAATTTTTTTAAAAAAACCCCATAAAATTTGTCGTAAACCATCTACAGAATTGGAATAACTAAATACGCGTTGTTTTTTAATTTGGGGTAAAAGATGTGTAGCTCTTTCAATGGGGCCTGCTACAAGTAGCGGGAAAAAACTAACGAAAAGAGAATAATCAATTAAGTTACGTTCTGCTTTGATTCTATTTTTATAAATGTCGACAACATAGGAAATACCATGAAAAGTATAAAAAGAAATACCAACCGGTAAAATAATAGATAGCATTTTAAAACTAATAGGTAATCCTAGTTGATCTAATAAATGTGAAAAGGAATCGATAAAAAAATTATAGTATTTAAAAACGCCCAAAAAGCCTAAATTAATTACAAGACTGAGTATAAACCAAAACTTCTTAATGTTTCCATTTTTCGAGGTATAAATACGAATTCCTGTAAAAAAATCTAAACAAGTAGAAAATAACAGTAAAAACAAAAAACGCCAATCCCAGCAAGAATAGAAATAATAACTTGCTATTAATAATAATAAGTTTTGTGTTTTAATTCTTTTACAAGGTATAAGCCAATATATTAAATAAACAGGAACAAAAAAAAGAATAAATTGTATAGAAGTAAAAAGCATTACAAATATTTTATTGAAATTAAGAAAAGATATTGTTCAAGAATTTAAAATCACATATAATTTTATATATAATTCATAATTAATTTACTATTAAATCTGCCATTTCAGTTGTTACAAGGTCTACTGCTAATTTATTCCAATGTGTATTACAATTTTTCGTATTCTTCGGACTGAATAAATATTAAACGGGTTTGTAAAAGTTTAAAAACATATTTATTCGAACGTGTAGCTAAAAGCAATAAACCAACAATCTCAAAAAATGAAAACACTATGTACCTTGACCAATGTTCATTCGTATGTCCATAAGAAAATCTATCGAACAAACTACCTGAAATAATAAATAAACCAACAAGTAAAAAGGAACAACCAAATAAAAAAGACAACTTTGATTTAAAAAATACATCAGCAAAACCAGAAGGTTTTTCATAATTTAAATTTATATTCAAAGATAACTTTACTGCATTTTGAAGGAGAAAACTAAATGAAAATAAAATAACAGCAAGTACTCCGAAAACTTCTGCAAAAACAAAGCGATAAATCATCCAATCGGCAACTGTTTTAGTTTCGATATAATTCCACACAGGTTGAAACATAATTAAACAAGAAATAACGAAAGAAGCAAATGAAAAAAAGTTAAAAATGATTTGGGGACGGTACAAAAAAGCCGTGCTTAAAATAACCTTTAAAAATCGTACACCATCTTTCGTAACAGATAATTTTGACTCCCCTTCTCTTTCGTGGTAAGGCATGTCTTCCTCCGCTATAGTAATATCCGAATTCAATAAAGCCCTTGCACTCATGGCAGGAGTGAAATGCAATCCATCTGGAAGTGGGTACAAATCTTTTAAGGCAGATTTTTTGACCACACGCATACCACTTGCAGTATCTTTTACATAATTGGAAGATAAAAATGTAAGCATTTTAGCGAAAATAAAATTACCTACTCTACGAATAAAGGGCATTTTACTTTCTTTATTCAAGCGACAACCCAATACAACATCTGCATTATTTTTTTCAAGAAGTTGAATGAGATTTGCAAAAAAAGTTGGTTCACACGTACCGTCTGCATCCAAAAAACCTAAATAATCACCAGTTGCTTCTGACCAACCAGTTTTAATAGCAGCCCCATAACCTTTATTTTTTTCAAAGACAATCAACTTAATTTTAGGAAGAAAAGACTGAGCAATTTCGACTGTTTTATCAGTTGAGCCATCACTAACAACAATGATTTCTATGGAATGAATGTGTGTATTAGAAACAATGTATTCTTCTGCAACCAATGTTCTTTGAATAATAGATGAGATACTATCTTCTTCATTTAAAGCAGGAATTACGATGGATAATTTCATTTTCAGAAAGTTAAATTAATAAATATAATTTGAGATCAGCCTAAAATAAATTTTAAAGAAAATAGATTCATTTTCAAACTTAACACGAATCGTAAACACATTAAAATCGACAAAAATAGAAAGTTATGATTGATAAATAATTACTTTTGCAAAGAATTTATATGAATTATTATGATTGTGCTATTTATTGTCCATTTTTTATTGTTATTCTTACTGCTTTACCATTTTAACAACAAGAAATTAATTGATACTTTTGTTATCAGTACATTAGTTTTTTCTTCATTAATTGCAATTACTACTGAAGGATTAAGTTTTTTTAACTGCCTAACTTTTCAAGGTGTAACCAATTTCTGGATATCAGCAACAATTCTGTTGTTACTTATAAATCAAAAATTTAAAATTCAATACTGTGGTATTGGAAAAAACATAGCTGGTAAATTAACTGTCGTATATAAAAAACAGTCTAGTTTAGAATTGACGTTATTAGCATTAACAACATTAGTATACCTTACTGTTTACATTCAAGGCTTGATATACCCGCCAAATAACTGGGATTCTTTAACATACCACATGCCAAGAATTACAGAATGGTTATCACATGGAAATTTAGGAAATTACCCCACGCACATCATAAGACAATTATACCAACCTACTCTCTGTGAATATTTCATTTTACATTTCAATGCACTCGCTAGAAACGATATTTTTTCAAACAGTGTTCAATTTTTCTTCTTACTCGGAACAATTGGCGCAACAATAGGACTCATAAAATTAATATTCAATAAAATAAATTACATTTTAGCACTAATAATTACTGCTACAATACCTCATGCCCTGTTAGAAGCTTCGAGTACACAAAATGACATTGTACATAGTTGTTTTATTGTTATTTCAACATATTTTGGTTTTAAATTGATAATTAAATTAAATAGAAAAGACTTTTTATTGTTTGGTTTATCGATTGGACTAGCGTTTTTATCTAAAGCCATTGCCTACATTTATTTACCCATAATAGTGGGTGTAATTTCAATCATTATTTTAATAAAGGTGATATCAACCAAATCTTACAAAATAATAATACCTGGCTTTATGAGTATTTTGATAGTTGTTCTAATAAATTTTCCGCATAGTTACAGAAATTTTACACTTTCCAAAGACATAATGGGTACAGATAAAAAAGAAAAAGCGGATTATTTAAACGAAAAATTTACTCCTAAATTAATTTTATCAACAGTTATAAAAAACATAGGATTACATTTTGATTCGTTTTATGTAGGTAATTTAGGCAATCAAGTTGTAGAAAAATCGCATTTATTAATTAAAAAAGACATCAATGCAAAGGGGACCAATGTCTTTGACATGAAATACAATAGTAATCACGATTGGAAAAATCACGAAGACACACAACCTAACTTTATTCATTTCATTCTATTTTCATGCGCTCTAATCTTAATATCATTTAAAATTATTAAACGAAAAACAACAAATAAACATTTAATTTTATTGAACGTACTTATTATTCTTTCATTCACATTTTTTTGCGCAATGTTAACTTGGCAACCTTGGAATACTAGGTTGCACCTACCTTTATTTTTTCTTTTGTGCCCATCAATATATTTTTTAGTGAATTCCATCAGATTAACGTTAATTAAATACATTATTTTAATTCAACTTTTACTCTATGGAGCTTACATAGTAACCTTTAATTATTCAAGACCTTTAATAACAAATAGTGAAACATCCACAATAAAATACTCAGACGATAGGTTTAAAAAATATTTTGCAAACCAACCGCATCTTTACAAGGAATATTTAGATGTCCAAAAAAAGTTAGTGAATGCAAAAACAATTGGCATATTAATATCATTAGACACATGGGAATATCCTTTTTATTACAATTACCTGAATAAAAAAACAACATTGGTTCATATAAATGTGGAAAACTATACTAAAACCATAAAAACAAAACATACAAATCCTGATTATATCATAAGTAACACTAAAATTGGAGAATTGCTATATTTTCAAGGAAAAAAATACAGAAATATTACAAAAAAAAATAAGAGCTTAGCGCTTTACAAGTAAGTTAAAATAGTATAAATTTGGCACATAAAATACAAGTAAATTGAATTATTCTTTTATTACAGCATCTGGGCTTTCTATTAGTAAAATTTCACTTGGTACTTTAATTATTAAGGACAAAAAAAATACGTTAAATCTTTTTGAAAAAGCATTTTCTGAAGGGGTGAATTATTACGATACTTCTGATGGTTATATGGATGGGGAAGCTGAAAAAATTTTAGGTGAATTTGTTAAAAAACAGAAAAGAGAAAATATAATTTTAGGTACAAAAGCATTTTTTCAAAAAAATAACAACTTATTAGAAAAAGGATTAACAAAAAAAAACATTTTTCATTCAGTAGAAACATCTTTAAAAAATTTAAATTCAGAATATCTGGATATTTTCTATTGCCATAGATTTGACGAAAATACTCCAGTTGAGGAAACATTAGAAGCAATCGAAGTATTAATCAAACAAGGGAAAATATTAAATTGGGGCGTTTGTGGCTTCAGTGTTTTTCAATTATGTAAAATGTTTTACAGCGCTAAAACAAAATTAATAAACCCACCTGCTGTTGCGCAATATGCTTACAATTTATTCAATCGAAGTATTGAGTTAGAAGTATCTGAAGCATTAAAAGAATTAAACATTGGAGTAATAAGCTACTACCCTCTTGCCCAAGGAATATTAACAGGGAAATATAGCAATGAAATCCCAAATGATACAAGAGCCTCTTTTAAAGAATATAGATTAAATATGTGGGACTATAATTCTGAAAAAATTAATCAAGCCAAAAAATTAACTGAATTAGCATCTGAATTAGGCACTACTTCAACGATACTATCGTTATGCTGGTGTTTAATGAACACAAATGTTAAGAGTCTTATTACAAGCGTAAGCTCTGACATTCAATTAAACCAAATACTAAAATTTGAATCATTTAATTTAACCGAAGAAATTAAAAATCAGATAGAAATTATTTTTGATAATCACCCAAAAAATCAATATACTGGTATTAAATATTAAAAAATGGAAAACG
>Ga0247722_10000131_pt1 | contig 45548 bp, 49 predicted proteins | sample MSEWelMarce3H_FC_FD_189094 | JGI IMG/M metagenome (GOLD analysis project Ga0247722, IMG submission 189094) | Subsurface sediment microbial communities from gas well in West Virginia, United States - MSEEL Well Study Marcellus 3H_FC | ecosystem: Environmental > Terrestrial > Deep subsurface >... | reverse complement strand
AATCTATATATATCGTCCAAAAAACTTAATTTTACGGACATGGACTTTTTATGGATTATACGTTTTTGAATCTTTCCATAATAGCAGTAACGTCATTGTCAGACAACTTATCTTCTTGGATAAGAGCTTCGTGAGAAACTAGCTTTTTAGATACTGATTCGTTTTTTTTGAGGTTTCTAGTCGCCCAGAAATGCTCAACTTGACCTTCAGTCGTTAGAACTTCTGCAGGATATAATCTAGCTTGTGAAATGATAGATTTTTTTGCAGATTCGTTTAACTGATTCCAGATAGCCTTTGTGTTGTCAGGCATCATTCTGATTACTCTTTCTTCAAGAGATTCGTTTTTAGTAGATAGCGCTTCAGAGATCAATGACAATACTTCTTTTTGAGTGAAGTAGCTGCTTTCGTTTATGTGCAACTTTACTGTATCTTGTTCTTCGTTAGTCAAAGCATAGTAGCTATCAACTTGTGATTTAGACATGAACTTCAAGAAATTCAAATCTGATGTCTCAGAAACTTTACGTTTTTTAGCTTCTTCGATTAATTTATCAATAGATTCTGACAATTCTGAATCAGAATTACCGTTTACCTCGTATTCGTTTGGTCCGCATACTTCTTCTTCTTCTTCGTATGCGTATGCGTTTTCAGGTGCTAATTCAGAGATTCCGTTTTCGTCTTCTTCATACTCGTATGCGTTTTCTTCTTCTTCTTCTACATTTTCAAATCCAGCAGCGTTCAATGATGGGAAAGCTCCTTCTGATTCGTTTAATCTACCACCATTCAATTTCTCAACGATCAATCCTTGGTAGTTGATAGACTTGTCTAAATTTTCAGCGATGTATTCAGAGTAAGCGATGTTGTCATCTAAATGCTCAGCGATGTATTCAGAGTAAGCGATGTTACCTTCAACGTGCTCAGCCAAGTACTCAGAGTAAGCGATAGAGTTGTCAACGTGCTCCGCGATATACTCACCGTAAGCGATAGATTTGTCTAGGCTTTCTGCGATGTATTCAGAGTAAGCGATGTTTTTGTCTAAGTTCTCAGCGATGTATTCAGAGTAAGCGATGTTTTTGTCTACGTTCTCAGCAACATATTCTGTGTAAGAAATGTTTTTGTCCAAGTTTTCAGCAACATATTCAGAGTAAGCGATGTTTTTGTCCAAGTTTTCAGCAACATACTCAGAGTAAGCGATGTTTTTGTCCAAGTTTTCAGCAACATATTCTCCGTAAGCGATAGACTTGTCTAAGTTTTCTGCTAGATATTCAGAATAGTTTACAGCTTTTTCAAGATTCTCAGCTAAATAATCGTTGTGTTTGATTAATTTGTCTGTAGTTTCTTTTAAAGATTTGTTTTCGTTTACCATAATTTGAACTTTCTCAGCTAAGTAATCTAAATATTTAACTACTTGCGAGTTAGTGCTGTTCAATTCATCATAATACTCAAGCAATTGCTCAAGTTTTTTAGGGTTCATATTCCCTTTAGTAATGGCGGTCTTAACTTCTTTTTTAGTTGACGCCAACTCTTTAACCAAATACTGAGAGTAATCGGTCAGTTGTTGTTTAGTAACAAATTCGTTGTTGTTCATATTAAATAACTCTTCCGTTTTTGACTCATTGGATAAATCGTATATCCTAAAGTTAGATTGTGGGTTTTTGTAACCTAGTGATTCATTAAGAACCTTTACGCTCATCTTCGCCGATGCGAAACCTGGGTCTGCAACGATGTCATAAGTGAATAGCTTCTTCAATGATACGGTTCCGTCAGATTCGGTAATACCGGCGGCTCTTGATGAAACGAAAATAGGACAACCATCGTCAACCAACGATTTTGCCTCTTTTCCCCAATAAGTGCTCAATAATCTGATTTCACCTTCAACCAAGTTTGATTCTTTTACGTAATTAGCTTTCGTTATTACGTGAGAAGCTCTTGAAAGCGAAGTATCGAAAACATCCGGGTGATCGAATTCACCGTAGACAATTCCGAGATTGTTCATTCTTTCGTTCATCTCCTCTAAAGCAGGAAGGAATTTTGCAGCAGTATATATTCTTTCGTTTCGGTTTTTGACTCCAAACTCAGTAAACGTACCACCTAAAATATAGTCCTTCTTACCAGTGCTTGAACTTTCTCTTACAAGAGAGTTCGTTGAATTTTCTACAATTAGAACTGGTTTCATGAAATAAGTGTTTTTTTTTGTATAATTATTAGAGTATATATAAACCTATAAATCTGTAGAAATTTCAAAGATGGATTTTTTATGGTAAAATATTATATCGATAGAATAAATCAAAATTGAATAAACTTCCCAATGGTATTGAGTGTTTGGTTTGTTCGACAGAACCATATTTTACTTTATCGAAATTACTTCAATGAATATCTGTGATGTCAACTATTTAATCTAAATCTTAAAGGATCGCAGTAGGTAGAAGGAGGAGGACTTGCACTAGTTGTATCTGGAATGCCATCTAAATTCCAATCACAATATGTTAAACCCCATCCAATAGTACCATCTGGCGAATCACCACCAACCGGCAATTCGGATTGATTTGTCATCTGAGTCATTAAATGAAACTCAACTACAGTTATTCCAGATTCTAATTTGAAATATAATTTTTGATTTGCTTTAGCTCTTGTAATTGTTCCAACTCCTAATGAATAACCTACGTTACCAATAGGTTGATTAACCTCTGTGCTAATAAAAAGTTGATCATAAAAGTTTGTTAAATCAGAAAATGTTTCAAAAGTATATGTATTTTCGGATTTAGTAAAAGATATAGTTAAACCAGGGGCTATTCCGGTTGCATAATCTAAATCAACTTGTGGATAAAGCCAAATTGTATCTACTATTGATATAAATTCAAGTGTCGGTGTTCCACTACCACCTGCAGATGATGTAGAATTGGTATTGATATTAGACAAAGACTCATAAATTCGATTTCTCTTTAAGTATTCTTTTCTTTGTCTTTCACTTATTTCAAGCAATTCTTTTTCTTTAGCAATTTCAGATTCTCTTCTATACTTTAAATCTTTTTGCATATTTTCCCAAACTTCTTCTAATGACTTTCCCATGATTTATATATTAAAAAAAATAATCTATTTTTTTGTCTCGACAATATTCTAACTATTAAACTATACACTGTAGTTCAAATCATTCGATCGTGTTTTTTATAGGAAAATATTTAACGGGTATTCTAAACTAAACCTTGTTTTGTAAATAAAAGGAATAGGTGGATTTTTTATATCCATATACATAGAGACATGATACTTACAAGAGAAATTGAAATAAAAATAAACGAGTCTAACTATCAGTACTACGAAGAATTGGGATATGACATCTCAATCGGCGAGACCATAACCATACCTGTAGAGCTGCTGCCGAACGGATCGCATTATAAAGTAAAGTGCAAATGCGACGGCTGCGGAATAGAGAAAGAAGTCATATACAAAAACTACCTAAAATACGACAACGAAAAGTGGGGAGACTATTCCTGCAGAAAATGTTCGGAGACCAAACGAAAGGAAACGCTGAGAAAGAACTTCGGAGTAGACTACCCCATACAGAACAAAAAAGTATTGTCGAAGATGAAAAACACCCTTATAAAGAAATACGGGGTCGACAATATCTCAAAAAAGAACAAAAAAGATGAATAAAATCAAAGAAGGCGACATATTCGAGTCGCAATTGGAATTCTCAATGTCGGGAAACGCCAGCATAAAGATAGACGGCAGGGAAATCTTCATACACAAGAAGAAGACTGCCAACGCGTTGCACCTGGACACGGCAAGAGTCGAGATATTCCAAGGACAGAAAAAGCTTGAGGGAAAAGTGATTGAAACGGTATCCAGATACAAGACGGAATTCGTCGGAACAGCACAGGTAAACGGCGAGACTGTATTCGTGGTTCCAGACAGCAACAGGATGATAGTAGACTTCTATATAAAAGGAAGCGAGAATATAGAAAACGGACAAAAAGTCCTTGTAGAGTTTCTAGACTGGGATCTCGGAAAGAAGTCTCCAAGAGGAAAAATCAAGAAAATTCTTGGGCGTTCAGGAGAAAACAACGCAGAGATGAACGCGATAATGTACGAATACGGCCTACCAGTCGAATTTCCACAAGAAGTCATAGACGAATCAGAGCTCGTTCCCGAAGAGATTGGTGAGGATGAGATAAAGTCGAGAAGAGACATGCGATCCACCGTCACTATAACGATAGACCCGATAGACGCGAAGGATTTCGACGACGCCATATCTATCGACATGAGAGACCCAAACAACATAGAAGTCGGAATTCACATAGCAGACGTCTCGCACTACGTAAAGCCAGGAACAGAGCTGGACAAAGAAGCGTTCAAGAGAGCCACTTCGGTATATCTAGTAGACAGATGTGTGCCTATGCTCCCAGAGAGGTTATCAAACGGAATATGCTCTCTGAAGCCAAACGTGGACAGGCTTGCGTTCTCGGTAGTTCTAACTCTAGACAAAGACGGAAACATAAAAGACACTTGGCAGGGAAAGACTGTCATACACTCTGATAGAAGGTTTGCATACGAAGAGGCGCAAGATATAATTGGAGGGCTGGATGGAGACTATTTCAGAGAGATAAGGCAGCTGGACTCTATGGCGAGAAAAATAAGAAAGTCTAGGATAAAAGAAGGATCTATCGAGATGGGTGGATTGGAAGTGAAGTTCGTTCTGGCAGAAGACAACAAAAAGCCGATAGGAGTCTACTTCAAAGAGCAGAAAGAAGCAAACAAGCTTATCGAAGAATACATGCTTCTGGCAAACAAGTCTGTCGCCAAGCGGCTTGCCACAGACCAATGGCACAACGTATACAGAGTTCACGACCGACCGAACGGAGAAAAGCTGGCCGCGCTTCAGAGCATATGTACCAACTTTGGATACACGCTAGAGCTAGACGATGAAGGAGACTCGCTGAAGAAGAACCTGAACCAGCTTCTAAAGGAAATCAAAGGAAAGCCTGAAGAAAACATGATTGAGACACTGGTTACGAGATCCATGTCAAAAGCAGTATATACCATAAAGAACATAGGACACTATGGATTGGGTTTCACTCACTATTCACACTTCACATCGCCGATAAGGAGATATCCTGACCTCATAACCCACAGGATACTATTCGATAGGCTCACCACCAATAAGCAGGGAAATCCTACGGTCATAGAGGATCAGGCAAAATGGTGCTCGAGCAGAGAGCTGATTGCATCCAAGGCGCAACGAGAATCTATAAAGTATAAGCAGATTGAATATCTACAAGACAAAGTTGGACAAGTATTCGACGGAATCGTAACCGGAGTAATGGAAAGAGGAATCTATGCGGAAATAGAGGAAAACAAATGCGAGGGCATGATAAGGCTAGAGACGCTGAACGGAAAATGGACTGCAAACGTAGACAAATACTTCGCGAGCAACGAGCTTGGAGACCAGATCAGGCTTGGAGACCCTATTAAAGTGGTGGTGGCATCGGTCGACCTAGAAAAAAGGCAGATAAATTTCACAAGATTCTAAACATGAAGCCATTCGACATAGAGGTTTCGCTAGTAGACAACACTCTCGACCAATACGAAAATATGATGTCTAGACATAGAGAATGGAAAGGCTTCAAGAGAGAGATAAGGCTAGCGAACCTTCTAGAGTCTGGAAAAAAGATACAATTCGACATAGAGTCGATATCTATGCTAGTACCTCTTGGATGTGAGGAGAAGATAGCATCTATTCAGCTTACCGCGCTTGAGATAAAAAGCATTCGCTTCATACTGAAAGAAGAAAAAGTGTTGAAGCTAACTATAAAATGCATAGCATTGGAGACTCCGATGGGAAAGATTGTAAGGGATTTGATGGCAGCATTGGTTCCTATAGAGATTAGACAGCATGTATCGGATGGAAAGATAGTCTACTTCTATGTAGAATCTCCTGAAAATAACGCAGCATAAAAAAGCCACTCGATTGAGTGGCTTTCTTTTTATCTGTTGTTAAAGAAAGAATTCTTTTAGAATTCGAATTCTCCACCGCCTTGTGCAGGAGCTTCAGGTGTAGCTTGACCACCTCCTTGGGCAGGAGCTTCAGGAGCAGCTTGGGCACCGCCTTGAGCAGGCATTTCGCCACCGCCTTGTGCAGGCATTCCGCCTTCAGCACCGCCTTCGCCTGCTGCGCCTTCCGGTCCAGCACCAGCACCGCCAACACCATCTTTTGCCCAGTATTTTTGGTTTTCTGCTTTTTCTTCTGGAGTAAGCTTGAATACGTTGTCCATGATCCATTCGATGTGGAAATAAGGCTTATCACCATTCATGATACCAGTAAGCGTGGTTATCGCTTCTGCCCTCTTTGCCAAGTTGTTTATCTTCTTCCACTCCTCGAATATCTGGTTCGTGTAGAAAACAATATCCATCTGGTTAAGAATAATCTCATCTTCTTTCAGCTCAGGAAACTCGATAAGCATCTGTAGCTTGAGTGGCTTTACTATAAGCTCTTTGAAGTTTGCTCTGATTCTAGATATAAAATTGTGAAACTTAATCTCGTCTCTCGTCATCTCGGCAGCGCCGTCTACGAGATTTCCTCCTCCACTTTCTCCTTCGAATCGAGTCAATGGAATCTTAGAAGCTCTTTTAAGCGCCTGGTGAAACCATTTAAGCATACCATCTTCATTCAAGTCATGTCCTTGCGGAGAGACAAGCTCCATGTTTGGAGTTCCTCCGTCTCCTTCTGGAAACCATATCTGCTTGTTGTATGGAAGATGCTTCGCACCGTTAAGAGTAAGCGTTCCCAATGTATCATCCCATTCTACTTCTTCGGAATAATCGTGTATAAGTTGACCAATCTGTTCTTCCGCTCTTTGTCTAGAAAGACCTTTGATTGGAATAGTAAACTTTTGGTAGATTGTCGCGTTTATCACGTTGAACATAATTTTAGTTTGTTCAAGTATCTTTAATTGATTATATGGCTTGATAAGTCCTTCTACATAAGAAGTTTCAGAATAATCATTTTGTGTAGAATAAGAAACAAAGACAATCTGCGAATCTAAGAATATTCTTCTCAATTGAGGATCTTCAGGAAACTGTATCCAAAGGTGTCCTACGTTTGGCTCGTATGCAGGAACAAGCGTTTCTGGCCTAAGCCTGTTGAAAGCGATGATGTTCTTCTTCTTGTCATCATATACAATCTCGATTGCTACATAGCCGTCTATGAGAAAGTCTTTCATCATGTTCCATGCGGTTATGCTATCAGAGAATCCATACTTGCTGTATATCTTTTCAAAATATTCTTGGTATTTGTCGTTTATCTCTTGAGAGTAGTCGTTGGATATCGGCCTTGGAGAGCAAAAATCTCTATCGTCGTTGTATACGATGCATTCATCAGCGACTGCACTAATCATGTCTCTTATCTCGTCCTTTATAGAATATTCTCTAAGAATCCTTCTCTTGTCCCCATATGCCTTGTCTAGATAAGGAATAGACTTTCGGTTCAATACAGAAGCGACAGCTCTTTGACTAAAAAAATCATACATCGAATTTCCTTTGGCTGCGTATGGATCTTCATTGATTCCGATACCGACCTGGTTCCTGACAATCATATCATCATAGTTCATGCCATAGTTCGAAAGGGTTCTCAATATCCGGCTGAAGAGTCCTTTGTTCTCTACCGCTGAGTTTACGAAGCCCATGCCCTGTCCTTCTTTGTTGCTATTGTAATTATATGATGCCATTAAAATTATTAAAATTTTAAGGTATATATAAAATATAGAGCCCCTCTCCGAGGCCAGAATCTTAGGAACATAAAAAAAGGGTAGCGTTTGCTACTCTTTTTTTAGATATTTTTTTAGATATAGAAGCTTCTGTTTACGACTTTCAAGTCGTCTCGATTTACATCGATGTCGCCAAGAAGCTTCTGAACGTCGTTTCTGTAGTTTGTAAGGTGTCCTAATAGCTTTTCATAAGACTTCACCGATTGGCGATCTAAGAACAGGTTTCCGTCCGACCATCTAATCTCTCCACCTTGCTTTATCTTAGCATTGACACGATGAGTGTTCGTGTCTGATTGAAAGATGCACATAATCGTGTTCGCTTCTTTTTCCTTTACTATAAGGGCAGAATGGAACTTCGCGTTCTTGAAAGGCCTAACTTCTCCGACCAGTATATTGAATTTGAGATTGTTTATTTTTTTTCTCTCCAAATCGTTTGCATGGTCGATAAGATCAATCGCCTTTTGCTTTTGTCCGAAAGATGATAGTTTTTCCGCTGCTGAGATGTAAGTAGAGTATTTCATAAAAGAGATGTTTTTTTCGTTTTTTTACTCTACAAAGATATGTCTTTTTTACTTCCCACCATACTTTTTAAGGCTTTTTTGTATCCTATCTATATGGCCTTTCATGACTTTGTATTTCTCTGATATGTCGTTGTTTATGTCATAGAATTCGTCTATCATAGACTTCATCATCTCTTGGTTTCTCTGAGACTTGGTTTCTAGCTTTTTCTGCCATATCGCCATAAGCTTCTTTGGATCGTATGTCGCCTTGGGATGCTGCGAGAAAAAGAATCTAGGCAGCATTTCCATGTGTATCTTGTGAACCATCTTTATCTGTATCGCGTTGTATTCCATAAGCGCGTATTCGAAACCAAACCTGACAAGCTCTTTGTACATGCCGACATAGTCTACTTTCAGAAAAGAATCTTTTTCGAAATACTCTTCGATTATGTATTTGTCGAATATCAGTGCTCTTATCTCCAAAGGTATGAAGTTTAGATTCACTGCCATCACTATAATCTGGTTTCCAAAATTCCTCTGTTCCACGACGAATACCGGGGAATACTTCATCCAATTCGAGTCGTCTAGATAGTGAAGGAAGTAGAATCCTCCTGCCTGTATATCAGCAGTGCCTTTAGAGGTGACCATTTTGTCGCTTTTCGAGTATTTTTCCGCGAAGAAAAACGAATTGTTCTTGAAGTTTTCCTCTATCCCGTTTCCATAAACCAGCAGGTTCAATCGAACTCTTTCTTCCAATGCACCCATATGTAAAGTTTTTTCTTTTATATATAAATAAAAAGAATCGACTGCATGATAAATTCCAAGCCCAACAACAGCAAATACCATGGTGGAAACTTCATACCGACCAACAAAGACAAAGTGCTGAAGCTGAATGCACAAGGCGGCGTCTATTACAGAAGCTCGTGGGAGCAAAAGATAATGGTCTGGTTGGATCTTAAAGAAGAAATATTCCAATGGGGTGCGGAATGCCTAGAAATACCTTATCAGATGACTCACTTCGAAAACGGAGACTCGAGAATAAAGGCACATAGATACTATCCAGACTTCTTCTACAGAATGAGAGGAGCAGACGGCGTCTTGAAAGAAGTCGTGGTCGAGGTCAAGCCTATGAAAGAATACAAGATGGTCATAGCACTTACAGAAGGCAAGCTTACGGTTCCTGATAAAGGAATGAAGAAGCTAAAAAGCTTTGAGTACGACCTGAAGATGGCTTACAAGAACAAGCAAAAATGGGAGACGATGATAAACTGGTGCAACAAAAAGGGATTCTCGTTCATCATAATAACCGAGGAAAACCTAAAAAACTTTAGCGTGTAAACAATTTTAGAAAAAGTATCAATATATAGATAGCCACGTTTGCGAAAGGAAGAAGCAAGATATAAGCTTTATATGCATTGATGTTTATATGGTATAGCACAAACTTCATAAGATTGATGACTATCAGCAGCATGAAGAGCTCATAGAAGCTAGACATAAGCCCTATCGATGGCCAGAATATAGAAAGCGTCTTCGATATGTAGAAAGCTATGTCTGTCTTTCTTATGGTTTTTAAGCTCTTGTTTTTAAAAATCAAGTCCAGCCTCTTTCTGTTGTAGAAGTGGTATATCTCCGCGAATATAAACGCGAAAAGCATTGAGTAGAATATTTCTATCATATTTCGTTTATTGTAATTTCTTCCATTCCCATAAGATTGTTCATCTGATACTGAGTAAGCCTAATTGACCTGTCTTTTTGAACAAGCAAAAAAAGCGAATCTTCTATAAACGCATCGACTCCGGTGCCAACAATCCTTTCATACTCGTGAGGTATTGCAGTGTCAGACTTTCTGCTGTCATAGATAGCCTGTATGTATCGATCTCTTTCTTTTTGATCTATATGCATAGAGCATCCGTCAGGCCTTGTTCCCCAGCCTCTTTCCGATTCTTCCCAAATCTGCAAAATAACCTTGTTCATAATATTAAAATAGTTATAGATATTATACGCGAATATAATAAAAGTTTATCGAATTCTATATTTTATTTGGCAGAAGTATTATTTGTAAATATATAAATATTCTATATCTTTGTGAAGTCAAATAGAAAAGGGTTTACGGTTTCCCTCAAAAGAATCGGGCAAAACTTAGTTTTGTGGCAACTTAAAAAGAGGATGATGTCCAAATACGTCTTAGGATGGTGGCTGCTAGCTCTCCTGTATAAAGCTTAACGGGCGGCTACTAACAGTCGAGAAACATACGGTTAGGTGAAAAAGGAGACTCGCGTCTCCTTTTTTAGTTATAAAGAATGCAGTCCCATCCCGTCATTGCTACCTTCTATAGAGATAAGCCTTATCTGGTGCTCGTTGTCGCCTTTCTTTTTATAGAGGTCGTTATAGCCTTTTGCAATGCCTCTCTTGAATATTTCCGTGAAGTAAGCGAAGGCGTTTACCGACTTCTCTTCGTTGAAGTTGTACCAGTTTTGGAATACATATAGAAGTCCGCTTTGGTAGCAGTCCATCTTGTCGTCGTTCGACCAGTATCTCATCTTTTTTATTGTTTTCTTTGCCAAAAGCTCCAGCATTTGCTGAGCGGGCCTTGTAAGTCTTCCCTGTGCCTTGCTGACTACCAGTTCTATGTAAAGTTCTCTATTGTTTAAGTACATTAATAAGCATTTTATTTTTTGAATCCAAAAGGATTTTTTTTGATGCTTTCATGTTATAGAGATTTATTATTTAAAAGTTCAAATTTAGTCTTGCCACAGTCAAATATTTTATTAATTCCATTTAACTCCATTTGTTTAGATTCTGTTAGTTCTGTATTAAGTTTAGATTTCTTATATCTAGATTTATGTACTCTTTTACCATCAACTATATATTTATAATCTGGTCCATTACCTCCCACATTTTCAAATCCCAATGTTTGGTATAGAGCACCAATTGACCAATCTTTATCTGCATAACTAACAATTCTTGATGGATTATACTTTTTTATGAAATAATTTAGTAACTTACTCGCACCACCTATTACATTAGTATTTAATTTATTACAAAATCTAGATAAATTCCAACCATCTTCTTCCATTTTCTTACGACCCTCGAAATTATCAAAGGTCATTAAACTAACTAATTCATCATTATAATATAATCCAACCTTTTTAACGGAGTTTGATTTTCCTTGTATGTGATTATCATCTAGAAATTTTCTTGTAGTTTTTACATCAACCTCCATAACAACACATTTTCTAGCAAATATCTTTTCACTATTTATTTTTAATAAATTTAATATCTGTGATTTTATAATTGGATTTTTATAAACCCAATCATCTTCCCAGATGTGTATAATTCGAATTCCTTTATCCTTAAAATAATTAGTTTTATTCAAATGATACACACTTTCTTTAAATTTATCAGAATGCCAATAAAGTCCATTAAATTCAAATCCTATATTCAAATCTGGTAAAAAAATATCAATTTCTAAACCATCTCTATATGAACTTATTAATTCACCATCATAGATTGAATTTATATAATTTCTTAATTCAATTTCTTTAAGTGATGAGTTTTCACTAATTGGGAAACATATTGTACATAATGGTAGATTGGATTTATTTCTGTGGTAGTAATTATCATTTTTTATTTTATATTTTTCATTACATTTATTGCAAAATAATTCAGATTCATTATTACCAATATATTTTAAATAATCAACATCATTTGATATATTTGATGTTATTAATCTAATTTTTTCAGATTTTGATATATGGTCGACTCCCCATTTATTAAGCAAGGTTATTTTACTTCTCTGTTTAATTTTATCTGATTGCTGCAAAAACTCAACACCATATCTTTCTAAATTAGTCTTTTTAGTTTTTTCTTGTGTCTCATCCAACATCATGTGATTTTCAACACCAATATTTTTAATATTGGTCTCTTTTGCTTTTTTAGAACCACAAAATTTACAACAGGCATACTTATTACCAAGTAATATATTTCTTTTATATTCTCTATAAGTTATATTAACATCTTTATTACAATAATCACAATTAACTGGTACAATTTTTCTCGAACCTATATTCAAATCTTCTATTCTTATTTCAAAATATTCACCAGATATATCATATCCCAAATCTGAATAATATTTCAATCTTCTGTTTCCAAACGTTTCTAATTTTATCTTATCTATTAATATCATATACTATATATTAAAAATATGGCTATTCGTTCTAATATTAGAAAGTTTAATTCAATAAAGTTTATTAAATAAAAAAGACCTCCAAATTGGAAGTCTTTTTTAAATTATTATTAAAGTATATAATTAAGATCTAACTCTTTCATTGTATTGAGTCTCTTTTACACCATATAATTCTGCATCCAAAACGGTCTTTCTCTTTTCTAGGTTTTTAAGAGCAGTAGTCAACACTTCAGACTCTCCAATCATCTTCATAGATCCTTTGAGCTTTTCGATGTTAAAGTTAACATCCTCTAATTTAAGTGTGATTTCTCTTTCTTTGTCTTCTAGCTTTCTTTTAACAACCAACTCTTTTCCTAATTTGTTTTCGAAGAAATAAGTCAAGTCATAGTTAAGCTCGTTTCTTACTTCGTTTACCAATTCTAAAGCAGATTCGTATTTGAAGAATGAGTTGCCATATCTTTCATCACATCTGTATAAGAAAGTAGCTTTTTTATAGTTGAATGCGAAACACTCTAAATATGGGTTGATCAAGTTGTTTACTCTTTTAACTACGTCTAGCTCAACGAATTTGTCAAGGTTTTTAGAAACCTCAAGCAAGATTGGGTAGAAGTTTTTGTTAACGATTGGAACGATTGGAGAATTGAACAAGCTTTCTAATGTAGTCTCGTCGTTCATCTCGTCGTCGTTGATGAATACTTTTCCTTTCTTAGCTACAGACAATCCGATTGTCAAATACTCAGAAATTCTGAAGTTTACTCTATCTTCTGTAACAGACGCGTATTTCATAGCAGTCTCCAACATTCTCAAAGATTTCAAAGACTCTTCGTCTTTTACGTGGTTTTCAACCAATGTTTTTTCGATTACGTTTTCACTTAAAAGAAACCAAGAATCTCTAACTAAAGCGATATGTCCGTCTTCTACAGACTCAACAATCGTGAAGATAGATTCTCCTTTTCCACCACTTAGCAAGTTAGTTCTTTGCTCTGGCGATTTTGTCAAATTATGCACGAACAATTTGATTTCTGGAACCCAGTCATAGACTGCAAGCTCGTTCAAAACTTTAGACATTCTGTCTTGATCTGTCTCAAGGTTGATAGTCTGCAAAAGCACATTGATTGGTTGTCTGTAAAGCTCACCACTGTTCTTTGTGTTAAGAACGTTGTATAGGTTTTTCAACTCATACAACAATTCGTGGCTCACCATATCATTGTTTAGCGACTCCAATAGAGACTTTACGTCTTTGTCGTATGTATAAGGCTTTAGTCTTTCATTCAATGATTGAACGATGGCTTTCTCTGAAGCTTCGTTGCAAGCGTTCATATGTCCTTCAACTATTACAGAAATCTCCTCTTGACCAAGGTCTAGATTTTTCTTAAAGTTAAACAATTCGAGTTTAAGATTCTTCATATTTTTTAATATTTTTTTTATGTTTATAGAGTATATATTAACTACAAAAAGCCGTTTTTTTCTATTTTTATTGATTTGGGTTTCTCGGCGTCACATTCTGCTGTCCGGTCACCGGATCAGTGTTGGATCCGCCAGATCTTTCTCTAGACTTGAGTATGTTGTTGAACCATCTTGTCCTCTTAGGAGTGATCGCGTATCCGTCTTGTCCAAAAGACCCGTAAGGATCCGAAGGGTTTGTACCCGATCCGGTACTATTGAAGCTACCGGTCTGGCCATATGCTGGCAATGGATTGTTCGGATTGAACGGTCCGTTTATCCAAGGCGGACCACCATTCGCACCTACACCACCTCTGGTTGATATATTCGACACTCCGACCGAACCAATTGTACCTCCGTTGATAGAACCTGGATTGATAATACCATTTGGATTAGGCTGTCCAAAATAGTCGGAAACTCCTCCTGTCATCGAAAATCCGTTAGAATCTTTCATGCCTGATCCATATTCTCTTGGATAACCTTCGGCGACTACTCGGTCTCTTCTAAACGCAGGGTAGTAAGTCTCTACCGTGAATGAGCATTTCAATTTGATGTTGTTGTCGCTCGTCAAGTTCTTCTCTCTGCTCATCTCTATGCTATTGGAGTCTGGCATGACGAGAACCGCGTCTATGTTCATGAAGTTGTGCTCGAAATACATGAACTTGTAGATCCATAGAGTGTCCAATATCGCCTGGCTACATTTGAAGGTATCGATTTCGCTAGATAGGGTTATTTCCAGATCGTAGTTTACCGTTATCGGCACCGCCCTGACCTTCGAAAGAACCTTTCTTATCTCGACCTCATTTTCTACGACCATCCTAAGCCAAACATTTGGGTTGGCGAACTCGTCAGACTTTATGTTGAATCCAGTCATAGTAAGATGCCCTCTCGGTATCAGATCCGTATTGAGCTCTATGAACCTGTTTTCCGAAACGATGTCGTCAGAAAAAGAGTCCAATAGAAACCTTTCGTCTCCTGTAAGAGAATAGTATATAGGAACCTGAACGAACATGTCGCCCGAAGTGAATCGGTTGGTCCACTTTATTTGTCCTTCTAGAGTATCCAAAACGCAAACGGTAAGATCTCTAAAAAAGACGTCTTCAAAATTAAACTTGTCTCCAATCATATCGTTATATATTAAATAAACTTTCTTTCTGCCCAACAATATATCATGTGTAAAAAACTTTTAATATGTCAGTAAAAAAACTATTGCTCTGGGAAAAATGGAGACCTAAAAGCCTCGAAGATATAATACTTCTACCAAGGATAAAAAAGCAGTTCGAGAACGGAGTCAACCAGCACTACATATTCTACGGACACTACGGAACCGGGAAGACCAGCTTGGCCAGGATACTCGTCGGAAAATACAGCAAAGAAACTCCTTATCTAGAGCTAAACTGCTCTTTGGATACTTCTATCGAAGTGCTCAGAGAAGAAATACAGAATTTCTGCAAGTTCACGCCTATGTTCGAATCGAGCTCTGATATAAAATACGTTTTCCTGGACGAGTTCGAAAGAGTTTCCGCGCAATTTCAAGACGCCTTCAAGGCCTTCATCGAAAAGTACAACAGCAGCGTGAGGTTCATAATAACCACGAACCACATAAACAAGATATCGGATGGACTCAAGTCCAGGATAAAGACTGTGAACTTCGACTGCATAGACGCAGAAGAAGAGAAGCATCTAAAGATAGAGCTGTACAAGAGAATACAGAACACCATTCTTCCCAAAGAAGGCAAAGAGATTTCAAAAGACAATCTTATATCGATAATAAACAAGAAATTTCCCGATTTCAGGAATATACTCGTGGAAACGCAAGACTTTCTGGAAACAGGAGAGGTAAACAGCGGTGCGAGCAACGTGTCCAACAAAGTAAAGGCAGACTTGTATAGCTTTCTATACGAGAGTGGAAGCTACGAAAGCGTGTACCACTTTCTCATGTCGAACTTTGGTGCGGAAAAAATCGATTCGATGATAAAGCTATTGGGTAAACCTTTCATAGACTGGTCTATAGAAAACGGGAAAAGCGTAGACAAGCTGTTCGAATGCAACTATGTCATCGCGGACTATACAAGCAAGCTTGAGACGAACACGGATCCGATTGTATTAGGCATGACGATAATAGGAAAGTTCAGAGATATTTTGAAATAAAGGATATACCAAAGTTAATATATAACTTATGAACTTTAACTTTACCGACTTTTACCTAGGATACCCTGGACACCCAAGATTTAGATCATTAGATCTCATAGAAGACGATGTCATAAGAGTAATCGTTCAAAAATGGGAAATGATCCTATTCACGAACAAAGGGGAAGTCTTCTTCGACACAGAGTTTGGAGGAGACTTGCCATACTACCTTCATCAGACAAGGTTGGCCTCAGACACGATTGAATCAGACTTAAAAGAGCAGATTGGAACTTATATTCCGGAAATAAGTGGAATAGACTTTATTCTTAAGGTTTCTTTTTTTGAGGATCCTGAAAGGTATCAGGAATACATGGAAGTTTACTTCCAGATAAAGGACTTGGATGTATATCTAGTAGTCGCCTAGCTCTTGCAATATACTTCAAAAAGTCATAGATATTATTTTATAGGACAATCCGAAGCAGAGTAGATATATCTTTCGTTTCTTTTTAGCTTCACACCCATCGCGACTGCAGCGGTTTCGATATCGGTAAGGCATTCCCCATCAGCACCGCCTACGAGAATGACGTCTCTAACTTCATTCAATCCCTCATTTACGCTTTGTGCTTCGACAACTTCCTCGAAAAGCTCGTGTAGCTTCTTTGGCATGTGGTACCATTTATGGTTGTTTGCGACATAGACTATGAGTGTTCCTTCGTTTGTTGGAAAGAAGTCTCCCTTCTTCAGCTCGTTCGCGTCTTCTTTTTCGCTTACTTCCTTATAGATGTCCGGGCTAAGAATTTTTTTGTAGAAGTCCGCGTCTACGTCATAATTGTATCTCTTTTCGATCAAGTCTGATTGGTTTGGAAAATGATATAGGTCTTTGTGTACTGGGATTTCAGGATCTTCATCATAGAGATAGTCTTTGTCGACGTTCTTTCCAAGATGGTGATTATCCCATATTTGATATACCTTACTAAACTCATTGCAATATTTTTTAAGTTCATCAAGATATGCATCATTAAAGAATTTTTTGAATGATTTTTGAACATCGACTATAATAAGAATGTCTTTGCTACTGTGGCTTTCGAACGTTTTTAGGTATCTCATTTGATATATAATATTTTATAAGGTATATATTAAATAAAAAACCCATCATTTAGATGGGTTTTTATATTTTAAGGTTTAATTAAACTGGAAGTTCTTCTTCGTCTTCTTCTTGACCTTGACCTTGAACTTGTGCCTGTCCTTGACCTTGTGCCTGTCCTTGACCCTGTCCTTGAGCTTGACCCTGTCCTTGTCCTTGACCCTGTCCTTGAGCTTGACCCTGTCCTTGTCCTTGACCCTGTACTTGAGCTTGACCCTGTCCTTGACTTTGACCCTGACCTTGTCCTTCTTCTTGACCTTGTCCAGTCTGTGCCTGTCCTTGACCTTGTGGTTCTTCAAATTCTTCACCTTGTGACTGACCTTGACCTTGTGACTGACCTTGTGGCTGAGCTTGACCTTGTGGTTGAGCCTGTGGTTGAGCTTGTGTTTGAGCCTCACCTTCAGTCTGTACTTGAACTTGTCCTTGGCCTTGTGGCTGAGCTTGTCCTTGAGCACCACCCATTAAGGCGTTTCCTGGAATCTTTTCAACATCTGTGTTGTTAAGAGTGATGTATTTAACGATTTCTTCAGCGATGTCTACATCACCAAAAAACTGGCGAAGGTTTTTTCCTGTAGTGTCTTTAACTTTCTTAACATAAGAATTAATAAGAGATTGAGGAATGTCAATCATAGTTTTAACCTTATAGATATCGTTTACTTGAAGAACAGCCTCGCTGATTATCTCTTCTCTGTTTTTACGAATTCTAAAACTTTCAAATTGTCTGATATGTTTCATTTTTTGGTTTAATTTTTTATATAGTTATATATTAAGTAAAAAATATCGTTTTTTTCACTTTTATCTCATTATTATAATAGCCAAGACTCCGACTATCAATCCGCTACTTCCAAAGAGCCAGGTTTTTATTTTTTCCTTTCTCAAATCGCGTTTGAGCAATTTTATCTGGCGATCCTTCAAGAGCTTCTGGTCGTCACAGATCTTATTGTTCTTTTCAAGGTTTCTGAATCTATCAGATAGGTTTTCCATCTGCAAATCCTTGTCTTTTATCTGCAAGTCTAGCTCGTAAATGTTTTTCTCGAACAATGATATGCGACGGTTTTGTACCTCTATTGTCTCGATATGTGAAATGTTTAGGCTGTCGCATTGTATCTTCGATTTTTCCAAAAGATTCAATATTTCCAAATCGTTGTCTATTTTCTGAGCCTGTCCCAGCGTGAAGACGACAACTTTCTCTCCTCTTTTGTTAAGCTCGATCTTAGGATATTCCTGCGAGCGAGATACTATAGAAGTCATTATAAGAATGATGCATAATATTAGCTTCATGTTGTTTTAAGTTTGTTTTTTAAAGAATCGATAAGATCATCGTCGTCTCTTTTGATTGGATTTTTTCTAAGATATTCGATTTTTTTGTTTGTTTCTACCAAATCTTTGGAAAATTTGTCTGCTCGGCCTTTGTATTTCGCGGCGTCTTTTTTCGCGATATCGAGCAAGGCTTGGAGAGCGACTATGCTATCGCTTCTTTTTTCTATGGCCTTCTGCCTTTCGTCGAACTCTATCTCAAGCCTCTCGTTCTCTACTTTCAAAGAATCTCTTACCTTCTCGAGCGACAGGTTCTTTTGTTCCATCTCTTGGAACAAAGAATCTCTCTCATATCCTCTGAAATTAAAAAACAAAGAAACCAAGAGGCCCGCCAGTACGATATAAAAAAGCAATCTGCTAAAATCTATTTTCATAATTTTTTTTATTTTAATTTATATATCAAAATATTATATATATATTTACATAAAAAATAAAAATACGCATAATGCTATACAAAAGACTTATCTGTTTCGACTTCGACGATACTCTATTCCATACTCCGCTTCCAGAAGAAGGGAAAATAGTCTGGAAAGAAAAAACAAAAACAGAATGGCCTTATAGAGGATGGTGGGGCAAATCCGAATCTATCGACGACGAGATATTCGATATTCCAAAAAACGAATGGACTTACCAAAGATATCTGGAAGCGGTAGCGGATCCAGACGCCTATGTAATTATGGCGACAGGAAGATTGGACAAAGTTCCTGGAATGAGAGAAGGTGTCGAGAACATACTTAGAAAGAACAACATTCAATTCGACGAGGTCCACCTAAACTGGGGAAGCGACACGTTTATCTTCAAATGTAACCTATTGGAAAGAATGATTGAGAAATTAGGAGTGGAAGAGCTGAAGTTTTACGACGACAGAGCAGAGCACTTGCCGAAGTTCGTAGAGTGGGCGAAAGATCAAGAAGTGAATAGTGAGATAGTCGATGTGGTTAACAAAACCTCGACAACTATTAAGGGATTGAATATATAATATATAACCAAAAAATAAGATAGCATACTATGGGAAAAACAAAAGTGCAAGTAGAGTCAAAGGTAGAAGAAATCCTTTCCAAGCCTTATCGCCTAGACCTCCACAACGACGACTATAATTCTTTCGAATGGGTAATAACCTGTCTTATGAAAATCTGCGGACATGAGCAAGAGCAAGCAAACCAATGCGCGCACATTGTTCACTTCAATGGAAAATGCGACGTGAAATACGGAGACTACGATACTATATCGAGCATGAAAGAAAAGCTTAAGACTGCCGGACTTTCTGTCACGATGGAAGCAAACTAAAAAAACCCGCAAATGCGGGTTTTTTTAGTTTCTGTTGAACCAGTTTATACCGTTCGTGTTGTTACCAGAATTGGATACCTTTGTTCGCGACATAACTTGCCTCCTGACTTTAAGCAGCTGTCCATAGTCGACTCCTTCCACGAAGTCCATATTTCTCATGTAGTCGTTGACATAGCTCATGAATTCCTTTGGACTGAATTTGTTTCCCCATTCTTCCACCATCTCTTTGAACTCGTTCTTTGCAAAGATAGAAGTCGCGTTGACTACGGTCATAACCGTATCGTCATGTCCGACGTCTGCCGCATATCTAACGTTTCCGGCAGTAGTGACATGCTTCACGAAAGTCGTGATTTCTCGAATATTGTCTTCGTTGGTTATATGGAACCCCTTGCTATACATAAGCTCTTGATAGTCTTTCACCATCATGTTCTTGTTCTCTCCGACTTTAAGACCGATTTTTTCCTCTGTAGAATCGATCCTATGCTTGTATCTGACGAAAACTGCCGAGCCATAGCTATTGTTTCCATCGAAGACGTGCGGCATTTCCGCGAGAAGCGTGTTTCCATAGTTGTTGAGTTCGAGAACCACCTTGACGTTTTCGGGATTCAGATATTCGAAGACAATCAGATAGAGAAGCTCTGCAAGCTGCTTGACAGACACGAAGTTGTTCCTATACAATCCGACCTGCTCCAATCTGAAGAAATCCGTGATAGACTTATATTTATGCTTTTGTGATTCTATCAAGTCCATTGGCTTTTCAGATACCTTGAATATGTTTATAATAGAGTAATCCTGTCCCAGACCCTCCGATATATCGACAGAGAGCACGTATTTATATTCCTTTCTCTTCATCGGTATATGCGACTCGTCGTCGTCGATCCATTTTAAATCGTCATAGGCGAATCTCAATTTGTTCTTGAACTCTACAATCTCCTCGAAGACATAGTTCTTCTTCGACTTCAGAAGCTCGTCTATTATAGCTTCGTTCAATAGGGACTTGCTGGAGTTGATGAACCTAAGGCCATACTCTTGATTGAAAGCATCTTCTCCTCCAATATCCTTGACTGCCTCGTCTTTCCAGGTAGTAAGCTCGGCTATGGCCAATATAGAAGTCTCGAATCCGTTCTTGTCTATGAAATGCATCGACTTTACTTGCTCGTCTGTGCAATTCTCATTGTTGAAGACATGTATGATGTCTTTTTGCTGATCCATGTTGAACTCCATCTTCGTCTTCGTGACTGAACCAAATTGTTCTTGCACCAATCTGAATATATCGTCTTTGTTGACTCCATATTCATAGAGCTTGTGGTGGTTCAACCTTATATAAGTGACAAACCTACCAGGCACCTGATACCAGTAGACTCTCATCGGCTTGTAGTTGTTCTTCATCGGATCGCCGTCCGGCCTTTCTGCGTCTGTCAGCAGCCTGTGGAACAGGTTCATTCCATTCGGAGTCGATGTAATGATGATCTTTGAGTTCTGTACCGCAGAAACCGTCGGAAACGCAGCGGTATAGTATGGCTCGATGATATTTGAAGGAATATGTGCGAACTCATCCAAGTAAAGAACGTCAATGGTAAAACCAATCGCAGGAGTCTTAGATCGTGCAGATGTTTTTATCCTGCATCCATTCTCGAACGTAAGCGATTTTTGATTCCAAGTCTTCACTCCAGGCTTCAAGAAGAATGGAAGAAGCGTGTATATCGATTTTACTTTATCAACAATCTCGATCGCAGTATCTCCTTTGTTGGCCACAATCATGCAGTTCTTGTCGTTGCTGAAAAGGATCGTGTGAAGTATGAAGATGGCAGAAGAAACCGTTTTTCCAACCTGCCGCGAGGCCATAAGTATGCTGAACCGGTTGTTAACAAAGCTATCCAATATCTCTTTTTGATAGTCTCGGAGAGTTATGGACCCGACCGATCCGTCTTCTCTTTTAGTCTTGCAATACTTTTCGGTAAAGTAGTGTATGTCTAGCGCACATCTTACATATTCTTGTTGCTCGTCAGAAGTCATTCTGAAGGAGACTCCGGCTCTTCTGATTCCGACTTCACTCTTCATCCAAGGATTCTGGTATCTCTTTACGACGATACCGTCGTTTATCTTGTCTGTGGACTCGTCGACAATCTTGGTGGTAAAAATCATCTGCCTTTCGGCCTCGGTCGCTTTTACTGCCATAATGTATTTTTTTTGTTTTTGTATATATAAAAGCTAAAAAGTGGAAAAAATACATTTTTTTCTATTTATATATACTAAATGGGAAGGAAATCAGGTGTCAACAAGCTAAAAGTAGGTTTCTCTATCGATATAGAGACCTATAAAGAGTTCGAGCAATATTGCGAAGAGAACTCTATAAACAAGTCTAAGCTAATAGACAAGATATTGAAAAGCTTCTTGGATAAAGAAGACGCTAAGATGTCCAAAAATAATTATGTTTAAACATGTCTAAAGAAGAAAACGAAAAGAATAGGATAAAGCACGAATTCGACGAGATACAGTCAGAAAACGGAGACTTCGATTTTTCCAAGCATCTAGCAAGACCAGAAGACTTGCCAGATCTTGGAGTGATAGAGATATACGACTACGACTCAGATCTAACAGTCGCTAGCCAGCAGGCGATGGACGTATTGGAACCGCTAGTGGATCTATACCTAGGAGACGTGCCAAAGCTTAAAGACCACCCTTATATAAAAAGCAAGATGAAGGAAGACGCGATGGTCTACGCCGAAGCCATATTCTTGACGAAGATGACGAGAAAGAACCTTCTTTCGCAGATGAGACAGGTAGACAATGGTGACAATTCCGCCAGGATGCACGAGGTCGTAAACCAGACGGTAGGACAGATAAGAGAAAACGCCAAGTTCCTTTCGGGACAGAAGACCGAGCTCGAGAAATTCTACAAGACTCTTAGAAAAGACTTAGGATACGATGAGATAGAGCAAGAATCGCAAGCAACGAACGATTTGGATGCAAAGAGTACAGAAGGAGAAATAACAACGAGTCGAGACTTAAACGAGATGATTAAGCTAGCAATGCTGAACAGAGCACAGGACAAGACAAAATAGGCTATTTCTTCCAGTTGAATCTTTCGAAAGTCTTTATAAGATTGTGATATTCCACCGCGACCTTTGTCTTGGTGAATCTCTTTGCCTTGTTAGGACTTACATAGTTCGCGTAGAGAACCGTCTCGGATTTTAGAATATCTTTTATTTTAGATTTTACATCGCTCTCGCTATTGTCGATGATTAGCTGTAAAAGCTTGTTACAGTCGATGGCAAGACTAATGGTATTTTCATCGTCTTCATAGAATTCAATCTCATCATATTTCTGTAGCTCTTCTTCGGTAAACTTATCTCCTTCGGTTTTCAATCCAACAAGATGCTGTAGAAGAAGCCTTATTTTTTTATGTGCGACTTCGTCTAGATCTCTGCTATAGAAAGTATCAGATATGAAATAGTATTTTTTTACCGCCAATCCAATATTCTCAAGCTTGCCTTCTATCTTTTTTATTATCTTCTCGTAGTTGTTCTTGGTGTTCTTGGAGCAGATGAAATAGATGTCGTCTGTCGTGTTTTTAAGATGAGCGAGGTTTTCTATGTTTATGTCGTAGTCGAGAGTCTCTATCACGTCTGGATTCATATACTCCTGCATAGAGAATATCAGGTTTGTGATATCTATCTTCAAATTCTTGCATTTTATCTTCAGGTCGTTCATCAGATTTTCAGGAACCCAGTATGTACTTCCCCCAAAATATATGGAATTTCCTTGTCCTTTGTAGATTCCGTTCCTTATTAGGTTGAAGTCTGATCGGGATATCTTGGTGATAGGAGCTTTAGGATTTGTCTTGTCTACAATCCATACTTTGCTATCCATGTTCAAAACGGTCTCTATGTCATAAAAATGTGCTTTCATAATCTAAAATTGGTTACTTTGTATTTTATTTCATGTGGCATTCCATCGAATCGGCTGCCTTCGTATTCTTTGTCTGTCCATGTGACTCCGCCGCTCATTTCCGAATCGAAGCTCTTGCACTTTGGACAGCTCTTTGGTGGACATTTGACTCCGTCAACTTCGGTCATCTCGGTCTCGAAGTAGACAAAGGTCGCTTTACACCAAGGGCTCTTGCATATTTCAGTCATGTTTTCCATATATTATATATTAAAAAAGAAAACCCATCATTTGATGGGTTCTTCTTATCTTTTATCTTATCATTTTCTTGCTTATCGCGAAGTCGTAAAGTATCGGCAAGCTTAGGTATTTATAATAGTTGTTTCTTATGTCTTTCAGCTTTTTGTTTCTTTTCGCTATGTTAAATATAAGCATTCCGAATTCTTCCTGAAAGTCCAGGTAGCAGTCGCACCATGGCTTGTTATAGTTTTCTAGAGTTCTCCATTCTGCATATCCTCCTGTAAGCCAAAAAAGCGCCTTTTCTGGTGTGATTTCATCTGTTTTCGCGTCTTCTATTTCCATATCCCATAAGCTGTCGTTCCAATCTACTTTTCTCATCAATAGGGCGACCGCTTCCGCGACATCGCTTGTGAGCTCGCTTCCAATCTCGAAGAAGTATGTGCCTTCTTCTTTTGTTACCCTCACAATTCCGCTGTTATAAACATCGTTTTTGCCTACAGACTTTAAAGCCAGTTTTCTCCGTTTCATAATTTTTTTATTATTTTTTAGTAACTCATAATTTGATGCCGTCTATCCATTTTCCGTCGAAATTTCCGTTTTCGAAAATTCCGCTTTCCCATGTTCCAAAGAACGACCCGCCTTTGAAGATGCCATATTGCCAATTTCCTGAATAGAAGTCGCCGCTATGCCAAATTATAGTTTCTTTCTTCAATTCGAGAATCGCGTTCTCGAATTCAGAATCAATAAGCCAGTAAAATTTGTTGGATTGTAGTATTTGATTTATTTCTCTTTCGTTGGTAAAGGTCTTACCATTATGCCTAAGCTCTAGATATCTCATTGCTTGGATTTTTTTTATATGTTATATATTTAAATTCCAACAATGAAAAAAACACAATGCCGCATAATAGCGGATTTTTAAGCATTTGAAAAAATAAATTTCAAATGTGTCGATTTTGATAAAAAAACGAGGATTTTTTTATCAAAAAAAACCACGAATATTAATTCGTGGCCAATATTGTCGATTCTCTAAAGCTTGTCACCGTTTATATCCAAAAAATGCCTTTCTTCCAAAGTGATGGATTTTATGCCGTATTTCGATATCTTTTCCAAGATGACATCGACATCTAAAATAACGGGTTCAACGATGACCTGGTAAGGTTCCATGGTACTCAATTCTTTTAAAAATCCGTTGAAAGCTTTAATAGTATCGAAGTCTTTGATATTAAAATAATTTTTTTTGGTAAGTGTGAATGCCATACAGATTCCTTGTTTGGTAATCCAAAGCTTCGCATATGTCTTTTCTTTGAAGTCCAAAATGCCCTCATATGAAAGTTTATAGGTAGAGCAAAAGTCTTTTAGCTGATTTTTATCTAAAACGGTAAGGTCTACACAAATTATATCATCCATGTGTTTTATGTATTTATTTAAGGTTGTCCAAAAATTTCTTTTCTTCAGATGTTATAGATTCTATGCCATATTTGGATATCTTTTCCAAGATGGCATCTACCTCAAGTATAACAGGAAGGTATTCTTTCTGCTCCTTAAGCTCGATTGTGGCCAATTTAGAATCCATAGACAGAGTTCTGATATCATATCCCTTTGATAAAAGAGCTTTGTAGCTGTTAAGCGTCTCTTCGTCTTTTGGCATCTTAGGTGTCTTTATTGGTGTTATCTTCTTCAATCTATCATACTCTTTTTTGGTCAAGGCCACCTGTAATCTGATTTCGACCTGACCAGGACTGAAATGGTTGTATTCGGTATAAGCAAGGAGAAGACCATCTTCCGCAACCCAGATCATATTGGTTGCATTTAGCTTCATTTCATATACAATCTCGAAGGAGAATCCATATGTCTCGGAAATCGAGAACAATTGCTGAGCATTGGCGGATTTTAGGTTTATGCAAATGATTTTATCCAAGTTTATCTTACTCATGTCATGTTTCTATTTAATGTTGTCCAAAAATTTCTTTTCTTCTGCGGTTATAGAATCGATTCCATATTTCCCAATCTTATCCAAGATTGAGTCTACTTCCAAAACCACAGGAAGATCTGATTTTATATCAACTACAATTTCTTCTTCTTCGAAAAGCTCTTCTTTCTCAATCTCTTCTTTTTTAGATTCTAAAAATTTCAATTTTGAATCCATAGATTGAGTTCTGATGTCATATCCTTCTGCCAAGTAATCCTTATAGTTATTGAGTGCCAGATTTGTTTTTGGCATCTTTGGAGTCTTCAATGGCTTGATTGTCTTTATTCTTTCTTGGTCTTCTTTGGAAATTGAAAAGTCGTCATTCATATAGAAATAGCCATTAACGACATAAGCAATAGTTTGACGATCTTCTGTGATCCACTTCATATCTATACCCATAGACTTGGATTTGTAAAGTACTTTGAATGCGACAAAATATGTCTCGCATATAGCGAACAATTGCTGAGTATTAACAGATTTTAGGTTTATGCAGATGATTTTTTCGAAGTTGATTTTCATATCGTTCATATCATTTTTTGTTTGTCTTACAAATATAACTCTTTTATTCAAAACGCACAAATATGATTAAGATAAAATAAAAAATAGAGATTGTTTTTTTAATATATAAACGAAATATAAATCACAAATAAATGAAATATCTTATCAAAAGAAACGACTTCTTAAGAGACGCAAAGAGATTGGATGAAAAGTCTGAATTTTTGAGAGACTCCAAAATAGCAGGAAACCAGCTATATCAAGATTTGGTAAAAGAAGAGATAGACAATTCAGGACCGATGGCAAACGATATTGGATGGAATGATTCTTTGGTGGGTCGATTTTTGAACCATCTAATTAGAAAGGCGAAGGTGGCCAACAACTTTAGAAAAATCAAAGGAGTGATTAAAAGCCTCGAAGGCGAGTTCGTGAGAATAGAAGCACAAGGCCTTGCTTACAATATGAGTGAGGACGAAAAAAAGCTCTATCTAAGGGTAATTCTATACACATTCTTATCACAATTGAAAGAATCGGTCGAAAGAGGCGATGAAACAAAGACTATAATAGCATTGACAGAATCCGCGATAAAGAATATCAGCGATATAAAAGACGATTCTGTTGACGAGGCAACGAAGGCGAAGATAGTGGCAGAGCTTGAGGCATTCTTAGCATTTCTAAAGGAAATACTAAAAGAAGAGCCACAGGCACAGGCTCAAGGACAGGCTCAAGGACAGGGTCAAGGACAGGGTCAAGGTGAAGAAGGTTCTGAAGAGGATGATGAAGAGGATGATGAAGAAGAAGAGGATGATTCGCAGTCGAGGTTGAAATCGAGTGTTCCCACGATGATCAAAAACCTGAGCGCTCTTTATAATATTCTTATAAAATATCAAAAAGTCGTTCCAAAACTGAGCACGGCTTTGCAAAATCAAGCAAAGTCATCGACATTCGTGACAAACGGTGGTGAAACGATAGAATCGATTCAGAAAGATCCACAATTAAATAAAAAGAATCTTACTACAGCACAGATTATCACAAAAAACGCAGCGGAGTTGAAACCAACACTGGATGATGCGGCGAAAAAAAACACCGCTAAAGAAAAGGCGATTTTGCCAAAAAATCTTTCTTTGGTATTGGAGAGTCAGGCAGACGCAAGAAGTCTTCGAATATTGGAAGAAGCATTTGGAAAGCTCAAGGCAGATTTAAATTCGCTGGTCGACTCAAAAGACATGAAGCTCCCGATAAGCGCAGAGTTTGTCAGAATATTACTGGCGAAGCACAAAGATGGGAAAAACGATTCTCTGATAATCGCACTATACGACAACATAAACAAATATCTTGTAGGCAACAAAAAGGCAACTATTCAAGAAAAAGATCCTTTGTATAAAGAATCTTACGAATATCTTATGCCTAAAGTAGAGAAAAATCCAAAAGGAGGAAAGATAGAAGTCGTTGCTGAAAAGATTGCTAGATTCTCGAAGAGAGCATTGCAATTTGACGGAAAGAACCTTTACAGCGGACTGGGAGAATTGGGAGATCCTCTAAAAAAGTTCGTAGAAACGATGAAAGTCCTGATGAAGAATCCAATCATCAACGTCAAACCAGAGTATTCAGAGCAAAGTGCAGAAAAGAAAAAGGAAGGCAAATTAAACGTTGGACAACAATACATATACACCAACGAAAAAGGAGAAAAGAAAGTTGCGATTCTGGTCTCGAAGACGCATGTGATGAAAAAAGGCGACGACAAGAAATGGGGCACGAAAGACGATATAGAAACGGACAGGCTTCCAAATGAAAAAGATGTATCTGTAGCATTCAAAGACAAAAACGGAGATTGGCTTTCAAACTCAGTTGGAGTTTCAAGATTGACACTTTCACCTTATGTAGACCAAAAAGGCAGAGAGACCAAATACAAAAAGGACGAGCTTATAAAAGACATAGAAAGTGCGACTAAAAAGGCATTGGAGCTTAAAAAGACAGATCCGGAAAAGGCCAAGAAGATACTGGCACAAATAGACGACAAGAAAGCTCAATTGGATAAACTCGACGAATCGGTAAGCGAAAGCGCTTATATCTCGAAATACCTGATGATAGAATCTGGAATACAATCTATTATGCAGGAGCTGAACGGGGCCTTGTCAAATTCCCTTTCTAGTGATAGAAGGCTGTTGAAATTCGACAGATTCATGTCTTATATAAAAGAAGCAGATGGGGATGGAGGAAGTACGACTACACCAGAAAATCCAGAGACAGAAGCAGGTGATCAGAGATCTGGCATGTCTAGATCAGAAAAGATACAAGACTGGTTCGACAAAAACTGCATGACGGTAAAAGAATACACAATAGAAAAGTCGGAATTTGGTAAAGTGAAGGCGAATTTCGAAAAGATGCAAAGCGAAAAAGATGGATTCATAATAGACGGATACGATCCTGTAATCGAGATATTGAAGCTGTTCAACAGAGCATACAAGCTTTATACGTCGCAGTACATAAGTAAGAGAACAAACTTCAACCCAGAAGGGGGAATAGGAGTGAGCACTGGTGCGGAGTACACGTCGTTTGGTGGAAGCAACGACAAAGGGCCTTATAGAAACAACAAGATATTCGACGCTTGGGAAAGCGCCGTGCAAGACATAATGAAGGACAGAAAGTACCAGTTCATCTTCGACAAGAAGACGAAGCTGAGAGTCGGAGACGAGCTTAGACCAAACGGCGGAGCCAACCTGAGAAAATTCATGACTGACATGCTTGATGGAGAAAGCCTTTACAAGTCCAAAAGCGGATATGGTAGCGAGGGACAAGGTGCACAAGCTAAATTACTCGACAAATACTTTGGAGAGGCGGACGATGCCAGCAAAGCAGAAATTCTAAAAGAAGGTCAAACTCCTGAAGCTAAAGAAGGTGCGGCTATGGCGGATAAAATTTTAGAAAACGCAATCAAGATAAAGACGACCAAAATAGATAGCTCGCTATCTCCTGTCGACGAAAGAACGGCAACGTTCGTTGTTCCAGATTCGTTTGTGGTGATAAGAGGAAAGAATAAGGACCAAGTCGAAATTCAAAGATCGTTCTTCTTGTGCCATAAAGAATCCGGTATGCAATACATGCAATACTCACCTTCGTTCTTTTCATTCAAAACATATATCGACGGTATTACCCACGGTGTCAAGGTAGAAATGTTATCGGGAGAAATAAATCTAAAAAATGATACGCAGTCAAAAACATACTACACAAAAGTAGAAGAAAACAAGTTTACGGAATTGATATTGAAGTCAGGAAAGATATCGATTGGCCGACTGGACAACGATGGAAATGAGGATACAGAAATAATAACGATTGATGTGGCATATTGGGTAACAAAAGAAAAAGACGGAAAGCAGATTGTTTTCGATATAATACAAAAGGGTGCAAAACAGGGAACAGACAGCACAAAGAGAGACCAATTGAAAGCAGCGATAACAAAACGAGGAAACAAGACAGACATCGTGAACCGTATAGGTACAAAGAAAGACGTTGTCATAAAAAGAGTTAGCTAAGATGAGATATCTAAAGAAATTCAAGTATTTCGAAAATATAGAAGTGGCTGTCACCGACGAACCAGACGTAAAGCTAGCCAAGGAAGAGACAAACCAGCTGGAAAAGAGCATAAAGGACTTTCCAGCGGTCAAGTCCGAGCTCGACAAGGCGTTCATGAATCTAAAAAGCAACAAGGACAACGAGTTGCTAAACAAGAAGATAGACGAGATAAAGAAAAAGTTTCCGAACAATCCCTTCATAGAAGAGTACACACGAATGATGAACCTTCAAATCAAGATAAAGTATGTTCAGGACGAATTGTTGAAATACAACGACGACCTTTACAAAAACGAGGAAGACCTCAAGATGATAGCAAGCGAAAAGGGGGACGTGTCCGCAAAAACAAAGACCATAAACGACATAAAGTCGAATCAATCGATAAAGACGCAAGAAATAGCGAAGCTGAAGAAAGATTTATTGGTGGCAGAGGCAGAGCAAAAAAAGAAAATGGAAGAAATAAAAAAGGAAATGCAAGACTCTTCTAAAAAAGCGACTTCTATTTAAAAAAATTTCAGAAAAATAGAAAAATATCGCTTTTTACATTTTATATATACTTTAACTATAAAAAATTAAACTAAAAAATATGGCAATTCAAATTGGAAAATACAAAAGACCGGGAATATTCCTAGAGGAATATGATAACTCAGTTATCTCGACTCCAGTTGTTGAAGGACTTACGAACTTGGTAATAGGCGTGTCCAAAAAAGGACCGGTTAACACACCGATAAGAGTCACTAGCACAAGCGATTTAGAAGCAATATTCGGTCAATTGGACAGAGGATTGGAAAGAAAAGGTTCGTTCTTTCACAGGACAATTTCTAAGATGTTAGAAACTGCTCCGGTTTACGCAGTAAACTTATTGATTACAGACGATAACTTGGATACTATCGAATACAAGTCTTTGTCTACTTCTGCAGACTACGCGAACGACATAGAAAGAACTGGACCGTACAGAAGATTCTTCGACACGACCGGATTCTGGAAAAGAGACACCGAGTCTTTCATCAACCTTACAAAAAACAACATCGGATACTCTGAAAGAGCGTTCAGCCTTACAAACTTGTCTGACAAATTTGTAACCGTATTCGTATTCAAATCGGCAGTTGCCGGCTTTGACAGAACTCTTATCGAATGGTACGGATCTGCAGAGAAAATGCCGTCTTACGTAAGCACAAGCGACTACGCATCTGACTACATGGTCGACGTAGTAGTAGTAGGCGGAGATTGGTCTAACTACAGCGACTTGGCAGTTGATGCTAGATGGAGCGCTTATTTCAACGCAACTGGTCTTAGAAAAGACAAAGTTAGAGAATTCGCTAACGACAGAAACATAACGCTTCTTTCTTACTACGAAGGATTGTCTTTAATACCATATTTCAGAGACGAGAATGGTAGAAACGTCTTCATCGAGACTGTGATCAACAGAGATACAGACAAGACTGGAGTATTCTGTGCATTCAACAGCGACTTGATAGAGGCTGACTTCTTCAACGGGAAGCTAGACTTGATTGGACACACGATTGCAGGCAAAAACGAGACAAACATCGATTTCCTTTCTTACCAAGACGTTATCTCGGAAGAAGTAGAAATCACCGCGACTCCTTTGGACTTACCAGGAAACGTTACTGCTTTATTAGGCGGATCTGCTTCTTGGGCATATGAATCAGTAGGTACAGACCACGCATACGGAACTCCTAAAGAATCAGGATGGGTTGCAAACGGAAACAACAGAACAGCATACTTCGCAGAAGGATATATCTACAACGTAGAGCGTTCAGCGACATTCAGTTCAAGCACTCAATCTATTGCAGTGACTTATTCTCTAATAGATCCTGTTAAGGCAGCATTCGTTGTTGTTGGAGACAAACAAGTTCCTGTTTTGGCAACAGCATCGCTAAGCATCTTGGCAAGCAACTATATATTTAGCTCTGCAACAGCATCTTACGTATCTGCGTTCGTTCTAGACTCTACAGGTAAATTCAAAGTAGTGAACAGCACAACATCTACCAATCCAACCGTGGCATCTACAGATACCGTATTGGCATTCGTTACTTTCAACGTAGTAAATCAACAGATATCAGGAACTCCGTCTTGGACAGATATCAGCTTGAAAAACGGTGGATTCAAAGGATTCGAATTTGGTTCGACTGCGGACTACTATGTAGAGGCAGTTTCTGGGGCGACAGGATCTATAAAAGTTTCTTTCCCAGACACAGATGTGGCACCAAGCACAAAAGAATATGCAAAATATAGAAACTTCAAGATGTTCAACAGACTTGTTGAATTGATAGACAGCCCTAACAAAAACCAGATGGTGATGTTGAAAAGCTACTCTGGAAGAAAAGGAGACAAAATAAGCCTAGCAGACGTTTCGATATCTAATATCGTAACTTCTTCTCTACAAGACAAATCTTTCGAACTTAAGCTTCCTTTCTTAACGTCTGACTTAAGCGACATATTAAATGGTTTCTTGGTATTCTATACCGTAGACAACGAGTTTATCATTGGAGCGAAAGGTGTAAAAACACAAGCAATTAGTGCAAGTGCATCTGGATTTGGAGTAGCTGCAAAATATTCTAAGCTATATACAAGATACTATGATGGTGTCGTGAACACAGGAGACTTCTTCTACGCAAACAAAACTCCTGTTGAAATACTAAATAACACAAACGCACCGCTTCCTTATGTTGCAGGATCAGAATACATATCAGACGTATACTTCTTCGACGGAGAATCTTCTTTAAGCGTATTTGGACTGACTGCCGGACTAAATGTAGGACCTACTTCTTCTTTTGCAGGATACGACTATATCGCGTTCAACTCTAGCGAGAATCCTTTATTGGAAGTAAACAACATCATATCTATACATGGTGCAGTTGCGAACAAAGGAACTTTTACAATCATATCAGACAACATAGTGAATACTATAGGAACCGCAAGCGGAATCTGGAACTATGTCTACAAAGTAAGCGAAGAGACTTCTTACGAAAGAGTTCAAAACGTTTCTATAATAAAAGACTTTAATAAAAAACACTACCTTAAAATGTATGTGGAATCAGACGTGCTTAATGTGCATTTCATGGACGAGACTCTTCAATCATACGAAGAAGTTACCACGAATACCGCAGGAACTATCGAGATACAATCTGCAATGACAAACTACAAACAATCTCTAGAGATTGAAAAACCTGCAGGATATTCCGAGGTTGCTAACAAAGTTCTTGTAAACGGATCTAGATACACCGAAGTAAAAGTAGGAGACTTCTTAGAAGCAGATTATAACGCAACATTAGCAGTTGGACAATATCCTAGAAAGCTGACAAGAGTCGTGTCGAAAAGACAATATTCTGGAAACGCCGACTTGGTAGAAATCACTTGCGACGCGGCAATCAAGAAAACTCCATTTGGAAGTGACTACCAAACAATGAGATACAAAACCGTAGACAACTACACATCGACTTACAAAGCAATCTCTCTAAAAGGATTCAGAGTAAGAGAAGCATCTCTTCCCGATGGAACCGAAGCTAGACAAAATTCAGTATTGAACCTTGTCGCTAAAGGAACTCCATTGTTCAAAGCATTGACAAACAAAGAAGCACTTGACTTCAGATATTTGATTGACTCGTTTGGTTTAGGATTGACAGAAAGATCTAAACAACAATTGGTCGACATCTGCGGAGACAGGCTAGACGCTTTCGGATTCTTGAACATGCCTTCTATGAAGTCATTCAAAAACTCAAGCTCACCTTCTTTCGTAAACTCAGAAGGAGTTCTTCAGACAGAGTTTATCGCGACTGGTGGAGATCCAGAAAGTAGTCCTGCGTTCCTATACTCGTTCGGAGAAGGAGCTGGAACAACCTGCACAGGATATTTCATGCCTTATTTGACAGTAAACGATAACGGAAGGCCATTAGAAATGCCACCTGCTGCTCACGTAGCGACTACCTATATGAGAAAGCACATATCTAATGTCGGATCAATCACTCCTTGGACAATCGCTGCTGGTGTAACCAACGGTAGAATAACAAACATCGCAGGATTGGAAATGGACTTTACTCCATCTGATATCGAGTTTTTAAATGGTGCTCAAATCAACCCTATCGTCTTCAAAAGAAATAGAGGAAACGTAATCGAGACCGAAAACACAGCACAGACTCTTTATAGATCAGCACTTTCTTACATCCACGTAAGAGAGGTGCTTATCGAGCTAGAGAGAGAGCTTTCAAGAATGCTTTTAGACTTCCAATGGAATTACAACACTCCAGATATCAGGTCTGAAATCAAGCTTAGAGCAGACGTAATCTGCGAGACATACGTAAGCAAAAACGGATTGTATAACTACTTCAACAAGATGGATGAAGAAAACAATACCGCAGAAATCATCGACAACCAAATCGGTGTTCTCGATACTTATGTAGAACCTATTAAGGGTATGGGTATAATCGTTAACAACGTTACCATATTGAGAACCGGTGCCATCTCGGCAGGCGGATTCGCATAAAGAATATATCAATAACCAAAAAAGGCCTCAAATTTTATTTGAGGCCTTTTTGTTTAAAACAAAATAGGAATGTTTAATATATATGTTAAACGATATGTTATATGAATTTGGATATATTCAGAATGGCGGATCCCTCAGGAAAGATGTCAAAAGAATCATATGTGATGAGATGTCACAAAGAAGAATATGACTTTATATTAGAATACTGCAAGCGCAATGGTATGTGCACGTACACATTCAAAGAAAAGGTTTTTTTGACCATAAACGAATATTTGCAAATGCCAAAATGCCAAAACGAAAGCTGTGACAACGCGGTCAAATTTAAAAATTCCACATTGGGATATCTAAGCTACTGCTCAAATAAATGCATCTCCAGCGACCCAAAGATAAAAAGAATGAAGGAATCGAAATCCTTAGAAAGATACGGAACAAAGACTCCTGCGCAATCCAAAGAGGTCAAAGACAGAATAATCGAAACCAACAACAGGAAATGGGGCGGAAATTCTCCTATGTCATCAGAAAAGACGAAAGAAAAGGCAAGAAAGACGCTATTCAGAAACTGGGGCGTCGCTAATCCATCACACTCCAAAGATATTCTGTCAAAAAGAATCGAATCATTCAAGAACAGCGAATATAAAGAAAGCTATAAAAAAACTTCTTTGCAGAGATACGGAGTCAACCACCCTTGGAAAGACAAAGATATACACAAAAAGACCATAGAAATTTTCTATAGAAGCTATAGAGATAGAATCCTCGAAAAAACCGAAAATTCAGATTTCGAATTTGTAAAATTCGAAAAAATCGGACTAGATACCAATCTTATATTCAACTGTAAAGAATGCAAAAGCGAATTTTCTATATTGCCATATCAATTTTACTACAGGATAAACCAAAAAAACTCAATATGCACGGAATGCTTTCCGATATCCGAAAATTCGTCGATAGACCAAGCAGAGCTATACAACTTCATAAAATTCAACTATGACGGGGAAATAATACAAAATACAAAATCGATAATAGCCCCATACGAAATCGACATATATCTACCTGTGCTAAAAATAGGCTTTGAATTCAATGGAGTATTCTGGCACTCTGCAAAGTTTAAAAAGAATGACTACCATTTGAAAAAATATAATGAAGGCGTTAAAAACGATGTCAGAATAATAACTATATGGGAAGATGACTGGACGACAAAAAGAGAAATTTGCCAATCGTTCATTCTGAACAAAATAAGAAAGGTCAATAGAGTTATGGCGAGAAAGACCATTTTAAGAGAAGTCGACTATCTATCGTCAAAAGACTTTCTATACAAAAACCACCTGCAAGGAGATTGCAAGTCATCTATAAGATTGGGACTATATCATGAGGGAGAGCTTGTAAGCCTGATGACATTCTCAAAGCTCAGGATGCCGCTTGGTGGAAAGAACGCCGAAAATACATATGAGCTGACAAGATTTTGCAACAGCATAAACACCAGCGTAACAGGAGGTGCATCCAAGCTCAAGAAGTATTTCATAGAAAAATATAAGCCAGTCGAGATACAAACATATTCGGACAATTTAATTTCAGATGGAGAGCTATACGAAAAATTAGGATTCAATAATGAAAGCGATTCAAAGCCTGGGTATTGGTATGTGGTAAATGGAATAAGAGAGCACCGATTCAACTGGAGAAAGCAGCGACTAATAAAAATGGGACATGACAAGGAAAAGACTGAAGAGGAGATAATGGCAGAGCTAGGATATTGGAGAATATACAACGCAGGAAACAAAAAATGGATATGGCGAATAAATTAAGAACTTTCTTCATTCTACTCAATATAAGGAAGGATAGTATATCTAATATATATCCTAAAAAATAACAACAAAAATTATGTCTAAAGAACAAGAAATGAGTGAAGAGGACTACCTAAAAAGACATCTACAAGATCAAGAAACAGGTAAGAATCAGAACAACTTCAATGACAATACCATTACGCAAAAACCTGTAGTAGAGGGAAGCCGAGTAAGTGACCTGCAATACTTCAACTTCGATATCAGAGAGCTTCCTTGCGGACAATTCTATCCAGCAGGAACGCTTTTCATGGTAAGACCAGCACAGGTAAAAGAAATTCAAGCCTACTCTATGGTAGACGACGCTAACTTCCACGACATAGTGGAGAAGATGAACGACATGCTTCAGTCTTGCGTGAGAGTGAAATACTCTGACGGAAGGATAGGATCGTATATGGACATCAAGGACCAAGATAGACTATTCTTAGTTTTCTTGATCAGAGAGCTTACATTCCAGTCAGGAAATTCATTGTCGGTAAACGCTAAATGCTCATGCGGAGAAGAAGTTGCGATTGAGCTAAAGAAAGAAAACTTCGTGTTTCACGAAATAGACTCTAAATTAGAAAAGTTCTACAACAGAAGCACTGGATCGTATAATTTCAAGACGGTTAACGGAAAGTCGTTTGAGCTGACTCCGCCAAACATCGGCCTTCAAAAAGCGTTTACAGACTATATTCTGAAAGAGAACAGCGAGAAGAAAAGCCCAAATTTGGCGTTCTTGAAAATAATTCCGTTTATGATGGGCGGAAGGAATTCGATAACATACGATGGAGTAAAGGCGAAGCTGAAAGAATTCGAGGAGATGGACGACATTTCTTTTCAATTTTTGAACGCAGCAGTCGGTAAGATGACATTCGGAATAAAAGAACTAAAAAAAGTTTGTGCGTGTGGCGAGGAGGTCCGCACGGACATGCAGTTTCCCAACGGAGCCTCAAGTATTTTCGTTATTCATGATGCCTTTGAGGCATATATTAAAGAATAAGCTAATGCTTCAAAAGCACTTCCACACACAGGAAGCAGCGATGGACGAATGGGCATTCTGGCTTTTCGAAGAAAATATAAAAATTGTCAACGATATCGTAGAAGAGGAAAATAATCAGAGAAAGAAAGACGAAGAAGGACAGCAAAAGGGAATGCCAGACACGAGCTCTATGATGAAGAACGCGTCGAATATGTCAAACATAAGCATGCCAAAATTCTAAAAAAAACCCACTTTTAAAGTGGGTTTTTTATTGGTAATAACTCAAATTTCATCTTACCACAATCATAAATTTTATTGATTTTATTCATGCTCATATATCTACTTTCTGTTAGATTACTATCTATTTTAAGCCTAGACTTTGTAAAATTCTGCTTATGTTTCCTAACGCCATCTATAACATATTTATAATCAGGATTAGTTTCACCAATACACTCGAATTTTAATCTCTTATAAAGATTACCAACGCTCCAATCTTTATCGGCATAGCTTATAATACGATCTGGGTTATAAATTTTTATAAAGTGTGATAATAATTTCGAGGCACCTCCTATGACATTCCCATTCAATATATTACAAAATCTACTCAAATTCCACTCAAGATTGCTCATTTTTTTACGACCTTCTGACTTATTGAATGTCATCAGCGAAACCAATTCTTCATTGTAATACAAGCCAATATTCTTGATACTTCTATCATTACCCTGTATATGGTTAATAGACAGAAAGTCTCGAACCAATCCAGAATCGCCTATCTCGCGAACGATACAATCTCTGGCATATATCCTATTACAATTCAAATTCATGATATTCTTAATCTGGCTCTCGACAATAGACCTTTTCTTATCCCAATCGTCTTCCCATATATGTATTATCCTAATATTCTTTTCTTTGAAATAATTTGTCTTATCTATATGATAGTTTTTATCTTTGAATTTATTGGAATGGTAGTATAGACCATTAAACTCAAAACCCACATTGATTTCGGGTAAGTAAACATCAATCTCAAAAGTATCTCGATGTGATTTAATTATCTCTCCATTATAAACAGATCTGATAAATCTATACAATTCTTCCTCTTTAATCGATCTCGTATCACCAATCGGATTGCAAATAGTGCACAATGATATATTGTTTTTGTATCTGCCATAATAATTATCTGTTGTTATTTCAAAATTGTGACCATTTTCACATCTAAACAAATTCAAACCGTCATTATATCCCAAATAGTTTAAATCATTACATAGATTAAAAGAGCTCCTATACAAAGGCGATTTATATATATGATCAAATCCATATCTCTCCAAACAAGTCTTTTTAAACCTATCCTTAAATTCATCGGTTTTTATATAGCTATCGACTCCATACTTTTCTAGGCAAGTGCTTTTTGATTTTTTTAAAAATTCGATTGTTTTTGTATAGCTATCGACACCATACCTATCCATATATGTCCTTTTTGACTTCTCTACATAATCGGGCGTTTTTGCGTAATTATCGACTCCCCACTTTTCGAGCGAGGTCTTCTTCACCTTAATAGTATATTCATCAGTTTTTGAATAGTGTTCTACTCCATATTTTTCTAACAGAGTCTTTTTAGTTTTGTCTCTCAGCCGCACATTGTTCGATGAACATTTATTGGAACAAAAATCTTTATAGCCTTCTCGCCAATTCATTTTAGGAGAAACTCTATTCAAATTGCACTCTTTACAATAGATATAATCCTTCTCGCCGTTAACCCAATGCCAGACTTTTTGCTTGAATGGTAAATCGATATCAATGGCATAGGATAAAATCTCGCTATACAAATCGGGATTATATTTGATAAAATATTTTTCTCTCAATCTATTAGGCGAGCCAGCAATAGCATCATCTATAATTTTAGCTCTTTTTTCCACACTCATTTATAAATTCCTTTATTTTGGCACTTAGCTGTTTCTCGACCCAATGGCTTAATTTAATTCCATTTTCACTGCAATATTTTTTTATATCCGAATGTAATTCTTTGCTTATTTTTAGTGTCTTCATTTTATACTTTTTTCTACTTTTTTCTACTTTCTTTAGACAAAAAAATCTACAAAGTTGTAGATTTTTTTTGATATATTAGTATCCTGAGATAAGCGGCGGATTGATAGAGAATCCAGAATCGATATACTCGTCGATGAAGTAGTCGTATACGAAATCTGCAATGACGCTATCGATGATGTTGTTTTGAGCCCAGTCAAGTTCGTAACCAGCAAGCTTCGACATTTGGCAGTTTTGGAAGGTTACCCTTCTCAATACAACACCCTTTTTATCGTGTTGATTTACGATAATAGTACCAATCATGTCACTTTTATAGTGAAGCGATCCGTTTTGAGAGTTGTAAAGCAAGTCATACCAAGCTTTCAAAGTATTCCAAACTTCCATAGAACCATTGTTATTAACATTTACCTGGAAAGGTATCTGCAAAGTACCGCTAGTCTTATTAGGAGTTGTTTGAAAAACTCTTGTAGAATATTTGAATCTTTGCTCTTTGGCAGTAGTATCAAACTCTGTTAATTGTTGTAAACTTATTTTAGTAGCGTTTTCTAACAATAAAAGAGCATCTCTTTTTTGAGCCTGCAAGATTACAGGCAACACGAAAGTCACCTCGAAGAGGTTAGTGTATACTACTTCGTCTGGAAGCGTTCCAGGTCCACCTGGCGATCCAACATTGGAAATCTGCGTATAATGTGGTAATGGCATATTTTTTTATTTATTTTTTGTGTAATCGCTGAGCAATTATAATGTATATATTAATATTTTTTTGCCTTCTGTTTTTTAAGGACCTAACTATAATGTATATATTATAATAAAAAAGCGAATTTTTTCCTTTTTCCAAAACGCAGAGTATTGACAAAAGACACCACCTCGATATTTGCTTATTTTTTGCGGATATTCATAACTATGCCGTTGTTTTTTTATATAATACTATATCAAAAAATAAGCTTGCACATGAGTAAAAAAATATTTTTAATTGGTGACACCCACATTGGTTTAGGTTATCCAAACACAACCGATAAATGGCACAAGATACACATAGAATACTTTAGAGACTTCCTAATACCTCTTTTAAGACGAGAAGTAAGAGAAGGTGACATAGTCGTTCACTTAGGTGATCTTTTTGACAACAGAAACATAATACCAATCAATCTATTGAATTATGGAATGGACATTGTCGAGGAAATATCGAAAATCGCACCCCTGCATATAATAATAGGAAATCATGATTTATACTCAAAAAGTGCGTCTGAAATAAATTCTATAAGGCCGTTCAAATACATACCAAACGTCAAAATATACGATTCTCCAAAAGTATTAAAATTCAACAATTTGGATATTTTGATGATGCCATATATAGAAAAAAGGCTAGACCAGATAAAAGTAATAGAAGAAAACAAAAATTGCGACTATCTGTTTTGCCACTCTGACCTAAATGGATGCAAAATGCACTTAAGCTCTGCAGGTCACAGAAACAACGACAAGATAGACATTGAAAATTTCAAATCTTTCAAAAAGGTTAGGTCTGGACATATTCACTTAGTGCAATCCAATAACGCGTTTACTTTCGTTGGATCGATTTTCCAAATGGACAGAAACGACACAGGCGACCAAAAAGGAATATTCGTAATAGACACAGAAGACGATAGTGAAGAGTTCTTTCCTAACAAGGTATCACCTGTATTCAGAAAGTTCAGAGTCATTACAGAAGAAGACATAGACAAGCTAGACGAGATTAAAGACACTAAGGACTACATAGATTTAGCCATATCGAACAATCTGCTCATCAACAACAGAAAGCTTCGCAGGAAGCTAGAAATGATGCTGGAGAAAGGTAATTTTGCTTCTGTTGAGTATATAGACGACATAGTTCAGAAGAACGAAGACGGAGAAGATGTTGTCTCAGAGGCAGTCGAAATAGACGAGGAATCTATGGACATCTCAATAAAGCTTGAATACGAAACCTACATCAGAGAGTATATCGAAAGGCAGAAATACGAAAACTCAGACTTCAAAGACGGAATGCTAGGTGAGTATGACGAAGTAATAAGGATCTACAACGAGAACTATAAGTCAAAGATTGACTAAAAGAAAACCACTCATTAGAGTGGTTTTTTATTTCTATTATTTCTTAGTATTTATATCCCGGTTCTTGAACTTTTTGAGCTATATACATTGGAAGATAAAAATCCGCCGTGTCATCTGAATTGACTCCAATTTTTTTCATTCTACCGTAAAAAGGAACTTTTGCTCCTGTGTTTACTAACTGTCTTTGGTTTAAGTTTAAACCTGGAAAGCATTTTTCTAATTCATGAAAAAAAGATGGTTCCTCTCCAGGTCCAAATTCTACATTCATCTCAACACGCAATGCCAACTCTTTCAATCTTGAATATTCAGGACAATTTAAAATTAGATTTGCAATAGATTCTGCTTTTATTTCAAAATCTTCATCGATTTTTCTTTTAGGAACTACTCTCTCGAAATCAGAGCTTCCTTCGTTCTCCCATTGAGAATCTTCAAAAGTTTTAATGTATTTCATAATATTTTATTTTTTTTTATAATGTATATATTATATTTAAAAAGCCAAAAAAACGATTTTGCTAATAATTTTTATCGTATAAACATCTTTCTATATTCTTCTGTAGCGGAATTCAAGTCCAGTATGACGAAGTAATAAGGATCTACAACGAAAACTACAAGTCGAAAGTAGACTAAAAAAGAAAGCCACTCATCAGAGTGGCTTTTTTATCTTACCATTTTTTCTTTGTTTTTAGTGTTTATGGCATTTTTTGTGGTGTATGTAATCTTTTATGCCAATAAAAAGCGTAAGCAAGCCAACAAGTCCCATAGCCAGCGCGAATATTGGATGATGCATTACTTGATCTAATCCAGTATGATGTTCATGATGTTCATGTTGCTCTGTTGCATAAGCAACAAAAAACATTGATTGAATGAACTGAATGATATGGAAGACACCATGAATGGTGTTAAGAATGCCAACGGAAATAAGCAACAAAGTTTTTTTCATATTCCTAATTTTTTTAGCTTTTTGTTTCTTTGGTCTGACTTGGTGTCTTTTAGTATTAGGTCCCAATAGCAGACTTCTTCGCCGACGCCATATCTGTTTGTAGTCCACACGCAAGGAAATTCTTTTCTTGCTTGCGCCAAGCGCTCTTCCGCGCTCTTTGTTTTGTCGGTGCATCTCGTATAGAATAGCCAGCATTCCCAATAGTGGTCCATTTCAGGCGCTTCAAAGGTAACGGCGATTTGGTATCCAAAGAAAACAAAAGACCAAACCGGGCTCCACTCGAACCTATAGTCTGTGTCGGTCCATTTTGTTTTCCACCCTAATGGCACAAAGTCGAATCCTATCTTTTTAGGCACAGGCTTCATTGTGTTGCAATAGTCTGCGTATAGCTTTTCAAAGCCTATCTTTTTTGTATGCTCGTTTTCGTTTAGCTTGTTTAGCTTTTTTGTGGCTGCTACTATGGCTTCTTGCCTTGTATACTTGACCCAGGTTCTAGGCAAGAAGTATGGAAGGCCAATGGCGGTCTTTCCAAAATACCATCTCAGCTTTAATGGCTTGAATGGAGAGCGGTATGTTCTTAGAAAGTCGAATTGTCTGATAAAGTGCTTTAGCGTCATTTTATTTTTTTTTAATTTTTCTCTAATCTCATAGAGCAAATATACAGATAAAAAATAAATAGACAAGCGCGTTTATTGTTTTTTTTATCGATTCTTTTCATATCTTTGTAAAAATTTATAAAAATGAATATAGAACTGTATCTGGTAAAGTCAAGCTCAGGATCATACGAAGACTATAACGTCTTCAACGAAAAGGTTGTTTATGCCACGCTAGAGGCCGCAGAGAAGATAAGTGACGAAATCATTGCTTATCACAATAGAGATTTGTCTTTTCCTTTTGACTGGTGCACAGAAGAGCAGTTTAGAGCCATCATGGAAAGCAATGAGACGGATGCCAAAGACTTGGATCGCTATACCGAATGGCAAGGAGATTTATATGAATCAGACGACTTCAACACCTGCTGGGCAAGCTGGAGAACGATCGAGGAGAAATTTCGTATAGCTTTAGGTATTTCATAGCTTTTTTAGTTTTATTTTCAAGTCTCCTGTTCCTTTTATCAAGCGATGATAGACGCCTATCGGTATAAAAACTTCGCCTTCTATCTTCTTTGGTAGCTCGTTGTCTAGCTGGACCATCCAATCGGTTTCGCCTATAGATTCGACTATTCGATCTTCTCTGTCGCGATGCCAGCACATTTCACCAGAATCTGTGTCTTGACTAAACTCTCTGATAAATGTGCTATCGCTTATTTTAGTTTCCTGAAATGGGAGTGTCATAAGTCAGTTATTTTTTCGAATTTTTCGATTGATGATTCATCAAATATTGCCACATTTTTTATACCTAGCTCCGTAACTTCGAAACCATCGTATTTCCTATCTCTGATTTCTTTGATGATTGGTTCACATTCAATTATCTGCCAAGAACCATTCTTTACTAACCAAAGATAGTTGTAGACACTCTGTGAGGTATCTTCCAAATCAAACTCTTTTCCGGTATCATAATCAAATCCTTTAAAACCTTTACCTCTATTTGATCTGAATTTCTTACCATTTGTAGCATCTTCGTATTCAGAATCTATCATTTTCTGTAATATAGATTTCAAATCAATCTCTTTCATCGTTTTTTCCTGCGTAGGATCACAAATCTTTAAACCTGGTTTTAATTTTATTTTCCAAACAGCCCCTTCTGGAAAATTCTCTCTCTCATCAAACCCTGCAAAGTTTTTTGCGAATTCTAAGTTATTTGTCAAAAATATAGAACCGGCAAATCTCTTCCTCTTAGGAGGAAAATTACCTTTTCTATTTCCATGATATAGAACTTCAACTATAGAAGACTCAAATATTTTAAATGTTTTTAAGTGTTTCATAATATTTATATTTTCTATTGACTCGCTGCGGATGCGGTTGCTCCCGGTGTAGATGCTGTTGCTCCCGGTGTAGATGCGGTCGCACCCGATGAAGGTACCGTCGTTCCAGTCTTTGATAGCTTTGCCTTTATTTTTTCTTTTGCTGCTATTATCATTGGCTTTATTTTCTTCCAAAGTCCATATAAGGTAAAAAACAAAGATATTCCTTTTATCACAGGCATTACCCATGGAAAGGCAGCCGAGGCCGCAGTGAATGCCTCCTTGCCAGCCACTAGAGCACCTTTTGTTAGCATTTTAAATCCTTCTTCTGCTGTTCCTAACAAATCACCAGTAAGAATGTTCTTGGCTAAATCTGCCCATTTTTCTGTATCGTTATTGATGCCTTTAATGTATATCATTGAATAGATTTGCATCATGTCTATTGCCAATGAAAGCGGTCGCGAGGCAGATACTGCAAATGATGAAGAAAATCCCTCAAACAAAAAATCACCATCATATGAACTTTCATTCGTCTTCTTAACAAATCCTGCACCTTTCGCCATATCTGCATCACTAATATCTTTAATGAAATCAACAATTTTACCCTTTATCTTTAACATTATTTTACCAGTTAGATTTTCTAAATATTGTGCAAGCTCTATCAGCCAACTAAATGGTCTTGTAGTTTTAATAAATTCAGTTATGTTGTCGAAGAAATTTCCTGTTAGCTTTATCTCTTCATTCATTTGATAACTGATAAAAGATTCATACGAGTATGAGTCAGTTATCTTTTCTTTTGAAAATAGATTGGTGAAGAATTCTTTTAGCTTTAAAGCTATCTTTTTAGATAGGTTTGTGAAAAGTATAGCTAGTGATTTCCCACCGTTTATTAAACGTTCAAAATAATCCGGTAATTTATCAGATTCTTCTGCAATATACTCTATCATAGCATCATTAAATTGAGTCATTTTACTATCATTTGGTGTAATACTAGCAAATGCGTTACTAGAATATTCTTCTAATTTACTTATCACTTTAGTAAATCCTTCTAAAAATTGATTGTATATTTTTTCACCAAACTGCAATACCGTTTCGACACCTTTTAATAATTTTTCAAATCCTTTTTTTGCCGCATCACTTATTGACTTAGCACTTTTCAGTGCACCCTTTTCTATCCAATCCACACCTTTTGAAAATAAGTTTGTAACACCACTTACTAAACCACTTCCAAAGTATTCTTCTTGTATCATACCACCATTGTTATAATAGTCATTGAAAACGTCTTCAAATTTTTGATTAGTTAGATATAGATAGTAATCTATTTGCCTTCTTTCATTTATTGTAAGCGTATTGGAAG
>Ga0247722_10000130_pt1 | contig 45799 bp, 36 predicted proteins | sample MSEWelMarce3H_FC_FD_189094 | JGI IMG/M metagenome (GOLD analysis project Ga0247722, IMG submission 189094) | Subsurface sediment microbial communities from gas well in West Virginia, United States - MSEEL Well Study Marcellus 3H_FC | ecosystem: Environmental > Terrestrial > Deep subsurface >... | reverse complement strand
TATATATATCATGATGAATATAATTGAAATTGACAATAATAATATTCATTATTTAAATACATTTTTATTAAATGATTTACCTTCTACTTTTAGATATTTTAATACGAGAAATATTGATATAATAAAAAATCATATTATAACAATAATTTTACTTGATGACGAATTACCCATTGGATATGCACATATTGATTATGAAAATAAATATTGGTTGGGTATATGTATATTAAAAGATTATCAAGGAAAGGGACTTGGTAATATAATGATCGAATATATTTTAAATCATGAAAAAATAACAGTTTTAAACAATATATACTTGACAGTCGATTCAACAAATGAATATGCTATTAAACTATACAAAAAGTTCAATTTTAATATTGTTGAAGTGACAGATAATTATTATATTATGAAAATATTAAAATAAGCTAATATAATAATTACTTTAGAATGATATATTTTTTAACATTTGCCAACTCAGAATACATGAATACTGATAGAATCGCAAATCAAGCCAAAGAATTTAAACTATTTGATGATATTATACAACTTAATGAAACGGACATAAGTGAATATATCGAAAAACACAAAATATTTATTATGAATAATACGCCCGGATATGGCAGATGGATATGGAAGCCCAAAATAATTTATGATACATTATTAAAAATCAATGAAAATGATATACTATTTTATTCAGATGCAGGAACTTATTTAAACATTCATGGAAAAAAAAGATTTTTAGAATACGTTGAAATATTACAAAAAAATGAAAATAGTTTAATTACATTTTCAACGAACGGTGAATATTATGCAAAACGATACGTAAAAATTGACGCGGTTTTACATTATTATAAAGATAAACACAATGAGTTTTTTGACGATAATAGATTAGCATGGTATGCTGGAATTATACTAATAAAAAAAAATAATCAATCATTATCATTAATAAAAGATTGGTTGGATTTGTGCGAAAATTATCATTTTTTAGATTCGTCCCAATCTGATAATCCGGAGCCTACTTTTTTTGTAGGTAACGATGGGGACAACGGATTATTTAATTTATGTTTAATGAAACATAATATACATCATTCAATATACCCTGATGAAACAAATATTTATGTAAATAACCAACAAATACATCATACAACAACTAATATTCCTACTAGTATGTGGAATGAGTTAAATGATAAACCTATTCATTACAGAAGAATAACACCAAAATTTATAGATGAATATAATAAATATAATAAATAAATAAAACACAATATAATAATAAACCAAATTATATTATAATACAAATGAATAAATTACCAACAGCATATTTTGTCTCACATAACGGGTTGGGTGATAATATCACAAATAGTGGTGCAGTTAATTTTTTATTACAATATTACAATACGATCCATTTTTTATGTAAAGACATTTATCTCAAAAATATCGAATATTTGTTTGAAAACAAATCTGTAATCGTTGTTTCATTTGATAGTAAGAACGAATATCGTGAAATAAAAAAGATTTTGAATAATGTAACAGGTGATATTTTTGTATCAGGCGGTCATAAATCATATGTAACAAAGAGAATAACACACCCAGATTTATTACATTATAAACAAGACAATAAACACTATACAGTTGATTATAGTTTTATATGCGAATTTTATTATGATATAGGTTTAGATTTGTCGATATACTATGAATATTTCGATATAAAAAGCACCGATATAAGTAAAAAATATTACGAGTCAATAAAAAACTACAAAATTATTTTTATTCATTCGAAAGGAAGTAACCGCGAAATAAATTATGATTACGTATATGAAAAATACAAAAATAACAATGAATACCTGATAATTTGCACCAATAAAAATATGTATGATAAAGATCATGCATTGTATGCAATTGCTGATAAATATGTAAACTTGTACGTTACATGGTATATCGATATTATCAAACAGGCAGAACTATTTTATATGGTTGATTCTTGTTTTTCATGTATAATATTGCCACTTATGATGACGAATCAAATATCAAAAGATAAAGTAAATATCACAAAATTATTCAAAAATTAAATATATTTTATTTAGTCCAAAATTAAATATATTTATATTACTATGTATTAATATACTTACAAGGTAAATCATTACGTATCTCATATGGAATTGATTCCTTGTTATAAGCCATATTTGTCAAAATATAAGACATCTCCAATTGATGCAATTAACTCCGAATGGATTAGCAATCATGGAAAATATATTGAACTAGCGACAAATAAGTTCAAAGAAGTATTAGGTGCAAAACATGTAATTTTAATGGCAAACGGTACTGTAGCCACTCATTGTTTGTTCATGTCTATACGTTATAAATATCCAAATATTTCTAAAATTTATGTTCCTAATAATGTTTATGTAGCAGTTTATAACTGCGCATTGATGGAATATGACATTCCAAATTTAGAAATTCTAAAAATAAACGATCGCACATGGAATATGGAAGAAGACGAAGAATATCTACTCTCTCTTGAACCAAATTCAGCAATAGTGATTGTTCATAATTTAGGAGGGATAATTGATGTAGATAGAATAAAACAAATCCGCCCAGATATTGTATTAGTAGAAGATAACTGTGAAGGGTTATTCGGCAAATATAACGGTAAATATACAGGAACATCTGATAATATATTATGTTCATCCGTATCTTTTTATGGAAATAAAACAATAACTACTGGGGAAGGCGGTGCATTTATTACGAATAACGACGATGTATATCAATATATCAAACTACTATACAGTCAAGGTATGTCTTCTAAAAGATTCATACACGATATACATGCATATAATTATAGAATGACAAACGTTCAAGCAGCATTTCTGTATGAGCAATTGAACGATATAGAATGCATTTTAAATATAAAAAAACGTCTTTTCAATAACTATGAGAAATTATTACAAGATGAATTACAAAATGGGACAATTGTCATTCAATCAATCACTTCCAATTGTGAAAAAGCAAACTGGATGTTTGCCATACATCTTTTGAATAACAATAAAAGCATCGATGAAATAAATGATTATTTTATTGGAAATTTTATAGATATTAGACCATTCTTTTATCCATATTATCAGCACAAACATTTAAAACATATTATGAATAATACGAACGACAGTTCAATTAGTGAAAGGTTAAATAAAAATATTATTATGCTGCCGTCATTTCCCGAACTAACCTTTAAGCAACAAGAATACATTGTTAGTAAGATTAAGATGTTTGTAAATAGTTAATATTGAATATTATTGACAAATACCTTTATCGTAATGTGTTTTACAATACGCAGCATTTGTTAAAACAGGCTTGCTAATATTTGAAGTACTTATTTTTGGAATCCACATCGGTTTTCCACATGGACAACCTTTACGTGGACCAGACAGCAGTTGAAATGCACATACACTCGTAGCCGGATTATGATGTGAAATAATAATATTCTCATCATCTACATTTATTTCAGTAGGTTTAGCCTTTCGTCGCGTCGTTTTGGATAAACTCTTTGATCCTGCTTCGGTTTCGTATTTATTAAAATGTTTATTACATAACATCATATCATACTTATCATAATAAATACAACTTGACCGGCAACTTGTTTCTTTTGTTGATGTATTATATTGATAATATTCGCACGACATCGTTGGTAGTGCTAAATTTGCAGGTGTGTTTACATATTTCACCTTACATACATCAGGATAAGGGTAAAATGGAAGGATATATGGTGTAATTGTGCGACAATATGGACATTTTATCTCGTTGTATTGTAATTTTGTTGTTTCGAGATTATACGAACTATTGTATGTAACCGATAATACGTTTGGATTCGACGTCGATGGCGATGACGACGGTTGTTGAGCTTGTGATAAAGATGTCACAGGCAAATTTTTTGTATAGGTTGTCACCAACTTCGATGAAATATTTTTAGGCAACAAGGAACATTTTTGAAAAAGTACTTCCTTGAATAATGGAACATAATTAAATTTGTGACCACATTCTAACGCAATATGATCTTTTCGTAACTTTTCATCTGTAATAAGGCATCTTGGATCTGTATCTGATTCTGTGACATACAACGTTGACGCTGCAGATGATGGTTCAGTTTTATCAGCGGTTATTTTCTTCAACTCCTTAAAAAAATCAATATCATTTTCTAGTTCATACGTATATCCAGAATTCATTGTATTCTCTTTATTCGTACTATGAATATAAGAATGTCATTTTTTTATATTCATATAATTATATGATTTGTTCTATTTAGCTAACTAACATTTATAATCGTATTGATAAACATTTGACGTATTATGGTTACAAAAAGTGTATGGGGTCCTTGTGTGTGGTATTTATTTCATACATTAGCATATAAGGCAGTTCCTGAAAATTTTAATGAAATCAAGGATGATTTGATTATGTATATTCAACGTATTTGTGCAAATCTACCATGTCCAGAATGCACACAACATGCAACCGAATACATGAAAGCGCATGCACGTATAATATCTCTAATATCCACCAAAGAACAATTACATTACTTCTTAATTGACTTTCATAACGCGGTGAATGCGCGAAAACAAAAACCGAAATTCACGTATGAAGAAGCGGATGAAAAGTACAAGCGCGCGAAGACGTATGACATTGTCCAATACTTTTTCAAAATATATGGTGAACGATCCAATGGCGGAAATTTAAAAATGTTCACAAATGGGTTTCAAAAACAAATATTGCTTTCAGATTTCTCAGGATGGATAGTGCGAAACTACTCGAAGTTTTATAATTAAATATATTACGGCATATATGTTTTCGGTTCTAATTTTGTGTGTAACCTGAAGAATTTTTTATAATGTTTGATAACATATTCTACACTTGCGTCCTTAGCTTTTGGGTACAAGTGTGATTCATATGCGTCTTGTGAACGATACGATGTCAAAACTGCGACAATATTCGGGTCTTTATTGAACTTTTCATATTGATTTGCGTAGGTTTCGCTTAGATAATTATAGGTTGATTTCGGCATTGTAAACATTTCGTGGTTGCCATTTTTCTTTATCAAAATGACCTTACGTCCCGAGGCTAAATCATTCCACAGCCGTTCGAGAGGTTTATTTTTCCCCCAAACACTATCAGGGTCGGCTTCCATTTTTAATACACGAGCAGATTTTTTCCGCTTTAATGTCTTATTTTTGGTGGAAGAGGATATTTTTTGCCATCGTTGTACGCCTCTGCGATCAACGACAATCTGCCATTTATTCCCATCATTGCCTTTTTTCTGGGTTCCCTTCTTGAATAATGTTGCACTATCGCTGGGTGCTTTTCGTGTAGATGGCATATTTTTCTGTGTTTTGTATACATTATCAAAGTATTATAATGTATACAATATCGATTACCGTTCAATGCGTCGAATTTCAAAGGTCTTGTATCACCTGACCATTCTTATATACCGAACACTTAAACGTCTGGTTCTTCGGGCGTTTGCATACCACGTTATTACTAGTTAAATCATTGAAAAACAGTAAACTTTCGAAATCATTGAACTTCAACATGAAGTACCATGCCGCACCTAGAGCTCCACCAACAATACCGCCAATTGTTATACCACGAGGAACTGTGCATGAATACTGGAGTTTTACATATGCATCGACTGTAAAAATGCTAACAATGGTTCCAATGATCCAAAAGTTGATCTGGTTATTGCTTAACATTGGAAGAAGTAGGTATACAAGTGTAAATGTGATAAACATACTGTTATAATTCGGAACGTTGTATTGTGTCGGTATAATCGGGAATTCGACCAAATTACATATAGACCCTTGGCTTTCTTCCGGTTCACTCCCAATGACCATACTAACCATAAAATTAATTACCGACGCAATTAGAACCCCACCTAGATATATCAAACCTTTAATGTTCTGGTTGAATACTGAGATAAGAACAAGGAACGTTCCTAAAAATAATGGTGCGAACACACTGAATAATTGAACAATATTCGAGAATGTAAGTTGAAGTGCCATTGTTTGATATAGTTATATACTCATAGTATTTTAATCTACATCAATGCGGTCATCGTCGTAAAATTGATATTTAAACACATTACGAGATATAATGTAAAGGGTCATCATCACATTATATTTGATCATGGGTATTCCAAGTTACTTCTCTAATATCGTCAAACAATACAAGAATGTCATTAAAAGGCTGGCGGGTTTGCCTCAAATTCACAACCTATACATGGATACAAATGGTCTCATATACGATGCAGTTCGTGTCGTCGGTTCAAATCACGGAATGTCGGATGATGAATACGAATCAAAAATCATTCAGTGTGTTTGTGCGAAAATCGACGAGTATCTCTTGATGTTTCGTCCCACGAATAAGGTATTGATCGCGTTTGACGGTGTTGCACCAGTCGCTAAACTGAATCAACAACGCGAACGAAGGTATAAGTCCTGGTTTACGGGTGTGGTTGAAAAGACCATTATGCGTAAAAATGCATTATTGGATCCACCGTTGATTCCCGCCACTGGAGCTAGCGGCGACACGAAAGCATGGAATACGTCTTCTATCACACCAGGAACCCGCTTTATGACGAAATTGAACTCCAGAATGCAGGATTATTGCGCAGAGAAGGGGCGTGAAATTGGATCGCAGATCTTATATATCTATACTGGAAGCGACGTTCCAGGTGAGGGAGAGCATAAGATATTTGAATATATTCGAGAAAATGGGGTGTATCATCGAGACACGACGACGCTAATCTATGGCTTGGATGCGGATTTGATCATGCTTTGCTTGAATCATCTTCATATCTCTCAGAATATCTATTTGTACCGTGATACTCCCGAGTTCATTCAGTCACTCGACAGCACACTTTCAAGTACCGACCAGTTCTATCTGGACATTCCGGCGTTTGCGTGTTCACTAGAGGCAGTCATGCGTGAAACAACTGCGCCTGTACTTGCGAATAATAGCGGCGCATACACCTCTGATTCTACAACAGTTGCTGCGAAAGCAGCGTTAGATACAGCGACGTCTTCACGTATCACTCCTGACGTGATCGCTGCGATTGATGATTATATTGTTATGGCATTCATGTTGGGGAATGATTTCATGCCTCATTTTCCGTCATTGAATCTACGCACAAATGGAATGACAGTGTTACTTCAAACATACGCCAATATGTTTCGTGCTAGTAAGGAATATTTGGTTACGCGTGATATCAGAACCGGTCAGCCTAAGATTGTATGGAAGACGATGCGCGCATTTATCGCATTACTTGCAGAAACTGAGCATAACCGGCTTATGAACGAGCACAAGATGCGCGATCGTCAGAGTAAACAGCGATTCGGTGGTGGGGACGGTGGAGGCGGAGGTGGAAAAGGAAACAACGGAGGAAAGGGAGGTCTGGGACAAAAACAGGCGGCGACCGACACGGCAGTTGCTCCCACCGTGGTTGTTGATATTCGTGATCTTACCAAGATTGCATGTAATCGCATCGTTCAATTGGTCGGAAATGTAGAACGGTGTCATTCCATGAACGATTTTATGTTGATCCCGATGCAAGAACGGGCTGTTGAGAAATATATTGACCCGTTTCGAGAGAATTGGGAGTATCGTTATTATGACGCATTGTTTGAGATCGATATTTATGCGAATGATGGGCGAGGAGGTGGAGGAAAGGGTACCAACAAAAGCAGTGGTATTGATCGCGTACAATCGATTTGTGTGAATTATATCGAAGGATTGGAATGGACGATGCGATATTATTCCACTGGTTGTGTAGACTGGCGCTGGACGTATAAGTATCCCTATGCGCCATTGTTGGTTGATTTGATGCGTTATATGCCACATTTAGATACCGCGTTGTTTCCAAATGAGACGGTGGTGAAAAACCCTGTGCGAGATCTTGTTCAGTTGTGTTATGTTCTCCCGATGGCATCACACGGTTTATTGCCTCCTGCCGTTGCTGAAAAGTTGAAGCGGTCGTATTCAAGTTATTACTGCGACAAATTGGATTTCAAGTGGTCGTATTGCAAGTATTTCTGGGAGGCGCATACCGATTTGCCACATATCCGGATTTCGGAGTTGGAGCGGGTGGTTGCGGGGGTGTGATAATTTAATACATTCTAATCATTACTTTCACAAACGAATAAATAACAATATAAAATTAATATGTATATGCATACATATTAATAATGTCTACTATTTCACCAGAAATATCTGGTATAAAATATATAATACATAATAAAAATGACTGCATTCAGAATAAATTATTGAATGGGACTCAATGGAACGACGATATTGTAGATATCATAAAACATTACATATCTAAAACTCGATTGACTCATTTTTTAAATATAGGTTCACATATTGGAAGTGTATGTTTACCTATTTCTTTATGTATCGATAAAGTAACAGCAATTGAGGCATACCCTAGAACATATACTCATTTATGTGAAAATATAGTACTTAATAATATAACAAATATAAATACGATTAACGTAGCAGTAGGAAATAGTGAAGAAGATGTATATTTTATGAGTGATGACAAAATTTGCCCTGTTGAACATATTAATCGGGTAAAAAACAATAGTGGCGGAATGCATGTTTTTACAGAAAATGATATAAAAAATAATATACGTTCTGCTTGCTTGGCTGATCGAAAAATTAAACATAAAGTGAATAAGCTGGATAACTTAAAAATAGATCATTTTGATATAATGTTAGTTGATATTGAAGGTTTTGAGTATCAGTTTTTATTGGGAGCTCGAACACAAATAACAAAAAATATGCCTATTATTATTATCGAAATATGGAATAATTATAAAAGAAAATGCGAAAATATGATAGAAACGCAGGAAGACGTTATTAATTATATTAAATCATTAAATTATATATTAATAAGACAGATCGGCGACGACTTCATATTTGAACCATTCAAAGAGTAAAGATCTAAACTAAATATATAATAATAATTAAACAATGATCGAATATCTTCCATTGATTACTGTATCCGGGTATATGTTATATGTTATTGTATCCGAATTTATCGATGAAATTAGTAAAGCGTAGACACCCATTCTTTCGTCACCACTGCATCCACGCTTTCAAGTGCACCTTCCACCCATCCTTGATCACGACTCACCATCTCTCCCACGACGACCATCCCCTTCTCCGGATGTTGAGCTTGACGGATGAATTCAGTGCGCGATTTGTACTCTTTGGTCAGTGGTTCGTAATAATGTGTACCTGTCTGCCAGTAATAATCTTTGATCGCGATAATATGAAGCGGGGTCGAAGCCGGTATTCCAAGTGCGTCCGCCGCCCACTTTGAATACATTTCACAGTTCTTCCGCGTATTTTCTAGCGCACCTTTGGCCTTGAGGGCTCTGGCGTGTTGGTTATCGCTATAAGCAACCATGTATACTCCTTTATCTGGGTCCATCGGTATCATTTTTTGCAGATGACCCTTTTCAAGTACCGTGAACGATGTGACGTATTTCTTCATGATTTCGGTACTTTCGCGATCAAACTTCGCGTATACAATGAGAAATGGTTGACCCTGGATTTGCTGGTATATGCTTGTTCGTGCGGACGCGCCTGGGAGTATTTTTCTTACTGCATCGACTGTAGTTGCCACGACTACTTTATTCGCGTAGTATGTTTTGTTGCCGTTAGGGGTCGCTGTCGCTACTTCAAAAATAGAACCAGGATTATCTTCTATTTTGCGAATACGCGTCACCTCCGTCGATAAGCGGAAATGTTGGCTGCCGCCTATTTTTTGGTATAATGAGTCAATGAGATCTTTCCATGGCACATGAATCGCCGTCCATCCGCTGACATTATCATCCATTCCATAGTGGTAAAGAGTTTCATAGATATCGGCGTCTTCGAAGTCGGTATAACCGGTGCTGATAACGAAACTCCGGTATTCACTTTCACCAAGTGTGTCAATAAAGAACTGCTTGAATGTCTTTCGGGAGTGTCGGTAGTGTTCGGCGCGTTTATTGTATTCCGCTTTGAGTAGTCGCATGGTCTTCATGATATCGTGGGGGTGGAATAGCGCGCGTGGAACATAGATTCTCTCGGAAGTGAATTCTGAAGTGCGAACCTTGGCGTCCTTGAGTAGCTTAATCAATGCATGATCTTTCTCTTTGCGCCCTACTCCTGCGCCAACAACGACGTTTGCACCATAAAATGTCTCATTCCCAGCACGACCACCTAGCCATTGTTTCGGATTCTTTTCTAAAACGAGGAATGATGTATTCGGTGGAGCGAGACGTTTGATCTGGTATGCAGCGTATAAACCGGCAATTCCGCCTCCGATTATAATAACATCAACTACGTTGTTCATATTATTATAAGATTAGAGGTTTATTTATTTTCCCCTGAAACCGGTATTATTCAATTCGCATATTCGTCTTTATCAATTAACACATTATGTGCGATATTCTTGATGACTTTTGTCACGTTGTCATCGTCTCCATCGAATCCATGTCTCGAAAGAGTCATATACATACTATTTGCACGTGTATCGCTATTTTCGCATTCCGGATGTTCTTTGGCCCATTTATTTATGAGATCCACGTTTTTTTTTTCAACCACACGTACAGCATTCACGATTTTCTGACTTTTTATATTGTCTCGTTCCCACTTATCATCATCCTTAATGTAAAGGATTTCTCGTTTAATGTCGCTACAATGGATCGGGCGTTTCGTTACATCCGTCTTCTCCAGATTCTCTATAAAAATCTTGGAAATCCCCTTAACGAAACCGTGTTTACCAACATCCTTCATATCATCGGTATCTAATTCGATTGTATTGACAAATTCTGTCATATTCATAGCGTCCTTGCATTGTTCATTGAGAAACATGTTGATATTGAACGTCTTATTATTAATATTGGTCATGTTTCCGTTAACTGTAAGATTATTGCTAGTATTATTCGTCGTATGATTCGACGACGGTTCTTGTGCAGCATCAACCACTGTATTCGACTTCACTGCTAGTAACACCGCACCGATCATTTGCATCATTTGCTGTTGATTCGTTTTGAACATTTCCAGCATCGCGGATGTCATTATTTCAACCGGTGTTTTGTCTGATGTATTTGAATTATTCAGTGATGACGTATTTTGATTACATGATGAAACATGGCATTTCTTAGAATGTTGCCATAACCCTTTCTTAGAAAAATACGGTCGATTGCAATTTTTGCATGGGTATATTTTTCTGGATTCTGGGGCTTGAGCGGCCTCCGGGGGTGCTTGGTTGGTCAAATTCCCCCCATTTACTGGATTGGTAATTATGGTAATTTTGTGCTTCTTCGTGTTCAAATGTTCTATATAGTTACAACTCTTACTCGTATAAAAGTCACAACTTTTACAAGAAAATTTGGCGCTTTTTTGAGGGTAACTAACTGACCCACACTGTAAACCTACCGGGAATGTTGGTAGCGTTGGAAAATTTATCTTACTGGTTGGCATCTGTTCAAAAAATGTCTATTTTCAGAATCACCTAAATTACCTTTCCAGTTTTTGTCCGAAATTATGTCCGTTTCCCTATAACATAGGGATAGACAAAAACGGATCGAGATGAACGAACGAAAAATTATCAGTCACAGTTTTTTCATTGGAAAAAATATTTGTGACGATAACTTTAAAAATGCGTGATTTTCATGTTTCAAAAGTCTCCGGCGCAAACAGCGTTTTGGACATTTATAGAATCCAGCCGGTATATAACTGGATTGGTAATCTACCGGATGGTTTTCCAGTTCAATCTGTTCATATTTTCGTTACGATATTTCAAGCGAATATTTTCGGCTAAAACTTGATTTTCAAACCGAATATTTTCGGTGGAACACCGACTTTTCAAAAGTTTTATTTTCGGCGGCGCAGAGAGTTTCCATTCTTTTTCATCGATCCAAACCGCCAGATTTTGAAATAAACGGTTCTTATTGTACTATTGTATCTTAGAAAACATGGGTGTCTTTGATATTATTGCAATGTCGTTGATCACGACCATTCCGATCCTTTATACATTCCCGATGATTATGGCGCATTTTTTCAAGATTCAAGGCTATAAAATTTCCGACCAAACTGAATGCAACCAACTCATCAATAAGTTAAACATCCGGCGTTCCGTATTTTATCAAAATGGAAAGCCATTCGGTGTATTTTATGGGAAATGGTATATCGGTTATATTTACTCCAATGAGTCCCAGCATGGAAGTCAAGGACAGACAATGTATCTCATTATAAAACGTGATGTATTTGAACGTGTTACAGATACAGTCTCCAAATCAAGCAGCGATGATAGTAGTGACGAGACAAATGTAACGACGAATGAAAAGAAGATCATCGAAATTCGTGAACGACGCGGGAATCCGTGGTGGTGGGAATATGCCGATCGCAAATACGAAGCATCAAAGTTCCTGAAAAAAGAACCGCGCGAGTATCAGAAGGAGATCATCGACAATATTCTCTCGGTCATTCGTGATAAAGCATCACGAAGTGGAACATTCTTCATTCATGGAGAGCCAGGAACGGGAAAGTCGCTCCTCACGCTTCTTCTAGCGAAGCAAATTGGCGCGTATTATTGTGATACATGGAAACCAACCGATCCAGGTGATACCTTATCCAAAGTATACAGTACAATTTCGCCGGATGATAATAAACCGCTCGTTCTCGTGCTTGAAGAGTGTGATAAGATGATCATCAATGTTATAGAAGGCAATGTGAAGCCGCATCTATATATTCCAATACCTATTATGGATAAAGGCGACTGGAATGGACTGTTGGATAAAGTCACAGACTTAGGATTTTATCCAAATCTAATCCTGATTCTAACGTCGAATATCTCTCGTGAAACGATTCATGAAATGGACGCATCGGTATTAAGAGACGGGCGGATTGATAAAGCGTATCATATGAAATGAATCGGTATTTAGCATTCAAATCGAATTATAATAAAAAATTGATTTGCCGATTTGCGTTTAGGTCGTCAATAGATTAGCAAACGATTCATTGATCATGGCAAGTAACAGAATATCAATTCCGGGGGTATTGCAGAATTCGCTCTGCACAGGAGTCAGCATTACAGATGCTCTTTCAGAGCTATTCGACAATTCAATTTCAGCAGGTTCTACTGAGATTCATATGAAATTATCAGGAAATACACTCAACCTATCAGATAATGGTCATGGAATGAATCGAGACAAACTTGAGAAGTCGACCGAGATCGCCTACCGAACAACTTCAAGCAGTGAACGTCATGGGTGCTTTGGAGTTGGAAAAAAACAAGCAGAAATGACACTGACAGATCTGAAGGGGTCTGTTACAACGTTCTCTTCGGATGGAAATAGAATTTCACAACTAACGACCGACTATCCCATGATTTTACAAACAGGCGAATATTACCCTCATGCTAGCGGACTTCAGGTTGATTCCCGTGACATCTGGGAAGAAAATGCACGCAATCCATCTGGACCTGGAACACTCACTAGCATTTGTCTTCATGAAGACGTACAACACGAATTGAGTGTATTAATTAATGATGCTGACGTTACTGGACTTAGGGTTATGCTTGCAACCACTTACCGTGACGCATTGGAGAAGGGTGTCAAAATAACAATAGAACATGGCGATAATAACTATCAGGTTTATCCGATTGATCGGCTATGCTTGTCTAAACGTGACACACCGCTTCCTCCCAACTATCTTTTCAAATGTAACTCATATGATATCGATATTTTGCAAAAAAAAGGAGAACTTGCTTCATATTATATGAAGACGCCAGATGGGGGGTGTAAGCAATTTGATCGATCCAAAAAGACCAAAGGCTGGATCGATAAGGCCGCACCTGGGTCATTTGATTTGGATAAGATTGGTAGCGCTACATATGAACTGGCTTATACGCCTAATTGGAACCCTTTACAACAAGACGCTTGGAAAAAAAATGGCATCACGACTCTTAGTGACGGGCAAACAGGCGTCGAAGCGCAAAGAGCCAAAACGGATGGAAAAGAGCTTGTACGAAACGGAAAGGTGATCAACCATTCAAAATACATATGGAAAAATGTAACAAATGCCCACAAGCACATTCACAAAAAAATACGTGAACGTATTTCGTTCAAGGCAAACCCAAAAATTGATAAGGTATTTGATGTACAAGTCAATAAGTCGTCTGTGAACGAAAAAAAGATTGATCCAATCTTATTGAAGGCGTTAGAACAACTCAAAACATCATTCATGAATGAATGTGATGCGATTGAAACCGCAAATTCTGTCAATGAATCTTCAGTAGATCAAGTGAAATCATCATCCGCGTCTTCTCCGTTAAGGTCACCCATCTCATCTTCACCGCCACCATCAGATCAGATGGTTCCATCAAAAATCAATACAAAAGCAAAACCCAAGCTCAAAATTGCGTTGAAGGAGACGCAGACACAATTGTCAGATTCTCATTCAGAAAGTGATTCAGATCATGAAAGACCTTCTGCCGGAGGAGGTGCCATATGCGGCGGTGGACATGCAGTAGGAGGAGGGAATTCACACTCTACAGAAATCTCAAAGTTTGCCCCAGATTCGGAATGTGACATTGGTTCATCAAAACGCCAATTTATTCATCGTAATACTGGAGAAAGAATACTTCATGATTGGAATAACTCTGGAAAATACCCGGAAATATTTGTCGAAACACTCGACAAGATGCTGATTGAATATACCGGTGACTGTGCAGCAGATTCACTAATGGAATTTTTGGACATTATTACATCGGTGGATGCAAAATACAAATTATTGTTGAAGAAGATGCTCAAAAAATACCCAAACCCTGAAACTCCGATGAAATGGGGAATTGAATTGCAGCGTATTTACAACAAGACATTCGAAGCCGATATAGCGGCAGGATTTTCGCCAATGTGAATTGAATCTGGGTTCTCGGTATCGATGGAGAGGTGGTCCGAATAAAACAAAATTACAATATAAAAACTTTTTTGTTCATCTATTATAATTCAATTACTTCGTTCAATTCACGTGATCACAATGTCTCTCACCCCCGTCGAACTCACCCGCGAGTCATTCAAAGGACTCCTCGAATTCAATTCCAAGCAAGGCAAACATACGATTCTCAAACTAACCGCGGATTGGTGTCGGCCATGCAAGACAATCAAGGATCTCGCCATCCAGGAAGTCGCCAATCTCTCGGCACGTCCGATTGAATGCTACGAAGTGAACGTAGATGACTCCATCGATTTTTACGCATTCATGAAGCAGAAACGCATGGTGAATGGAATCCCCGTGTTCCTATTTTACAAGTCAGGAAACATAGAATACATCCCAGATGATTCCATCACAGGTGCCAATCCGCCAGATATTGTTGCCTTCTTCGCCAGATGTGCGAAGGTTTAAAATGCATGTGTCGAGAGATTCACGCAAGTACCCGTTTGGGCGGTTTTATATTATTCGCGTAACAGTAAATAACATAAAATTAGAACATTAAATATAGGAATACATAAGATTAGACATCCATAACAGCCATGGAATCTCTCGATCTCAACATCGACAACTATAATTTGCCGGACATTCTCGCACTTTTCAATCTACCTACATTATTCAATGATGACGACCTTAAACGCGCCAGACTCGCGGTTTTGAAGACGCACCCCGATAAGTGCCAGCTTCCGAAAGAGTATTTCCTTTTTTTCACGAAGGCGTACCGAATTGTCCATCAGATCTATACGATTCGTCATCCGGCGACCAATGAGCATTATACAGAACGTGTCGAGAGAACACCACGAGCGAACAGTCTTGTTCCGGCGTTGCGGTGTGTCGGAAAGGATACACTCAACGCGCCATATATCCCGGTTGATGGAGGTGGAGCGGCGGCAGCGGCAGCAACAGCGGCAGGAAAATCCGTCGTAGACTATAACCGACTTATGAAAAAGGAGGGATTTCAACCGGACAATACTGACGAGTACGGTAATGAAACGCACGAGAGAATGAAACGTCGACTGGATGAAATGATGACGGGTACAAACGGCAACAAGGATACAGCCAAAGTGGGTGAATTTAACCGATGGTTTAATGAGAAATTTGAGCAATACCGTCTGAAAGACGATGAAATGGAAACAGGATATGACGCCTGGTTTCGAAGCAGTAGTGCAACCGATAAAGAACAAGAAGCAGAAGAAGCAGAAAACAATATTGCAGGCGCCGGCGGGTCATGGGCAGATAAAGTCGCGCGATTGAACCAACGTAAGCAAGAACTTAGGAATAAATATGCGCTTGTCGAGAGAACAGAACTGGAATACGCTGGCGGTGATCTGGGGGGTGGTGGCGCGGGAGGGTACGACCTTACCAGAGAGCGACCTCAAGAATATTCGAGTGGTATCTTTGGCAATCTTCGTTACGAGGACCTGAAGAAAGCACATACTGAAACCGTTATTCCAGTTACGGAAGAAGATTATTATAAGACAAAGCGGTTTAATAATATAAACGAACTACAGACATTTAGAGACCAATCCCGCCGGGATTTACATAAACAAACAAGCAAGTCTCAACAAGAAGAGATATACCAACAGACAAAGATGCGACAAGAAGAAGAGGATACACGCCGCGCATTCATTTTAGCCAAACAAGATGAAATCTCTCGAGACATTCATAAGAAGCTGTATTCTGATATGTTCCGACTGGAGAATTAGTTTTAATCTCTCGGATATATAATAGACATAATACATATAGACTGAGATACGAAACAATGTTTGAAAATAAAGTCGTAAAGCTGGCAATCGCCTACCTTATTATAATGTTTATTGGTTTCATTTATAACAAATACAAGAAAACAATAGACGTGCAAGAACAATACAACGACGGCGAACTTATTCAAAAGTATCTTCTCAATGATAGTAGCCTTACGAAAAACAATAAACCGATTCTGTGGATTCATATTGAATTCGATAAGAATGCGCGATCATGGGAGAGTTTTGGATCACGAACGAGCGATAACTTGAATCAACCGTATCAATATTTGACCATTCGTAATATCATAGAAACATGCGGCGAAAGCTTCAATGTATGTTTGATTGATGATGATTCGTTTATTAAGATTATTCCCGAATGGCGCACCAAGGTAGAACACCTCCCGCGACCTCTTCGTTCACATATGCGCGAACTTGCACTGGCGACTGTTCTCCATATATACGGTGGATTCCTCATTCCAAGTTCGTTTATCTGTTTTCATGATCTTCGGTCTTTATATGACGCACACATTGGAAATGCAAACGTAATGATTGGTGAACTTCGTACTATATCATCACTCGCCGCTGAGAAACAATACTCGCCATCAACGAAGATAATGGGCTGCAAGAAGTTCGATCCTGTTATGAAGGAGTTTATGGATTATTTGATGCAAATAACCGACCGAGATCAGACACACGAGATGGACTTTACAGGAGAGACGACGAGATGGTGGCTTGCAAAACAAGCAGCCGTACCAACAGCTGTAAGCATTATTCCGGCAGAAGAGCTAGGTGTCAAAACAACGACAAATAAACCGGTACTGATTGAAGAATTATTGAGCGATATTGATGTTCCGCTTTCACCAACAGCAGCGGGGCTCTATATCCCTGAACAAGAGATATTGAAACGAAGTAAGTATCAATGGTTCGCGCGTCTTTCACCGAAACAAGTATTAGAGTCGCATACGCTTATAGCGAAGTATTTGCTGGTGAAGGCGGCGGGGTGCTAATGACCCAGCGTCGTATGGGGGCGCAACCCCACGAGGTTATTCGTAAACAATGCCAATTCGATATCATGTTCATGTATGTTATGGAATATCGTGATGTATTTACAAATGAGCGATGTAATACGATACTTTGTGTCTTCATCGAATAGTGGTGTAAGTTTGACAAAGAGGAAATAGTTATCAAGAATATCGAGAACAGAGTAACCCTCGTCGTTCAATTGAAATAAAATAGCATTTGCAGCCCGAAGAAATGAATCCGGATTACCATTGCTACCGCATCGTAAAATCTCTCGAGTATATTCTTCGAAACGGTGAAAGCTAATATTGGTGCATATTTTATTAGCAAGGTCGTATGTAATCTCTCGATCAATAAGTTTTATTTTCTCAAGATAGTTGATCAATGTCCTCACTGAGCCATTCGATACTTGAAGTAAGAATCCCTCTGCGTCTTTTGTAATCGACAATTTCTCGTTCATCTTGATTTTAAGCATGATTTTATTTAGACATCCGTGGTTTAACTGATTGATTTTGATGATGATATTTCTCGATTGGAATGTATCAACGACCTTTTGAATATTCGTGCATGATGAAATAAAATGGACATTATGACTGTATTTATCGATACAATTTCGGAATACTTGTTGACCCTGTTCATTGATTAAATCTATATCATCTAAAAGCACGATCTTCTTTCGGTTCGGGATCATCGACATTGTTTGACAGAACACCTTTACGTCATTCCTATAATACTGAATTCCTTGTTCTTTCAAACTATTTAGAATGAGTATATTTTCTTGAATCGCAGTAGATGATGCCGATTTTTTGTAATATTCACGTATCATCGCATTTATGATGGAAGTTTTGCCAGAACCAGAATCACCATAAAACATAATATTCAGATTATCCATGGCAATTAAACTATGAATAATGGTGATTGTGTTTTCGTCCAACTGTTCGAAATCGTCAATTTTTGAAGGCTGATATTTCGCAATGAATGGAATGTCAGGGGATGCGTTGTTCGTATTCATTATTTATAATCCGCGCGTCGCAATAAACTATATAAAATATACCATTTAAATAATAACAAATTCAATTCATTCGCAATGTTCTTCAACTTTCCGTTCGGTCCAGGGCATGGAAACGGCAATGGCCATGGCCACGGCTCAGGACCGAATATATTTTTTGATACGAGCGAGTTTGATGATGATTATTCGTCGATCAAACCAGGAGAAACCGATACAGACAAAGACTATTATAAAATTCTTAATGTAGACGAAAAAGCGACAGAAGATGAAATTAAGAAGGCGTATCGTCGTATGTCGATGCTCCATCATCCAGATAAAAACGGGAATACAGAAGAAAGTAAACAAGCATTTCAAGAACTGAATAACGCATATGCGACATTATCTGATTCAAACAAACGCAGGAATTATGATATGATGCGTACATTAGGATCGGGTGGAGCAGGAGCAGGTGGTGGTATGTCTGGATTTCACCCGAATATGTTTCATTTCGGAGGGGCCGGAGGAGGAGCAGCTGGTATACCAGAAGAAATTCTTCATATGTTATTCGGAGGTGGTGGAGGCCTTGGCGGCGGCATGGGCGGCCTAGGTGGAATGGGACTGGGAGGCCAAGGGCAAGGTCCTAAGGTGGTATTTCAAGCATTTCATAATGGCCGTCCAATGGGTGGTGGCATGCATCATCATCAACACCCGCAGCAACAGCAACCCCACGTCCGCGTATACCAAGTACCAGAAACAATTATCAAAACAGTTTCACTTACTCTTGAACAGTGTTATAATGGATGTTCGATTCCGCTTGAAATAGACCGACAAGTCCCAGATAATGATATCGTGAAAATCGAACGCGAAACGATTCATGCGCAAATTCCGAAAGGTGTTCAATCAGGGGATACCATCATATTAAATGATTGTGGACATATGAACGAAGTCGGTATGAAAGGTGACATTAGAATCATGATAAACACGCTTCAACATCCAGTATTCAAAGTAGAAAATCTCGATCTCACCGTTGAAAAGACAATATCATTGAAGTCGGCGCTTTGCGGGTTCGACTTTGAGATAACGCATATTAACGGACGTATTTTCAAACTCGCAAATAAACCAGGAAACATTATTAAACCAGGTAATGTAAAAACAATACCAGGTTTGGGTTTAGAAAAGAACGGAGAGTCTGGATCTCTTAAAATAAAATTCAATGTAGAATTTCCAGATACACTTACAATTGAACAAATAACCGTACTACAATCGGGACTATAGATACTTAAATGGAAATATAGTCTTCTGATGAATAATCTGAATATAGAAAAAACGGATACGGTTCGGGAAGTTCATTCTTACGACCGAGTAGTCGAATACGAATACCATACGCCATGACATTTGATTTACACCGAATAACGAAGAGCTGAAAGCTGGTTTGAGAAAGTAATGAAGTTCGTAATCTCTTATTAACGTCAAGAACAGTAAGATTATCACTAATATTTGCAATACCGATATCAGGTCTACTATCAAATATATCGTACCAAAGAGTTCCAGAACCAGATGTGCCAGGTGGTGGTGTATATTCGACATAACATTCATAATAATCCGCGTTTCCATTATAATCCGGATAATCAAAACGGATAGAAAGTCCGTTTAATGGACCGGTTGTTGTAGATGTACGATTAACATACCCGTTAAACAATATTGGCGAACTTGGTTTATACGGATACAATGATGGATATATTACATTCTCTATAGTTTCATTTACATTAAAATTATTAATAATTGTCATATAAGTATAGTCCGAAAATGCGCGCTCACCATTATAATCATTGATAATCATCAAACGAATACGAAATTGATAATTGTTTTCATTCAATAACCCGGTAACATTATATGTTGTTTCAAATCCAGATACACTACCTGCCTGAATTTGAATATTTGAATTAACGACGGTCCAAGGTAATTCTCCCGCAGATATATTCCGTCGTTCTAATGAATAAAAACGATACCTATAAAATGGTATAAATGGCGAGGGATATGTTGTTATATAATAATTTGGATCATCCAGTATATTCGGTAGTTTCCATTTTAACGTAATGAAACCATTATTACCAAGTGCCGTCATTGTCAAGGGACGTAATGGAACTTGAAATGGAACAATATATGTATCAGATGAGGCTATATTGCGCGCTTCTGCAGGTAATGATAATTCTTCACCATTTACTTCAACTCGCTTCACTGGCGCAACTGTAATTCTATACCCACGACCAGATTTCAAAAATTTCTGAACAAAACCGTTCGTAATATCATCTGGGATATCAGAGGGTATAGAATAAGTAATAATTTCATTAACTGGTCTTAAATTCGAAGCGAATATAGATTGGGGACTTCCACCTATGAAAAATTGCGGATATTCTTCTGGAAAAATATCCCTCTTATATTCAACAGGAATTATTATATTAATTTGATAGTCAGACGGTGCTGCATAATGCCATTGAAGTACAACTTTTCCTCCTGCATTTGTAGGTATCAATGAATAGCTCATATCGGTTACTGGATCTGCGATTGTCGTAGAGATACGTTGTTCTAATCGGTTTCTTATATCTGGAAAAAAATCATTCAAATTAAATGGTGTAATTTCGAATCGATATTTTACATCGTTACGAATAGGCGATAAAGCGTTATTTTCTATTTTCGCTGTAAATATTGTATTTAATCCTGGGTTTGTTCGAACTGGTGCAGTTCCGTTCATAATAATCGGTGCAGAATACAATATGAATTTATGTATACTCGATGAAATATAATTCATGGAAAAGTCGATCTGTAGTTTATAACGTTTATTATTATATGAGTCAATCCGAATGTATTCGCCGAGTGGTCTCGTAACAAAAATTTTCGGTAATTCCGACACTGTATATCCTGGAATAACTGTACCGGTTCGGTAATCGATGTATTTATTTCGTCCTTGACTGAGTTCAAACAATGTACGATTTACTTTATACGTTACTCCACCACTTGCATCGTCTGGAATATAAAATACATTATCAATATTATTTGCTGCATTACCACTTATATCTTTCAAATGGCCTCGAATCGACATACCGAATGAAACTTCAATAGCGTCATTATCCCAATAACTTCCTGTAGGATCAACTCTATAATACCATCTTAATTGAAAATTAGTGAGATCGAAAACATTTTGGTTTAATTCTGAACTGATATAACTAAAAGATCGTTGCGTATATGACAATTTAACATTTCGGTTGGGAATGGTTGTAAAATTTTGGTTAAAATCGGCGTCGTTGAATGTAATGGGTCTAGGTGGTATAACATAACTCGTTAATACAGAGCGTAAATCTGAAAAACGTTTTTGATCTGCTGTCGATAATTTGTTAAAATTTTTGTATGCGGCATAGACATCGCGAAAATCAATAAATGGGTATGAAGTTCTAGTAGGTTCGGAAATATTCAACTTGTACCGTCGCTTATTAATATATCTGGTTGAAATACTAACTCCATTTTGAATATTGTCGATAACTTCTTCATAATCAATAATGTAATTTAATATAGGTGATCCTCCGTCTTGAATAGGTATTTTCCAACTAATATAAATCAATTGGTTACCAATAATAGGGTTTCCAAAAAACTCAATTGGAGTATTTTCTGGACGAGAAAATGGAATACCGGTTAATATCGGCGAAAAGAGGGAATATCCTAATTCGTTGACACTAGCAATACGAAAATAATATTTACTCCCGTTAATTAGAGGTCCAGTTTCACTGTTTGATTTGTATTTATAAGTAGTGATTATCTTTTCATATTGCAAAGCTGTTTCAGATGTAACTGGTACGATTGTATCTTCGAAAGTATTAAATGTTATTGTATTATGAGATACATCGGGGGTATAATCCAAAAATGTTAACCATCGTCCAGTTGAATCAATCGACATCTGAATAACAAAGTACTTTATCTCATAACCGGAAAATGTCGGTTTATCCCAGTAAAGATTTACCTGGCTCGTAGTTTTTTCAGATTCAATAACAATATTTACAAGGTCATTTGGTATAGATCCACACCTCCGTGTAAATGATTCTGAAAATCCACTTGTACCAAATCGGGTATTCGATGCAATTTGATAAGAATAAAATATTCCATTTGCCAAGTTGTAAAAACGATAATATGGATTTATATTGGTATAAGCATCAGTTAGATTATATATAGTATTCGTTGTACTATTGATATCATTGGAAGATGCAATTGTAGGATCTGGTCCTGCGAACCGATATTCTTGTCGAGGAGTAAATGTTTGAGATAACATTTTAACATGAAATGCATCAGCTTCGGTATTTATCGACCGGAAATACTGATTATAACTCGTATCATTTATCGTAAGCTGAAAAAGAAAGACAAATTGTGTATGTGAAGTATCTAAATTGGTAGAAAATTCCGGAAAGTTCGACGATCCTGAAATGTCGAATGTCGTCGTCGCGGTTGTTCCGGCGATGAATTCTGCATAACTTGCGCTTGAGTCTAATATTACATCGAATAAACGACGTGTATAGAAACGAGCGTCATTGAGATTCGACAAAAAAACAGCAACATTAGTTGTGTTATACTGCTGAATTGATATCTCCTGTGTTATTACGTTTGAATAAGGCCGAGAGTATCCCTGAATTCGTAATCGAAATGGAATATTCAAATTCGAAATACTGCCATTCACTGGCAAGAATGATATATCAGTAGTTAAACGGTTAATATTTACACCATAATTCCATGAAAACGTCCATTTCGCTTCATTGAAATCGGTAAGAGGCCGTGTCATCCTCGGCATATGATACAATATACCAGATGATGCATTAGGAGCCGCTGCATTCACAGTTGACACTGAAAAGCCGACACCAGTATCAGTATTGTATGCACCAAAACCGAGTGATGTAAAATCCCGGGTCAATGCTAGTCGATAAGGCACGATACGAATACCTTTGATAACAATACTGTAATCGCGTGTTGTAGTGGGTGCAGAAGCTGGGGAATAAGACAAACTTGATAATTTTACTGTACCAGATAATATATCCGATGGTTTTAAATATTTTAACTCGCGTAGAGCGGTAGAATTAAACACAATTGTAAAAATATCAGTCATTGTTTTATTATTATTTTGAGGTCGAGGTCCAAGGCAATTCGTATTAGAATCATAGTTACGTTCAGTATCAGGTATTAATTGTATACGCTTATCGGGAGAAGTAGTAGATTCTTTGTATAATGATAATGTAATTGTAGTTAATGCAACTACATCTGGATTTAATTCTATAATTGGTCGATCACTATGATACACCCACGATAATTCTATTTCACCATAATATCCGAGGTCAAAATAATTATTTTCGTTAGCGGATAACAGAGTTGATATATTAAAAAAAGTACCAGCAGAATTGATATCTATTCCTGTCGGAACACCAGTGGTTGATAATATAGGGGCGTAATATGATACTGGCAATGTATAAGAATAATAAGAAAAGGCAGTCAAAGGAACCGTTTGCATTATAGTATTCACTGACGGTGCAGGTACTACATTACTTATTCGCTCTTCTACATAAAAAAAATAGTTTTTGATAGTTGCACCATTTTCAATAGGTCGATTCCACGATAAATCAATTTGATTTTGCACACCAACGCGAACGATACTTGTAAGAATATCAAATTCAGCGATAATTCTTGCCGTTCCATAACTTCCGGAAGGATATTTCGTAGCTTCAATTCTCGCACGACCAACACGTTTGATTTTTACAATACGACCAGTTATACTAATGATATCTGGTGTTAAGCTAGTAAATATGACATTACCATTACTATTGGATGTGGGATCCGTCAATGTAAATGAAACATCCGAAAATGATTTTTGTGGAATGACGAAATTTGACAAAGTAGGTATGGCCACATTGACAGTAAAAAGTGTAGTAATCGACCCGGAAGAGAACCCAAATGACGCGGATTGAGTTGCCGTAATATTAGCATTACCTGATTTCAAAATAGTAACTGTACGGCCACTTATAGATATAATTTCGGATCCTGAAGTATCGGTCGTAAAAGTATATGTTGAAAATATACTTTTATTTGTAGAAGTTGGATTTGTCAGATCAAATGGCGGTGTTCCATAATCTCGTGGAATTACCACAAAATTTGATAACACCGGTTCTGTTAGTGTTGCCATCTATACATATTCGTAATATTGTAAAAACATTTTACTCCCGCACTTCTCTAATGATTGATGGAAGTGATGCTGGGCGTACCAATCGTGGAATAGTCAGATTCTCGTATACATCGGTAAACTGTAAATCTGCATGCAAATTAATCTTATTAATGGTATTCGTATAACCCACTGCATTTTCAGCATAAACAACCATTTCATAACTATTTATATTTGTAAGCGGGCGTGAACTAACATTTGTTTCTAGACCAGTTACAGTGATTGAAAATAAAACAATATCAATTTCATTATTGAATGTTACGCTATTTATATACTCGAATGTTTGTGTTAAATATTCCGAACCAGAACCAAAAATGCGATAATCTACAATGAAACGTGAGATTAATTCACTATTCGTTACGTTTGTACCTGACCATGATATGATAATGCTTTCAGAACCAACCGTATATTGTACATTCTGCAGGCGTTCTGGTACTTTACCAATAATAGTAGGTCGTGACAAATATGGACTATTTTGCGCAATTACTTTGATTAAGCCAATCAAATTTCTTCGGGCTTTGTCTTGAGTGACAGCCCCAATACGAAATACATATGCCGTCTTGTTTATTAAACCGCCAATGGTATAATATAGATTTGTGCTATTTGTATAAACAGAAACAACCTCTGATGTTAAAGTCGACCATAATGCATCATTTACTAAAATAGAGTTCATATCTTGAATTGTTACAGTAATAGAAGGTGAATTTGTAAATGACCCAACAATATTATTTGATGGTATTTGACTAATTAAAGTCCTATCAAATATACGATATTGAATATAATATTGTACGATCGGTACACCTGGTTCTATTATCCTTGGTGGATACCAATTTAAAGTAATCTTAGATGTATCAACCGCGGAAGTTACATTATAGACCACGTCACTTTTACGAGATGGGATCGCTGTAACACTCGTAGAAAGTGTAGAATACCCAAATGCAGTTCGAGTAAAAATTCGATAAAGATACTCTGCACCATTAAATCGAATATCCTTTGTGTCTTCATAATACGGTCCGACGATATTATAAAATGTCGCATTAGGTTCACTAGTAGTTGATATTACATTACCAGTGCGTGTAATAATATATCGATCGATGCGATAATCTATTAGTGGCGGTCCACCAGTCATTTCACTTGATGGCATACCACCTATCAATTTATTTGTCGGTGGATCTTTATACCAAGTGAAAAAAAGACGCACCAAACGATCATCCACTGCAGCGTTAAAGATCGGGGGGGGCAGTGGTGGTTTACCAGGTACTGTTGAAACAAGCGATAAGTTTGTATCGGTAACTTGTGTATATTCACTTGTATCACCAAGCGCATTTACCACACAATATCTTAAATAATATCGACGCCCATTGATAACATTATTACTAATATCAATAAAATACTCGAAATTATCTGTATTTGACCCTTCACTCGTTCTGTTGTATGGAACAGTATATTCTGGATATCTTTGTAATATTGGTGATGGCGGAGAATACCAATAATCTTTATCATCGGTGTATTGAATACGATACACCCAACCTGCATATGCATCTGACCCTGTGCTTCCATTTCCAGTACCGCGGTATTGTTTCCATCGAAACCGAAAAGAAGAATCCGATGCGACGATGCTAACAATACCTGCATTTTCTGGTTTCGTATAGGATGAAAATGTCGGCGCTACGATACGAGGGATCAGTGAACCCACCATATTTGCATCATTGAATGAGTATATCGGTATAACAAATGATACATCTGGACCATTAGAAATACCATAACTATTATTTGTGAATACTTCAAACCGGTAATTTCCAGTAACTATAGAATTATATGGCGGTATAATTTCTCTTCGGTTATATTCTCCCTTCACGGGTATAGTAGACTTAATTGCAAGATCATTGGATGCGTCTCGCAATACTTGACTATCCTGTATAGTTTCAGTAATAACGAATGAAATATCACTATTACTGCCACCGCTAACATACCCATCAATATCACTAATCCGTGTATATTTTATAGTAAAAATAATAGGAGGCGCGCCATTATTTGATGCTGGTGGTGTAAATTCGATCCCGATTTTTTGTAATGTATTGGGGTCGAGACCCATACCGTTTCCAGCAGTTGTGGAATGATATGCACGACGCATAATTTGTGATGGTGAAGGTGCCGCTCCAGGAATAATAGTTACAATAGGCGAGTATGGGCTTTCACCAAAACGATTCTTAGCAACAATCCAGAAATCGTATGAAACGCCATTAGAAAGCTCGGATACTACTGCATTTGTTACAAAAGAAAAAACTTCACCTAATGTCTGACTCAATGGTGCCCCCGTGAATTTATACCAAATGACATAAGAATCAATGATGACGTTTGATATATTTTGTGGCGGTTCCCAAACAATACGAACGGCGGCATTTAATGAAGTGGGAGTTATTGTAGTTATACGCTCAGGGGGGGATCTCGATGTATAGCATGCAGTACAATCGTTTAAATAAATGATAGAATTATTATAAAAGTTGGATGGTATTCTATTAATAGTCAAGGTTTTTGAAATGCTTCCCGTGTTATAAATACTAGTTTCTGCTTGAATTGCTGTAATAGTAATAGTACCTACTTGTAAAATAATTAATTTAGATCCATCTATAATTGCTATTTTTGGATTAGAACTATAATACGAAAACGCACCACTGCTATTCGATAATGGTGGAGATAATCGAATAATACCTACACTTAAATAAGTATCATTTGGAATATCGAAATTAGTTATGTTTGGATTTGATTTTATGTAACAAGAATCACTATATATAAATAAATTTTCTCCTCCCATGTATCCATGATAATAACAATAAATGCTTATTGTATTAAAATTACTATTAACTTGAACCGTTATATTTCCATAATAAAAATCATAAGAAACTCCATTAACAGATTTTGTTAATTTTTTATTACTATCTCCACTATAACTAATACTACTTGTTACTTCCTTATTCAATAAAGCCATAGGATGACTTTCTTGTACATTCTGTAAAATATAAGTACCAATTCCTAATCCATATAGTCTAGTCGATTCATATAATGTTAGATTATTGAATACATATTTATTTCCATTAGAGGCTATTATATTTACCTTTGACGGATTTGTTAGACATACTATAGATGGATTGACAATATCAAATGACGCCGTTATATTAGATGATTCATAATTGATAGTTGGTGCTTGATATGCTGTAATTGTAACATTTCCTAATTGTAAAATACTTACAGTATTTGTTCCATCTACAATATTCGCTATGGTTGGGTCAGAACTTTCATATGAAAATATACCTGTACTATCTGATAATGGCGGAGTCAATATATAAGTAGATCCACTTAAATAAGGTCTATCTTCAATAATGAAATTACTGATGGATGGAGTGAGTTTACTAATCGTAAACGTTGAGGTTGCACTACCAGCCGTATAATTTGTAGTTGATGCCTGGGATGCTGTGATTGTAACGTTTCCTGCCTGTAAAATAGTGACAGTAGATCCCGATATACTTGCAATGGATGGGGCTGAACTCTCATATGAAAATGTACCTGTGCTATTGGATGTTGGTGTAGTCAATGTAAATGTTCCTCGATTTGAATACGGCCTATCTTGAATACTGAAACCAGTGATAATTGTATCTGCCTTATTAATAGTGAATGTTGCAGTTATACGACCTGATCTAAAATTTGCATTTGATGCCTGGAATGCAGTGATTGTAACATTTCCTGTCTGTAAAATAGTGACAGTAGATCCAGATATACTTGCAATGGACGGTGCTGAACTCTGATATGAAAATGCACTTGGACTATTGGATGTCGGGGTAGTCAATGTAAATGTTCCTCCATTTGAATACGACCTGTCTTGTATAATGAAATCAGTAATTGTTGGTATCGGATTGTTAGTATTTGATGTAATATTAAATATCGTACTTATACTACCAGCTGTATAATTTGTAGTTTCGGATTGAGTTGCAGTGATTGTAATATTATCTCCTTCCTGTAAAATAGTGACAGTAGATCCGGATATACTTGCAATGGCAGGAGCTGAACTCTCATATGAAAATGCACCTGGGCTGTCGGATGTTGGTGTAGTCAATGTAAAGGTTTCTCCATCTACATACATTCTGTCTTCAATAGTGAAATTACTTATGGATGGAGTCAGTTTACTAATCGTAAATGTAGCGGTTACACTACCAGCCGTATAATTTGTAGTTTCAGCTTGATTTGCGGTTATTGTAACAATTCCTGCCTGTAAAATAGTGACAGTAGATCCAGATATACTTGCAATGGTTGGATCTGAACTCTCATATGAAAATTCACCTGTACTATTGGATGTTGGTGTAATCAATGTAAATGTTCCTCCATCTAAATACGGTCTGTCTTGTATAATGAAACCAGTGATTGTTGGCACTTGAGATGATGTGCCTGAACCCGTAATAGTTATGATTCCTTGCATCTCTGAATGGAATTGACAAACATAATATAATGTACTTGGTGCATCATTTGGAACTACAAATACAATAGTACCGTTTTGTGTTCCATTATTAGTGATACCTGAATTATAGATATAGTTAACGTTCTGCTCACCCGATATCGTTTGAATCCAGAAAGGATGTCCAAACGCATTTATTACTAGGTTATATGTATTTCCGCGAATCAGTTGTATAGTACCATTACTTACATTATCTATTAAGTATGCACCTGAACCAGAATTTGTAATATTTATTGTAGTCGCCATATGCTATATGCTATATATCTATTCTTATAATAATATACCGATTATAAGAATATTACTACAGCACAATTGTACTGCGGTATGATAAATTAATTAATTCGTCTAGTGCTAATATCTGCCGACACGATGTAAATCGAGTTTGCAGTGACAATAATATACTCTGTATCCACCTTGAAAATCTTTGCAATCGGGCTAGTATACTCATCTTCACTCTTCACAAGCAGCTTTTCATTGTTAGAACGAACCCCAATAAGGCATGATTTTTCTAATGAACTCACCCAGTAATCAAAAATAATTGGTTTGTCTTCTAAAATTGCAACTTTGGTTGCATGCTGAAAACATGCATACGTTGGAACTCTGCTAATCTGTTGATTATCGCCACTGGATGATGACGATGCAACCACTGCGGAGCTACCTCCAGTTTGATTGGATGACATAGAGTAAATAGACGGTATATAGAATACACAATTTTTAAATCTTTATATTCTTTACGAACGAACGAACGAATGATTATGCTAAATATTTCGCGCGATTTTGTCATTCATCTTCATTGTAGAAACGGATCTCGATAGTATTGATCTTCTTTTTTCTTGTGTTTTTGATACCTTTTGACGATTGGACGCCGGCTACATCCCCAGTAGTTTCATCGAGTACTGTACTACTATCGCCGCCATTCGTTCCAGGAATATCTCCCATTTGAATTGCTGAGTACTCCGTCTCTAATATTGTGCAAATGAAGCGATAGATCGCGTGAAGGATGTCCTCGTTACACTTTCCAACAATCAAGATACTTCCTGTTCTGAAAATCATAAATGACACTTCATAATATGGCATACTCATTGATACGGGTTGTTGGCCGTTTTGTTCGTTTTGTGGTTTGTCTGGAATGTAGTAAAACTTGCTCTGAATTCCTGGATAGGAGCATGAGTCGTAATTACAATTCATGCGATACTTGTATTTCAGTAACTGGAATAATTTGTCACGATCAATGTAGAATCCGCAGTTGAAATTCGAATTGATGAGTGCTGTTTCGCACCGGTTTCGAAGATAATCTAGACCGTCTCCCAAGAATGGTCGTAATACAACCACGAGGAGTTGCAATACTTGAATGAGTGTCGCGTCTTCTTGAATACCCGGAATTTCTAGTTTTCCGGTATTGAAAACCTTGACATGCATTTCTTTATACAGAATGTCGTCCTCTGGTGCGCGCTCATCTGGTGGTGCAATTCCACTATTGATTCGCAATATAAGTACAAAGCAGTTGAAGAATGCGCGCTTTTTTTTGTGGCTTCCGCCAGTTAGATCTTTTTTGCAGAGTCCAATACTTACCTTTCGTTGATCCTTGTATGGAATTCTGCCGGTTGGGTTGTCAATATGTTCAATGATATATTCATCATAACACCTTGGTTGTTGTTGTAACTTTTCCTTAATCGACGCAACTGTCGCAGGGTCGGTCGTTTGGAACTTGATTTGTTTTTTCACGACACCTTCGGTCCTCTGATAATAATGCTGAACAGGTATTTTCCAGAAAATGTCATAAATGTTGACAGGTTGATTCAAATACGCGATCTTTGTTTTGGTCGAGATATAAATGGGTGTGAATCTTTTGCGAATACGACTCATAGGTTCTGCGGTGGCTGCGACGGCAGCAGCAGCAGCAGGAGCATTCAATAACGCTGCCGGATCATCTGATATTGAATCATCAATAAACGAATATGATCTACGCTGGGTCTTTTTGGATATACATGATTTTTTGGGCTTCGAATGAAGTTTCGAATTATCAGCACTCGAAGTGGCGAATGGTGATGCATTCGAAGCTTGTGACGACGTCTGATTATGCATGTTCACATCAGGGGTGTCAGATGCATCATCACTTATAGTATCATCATCCACTGTGTCGCAGTTCATTTGTCGTGTAATACGTGACATGAATTTCATCCATTCCGCATCGATTTCCGGTTCACTTGCGGCAGTGGCACCAGAGGGTATATGAATTGGCATCGTTCTAGTTCCACGATTCAGTCGTTCATGCAATTCGATACAAACGAATCAATACAATTCAATTTAAAATATTAAGAACTTATCAATTGCTTTTTAGTTTTTTTCACCTTGATAATCCGTTTTACAGGTGCAGTATGACCCTCGACTAGTGTAGTTAGAAAATATGCGCGAAATTTCAGGATGAAATAATGAATAATATACTCGTTCCGAATATGATGCAGATGAATAATATGTTCTATACTATTCAACAATGAGACAGAAACCATTTCTGCGCTACGGTGTCGAACAATATAATACAAAAACTGTTTAATAATCGTGCGCGGATCAATATAGTATTGTGCGCCAATCTCTCGAAAGTATGTTGTGATAATGTGAATATCGCAAGCTGGATCACGAAATAAATCCACCATTCTATCCCATACGTTATTTGTAATCACATGTAATTCTTGTAGGTGCTCTTGATTCGTTTGAATATAGTTGATCATACTTCGAATATCTGAATGAAATTGGCGTTGAATGGCGATGAGGTTAGAATCTGTCAAACTCAGTTTTTCATTATCGCGTATTTTGCGCAGAAACACAAGAATATCTGATTCGGGTAATTGATTGAAGCGCATGCGGACGAACTCTGTCTGAAGTGACTCATCAATCCGAGATACATAATTGCAAATCAAGCAAAACCGTACATTATTGTCAGTATAACTCGTCAATAAATAACGTAGCGCGATTTGCGCATTGGTCGTCATGTAATCCACTTCGTCGAGAATAACAAACTTTATGCCATTCCCAAACATGGATTTCGTACTCACAAAACTATTGATTTGGTTACGAATAATATCGATTCCGCGTTCGTCCGATGCGTTCAAATGAATCATCAGTCCACGATTCCGCATATTGAGTTTGGACTGATACGCGTTGACAAGGTTAATGATTGTGGTTGTTTTACCTGTACCTGGTGGTCCATAGAATAACAGGTTTGGAAAATAATTCGTTTTTAAGATATTGGATAAAATCGTGCGGTTCATTGGATCAAGAACGATTTCGTCGAAGCATGATGGGCGGTATTTTTCAACCCATGGCATGGAGTCATTCTTTGAATGCGTCTCATGATCAACGACATTACTCGCAATATTCGACGTCATCTCCTGGATCTTAATAACTATACTACTTGAAATATATTTATGTCGTTGACATATATTTATGTCACTATGTATTCAAATCTTTTGATCCATAAAAGAATTGATTCTCTTTTTGCGTAATATACAATATAAAGTAGTATAACGTTTATAAAAAGAACCGCCCAAATGTCAACAACTCCGCGTGCTCCTCACGGTTATTTAGAACTGATTCTTGGTTCTATGTTTTCCGGAAAAACCTCCTATCTTCTGGATGTGTACAAGAAGTGTGTATTCTGTAATATTCCAGTTGCAGTCATCAATTATGCGGCGGATGACCGTTATACAACTGAACCAATGCTGTCAACGCATGATAAGCAGATGATCCCGTGTATTCTTGCAACATCCATTCAAGACGCAATTCAGAATCATTCAGAAACCATCGCCCGTGCGGAAACAATCCTCATCAATGAAGGGCAGTTCTTCAGCGACATCGAAGAGCAAGTGAAAATCCTCGTGGAGCAGTCGAATAAGCGCGTTTATATTTGCGGATTGGACGGCGATTTCGAGAGAAAGCCAATCGGAAACTTGCTTCAGCTGGTCCCATTCAGTGACCATATTACCAAGTTAAAGTCGCTGTGTAGTTTGTGTCGTGATGGAACCCCCGGTGTGTTCAGTTTCCGAACATCTCGTGAAGTGGATCAAGTCGTCATTGGATCGTCAAATTATATTCCATTATGTCGCGTGTGTTATCAGACGGAGGCGCGGAAGAAGGCGGGGGATGGGGGGGGGTGAGAAACTGAAATAAAACAAAAGAATCATGCGTCATAAAAAGAGGTCATAATATGTTTAAGTTCTTTTTATGAATCAGACCACAAACAAAAGGGTATAAACATAAAAACATGGATCATATATGTCATTTTTTTTCTTATTTTGGTGATGCCTACATTTTCTCCTCTTGCCGCTGTTTCCCTTGCCCCGATCCCCGAAAAAGCTACACCTGTCAAAAAAACAAGTAATCGACGTAAAAAGGTTGTTGAACCCGATATTGTGCCAGTGCCAGTGCCAGTGTCTGATGATGGTGATGTACCTGAACCTGCCATCGAACCCGACTCGCCCATTTCAGAACCAACATTTCCGAATATGGTCATTCTGAAGCAGACAGATCATAACTATATTGTGAAACATAACCATTATCCGGTTGTGGGTTCATCTTCATCAGGGCAGGCATCATCCAACGATGATACATTGCAGGATAATTCATTCATCCAAAACGATCTTGTGTCGCCGAACCAAATCCATAAAGGTCAAATTAATAAAAAGCGTGGTCGAAAACCAAAAGCCGGTCTCATATTAAATTCAAAAGGCGGTATATATGATACAACTGAAGTTCCAAATATTATCTTACATTTGAAGTGTCATATATCCGACTTGAAAACAAATGAATCCATCTCAAATTATGAATATACGCCAGCGATAAGTGAAGTAGAATCATATATTGCGCAATCGAATTATCTTCAACCGAGCGATATATCTACCCAAAAAAATAACGATGCACTGCATGAGTACGAAAGTGATACCCTTGAAACGGATGATGATCCACGAATGATCATGATTGAAAACAATATTGCCGACAATGAATCCACATCATGCATTAGTGGTACGAATCCAATAGTCGAAACCACAACGGCGACAGTAACAGCTAACACGATTACAGCGACAGCAAACTCGAAGAGTCATTCTACCGTATCTTCTAAAAAGGCAAACACGGGAACGGATGCCGCGATTCAGGTCATTAATGAACGTAACCAAAAGGAGATAATGAAAAAGATCCACCGGTTAAAATATTCGTTTCATAATGGCGAATCGATTCAAACTAAAATGAATCACCGACCCGCCTGTTTCTGGGATACGTGTGAGTTTGACGGACCGATCTATTATATACCGATCATGATCGTCAATGGTGTTTTTCAAGTAACCGGGTGTTATTGCTCGCCTCAATGCGCCGTTGCATCGCTATTGAAAGAGTCGCTCGATACATCAAGCAAATTTGAAAGGCTGCATTTGCTTCATTTATTGTATGGTGTACCCAATAGTAAAGGATTCAAACCTGCTCCAAATCCGCACTACTTATTGGACAAATACTATGGTAACCTGACGATTCAAGAATACCGATCATTATTAAAGGGGCCACAAATAATTCATATTGTCAATAAACCGTTGACGCATATTTTACCGGAATTATATGAAGATAATAATGATTTTCTAGTGAATAGTAAGGTAATTCCCGCCAACAGTCTTAAAATGAAGAAGAAGTATAAGACAATGGTGGTTCAAAGTGGGGCGGAATGAGCGAATGAGCGAATGGGCGAATCGGCGAATGAATTATACGCTATAAATAAAATATATCGTATAATTAATAGAATGTCAAAACAAAATAAAGAAGAAAAGGAAAATATTGTGCTGTACATAAAAAAAACGAAAAATGCAGTTCATCACACGAAATATGGAATGGAGTTTCAATGCGTAGAACTCATCCGGCGGTTTTTCTCTATTCATAAAGGGTTAACATTTCCTGATGTGGTAGATGCAAGCGATTTTTTCAAACGTATTGATGCATTCACACGGACAAGCGATGCCCCCACCTCTACACCAGAAGTCGTGAAAATAGAAACATGTGCATTTCCATATTCACGACCAGCGTCCTATTATTTACGCCCTGGAAGCATTTTATTCTGGAAGTATAAAAAACCGGACTATCCTTATGGACATGTTGCGCTGATTTGGAAACATGATCCAGTGACAAATGAAACACTGGTTGTTCAACAAAACCTAAACCCGCCGATCAAACGTTATAATACAATGGTGTTGTTCTCTAAAATGAACTGTGCTACAAGCAAATATGCAGGTGTCAAACTCCTTCCAAGAGAATACCTCTCAGGTATTCGCGATTTAGAATGCATTGTTCACCGGTTATAGTTTTGATGCTGTTGCTGCTCCTGCTGCGGCCGCCGCTTCCGCTTCCGCCTTTTTTCTATCGAGAACCTGATTATAAATCTTTGCCATCTCTTGACGACGGTAGTACATTTGATCCGATGTGTCCATAAATTGCCTAATTTCAGAAAATCGTAATTGATTCGTGGACGACGACGACGACGCCCCCGTCGAAGTTTGACCACTACTTCCTCCCATATATTCACGAATAACTCGTTTTAGATCGTAATTTGTACGTTCTAATGCACTTACAACTTCTTCATGTGTCATTTCAGTTTGACCCATAATAATCTTTACCATCGTATCTATCACTGCAGGAGATGGAACTGGGGCACTCGCTGCCACAGGCGCAGGCGCAGTATTTTCGGATTCTGCTGACATTATCAATAGAATTATACAATCAATGAACTTTATATCCCTTATAATACTGTGGGAAAAAATAGTATTCGGGGTTCGAATTAGTATTCGGGGTTCGAATTAGTATTCTAACGAATGAAAATTGAAATAAACACATTACAATATAAAGAATACAGCTCTGAATTAAGCATAATGTCCGGAACTGTGCATGAAACACCCTTCTCGTCGTCTTCGACATCGTCTTCGTCATCAACGTCTAGTAGCGGTATGACGATTGATATCCGACCAATGATTGAAGATGTTTCACAGGTTATGACAAAACACATCACAAGTATACTGTCCGGAGTGATTGGAGAATATACAATATACAAGGAAACACACGATACAATTATGGGATTACCGTGTGTTCGCAGACTACAAGAACGAATTATGGAATTGGAACAATCTGGCGGAGGAAGCTTCGCATCAAATGACCACAACAATCATCACGACAATCGAACGCCAAATCGTGAAGATGAAATTGCACAACTACAGTCCGCGATTGTGGATCTCAATCGATATATTCACGCATTGGAATCTAAGGTGGACATGAAATCCGTTGCTTCTACTGGAAATGACGTGAATCGACAAGAAGAAGAATCCGTCAAGTTAGAGATACATGAAAACGAGCAGCAGCAGCAAGAAGACGACGATGACGATCACGATGACGAGCATGTCGTTTCATCAACGACTCATAAAAACGTCATTATATCTTCTGATGCACTCGTGGAAGAAGACGCAGATGCTGTCGGTGAGGAGAATGCAGGAGAGGATGAGGAAGAGGCGGCGGCGGAGAATGACGATGGTGACGGTGATGTAGAATCTGACGCACCAGAAGAGGAGGAGACCGCTGATCAAGAAGAAGAAGCCGAAGAAGAGGAGGAGGAAACAGTCGAACAAGAAGAGGAAGCCGAAGAAGAGGAGGATGCACAGGAGACCGTAGCAGCCGAAGAGGAGGAGGAAGAGGCAGAGGATACGGTGGCAGCAGAGCCTGAAGAGGAAGAAGAAGAAGCCGAAGAGGAGGAGGAGGAGGAAGAGGCAGCAGCAGCAGCTGAACCCGAACCCGAACCCGAAGAGGAGGCTGAAATTGAAGTATCTGAAGTCAAGATCAAAGGAAAGACCTACTTCACAACTGACTCGCAAAACGGAATCATCTATGCTTGCGTTGATGACGATGTTGGCGATGAAGTTGGCGTCTTCAAGAATGGCGTTGCCGTGTTCAACAAGGGAAAGAAGTAAGCAATCCCTGTTCGAAATATAATATATTCTGGGTGTAATATATAATATTTTTATTCGTTCATTTGGATCCAAATCATGCTTGAAAAAATATGTTCACCCGCACTTCTTTATTTAGCTTTCTCGATGGTTCAAATCATAATTGATTTATTCCAGGGTCAGTACGAAACATCCCTTTTAAAATTTATTATCATGTTTATATTCACAGCAATATTGAATATTTTGTGTCTCAACGGATACACCAAGTTTGTATGGTTTATCGTAATCATCCCAATCATTATGTTAACTTACATCAGTAGTGTTTTATTTTATGTGTTCGGTGTTAATCCGGGAAAAACAAATATACATGTTCGAGAGAAACCGGAACAGCAGCAACAGCAGCAACAGCAGCAGCGTCCAGGCCAACCTGGCCAACCACGCCATCCATCCCAGGCACAACCACTACCTCCTCCGCCCCGTAAATAACAACATAAAAAGATTTTGATGGGTTATATACATAGAAACCTCATACGGCGAGTAAAGACGACCACGATGTTTTGCTTCCACGATCATAAAAATAACCAATATCTATGTTCGGCCAAAAATAGAAACGACATGGACCCCAGAGTTATAAAACTAACACCAAATTTCATAAATACCCATATTCCACCACCAACATTTTCGAATAAAGAATACCAAGTCGACATGACAACGACGCAACTTACATTTGCGCTTTTTTCTACGTATATACTTTTTCCTTTGCTATATATTATACTTTCAACCGGAAACATTGCACCAATCATGCTACTATGGCGTTTTATTCAATCTGGAATTTTTAACACAGTAAGCGCGATCAAGGAGTTTTTGACAAACGTTGTATATTCATCATTGCGTATTTTCGGACAATATACCTTTAGCACATATACTGTCGTCAAAAATGGGCGTGAGATTTATACAGCGTCGTCGATGTGTTTTTACAAGCAAAGTGACGTGAATTCTGTTTATCGAATCGACCGTGCCAAGTACAACATATGTAAATGGATCGACCGACAATGCAAACAGTATCGTCTTGAGAATCACGGCGAAGCTCCTGAACTCACAGAGACACACAATGACATTTACGACTTTATCATCCATAAATTCGATAATGAAACAGTCGCTCGTATTCATCGTGGCGATTTTTCAGGACGAACCCATACGCTTATTAGTCCACATTATCGATCATTTCAAAAACGGAATCAGTTGGCAAATTATGCAGAACTTACAGTTTGTTTACCGAGTGATGACAATGCGAATACCCCTGAAACATTCTTGATCTCATTGAAGCACCCATACGATTTCTTGCTTGAAAAAAACGAGATTCTTGACAAGAAGTTTTTGCAATGGAAAATGTATTACGAACATGGTAGGGCCGATATTGCCAAGTATATTGGTCAGCCATTCTCAACATATGTATTGACGTTGCCGTTTCATGATTCTATGAAAAAATATATGCAGGTTTTCAATTCAAAGGCACTTGATGCACTTAAGGAACTGGCGAAGGACGCGAATGACGCGAAGGCAGATGATGTACAAGAAACGACTGCGGATGAAAGTGAAAAGGACGCGCAATATGTTATTTATAACATGAACGACAGTCATTCTCTTCTTGTTGGATCCAGATATGTTGTAAAGGTGGATTCTGTATTGAGATGCCCTGTATTCGAGTCTAACGACTCTCAAGTATACGATATTGATGGTGTGTTGACAAATTACTACAACTGTTCTGATAGCGATACCGATAGTGACAGTGACATACATACCGAAGACGACGACGATGACCGCGACGAACACGACGACGACGAAACCAGTGACAATGATAATAAACCTAACAATGAATCAAGCGAGGTTGATCGCGAGTTCGAAATGATCGAAGATCCATCGCCACATTGAGATAAAGAGTATAAAAAAAAATTGATTGTATAATATACGGTGTGTATTATCCCATCCACATCATTTTTTACGGAAATTCATTCTTCGTACTTCGTTCAACAATATTATTATGGCAACAACAAACCTAAATATTGCGACTCCTGAATCAAACACGGCGACGGCGACTGCGACGGCGTCGGACCAATTTCATAAATTGTCGCATCGTTGGACTCTATGGGCGCATCTTCCTCATGATACAAACTGGGCCGCATCAAGTTATAAAAAGATCTACGAATTTGATACTGCTGAGCAAGCAATCGCGATTTTCGAGGTTCTCCCGCCCAAACTTGTTATGAACTGTATGTTGTTTCTAATGCGGTCTGGTATTGTTCCAATGTGGGAAGACCCGCAAAACCGGAATGGTGGCTGCTTCTCGTACAAGGTTGCAAATAAGGAAGTAAACACTGCGTGGAAACAATTGTCATATGTCACAGTAGGTGAGACGATTTCTACCAATATGAATGTGATTCCTATCGTGAATGGTATCACCATTTCACCCAAGAAGAATTTCTGTATTATCAAAATCTGGATGGCGAATTGTAATTTCCAGAACGCCGGAATTATCCGTGAATTGGAAGGAATTACAGCACACGGGTGTTTGTTCAAGAAACATACACCAGAATATTAGTATGCATGCTCCGCGAAAAATGGCAGCAGCGGCAATAAATAATATGAACCCAACTGCTGGTTCTCATTATTTTCTTTTTGTTCATTGATTTATCCAACCTCGGTCGCGAATATAATTACGGTCACGGCAATCCATCATATTTTTACCATTACAATCTGCGATGTAGCATGTGTAGTATTTGTTTGGTTCACGAATACATTCTTGGAATAAATATACAACTTCTGGCCGAAGTTCCGGTAAATCAATACAAATATCAACGATAAAGCTTTCATTATTATAGTCGGTTGCAGTCTCTGTATCATCTACAATATTCACAATGAGGCAATGATTCTCGATCTTCATTCTTAATTTATCTTGATTTGCAAGTACCCATTTGTTGCGCGTATTCGGACTAATGGAAAGTGTATACTCAACATTCGAAGGGAAATATTGTAGTGACACAATATCTTTATCGATGGATGTAATGTAAATTGGGATACGAATCTTCCGCAAGTAGTAATATGTAAATGGCTGAAGCGCGTCAGGTACGGCGGAATGATTGGCAATAGCTTCAGCTTGAACATTATACAATATCAAATTATACATATCCATTGTTGGTCCATTATCTATGTTTGTATAAGGCCTATTCACAATAAATGACACTATAAATCCTAACAAGAGTGGACTTTTTGCGCAAGACTGGTACATGAATGCCTGAAAAATACTAGGACTGCTTAGACTTAAACATGAATAAAAGTAGCTAGGGGCCATACTCGCCGTATCATCCGTAATACTCTTCGAGATAGGGGCAAATGGAACCAAATCAATATCCGCATACACTCCACCATGTGTATACAATTTACACAATCGCCATAGATCAGCCTTATACATCCCGCGCTGGATATTTACGAACAGTTGAGCAACATTTCTATTAAATTCGGATTCAAGAAACTTAATACACTCTACATCCATACTGAAATCAATCGCGTATTCTGGATTTAATTCATTCCAACGTTTCAAAACAATCGGCGGAAGTTGTGAATGATACGTCGCGTAGATCGTTTTATTCATAGAGTCCTCCTTATTATGTACGAGAAATATAAAGATAATATATTCACAGTTTTATTATCTTTATTTTATTTCATAATTACGAACTCGGCAACGGCGACAAGCACAATTTGATCGTCCCCAGTGATGCAACGTAATACTTCACAACAAGCGGCATATCATTATCCAGGTACATCTCGATTTGGTTGCACAAGTTCGTACACTTAATAAAATACCCCAGATTCTTCAACGAAAACTCACCCTGGATAATCTTCCCAGCATCCTTCTTATGAAGAAACTCCATACTTCCATCCGACTCTACACGCCGCACCTCCGCCGTCGCAAATTGCCCCGAACACCTGAAAATCAACTCATTCCCCACCGATTTAATCTCCAGCTTCTCAGAAATACAGGAGAGGTCGCGAATAATCTTTTGGAAATCGCAGGATGGGAGGTTAATCACGCTAGAAAACGCAACTTGGGGTTCGACGAGATCTTCCGGGTCCGGCTCAATAAGGCGCAGTTTTTGCGTCTTGCATTGCTTGATATCGCCATTCTCGAATTTAAGACCGAGGTACGATACTACACCATCATTATAGTCTTTCTTTTCAATGTAAATGGTGAGCGTATCGTCATTGTCAATCGAGTTGATCAGCTTGAACAAATGAAACATATTCACACCAATAATGATCTTATCAAGCGCGCATTCATAGAGCTCGAAATTCACGGCTTCCAGAAACATATGCGCCAACATCGTATGCGATTTATCCATATTGATAATCCGAATTCCGTCTTTCTGAAACGTAATATTTGTCTCGATCAAGATTTCCTTTAGCGCACACATCATCGTTCGAACTGGCGCGATTTGCACCGTTTTAATCACGAGGACATTATCTGAGGCGGCACCACCTCCTCCATATGAATCGGAGACTGTGTTAACGGCGGTGGATGCGGATGCGGGCATCGCGGCGCCTCCCCCTCCTCCGGAGGTATGTGCGTTTAAATTCGAAAAACTCATATCTTTATACATAACATTTTACAAATCTTTATATCTATTTATTGTGGTAATAAAGGATGAAATCAATATCGGCGTATAATATAGTAAATACGGACAGCGGTATACGCGCGTTTTTAATGAAAGAAACAAAGCATAAACGACACACAAAACCTGGACGAACGCGAACGCGGCGACGAAAAACACATTCAAAAAGCGCCAAAACCAACGACGACGACGGATGGCTGCGGATAACGATTCGCGGCGCTCCATATGAACGCGGCGTTTCTCATGGAAAACAAGTGATCGCGGCAGATCCCGAGAGATTTACATATATGTTCACAGTGTACGATTTTCTATTCAAACAAGGATACGGGCGTGATATCGAGTTTTTCTACGGCCTTTGCGACGATTTTTACCGCCCCGTCATCAAAAAACGCTTCCCAAAGATATTTAAGGAAATGGAAGGAATCGCGGCGGGGGCGGGGATCCGGGTCTGCCAAGTGATTCTTATCAATGTCTACATGTCACTCCCCTATTTCTACGCGCACCTCTTGCGGTACATCGATACTCCAAAGTACCGGAAAAAGTACGCAGATGTGATACGCGACGAACTTGCGATTGTTGCCGACCCGAACGCGCTTTCTGCACGTAATGCACGTCTAAATGAGTTCAAAGACAGGTGTTCGCTCGTCATGGCGGTTGGGGAGGACTGGACCAAAGATGGCGGAATTGTATGCGGGCATTCGTCGTTCACCGACTTTTTAGACGCCCAGTTCTCAAACGTAATTCTGCGGATCGAACCAGAGGAAGGGGATGGATGCGCAATGGTGATGCAAAGCGCGCCTGGTGGTGTATGGAGCATGACCGATTTCTTCGTGACGAGCGCAGGTATAATCGGCAGCGAGACGACGATACGCGGATTTAACGCTTTCAAACTACGTGATCCGATTTGTTGCAGAATTCGCGAATGTATGCAATACGGGAAAACTTTAGAAGAATATGCCGAGAGATTGCAAAAACGGAACTCGGGGGATTACGCGTGTTCATGGATGTTTGGGGACACCCGGAACCGTGGTGGAGGCGGTGGACCGCGCATCATGCGCGTAGAGCTTGGCCTGAATTACGTGAATGTAGAAACCACGCGAAACGGAGTATTCATCGGATTCAATTCGACGTATGACGAGAGAATTAGGAATATAGAATGCACGGATGCGTTGTCGTCAAAGGCTGCGACCGGTGCAACGGGTGCTGGTGCAATCGATGCGGGCGGGAGCGGATGGCGCGACGTTTCATCAAGTATAGGCAACAGGCGCGTCCAGTTGGAGAAACTCACCGAGAAGTACCACGGTCGGATCGATACGGATGTCATGAAACGGATTCTGGCGGATCATTATGACAATCATTTAGGAAAAACAGCGCCGAATACGCGGACGGTTTGTAAACATGGCTACACGGATGGAGGGGAAGGTGGCGCAACGATCCCCTATAAACCCGTAGGCGCCTATGACACAAAAATCGCGGATAGTGCGTCGGCGAAACGAATGTCGTTTTTAGCGCATTGGGGACCGCCGTGTGGGACGCCGTTTTCGGTGAAGGAACATATGAAAAAACACCCGGAGTGGAAGGATTGGGCGGAATACCTCGTGGATTTCCCGCGGAGGGGGTGGATTAATGTTTAGGGGGTAATCGTTGTTGATTATCGATATGAATTTAATATCGATAATATGTATAAGAGAAGACTCGTTAATAAAATAAGATAAAGATGGCGGAAGATGGCGAAGACATCCCCCCCAAAGTCGAAGACGCAGACGCAGCCGCAAACGCAGTCCAAGACCCAGCCACAGTCCAAGACCCAGCCGCAGTCCAAGACCCAGCCGCAGTCCAAGACCCAGCCGCAGCCGCAGGCGCAGCCAACAACGGAGGCGGAGGCCCAGCCCCAGCTTCAGCCCAAGCTTCAGCCCAAGCTTCAGCCCCAGCTTCAGCCCAAGCTTCAGCTTCAGTCCCTGATGCTGCTGATGCAATTACAGAAATGGTTGATATATTGCATAATAAAGGTTTAAGTCAAGAACAATTCGTAAGTCAGTTAAAAGCAAAATTTCCATTGATCACTGATGAAGCTGCTATACAAATGTATTCATCCGCAGCCCCACAAGACAACGCAGCCTCACCCACAGACGCAGTCGAAGGAGACCCAGACGCAGAAGCAGGCGCAAATAATGGTGAGCTTCTTCCAGACCCAGTAGACCCGACAGAGCAAGGCGGCGGTCGCCGTCGTACCAAGCGCAAGGGCCGCAAGGGCTCCAAGAAGTCCAAGAAGGGCGCCAAGAAGTCCAAGAAGGGCGCCAAGAAGTCTCAAAAAGGCGGTCGATCTCGCAAGAATCACCGCAAGCATTCACACCGGCGCAAGCATTAAACGCGAACGCGTATTTCATTATTTTTAGCAAGATCTCGCAAAAAATAATGGCAAAATTGGGAGGTTAGTGGCGACGACGTTTGGTACGACGGTGGCGGGTGTGGCGTTTAGTGGAGGGGCGACGACGGGTGAAACGTTTACTCCTTTTTGAACGTCGTTTTTTACCACCAGCAAGTTCGTCTGAACCTGGACCCCGTTGCTTTTTCGTAACTGTAACTGGACCGGTCTGTTCTAAATGTTTATATTTTGAATAATGCATTGGGTTTCTTCGATAACATCTTCCGTCATGTCTACATTGTTCTCTTTGATCTGTATTTACCGGATCTGTATTTACCGGATCTGTATTTACCGGATTTGGTGGAGGTAAGGAACTAAAACTACGCTTACGTTTAGTAAGTACATAATGATCACCGTCGTCATCATCATCATCATCATCATCATCATCATCATCATCATCATCATCATCATCATCATCATCATCATCATCATCATCATCACCACCAATCCACCACTCATTTAAAGATGCAGCAGCAGCAGCAGCAGCAGCAGCAGCAGAAGTAATAACTTCTTCATCATCTTTACGGACTGCAGGGTTTACACCCCATTTTTTACGAATAATTCCTTTACATAAACTTCGAATAATATGTGCTAATGAATAGTTTCCAATTCGTCTATATTTATTAGTTAAAAAGAACCTATCTATCTTTGCAATCAACTTTAATAAATTTTTTTTATCTTCTATTGTGAGTTTTAAAAAACTCTCTAAGTCATCAATGGCTATATTTAAGATAGTCGCTGTATCACTGTGTTCAGCAGTTAAAATCATATTTTCTAAAAATTTACGGGATAATGTTTTATCATCATTTATTTTTTTCATAAGATGAAATATTAATTCTAGAAATAATTGGCTCACTACTACAATGTATTTATAGAAGCCTGAAATTTTTTTGGAGATTAATTGTTTACTATCTTTATACATTAATGTTTCTAGTACTGATTTAATTGTAGTAGTCCGACAGGGATAAGAAGTAACAGATTCCCAAAATGTACCACGTTGACCATGTGTAGCGTCATGTTTTAATATTTCAAATATCTTATCAAATAATGGTTTTTTTTGCTTGGGGGGAAATGGTCTATTTGTTGTTATCATACATAACTGATTAGCAAACTCTTGAGCATTTTTTGCCATTCAACCCTCTAACGCCAAACAATAATAAAACTATATATACTCATACTATTAAATGTCGTCCATACCCCTCAATCCTCCCC
>Ga0247722_10000129_pt1 | contig 45856 bp, 46 predicted proteins | sample MSEWelMarce3H_FC_FD_189094 | JGI IMG/M metagenome (GOLD analysis project Ga0247722, IMG submission 189094) | Subsurface sediment microbial communities from gas well in West Virginia, United States - MSEEL Well Study Marcellus 3H_FC | ecosystem: Environmental > Terrestrial > Deep subsurface >... | reverse complement strand
CCACGACTTCTTCATGTCTCCTATACCCCTAAAGGTAAATCTGTAAAAAGATACGCCTACGTTGGTAAGGGAATTACTTTTGATACAGGTGGATTAGCGCTTAAACCGGCGGCAGGCATGGAAGCAATGAAGTCGGACATGAGTGGTGCGGCAGCAGTTTGCGCAGCGGTGCTAGCCATTGCACAACTAAAACTTCCTGTTGCTATTGAAATGTGGGCGCCATTGGCAGAGAACATGCCAAGTGATACTGCCGTTAGACCAAGTGACATTATTACTATCTTTGGTGGAAAGACTGTCGAAGTGCTAAATCCCGATGCAGAAGGTCGATTAGTACTAGCAGATGCTCTTGTTAAGGCTCAGTCAACTAAAAATAAACTAGATGGAATTGTTGATGTTGCCACTCTAACGGGTGCGCAAGTAGTTGCCTTGGGCACAAGAACGAGTGCTGTAATGACAAATAACCAAGAGTTTTGTGATGCATTTTTAAATAGTGCTGCCATAAGTGGTGAGCAGTTCTGGCCTATGCCATTACCTGAAGAACTCCGAGCATCACTGGATTCACCAGTTGCAGATCTAGCAAACATCGGTGATCGAATGGGCGGAATGTTAGTTGCGGGATTGTTCCTCAAGGACTTTGTCTCATCTGAACTTCCATGGCTGCATCTAGATATTGCAGGACCTGCCTATAACGAAGGCAAGCCTCATGGCTACACGCCAGTTGGTGGCACTGGAGTCGCTTTTCGCACACTTGTGACTTTGGCTGAGCAGGGTTAAAAAGCATCAATAGCCGTTGGCAAACTCTGTGGCCGGGGGCCTTGCCCTCACATTGTGAACTTTGCCCCCATGTGAGGCAAGATAGGCCCTAGTGAATCTGCTAAACGAGAAGCCGATAGATTTTTTAGTTGTTGAAAGGAGTCGTCTGTGTCGCAATTCGATCTTGTAATCCTTGGTGGTGGAAGTGGCGGATACGCCGCAGCACTTAGAGGAGCACAACTTGGCCTTAAGGTCGCATTAATCGAATCGGACAAAGTCGGTGGTACCTGTCTACATCGCGGTTGCATACCAACAAAGGCACTGCTTCATTCTGCCGAGATTGCAGATGGCGCTCGCGAAGGTGCAAAGTTTGGGGTTAAGTCAACGCTTAATGGCATGGATATGGATGGGGTCAACGCCTACAAAGATGGCGTAATTAATAAGCTGTATAAAGGCTTATCCGGACTAGTTAAGTCACGAGGCATAGTTTTTGTTGAAGGTCATGGAAAACTTGTTTCAAAAGATACCGTTGAGGTTGCAGGGGTTAAATACACTGGAAAGAATATTGTTTTGGCAACCGGCTCATATGCAAAAACTCTTCCTGGTTTAGAAATTGATGGGGAACGAATCATTACTTCCGATCATGGAACAAAATTGAAGTACGTTCCAAAAAGTGTCATCGTTCTTGGCGGCGGTGTCATTGGCTCCGAATTTGCATCAGTCTGGAAATCATTTGGAAGTGAAGTGACAATTGTTGAAGGTTTACCGCGGTTGATCGCACTTGAGGATGAATCCTCTAGCAAGCAACTTGAGCGAGCATTTCGCAAGCGTGGAATTAATTTAGAGCTAGGTGTTAAGTTCGCATCGGCAGTGAAAAACAAAAAAGATGTAACCGTTACGCTAGAAGATGGAAAATCATTAACTGCCGAACTGCTGATGGTTGCAGTGGGTCGCGGGCCTGTTTCAGACAATATTGGCTACCAAGAGCAGGGCATCACCATGGATCGTGGTTATGTACTAGTAGATGACAAGTGCCGAACAAACATTCCTGGCATCTGGGCCGTTGGTGACTTAATCCCAACATTGCAGTTGGCACACGTTGGATTTGCTGAAGGAATTTTAGTTGCAGAGGAAATCGCGGGGTTAAATCCTCATCCAATAAATTATGATGGGATCCCTCGCGTGACCTACTCAGATCCTGAAGTTGCATCTGTTGGATTAACAACTGCGGAGGCGAAAAAACGCGGCCATGATGTTGTAGAACTAACCTATGACCTTGCAGGAAATGGAAAAGCGCAGATTCTAAATACTTCAGGGTCGATTAAATTGGTTTCCCAAAAGAATGGACCTGTTCTAGGCGTTCACATGGTGGGAGCGCGAGTTGGTGAACTGTTAGCTGAGGCAGAATTGATTTATAACTGGGAAGCGCGTGCAGAAGATGTTGCACCGTTAATCCATGCACATCCAACACTTTCAGAGGCCATGGGTGAGGCTCACATGGCACTTGCCGGCAAACCGCTTCACGCACACGGATAACCAAGGGAGAAAACAATGACATTTTCTGTAACGATGCCGGCACTTGGTGAAAGTGTGAGTGAAGGAACGGTAACTCGTTGGTTAAAGGCCGAGGGTGATCACGTCAATGTTGATGAACCACTATTGGAAGTTTCAACCGACAAAGTAGATACAGAAATTCCTTCACCAGCATCTGGAACTCTTCAAAAAATTGTTGTCCAAGTTGATCAGACAGTTCCAGTTGGCGCCGAATTAGCGGTAATCGCTGATGGCGCCGCAGCTGCTGTTGTTTCAACTCCTGCTGCACCTGTTGCAGCCCAAGTTGTTGCAGCGCCTGTTTCTGCGCCGGTTTCAACACCTGCTCCGGCTGCTACTGCTTCGACTGCTGGAACTGTAATAACAATGCCTGCACTAGGTGAAAGTGTCAGCGAGGGAACGGTAACTCGTTGGTTAAAAAATGTTGGCGACACTGTTGCAGCCGATGAATCTTTGCTTGAAGTATCAACTGACAAAGTAGATACCGAAATCCCTTCACCAGTTTCTGGAACTTTGTTAGCCATAGATGTAGCTGTAGACACAACAGTTCCTGTGGGAGCACGGTTAGGTTTGATTGGGGTATCTGGTGGAGCTGTTCCAGCTCCAGTACAAGCTCCTGTTGTCTCACCAGTTGTTGCAGCTCCAGTTGTTGCTCCATCGGTTCCTGCACCAGTAGTAGCACCTGTTGTTTCAGCCCCTGTAGTTGCTCCTGTTGTGGCACCAATTACTACACCTTCAGTTGCACAACCTCTTGATGCTTATGTAACTCCCCTTGTTCGAAAACTTGCTTCAGATTTAGGTGTAAACCTTGCAAACGTAAAGGGCACGGGTATCGGTGGTCGAATTCGCCGAGAAGACGTTGAAGCAGCTCGCCCACTAGCCGTTGCAAGTGCTTCCAGTTCACATGCAGTTGCAACTAGCCCTTCTGCCCCTCGCACGACAACAGTTGCTGTCTCACCTCTGCGTGGAACGACGGTAACAATGTCGCGCCTTCGTAAAGTGATTGCAGCGCGCATGGTTGAATCACTACAAGTAAGTGCGCAGTTAACGACTGTTGTTGAAGTGGATGTTACAAAGATTTCTAGATTGCGTGATCGCGCTAAAGCTAGTTTTGAAGCCCGCGAAGGCGTGAAATTGTCTTACTTACCATTCTTCTCTGTTGCCGTGTGTGAAGCACTTAAGCAACACCCTGTTCTCAACTCATCTGTTGAAGGTGATCAAATTACTTATCATGGCGCAGAACATCTTGGAATCGCAGTTGACACAGAGCGAGGCCTGTTAGTTCCAGTCATTGCAAATGCAGGTGATTTGAATATGGGAGCAGTTGCAAGAAAGATTGCCGATCTTGCCGCTCGCACACGCGATAACAAAGTTACACCTGATGAATTAGGTGGTGGCACTTTCACATTAACAAATACTGGCAGCCGTGGAGCTCTCTTTGACACTCCCATCATCAGTCAACCACAAGTTGCAATACTTGGACTTGGCGCTGTCGTGAAAAGACCAATGGTTGTAAAAGGTGATGACGGTGGAGAAAGTATCGCCATTAGATCAATGGTCTACTTAGCCCTGTCTTATGATCATCGCGTTGTAGATGGCGCCGATGCTGCGAGATTCTTAGTTACTTTAAAGGATCGACTAGAAGGTGGCGCTTTCGAATCCGATCTAGGACTTTAATATGCCAAAGTTCAGTGCAAAGCGAATTGCAGTAACAGGTGCATCAGGCTTGATTGGAAGCGCCCTTGTTGGACATCTAAAATCAGAGGGCCATACCGTTCAACGTCTTGTGCGCCGTTCTCCAATTTCATCTGATGAAGTTCAATGGGATCCGCAAACTGGTTTTGTAGATTTGCAACCATTAAATGGTGTGGATGCCATCATTCATTTAGCTGGTGTTGGTGTCGGAGATAAGCGTTGGAATAGGAAGTACAAAGCAGAGATTTTGAACTCCAGACTTCTGGGTACGACAGCTATTGCTGCAGCGGTGGCAGAGCTTCAACCTCAGGTGTTTATCTCAGCCTCTGCAATTGGATGGTATGGAGAAAGTGGAAATCGCGCGGTTGTTGAAACCGATAGATACGGCGATGACTTTCTAGCAACTGTTTGTCGTGAATGGGAAGGCGCAGCAGATTTAGCCGGAGAAATTCGTACAGTAAAACTTAGAACCGGTTTAGTTCTAGATCCAACTGGTGGCGCACTTGGAAAGATGCTCCCTCTATTTAGATTCGGCCTTGGTGGAAAACTAGGCAGTGGTAAACAATGGTGGTCTTGGATTACTTTGCATGATCAAATTCGTGCAATTATGTTTGCCTTAGAAAATCCAATTTCTGGTCCCGTAAACATAACCACACCGAATCCGGTAACTAATCAAGAATTCACATCGGCGCTAGCACGTGCGATGCACCGTCCAGCTCTCTTTCCTGCACCAGCACTTGCTTTGAAAATAGCTTTAGGTGGGTTTTCATCTGAAGTACTTGGATCTAAAAAAGTTGTTCCTCAAGTTCTACAAGATGCAGGATTCGTCTGGGACTATCCACATATTTCTGAAGCGCTAGCCGAGTTAGTTAAAGATTAAATCACTCACAAGTCGCCCCGAAAAAAGAGCGCCTTGCTGAGACGGAATAGTTCTGTGATCTCCTGCTACGTAAAGGTGATCATTAATTTTGTGGGCCTTGGATAAGGATCGACCAACGTTTTGCAAGGGCAGTGCAGCAGGAATTTCATACTTAGCAATTAACTGCCAATCATGCGTTGAAACTGACCACATGAGGGCCAAGTGTCTGCGCACATCAGATTCTGTGGTGTTTACTCCCGTAGTTGTTGAGATTAAATGAAAACCAGCAGGAGCATAGTTTTTTGAGATATCTGAAATCACCAGTGAATTGATAACTGGGCCCCTATTTTGACCATCGATTACAAGACGCCCAGTACTCGATGGATTGACTGTCACCGCGTGATACCACGTAATACAACCAACCATCTTTGGAATTTCAGATAACCCTAATAGCTGAGTTGCAGTCGTAGCATCGGTTGCAACTATGATTTTATCTGCGCTAAAAAACCCATGATTTGTGTAAACAGTCTTATTAACAATTCGATCAACTTGGACGTTATATGAAATATCTGAAACACGTTTTGCTAATGCATAGGAAAGCTCTCCGACTCCATTTTTAGGTATCCCAATGGCACCATTTATAAAACTTCGAAGTGTTAATTGACCATATGTTGCATCCACATTCTTGGGATCGGTGAGAAAAACTCCCTGCAAGAAGGGCCGAAGGACTCTTTCATATGTAAGACCGCAGCGCTTTAATCCATCGGCCAATGATTTATCCTTTAACTTCGGGCCATAAATAAATGAAAGGAGTGCAATTTTTTCAGAGATCGATCCTAATGATCCATCAAAGGCGGACAGAAATGCATTCCTTGGATCGCCGATTTTACGTCGGGTTTCATCTAGAGCAACCTCCACCACTTTTGAGGCAAGTTGAAACTCTAATTCATTGATTACTTGTAACTCCTTCAAAGCTGGATAATTAGCATTTACCAACTGAAACCCACGGTCACAGATAAAACCATCAATGACATCACTAGCTACTCGACCACCAGGGCGATCTGAAGATTCTAGAACTTTTACATTGACCCCTCGTGACTGACAATGAATCGCGGCATTTAAGCCAGCTAATCCCCCACCAATAATCAGAACGTCCAAATCTTTATCCACGTGCCCCAATTTCTCGTGCTTGATCAATGATCTGAGCAACAAGTAATGCATCAGAAGTTGAAACTGGCCAAGGTTTTCCATTCATAATCGCATCTTCTACCTGCTTGTAGAAATGGCCATAGTTGCCGGGCACTGATTCGATCTTTTCAATCTCATCTCCGCGATGAATAAAGGCTTGCGAAGTTGTTGGGTAAGTCCATGTTCCATTTTCTGGAAACTTTCCTTGACGAAGCAAGGCCTCTTGAGGATCTAAATCGTTGATAACAAGTGCGCCCTTAGTCCCTAAAATACGAATTCGTGGACCAGGGGCACCAACGACCGCACTTGCAGAAAGGTATGAGTTGACTCCCGTTTCGTGATGAAGAACCAAAACCGAATCATCATCGGCTCCACCTCTTAAGCAACGAACTGTGGCCGTTACTAATGAAGCTTTACCAAACCAATCAAGAGCTGTAGAGATTAAGTGAGGTTGAAGGTCTAGTAACTGCCCTCCCCCTTGTTCAGCGCTCATGCTCTCTCGCCAGGAGTTCAAGTTGAGATCTGGTCTAAATCTTTCAAAACGCGAATCAAGTCGGTGAATCTCACCCAAAACTTTACTTTCCAAAACTTTCTTAATTGTAAGAGCATCACTATCCCAACGGCGATTAAAGAAAGTTGTTATGGGAACATTCTTGGACTCTGCTGCAGAAATTATCTCTGCAACCTCTTTTGCTGTTCTGCCCATAGGCTTATCAATTACAACTGGTATGCCCTTATTAATGCCTGCTATTGCGTGTTCTGCGTGAACTAAGTTTGCAGAGGCAACAACCAAAAGATCTAAATCAAGTTCAACAAGTTCAGAGATATTGGCGACGACTTTTGTATGTGGAAAGTCTTCAAGTGCGTGCTTGCTTCTCTCATGATTCGATGTTTGCACGCCAACTACTTCAAAGCCGCAGCCCTTAAGCAGTGGAGCATGGAAGTACCGACCTGCCAATCCGTAACCGGCGATACCAACTTTAATGGTCATTATTTCTGGGTTACTTACTTTGTAATTTAGAAGGCCACCATACTTTTCCGCCAATATCGTGAACCATTGCTGGAACCAATATTGTTCGAACAATCATTGTGTCTAGTAGAACACCAAAAGCAACTGCAAATCCAAGCTGTGCCAAGAAAACAAGAGGCAAAACACCTAGAACTCCGAAGGTCGCTGCAAGAACGATTCCTGCCGAAGTAATAACACCGCCTGTAACAGTCAATCCCTTAATTACACCTGCTCGGGTTCCAATCTTTGTACTTTCCTCTCGAACTCTTGTCATTAAGAAAATGTTGTAATCAATTCCAAGTGCTACCAAGAAGATAAAAGCAAATAGTGGGAAGGAGACATCTGCTCCCTTAAATCCAAAGATGTGCTCAAAGACTAATTGGCATGCGCCAAGAGTTGCAAAGTATGACAACACCACCGTACCCAGAAGCAGGCCGGCAGCAAAGATACTTCGTAGTAGAAGACCCAAAATAATTGTTATAAGAATGAGAACTATAGGAATGATCGTCCGATTGTCATGATTAGCCGCAACATCTGTATCAAATGCAACAGCCGTTGATCCACCAACCAGAATCCCTGGATCAATTGCGTGAACAGCATCTCGAATTTTAGGAATTACATCACGAGCTTCCACACTATCCGGATTCAATGAGAGCGTTGCGTTAAGTATTGCTTTCCCTTCTACAATCTTTATCTCTGCCGGAGGCTGGCCAGGAATCGTTGGGGCGCTGCGCAAAGGATCAACAGATGCAACGCCATCTACTTGCATCAATGCAGCTGAAATTGAGGCGATTTGTTCTTGCTTAACAACAACCTCCGTAGGTTGTCCTGAACCTCCAGGGAAATGTTGGCTCAAAAATTCAAGACCAACAACAGAGTCTGGGCGCTGCGTAAATGAATCAGCAGTAGAAAGTCCTCTTGCGTTTAAGGTTGTAGAAAATCCTGCCAAGATAGTCAATCCAATTGCTGTACCAATCCAAAGTTTGCGGGGGCGTTTTGCAACCATTGCTCCAACTTTTGCCCATGAACCATCAAGTTGTGCATTCATATCATCATGGCGTGGAATGCGTGGCCAGAAAACCCAGCGACCAAAGGCAACAAGAAGAGCGGGCAGTAAAGTTAAAATTGTTATGACTGAACAGATAATTCCGATTGCACCAACTGGGCCTAAACCTCTGTTTCCAGATAGATCGCTTAGTAGTAAAACCATCAATGCTGTTGTAGTTGTTGCACCTGATGCAACAATTGGCTCAACCACACCTTTGAGAGCGGCCTTCATTGCATTAAACGGTGTATCAAAATGGTGAAGTTCTTCACGGTAACGAGCAATCAATAGCAACGCATAATCTGTTGCCGCGCCCAGGACAAGAACAGAGAGAATTCCTTGAGACTGACCATTAAGGTCAATTACATTATTCTTTGTAAGCAAGTAGATCAATCCACCCGCAGTTGAGAGTGCAATTACTGCTGAAAAGAGCGGAAGAATCCAAAGCACTGGGGATCGATATACAACTATTAAAATCAAAGCAACAACAATCAGCGTAGTGAACAAAAGAGAAGAATCAATACCTTCGAACGCGCCAAATAGATCTCCTAAGATAGCGCCAATACCAGTGACGTTAGAGAGCAAATCATTTGCGCTTGCATACTCAGATGCATCTTCACGCAACGTCTCGATTAACTCTGGTAGTACAGGCTTGTTATTCGGCAGCAAATCTAGGGCGATATCTGCGTTAAATGGAAGATTGACAAGTAAAGCTTTCCCATCTTGGGAAGGGAATGCGAAGATTTGTTCACCTGGATTTAAATAGGCAGAGATTGGGACATCGCTGTCACCTATGTTTTTTGATCCAAGTTGAGCAAGATGAATGTTTAGACCTGAAATTTTTTCCGCATCTATTTCGCCACGATATAGAACAAGCGTAGGAAGGATTCGATTCGCTGAATCAGTAAACTGCGCAATGATCTTTGAAGCTTGAGTCGATTCGGCGCTATCAGGCAAAAAGGCAGAGCTGTCATTTTCTTGAACTGTGGACAGCTTTCCAAACAAAGGCCCCATGACACCGCTGGTTCCAAACCAAAGAAAGATAACAATCAATGCATAGACGAGAGGGCGGCGGCTTTTCTTTGTAGTACTCACGATTTAAAGGACCTTTCCTGGGTTCAAGTCTCACGGGCGTGGCCCGATTGGGCATGGGACAAGCCTACCTTTAGGATTAGAGCGTGCCTCAACTTGTAAACGATGTAGAGAAAGTAATTTCGCTCTCTCGGTATACATCCATGGATTACGAACAGGCCTGGGAATTGCAAAGAACCTTGCATGCCGAAGTCGCAGCGGGCACTCGCCCAAACGTTCTATTGCTTCTTGAGCATCCTTCGATTTACACAGCTGGCCGACGAACAGAAGAGTTCGAGCGTCCATTAGATGGAAGTAAAGTCATTGAAGTCGATCGTGGCGGGCGAATTACTTGGCATGGCCCTGGCCAACTAGTTGGTTATCCCATTGTAAAACTCTTAGAACCTACTGAGGTCGTTGGCTTTGTTCGAGAAATTGAAAGTGCATTGATCAATGTTTGTTCAGATCTTGGAGTTAGCGCCTTGCGCATCGAAGGACGCTCGGGGGTTTGGGTTGTTGACTCTCAGGGAGATCGGAAAATTGCAGCTATTGGAGTCAGGGTTGCCAAGGGTGTGACCATGCATGGATTTTCACTTAATGTAAATCCAGATTTAACTGCTTATGATCAAATTGTCGCCTGTGGTATTCAAGATGCACAAGTAACTTCCTTGCAAAAAGAGTTAGGCCGCGAAATTACTATCGAAGAGATTTCAGAAGTTGTTGAAACTCATGTGTTGAAATCATTGCGTAAGGTCTGCTCATGACAATGGCACCAGAGGGTCGCAAGCTGATCAGAATTGAAGCCCGAAATGCCCAGACCCCAATTGAGCGAAAGCCTGAGTGGATAAAGACCCGAGCAAACATGGGACCTGAATACACACGCCTTCGTGCGCTAGTTAAAAGCGAGGGGCTGCATACGGTCTGCCAAGAGGCTGCTTGTCCAAATATTTTTGAATGTTGGGAAGACAAAGAAGCAACATTTCTTATTGGTGGAGACCGCTGTACGCGACGTTGTGACTTTTGCAATATCGATACTGGAAAGCCACTTCCAATTGACCGGCAAGAGCCTCGCAAGGTCGCAGAGTCTGTGCTTTCGATGGGGTTGCGCTATGCAACTATTACTGGAGTAACCCGTGATGATTTAGAGGATGAAGGTTCATGGCTATACGCAGAGACAATTCGTAAGGTTCATGAACTAAACCCTGGAACGGGAGTAGAGATGCTCGCGCCAGATTTCAATGCAAATCCTGAACTATTAAATCCAATATTTGAAACACGTCCAGAAGTTTTCGCACACAACCTAGAAACAGTTCCGCGTATTTTTAAGCAGATCCGTCCAGCGTTTACATATGAAAAATCTTTGAAAGTTATTGGCATGGCACAAGATTTTGGCCTGATCACTAAATCAAACTTGATCTTAGGATTAGGGGAAACTAGAGAAGAGATCTCACAGGCATTGCGTGATCTCCACAACGCAGGTTGTGATCTGATAACAATTACGCAATACCTACGTCCCACACAAACACATCATCCGGTAGAGCGTTGGGTTAAACCTGAGGAGTTCGTAGAGCTTGCCCAAGAAGCAGAAGAGGTTGGATTCCTTGGTGTGATGAGTGGACCGCTTGTGCGCTCAAGTTATAGAGCGGGCCGCCTATACAAACAAGCAATGGAGAAAAAGGCCCTTCGTGGCTGATCTGGTTTATCCACCAGTTATCGTTTTTATAAAAGGTTTTTGGAAATATCTTGGATTACGTTTTCATTTTGAAGGTCAAGATTATGTACCGCGAAAAGGTGGAGCAATTCTTGCAATCAATCACGTCGGATATTTGGACTTTGCAATTGCGGGCACGGCTGCCTTACCAGCAAAAAGATACGTTCGCTTTATGGCAAAAAAAGAAATCTTTAGCCACAAGATTGCTGGTCCACTCATGCGAGGCATGCACCATATAAATGTTGATCGAAGCAATGGAGGGCCATCTTTTGCTGCCGCCCTTGATGCTCTTAAATCTGGGGAAATAATCGGCATCTTCCCAGAGGCAACAATCTCAGTTAGTTTTGAAATAAAGGAGATTAAATCAGGTGCGATTCGACTTGCCGTTGAGTCAGGCTCTCCAATAGTTCCAACAATTGTCTGGGGCAGTCAGAGAGTCATCACTAAGGGACTAAAGCCCAACTTCAAACGAAATCACTTCCCCATTAGTGTTGCTTTTGGTGAACCAATTTTCTATAGACCGACGGCAGATATAGAACAGGCACAAATTCATTTACGTAAAGTTATGCTCGATTTGCTCCATGAAGTTCAGCAGAAATACCCCGATAGCCATGTGGGCCAGCGTTGGGCGCCGCTTCGTCTTGGTGGAACTGCGCCGGCTCCCCTAAACTAGAGCCATGTTCAAAAGAAAAGCTAAAGAAAAGAAGATCAAGGCTCCCCGTTTTCAAACATTTCGCGATGCCTATGCTGTAACCAAACAGGTTAAGCCTTGGATATCGATCGCACTTATCGCAGTATTTCTTGTGACCTGGGCTATCGGAATTGGAATTGGAATCGCGATTGGTCAACCTGTCTATCTAGGATTTGTTTTTCTTCCAATTGCACTCTTAGCTGCAATGCTTCTCTTCACTCGCCAAGCAGGTAGTGCGGCATATGTTTCTATTGAAGGCCAGATTGGCGCCGGTGCTAGTGTTCTTATGGCAATTCGCAAAGGCTGGACAACTACGCCAGCTGTAGCTGTTTCTCGTAACCAAGATATGGTTCACAGAAGTGTTGGTCGCGCCGGAATAGTTATTAGCGGAGAAGGCAGCGATTCTGTACGCCAGATGATGAGCGATGAGCGAAAGAAAGCCGAACGCTTTGCTCCAGGAGTTCCAGTAATTGAAATTCTGATTGGCAACGAAGAGAATCGAACACCAATTAGAAAGTTACAAAAACAGATGCGTCGTCTTCCAAAGAAATTGTCCGCTCATCAAATGCGCGAAGTTCGCGCCAGACTTAAGGCCGTCGGAGGAATGTCTATGCCAATTCCTAAAGGTCCTATGCCAACACGTGGCGGTAAGATTCGTTAAACTCGAGTCAAAATTGTTTGACTCAAACGCTCGTGCAACCCTCTACCCTCGTCATCAAAAGTGATCGCAAAAATTACTGTGATCAACAGTGAGCATCGAATGAGAGCTTGTTTGAATGTAATGGGGCCACCATCTAGATAGTGCACAATCCTGATTCCAAAAATACGATGGCCTAGCGTTGCGCCCTGAAGCCAAGAGAGAATGAAAATCTGAACAAAGAAAAGGCCCAATACGTAGAGGGAGCGGTTTGGAGACGTAGCTCCTATTCCTCCAGATACGGCAGTGACTATGAAATAACAGGCCAGCCAATCAACCATCAAGGCGGCAAAGCGTCGGCCAAGGCTCACGCGCACGGCGCCAAATTTCATGTGGCAAGGATAACCTCAGATAACGCCAGAAGTTACACGGATTTAACACACGGGTTATGTTTTTGACCTCTTCTGGACTTATGGTTTGACCACTAAAGCGTGCCAGGAACTCAATGTTGAGCAGGGTGCGCATCACATGTGAAATTGGGAGAAGCATGTTTAAGAATGCAGCAGAGATTTTTGCCTTCATCAAGAAGGAGGACGTCAAGCTTGTTGATGTTCGCTTTACCGACTTGCCAGGAATTCAACATCACTTCAATGTGCCTGTTGAATCTTTTGACGAAGCGGTCTTTACAGATGGCTTAATGTTTGACGGATCATCAATTAGAGGATTCCAAACTATCAATGAGTCAGATATGAAACTTTTACCTGTTCCAGAGTCTGCATACCTAGATCCATATCGTAAAGAGAAGACCCTCATCATTATTTTCTCAGTACATAATCCGGTTGATAATTCACCGTATAGCCGCGATCCTCGTGGAGTCGTAGCAAAAGCTGTTGACTACATGCGCTCACTTGGATTTGCCGATACTGCATTTTTTGCACCAGAGGCAGAGTTCTATGTCTTCGACAGTGTTCGTTTTAAGACAGATATCAACACAGCCGTCTATGAAATCGAATCATATGAAGGTGCGTGGAATACCGGAGTTGAATTTGATGCCGATGGAACTCCTAACCGCGGATACCGCACTCGCGTAAAGGGCGGCTACTTCCCAGTTTCACCAACAGATCAATATGCAGATCTTCGTGATGAAATGGTTATGCAACTTGGCAAAGTAGGTTTGCTTGTTGAGCGTTCACACCATGAGGTTGGAACTGCAGGACAAATGGAAATCAATTACCGTTTCACCGACATTCTCTCAGCTGGTGATGATGTTATGAAGTTTAAGTACGTCATTCGTAACACAGCATGGGAAGGCGGAAAGACTGCAACGTTTATGCCAAAGCCACTCTTTGGAGATAATGGTTCTGGAATGCACGTTCACCAATCACTCTGGAAAGATGGAAAGCCACTATTTTATGAAGCAGGAACATATGGAGATCTTTCCGATATGGCTCGCTGGTATATCGGTGGTCTCCTAAAGCACGCACCATCGTTACTTGCATTTACCAATCCAACTGTGAATTCATATCGACGACTTGTTCCTGGTTATGAAGCTCCAGTAAATCTTGTTTACTCAGCACGCAACCGCTCTGCTTGTATCCGTATCCCAATTACTGGATCAAGTCCAAAGGCAAAGCGCATTGAGTTCCGTTGTCCAGATCCATCATCAAATCCATACTTGGCCTTTGCTGCAATGCTCATGGCTGGTCTTGATGGAATCGTTAACAAAATTGAACCACCTGCCCCAGTGGATAAGGATCTATACGAACTCGAAGGAGAAGAGGCAGCCTCTATCCCTCAAGTTCCTGGTTCTCTAGATGCTGTTCTTAACTCATTAGAAAAGGATCACGATTTCTTGACTAAGGGTGGCGTCTTTACTACAGATCTAATTGAAACTTGGATCGATTGGAAGCGCAAGAACGAAGTTGATTATGTGCGTCTTCGTCCGCATCCAGCTGAGTTCGAACTTTATTACGATCTATAAAAATTACTGCCTAACAAAACCCGCTCCTTGCAAAAGGGCGGGTTTTGTTTTGCCTTTAATCAGTGAGTTTTTCGTCCTAAAAACTTGAACAAAACAGTACTCATCGCGCCGCTTACAAGTGATGCGATAATTACTGCAAATATTGCAAGCTCTTGAATTGCGCGCTCATCAAAAGCTAAATTTGCAATGAAGATGGCCACTGTAAATCCAATACCAGCAGCACTTCCGGTAGCAAGAATCTTTAGTGAATTGGCACCTTCTGGATACTCTCCCAGCCCGACTCTCTTGGCACTCCAACTTGAAACAACAATTCCAAGCGGTTTTCCGACAACAAGGCCAAAGAAAATACCCCATGCAATTGGTGAATTTATCGCGGCGGCAATCGAACTCTGAGAAATCTGAACTCCGGTGTTTGCAAATGCGAAAAGCGGAACAATGAGAAAACTGCTAAAGGGATGTAATTTATTTTCAAGCCACTCAATAACTGAAACCACATCATCATCGCAATCAATCAAATCCGTGCCTTTACGAGGGATGTTAGGTGTCATCATTCCAAGGACCACGCCAGCCAATGTTGGGTGAACCCCTGCGCGATACATGCAGTACCAGAGCAACGCCCCAACAGGAATGTACAGTGAAACTTGATTGAGTTGGAATTTCTTCATGACTGCAATCAAAACTACCGTCAGTAGAGCTCCTGCGATCCAACCCGGAACTATTCCCGTTGAATAAACAAAAGCAATAACTAATATCGCGCCAATATCATCGATTACCGCTAGTGCCAGTAAAAAAGTCCGAAGCGAAGCCAGTGCATTACTCCCGATGATTGCCAACAATCCAACAGCTAAAGCAATGTCGGTGGCAACTGCCACACCCCAGCCACCTGGCGCTGTGCCACCTGCAATTAGCAGATAGATCATGGTAGGCACAGCCATTCCGCCTAGTGCGGCAACAAATGGCATGACTGCTTTTTTAAAGCTAGCTAGATGCCCAGAAGTTAACTCGCGCTTTATCTCAAGGCCCACTACAAAGAAAAATAGAGTCATCAAAACATAATTAATGACTTTGAGCATAGTTAACTTCAGATAAATCGATTCGTTTCCCCATGTGAATTGCATCTGCAGAATTGAAAAATATGAACTAGAGGCCGGCGAATTTGCAACAATGAGACCAAAGGCTGAGGCAATTAAAATCATTACTCCGCCAGAGGATTCGCGATGAAGAAAATCTCGTAAAGGCCTGATGGAGCGATTCATGTCCATAAAGTATCACCCACCGATTGGAATGGGCGAGCAATAATTGCTACCTGGAAAACTCTTGCGATCTGATTGACTTCTTTGACAATAAAGCATGACCCAAAAATCCAATGAGTAATGCAAAGATAACTCCGACATTTGCATATGCCCAAGCCCCCTCTTTGCCTCCAATCAGTGGCATTAAATAACCCTGCCAGACTAACCATGAAGCAAAAGAATTCGTAACAAATCCCCAACCAACAAAAGTTCCAAGTGCCATGAGAAAAATTGAGCCTTTGTTTACAGAGCCATAGATGCCGTTCTTATCAAACAACGCTTTTTCATCATATGGCTTTTTTCTAAGAACAACATCGGCAACGAAAATTCCTGACCAAACCGCTACCGGGACACCAAGGGTTATTAAAAAACCTTGGAACGGATAGAAAAAATTGTCCGCAATCCACACGATATAAATGGTGCCAACTAACATAATTACTGAATCAACCAAAGCGGCCTGATGGCGTTTGATCGGAACGCCGATTGAAACCAAAGCCAAACCCGAAGAATAAAGATCAAGAATCGCCCCGCCCACCAAACCGAGAATCGCAATAAGTGCAAAAAATATTAGGAACCAGGTTGGAAGAAGTGTTGTTAAGGCCCCAATAGGATCATTTGCAATTGCTTCACTTAAATCACCATCACTTGCCGAAAGCGCAGTTCCATAAATAACTAAAAGAATCGGCACTACCGATGCTCCAAAAACTGTCCACCCCACAACGGCGCTACCAGAGACAGATCGGGGAAGATACCGTGAATAGTCCGCAGCGCAGTTGACCCAACCTAAACCTATTCCAGTTACAGCAAAGATTGCAGCCCCAATAAATGCTTGGGATGTTCCATCCTTGATAGAGGTAACTGCATCCCAATTAACATTGTCGAAAGTCAGGGCAATATACACAGAGGTCAAAGCAACTGTGGTGATCGTGAGAATCTTTTGAATTCTCATAATCATGTTAAATCCAAGGACTCCACCTAACATTGTTAGTGCAACGGCAATTACAAATCCCACGATGAGCGCCAGATTATTGTCTATTCCAGTAAATCTAGAAAAAACAGTTCCGGTAGCTAAAGTAGCAAGTGATACAAGAACAGTCTCCCAGCCAACAAAAACCAGGTAAGAGAGAAAGCCAGGAACAATACTTCCCTTCACTCCGAAGGAGGCCCGAACTAAAACCGTTGTAGGTGCATTAGAGCGTTTGCCTGCAAGGGAACTAAGTCCAACCAAAAAGAATGAACCAACTGTTGCAATGATTGCTGCGGCAGTGGCCTGTCTGAATGAAATACCAAAGCCTAAGAAAAATGCGCCATAAGAGAGTGCAAGCAATGAAACATTTGCACCAGCCCAAGGCCAAAACAAGGAACTGGGCTTTCCTTTTCTTTCGGACTCTTGAATTACATTAGGACCGTTTATCTCAAGATCAAAACCTTGCATTACTACTTTTTCTCATCCCTTTTCTCATTGCGCATTTTTATAAAATACCTAACGGCAAAAACAACGAGAAAGACTGCCATTACTATGGCACCGAAACTGAACTCTGCTTGATTCTCAGATGATGTTGTAGATGTTGTTGGTTCAATCATCTCTGTTGCCTCAAAACCAGGTGAAGCTTCAAAAGTGTAGCTCCCCTCAACAGGATGACCATCTTCTGAAACTATGCGGTACTCCACGGTAAATACTCCCCCTACGCTTTGATCGGATATCTGAGTTGAAATTTTAGAACCTTCAATGACTGCTTCCTCTGAACTGACAACTAATCCAGTTGAATCCTTGACCTTAAGAGTATTGATCACTTCGCCGTCAATCAGTTGGAGTTCGCCATCAAATTCAATCCACACCTGAGTTGGAGTTGGTGAGGACGTGGAATCTCTCAAAGGATAAGTTGTGACGATCTCGCCGTGAGCGAAACTGATAGGTGAAGATAAAACTAGGCACACGAGAGCTAGGACTGCCAGAGATAATTTACGCATCATTGATTTCTAATCAAGGAAGAAATCGAGTAGGAAATCAGTGGTTCCGGGAGTGACTGAGTACTTTTCTAAGTCGGTAATTCCCTCACTTGCCAGAAGTAGATCGTCTACAAAGAAATTTCCTGTGCACTCCTTAGAATCTCTATTTAAAATAATGTGCGCCGCATCTGCAAGAATTTGTGGTGTACGGCCAGCTAAGGCATCAATTCCAGGAATCATTTGGAGAGCTGCGGTGTCAATGACAGTTCTTGGCCAAAGAGCATTTACTGCAATCCCGTCGCGTTTGAACTCCTCTGCCATTCCCAATACACACATACTCATTCCATATTTTGCCATCGTGTATGCCACGTGATTTTTAAACCAAATTGGTTTCATAGAAAGTGGAGGCGAAAGATTGAGAATGTGTGGGTTTCTTCCATCCTTTGCTGACTGGCGAAGATGAGGTAGCGCGGCTTGAGAAGTAAGAAAAGTGCCTCGAACGTTAACGTCAAACATTAAATCAAATCGCTTTGCAGGAGTTTGATCGGTTTTAGTCAGGTTGATTGCACTGGCATTATTAATGACAATATCTATGCCGCCAAAAGTATCCGCGGTTTTCTTGATTGCCTCTTCTATCGCTACTTCATCCCGAATATCGCATTGAAGAGCAAGTGCCTTTCCACCAGCTGCTTCTATCTCTGCAGCTGCAGTAAAGATTGTGCCGGGTAGCTTTGGATTTGGATCTGCCGTTTTTGCGGCAATGGCAATTGATGCCCCATCGGCTGCGGCGCGTAGGGCAATAGCAAGGCCAATTCCGCGTGAACCACCAGTTATAAAGATGCGTTTTCCAGATAGAGACATTACTTACCCTTCTTAGACATGAATTTCATGAATGCTTCCATAGCTTCATCAGATTGAAGCGCCATCGCAAAAATCTCAAACTCGGCCTTCATGACAGCAGCAACGGCGTCATGTGATCTAGCTTTAAGAAGTGCCTTGGTATTTATTATTGCCTGAGGGGGCTGGTCTGCAATTTGTTGCGCAATTTTCATAGCCTCTGACAAAGGATCGTTTTCAATTGAAGTTACCAAGCCCATCTCAACAGCCATGGGTGCATCAAAGCTCTCCCCTGTCATAAATACACGAGCAGCTCTTTGATATCCAACTAATTGAGGGAATAGAAAACTTGAGCCCGCTTCCGGTACCAATCCCAGTGATGCAAATGGCATTGAAAACTTTGCCGCAGGACTTGCTACAACTACATCGCAGTGAAGCAACATGGTTGTGCCAACTCCAACGGCATTACCTTTTACAGCAGCGATCAGTGGTTTTGGAAAATTAAGTAGTGACTCTAAAAACTGAGAAACTTCCGAACTATCACTTGTAGGTGGGTTGTCCATGAAATCTGATATGTCATTACCTGCAGTGAAATGTTGACTTTCACTTGTAATGATCACGGCTCGTATGCCAAAGTCACCGGCTGCTTCATTGAGACCTTTTGCCAAGCCCGCATACATTGATCTAGTCAATGCATTCATCTTTTCAGGCCTGTTAAAGCTTAAAACCAGGATGTTGCCCTCTTGCCTGCTCAAGATTTCACTCATAGACCCATCTTATGGGGTGACACAGGCCAAAAATAGGAACATACTGCCAAGGACGCGGAAAGGCGGCCAAGGTAATGGTTAGAGACATCACAATATCAACCAGAGAGCTGACCCCATTTGAAAAATTAGTCCTAGAGCTTGTCTGTGAAGGAAAATCAAACTCAGTCATTGCCACACAGACATCCCATAATGAAAAGGTCATAGAAAATACTGTGAGTCGAAGTGCTCAGGTTTATGGAATCAAATCCGATCCCGAGACAAACTTGAGGGTTTTACTTGCTTTGGCATATCGCACTCACTATGGAGACCAAGCTTTCGATAAATTGGATATGCCCTGCGGACATTTTGAGATAGGTCCAGATGGCCAATCAATCTGCAATCGCCACGTTGAATAATTAAGACCGTAATCACAGTTTAGATTTCAGATACTTCTACTGCGTATATTTCTACGGCGTAATCTTTGACAGCTTGTGAGTGCAAGCACTCTTGAAGCTGCTCGCGAGTGCTAACCCCACCTAAATTTGAATGTGAAGGTTGTTGGTACTAGTAAACATGGCCTGTGTTGATCGCAATGATCAATTTTCTAAAACAGGCAATGGAGAAGAGTAATAATGAATCGTAGAACTTTTGACAAGATAGTTTCATTCGTAGGACTTGGACTTGCAGTCCTTCTATTCACTTTTGCAGGACTCCTAAACTTTGGAGCATCTTTTGCAAATGAGAGTGTGAAAACGCAACTAGAAAATCAGAATATCGCATTTCCTGCAGAGGATAGTTTGCCTGCCGACACAAAAGATCAACTCAAAAAATGGGCTGGTAAAACTGTCAACACGGGGGAAATGGCACGTGATTACTCAGATCTTTATATCTGGGAACACATGAAGGGTTCAGCTATGGCTGTAACAGGAAAACCTTCAACTTACTCTGAAGTATCAGGAACCTATATGGGATTAGTCCGCGGTGGAAGTACTGATGTTGCTACGATCACAAAGTATGCAGACCTTCGACAAACTCTATTTATGGGAAATACTTTGCGTGGAATGTTACTTCAGGCATATGCCTTCGGAACCATGGGAGTGATTGCCGGTTATGCAGCAATCGCTTCTTTCCTAGCAGGGCTTCTCTTTCTGCTTTTAGCAATCGCAGGATTTATGCATCTTCGTCGCACTCCTATAGAAGCGACAATTTAACCCTCAACTCTCCGTGAGAGGTTAAAGAAAAAGCCCCCGGTTTCTGCCGGGGGCTTTTTCTATAGAGAGGAGATTTATAAAGTAGTATTGACTACTTTAATTTTTGTAATTAACGATCCAACTTTCCTGCGATGAAATCTTCAACCTTATTATGGGCTGCTTCATCTGTGTATTGAGTTGGAGGTGTCTTCATGAAATAGCTAGATGGTGAGAGCAATGCTCCCCCAATCTTGCGATCTAGACCGATTTTTGCGCAGCGAAGTGCATCGATGATCACACCAGCAGAGTTGGGTGAATCCCATACTTCCAACTTGTATTCAAGGTTTAGTGGCACGTCACCAAAAGCGCGACCTTCAAGGCGAACGTAGGCCCACTTGCGATCATCTAACCAAGGAATGTAGTCAGAAGGTCCGATGTGAACGTTCTTTTCACCTAAGTCATGATCTAGCTGCGAGGTAACAGAGTTTGTCTTTGAGATTTTCTTAGATTCAAGACGATCACGCTCGAGCATGTTCTTGAAGTCCATATTTCCACCAACATTTAGTTGATAGGTGCGATCTAGGTGAACACCGCGATCCTGGAATAACTTGGCCATGATGCGGTGAGTGATAGTCGCACCAACTTGGCTCTTGATGTCATCTCCAACGATTGGAAGACCTGCATCAGCAAACTTCTTCTCCCAAACTGGATCCGATGCGATAAACACAGGAAGCGCGTTCACGAATGCACAACCTGCATCAATTGCACATTGCGCATAGAACTTAGCAGCAACCTCTGAACCTACAGGCAGGTAACAGATGAGAACATCTACAGCCTCATCCTTGAGTGCCTTAACGACATCTACTGCTGGTGCTTCTGACTCTTTGATGGTCTCCTTGTAGTACTTTCCAAGGCCATCGTTTGTAACTCCACGAAGTACTGGAACGCCAGTCTTTGCAACGTTACTAAATTTTATGGTGTTATTTTCACTTGCCCAGATTGCATCTGCAAGGTCAAGTCCTACCTTCTTTGCATCCACATCAAAGGCTGCAACAAACTTAACGCTGGAGATGTGATATCCGCCTACAACGGCATGCATAAGACCTGGGATCTCCTGATCTATAGCAGCGTCTTTGTAGTACTCGACACCTTGAACTAATGAGTTAGCGCAGTTTCCAACGCCAACGATTGCAACACGGATGTCGCCTTTGCCGGTTGTGATATTCACTCTATTTCCTCTCGGTTTTGATCATGTCTTCCAGCCAAGCGATCTCTCGATCAGCTGATTCCAGTGAGTGACGTCGCCACTCCTCTAGATATTTATCGATACCCACTGGTGACTTCTCGAGTTCACCACGTAGGATTTCAGCTTTCTCCTTAAGGCGACGATGACGTCCCTCAAGAATTCTCACTCTGTTTTTTGCAGAGGTTGGTCCAAAAAATGCGAAACGAATTTCAAATCCTTCATCTTCCCAAGTTTCTGGGGTAACTGATTCAGTTAATGTTGCAAATTTGCGAGCGCCAAGATCGGTAATCGCATAGACAATGCGAGATCGGCGAGATGTTGATTCAACGGTTGACTCTGCAATCAGTCCCGCTTCCATCATGCGACGAAGCTGTGGGTAGAGAACAGAAAATGAGAGGGCGCGGAATGGTCCAAAAATTGCGCCCATTCTCTTTCGCAGTTCATAGCCATGAAGCGGGCTTTGTGAAAGAAGTCCAAGGAGTGCAAATTCGAGAGACTCAGAACGTGAGCGCATTGTGACCTGCCTTCCCCTGTAATTGGCCTGGTAATTGCCCTTAAGTGTTGAGCCTGTGGGCCCAGAAACTACTCCATTGAATGTATCGAATGGATACATCGATAGGTAATCTAATCGGATATAGCGCTCAATGGCAACCTGGGCGCGCCCAAAGAGGGAATCTGACCCGCCTGGGCGGCCCTGTCAGTGGTTACATAGACAATAAAGCCATGATTAAACCCGCAAAACCTGCACGCGAGAACATCTCGCCTTCTGACCTAACCTTCGGCCTATCTACCTGTAAGAGATGCCTCTGGATTAAGTATTGGTACAAAGTGATTATGCCCGGAGCTTTCCCTCTAGTTGGAACGATGGCTGCTCTTCAAGAGGAGCATTTTCAGGGCGCAGATATGCCAACGATTGATCCCTCACTTCGTCCTGGCACTGTCACTAAATGGGGCGAATGGGTTAAGAGCAAGCCGCTCGTCGTTAACGGTGTGGAAACTCGTTGGAGAATTTTAGGCAAATACGATCTCGTCTCAACTAACCAAGATGGAACGATCGGTTTAATTGACTGCAAAGTCTCTGATAGCCAAAGGGATACAGGTCAGTTTTATTCTCCCCAACTTGAGGCATATGCCTATGCTCTAGAAAATCCAACGGCAGGAAAAGCACAATCCGTAGCCTCTATGGGACTGCTCGTCTGGAAGCCAACACATGCAATCGGAACTTCAGTGGAAGATTATGGGTTTGGTGTATTTCAAAAATACATCCCAGTTGATCGGGATCAAGCAAACTTCTTAAAGGTAATTGGTGAGTTCATAACCGTACTTGAGGGCGAACTCCCCGAGGCTGGCGCAGAGTGTGGAACGTGTAACTATCTTATTGCTCGAAATGCGCTGAATTAAACTCAACTTCAGCCGATTACTCCTCTTCTTCGACCTTGCCAAGCTTTACTTTTTTAGGTGCATAAGTATCAACATATTCTTGCCCAGATAATTGACCGATTGCTCTCATGATTGTGTCAGCAACATCTCGTAGGTGTTCTAAATCAGTTGGATCACCATCAAAATACATTGGCTCTCCAAAGCTCATGCCCACTCTTTTTACATTTGGTACGACTTGTCCAGTTGGTTGAATCTTGTCTGTATCAAACATCGCTACTGGAACGACAGGTGCACCTGATTCAATTGCAAGGCGAGCAATTCCTGTGCGAGCTTTATACAATCTGCCATCGGGAGATCTTGTTCCCTCTGGATAGATACCAAGGCATGCACCATCTGATAAAACTTTAAGTCCAGTGATTAGGGCTGCCTCACTTCGGCGCCCGCCCGAGCGATCTACTGGAACTTGACCTAAAGCGATGAAAGTTAACTTCTTCAATAAACCTTTTGGTCCAGGAGAGGTGAAGTATTCACTTTTTGCAAGAAAAGTTACTTTACGGGGAACGACCATAGGCATAAAAATTGAATCACTAAAGGAAAGATGATTTGAAGCGATTATCAATGGGCCTTTTGCTGGAACATTTCGAAGGCCACGAACCTTAGGCCGGAAGGCAAGCATGAGGAACGGGGTCAAAAATGCTCGTAAAGCACCATATGGCAAATTGTTCAGCACGGGGTTAATTTACTGTCTATTGACGGTTATGACACCATCGGAGGGTGAATGAGCACAGAAAAGGCCCTGATGAGTTCGATGAAGAGGATCTGATCCGGTCGGAGTTCGAATCAATTGTTTCGGGGCTGTCCTTAGATGAATCATCTCCAAATACTTATCTAGATGATCTAGAGCGCTTGGAAAAACTAGAGGTTCAAAACTCGGATGAAGGTTTTGCTCCACCCAATCCCCCACGTGCTAACCCAATTGATTTGTTTCGATCTGCAAAGATTGCGATTAAACGTTGGTTTAATCGTCCTTACCGTGAAGATGATGGGGTTAATCTATAAACAACTTTAATCAAAAAAATCAAGTAAAAACTACCCTCTAGCTAAATCTGCTACTCCCACTAAACCTGCATCATTGCCTAACTCTGCGGCAATCAAAACAGGATAAGGATGCTTACCTGCAAAAGGCATCGTGCGTTCAAGTGATTCACGAGTTGGTGCAAGCAAGATTTCACCGGCATCGATTACTCCACCGCCAATAACAACGCAGATTGGATCCAATAAAACTGCAAGTGATGCAATACCTGCTCCCAGCCAATGCCCGGTTGTATTGAAAGCGGCAAGTGCAATTGGATCGCCCTCTTGTGCTGCCTGAGTGATGATGTGGCCAGTCAAACCGGCAACTGTTCCATCACCTCGTGACAAAAGATTTCGTGCAACTTCTGGACTTGCATTGATCGCCTCTCTGGCATGTCGAAGCAGAGCATTGCCAGATGCGTACTGTTCAAAACAACCACGTGCGCCACATCCGCAGATGTGACCTTCTGGGACTACGCGCATGTGGCCAAACTCAGCTGCAATACCAAATGCACCTCGTTGAAGCTGACCATCGATAATTATTCCGCCACCAATTCCCGTGCCTACGGTAAGCATCATCATGTGATCTTGATTTCGACCAGCGCCAAACTTTGCCTCTCCCCATGCCGCTGCATTTGCATCGTTTTCTATAACAACAGGCGGACCAATCAATGATTTTAATTCGAAATCAAGATCTACATCGTTCCAATCAGCAATGTTTGGGGTTGCTAACATTGTTTTTCGATCGGAGGAAACAAATCCTGCCGCACTTACTCCCACGCTAGAAACGCTGTGTTTAGCAATTAACTCATTTACTGTGTCAGCAATTGTTTGAGTTAAAGCTTTACCACCCTGGCGCGGTGTGTCTTTTCTAGCACGTGCCAGCACCGTTCCGTTTTCATCGACAACACCGCCGAGAACTTTGGTTCCACCGACATCGATGCCAATCGATAGGCTCATTAATTTAACCCTCTAAATGTGATTTAAGTTGCGCAAGGGCGGCATCAATAGTCGCCTTCTCGGCTTTCTTTCGCATCATGTCTGGAATAGACATAGATAGCGAGACACCTAACTCGTAAGTAACTTCTGTAGTGTCAGAATCGATGCTCTTGAATGTATAGGCGCCATCCATACTGGTCAGTAGGTCTGCTTCCTCTAACGAGAAGATTATTTTTTCTGGTGCCTGGCTCCAGTCGTAATCCAAAGTGACGCGATCTTTCATCATTCCTGCATCGATACTCATCTTAACTTTTGTGATGCGACCTTGATCATCAGTTGAAAGGCTTTCAGCAGACTTAATCTGCGTCGACCAATCCGGATACTTGTCTAGCTCCGTGAGGGTCTTTTGAACATCTGATAGTGACGCTTCGATAATTACTGTGGATTTACTGAATTCGCTCATGGGAGAAGGCTACTAGCCTCTTCCCCTTTTCTCATCTGTCACGCTAGCGTTATCCCATGAATGAAATCACTGTCCCAGCACTTGTTCCTGCTTCTACTGCAGGAAATCTCACAAATCTGATCACTGAGCGCGCATGGTTTGAACCAGAGCGCATCACAATGTCCCGACCACTTGGTGAGGGATGGCAGCCCGTTACTGCAAAAGAGGTTGAAGAAGAGATTCGAGCAACCGCTAAGGGATTAATTGCTAGTGGTATTCAAATTGGAGATCGCGTAGCGATCATGGCTCGCACTCGATATGAGTGGACGATTTTGGATTTTGCAACATGGTTTGCAGGCGGCGTGGTTGTTCCAATTTTTGATACTTCTTCTGCCGAACAGATTGATTGGATCCTCAATGACTCTCACTCTGTTGCAATAATTGTTGAAACACCAGCCATGCGTGAATTAGTTCAGACTGTTCTGCCTTCTCATACGAAAAATATTTGGGCAATGACTGATGATGTTCTTGCAGTATTAAGAGAGGCTGGAAAGAACATTAGCGATGAGGAAGTTGACCGTCGCCGTAGCGCCCTTGTTCCCAACACACTTGCTACGTTGATTTATACATCTGGAACCACTGGCAAGCCAAAAGGTGTCCAGTTAACTCATGGCAATTTCCATGCAGAGTGTGGAAATGTTGTGCAGGGTGCAAGTGAGCTCTTCCTAAAGCCTGGTGGTTCAACACTTCTTTTCCTTCCGGTTGCTCACGTGTTTGGTCGCATGGTTCAAATTGGATCTATAACTGCTGGTCTGCACTTGGCTCACTGCAGTGATCCTGTCGGTAGATTGCCTATGGACCTTGCATCATTTAAGCCAACCTTCGTTCTTGCTGTTCCTCGTATCTTTGAAAAGATCTATAACGGAGCAGAGGCAAAAGCAGAGGCAGCAGGAAAAGGAAATATCTTTAGAAAAGCCGCTGCAGTTGCGATTGCTTATTCAGAGGCCCTTGATAAGGGATCTGTCTCTCCCATTCTAAAATTAAAACATGGCCTCTTTGACAAGCTGGTTTACAGCAAGATCAGACACGGTATGGGTGGAAAAGTTGAAGCGGCGATATCCGGTGGCGCTCCACTTGGTGTACGACTCGGACACTTCTACCGCGGTATCGGTGTAACAATTCTGGAAGGTTACGGATTAACGGAGACAACTGCTGGAGCGACCTTGAATTTGTATGGCGCACACCGTGTTGGATCAGTGGGTCGACCAATTCCAGGTACTTCAATCAAGATTGCAGAAGACGGTGAAGTTCTCATTCGTGGTCCAATCGTCATGGATGGCTATTGGCAAAATGATGCTGCAAATTCAGAAGTCTTTACCTCCGAGCGTTGGTTCCAGACTGGTGACTTAGGAAAACTAGATGATGAAGGATTCCTTTACATCGTCGGACGTAAGAAAGAGATCATCGTTACAGCTGGCGGAAAAAATGTTGCCCCTGCAGTTCTTGAAGATCGACTTCGTGCTCATCCATTGGTTAGCCAATGCTTAGTAGTTGGTGATAACCAACCATTCATCGCAGCTTTGGTAACAATTGATCCAGATGCAATTAAGGGATGGATTGCAAATAACAAGAAGGACGGGGCAACAATTGCTGATTTGGTTAATGATCCAGATCTAGTCTCGGCCATCCAAACTGCCGTTGATGAAGCAAACAAGGCTGTTAGCCGAGCTGAATCAATTAGAAAGTTCACAATCTTGCCAACCGACTTCACTATCGCTGGCGGACATTTAACTGCAAAACTATCCGTGAAACGACATGTCGTTGCTAAGGAGTTTGCTAAAGAGATAGAAGCATTATTTGCAACGTGAAAAATGAACTTGTGACTCTTGCACAAGAGTTACATGATGGAATAGCCCAGGACTTAGTTGGCCTGGGCTTTTCCATTGATAACGCTATTTCTCATAGCAAGGATCCTGAAACCCGAAAAGAACTCAGGGCGATTAGATTTGCAATCTCAGAACAAACAGAGAAAGTTCGGGTTGAAATTCATCGACTACGAAACCTTTCGCCTCATCAAACTTATTCAACACCAGATTTTTCGTACCAACTCAGTCAAATATTCAATGAAATTCTACGCAATGTTCTCCAGCATTCAAAAGCAACATCTCTATCAATTACTATCGCAGACAATGGAATTGGTGGAGCGGAAGAAAAAGAAGGTTCATTTGGTCTCTTAGGCATAAGGGAAAGGGTTCATCTCTTGGGTGGGGAAACCCTTATTGAATCTGATCAGAATGGGACGAGAATAGAAGTACACATCCCATTGGACAAAAATGATACGAGTACTCATAGTCGATGATCATGCTGTTGTTCGTGAAGGCTTATTGACTGCATTTACACACGCTAATTTAGAAGTCGTTGGGTCAGCTGCAACTGTGGCCGAAGCTATTACACAAATAGCACGTACGAATCCGGATGTTGTCGTAGTTGACCTCAATCTGCCGGATGGATCTGGATTTGAAATTATCCAGTGGATTCGATCAATATCTAAAGAAACAGGGATAGTAATACTCACTCTTAATTCTGGTCCCGAGTTTGTAGTTGCTGCTATGAAGTCTGGAGCAAATAGCTTCGTGGTAAAAACCGCCCCCGTATCTGAAATCGTTTCGGCAATTAAGCACTGTATCTCTTCACCCCGCAGCTTTTCTGCAAAAGGGTTGTCTGCACTTGCCGCATCTGCTGATCATTTGCTCACGGCCAGAGAAATCGATGTGTTGATGAAAATCTCACTCGGACTAAGTAATCAAGAGATAGCCAAGCAACTTTTTCTTAGTCAATCAACAATTAAGTCTCACATAACTGCAATTTTTAGAAAATTAAATGTTGATAATCGAATCAGTGCAATCAATTTTGCCCGAGAAAATGGTTTACTTCTTAAGTAATTGCTCGAAGGCCTCTGACCAAATTTCCCATCTCCATTTTTCAACTACCCAGTTACGACCGTAGTGACCCATAGCCTTGGAGGTTTCAGGATCATTCAAAAGTTTAACAACAGCTTTTGCTATTGCATCATTATCAATACCGCTCACGACCACACCGCTCTTGCCTTCATCCACTGCATCTGGAGCACCGCCCGAAGAACCCGCAATTACAGGAAGTCCGCATGCACTTGCCTCCAAGTAAGAAATTCCCAAACCTTCAACCTCTAAACCCCAAAAGCGTGATCGAGATGGCATAGCAAAAAGATCTCCAACACATATGTACTCAGGAAGTTGTTCATAGCCAATACGTCCAACAAAAGTCACAGCATCTTCAATCTTTAGTTGACTTACCCGCTTTACTAAATGCTGACGATAAGGTCCTTCGCCAACAATGAGAAGGTGAGCATTCGGAACTGATCTCAAGATTTGTGGCATCGCTTCAATCAAACGATCTTGACCTTTGCGATGAACAAGCCGAGCGACGCAGACAATTACTTTCTTTTCGGCAAGATTGAGTGATTTGCGTAGATCTTCAGAGTTTCGAGGACGAAAATGTTGCGTATCGATTCCAGGTGCAATTTTTACCATAGCCAATTTTGCTCTTTGATCCAGTGCACGAGAGATCATTTGGTGGGTGTACTCGCCTAAATAAGTAAGTGAATCAACTCCCCTGCCAATTCTGCGCATCAGTAAATTGAAAGGGAAAACCCTTGCCCACCAAACTTCATGACCATGAGTGAGAGCGACTATTCGGACTATGCCAGCACGTTTTAATGAGTGCGCTAGTAAACCAAGCGGTGCTGCTGCACCAAAGGCAACCGTTTTAATGTTTTCAGTTTTTACTAACATCGAAATTCTGCGGGCTACCTTTGGAGTTGGTAACAATATTTTCGATGAATCTCTGACAACCTTTACGCCGAACTTTCTTTCCCAGTTTGCGTCATATTCTTTGGAATTTTCCTGGGCCGATGTGTAAACAATCGTTGTTGCAGATGCTCTTCGTTCGATAAGACCGACAATAAAGGTCTCAATACCCCCGGCCCGAGGACCAAAATCATTGGTTATGAAGAGAACCTTTTCGTTATTGCTGGCCATATAGACAAGGCTAACTCCGATAGACCTGCCAGTTCAACTAGATCTCATTGGTTTTGAATCCGACTCTGCAAGAGGAGCCCAAGTTAGGTGATACTTATCCAATGAGTACGGTTGCAACTTTGGTGGTGGGCCAAGATGGCTCGGCAACAAAGAATGCGAGTTCAACAGACATCAGCTCAAAAGCAGATCGCGAAATCTTTTTGAACCGTCGTCGCCATGTCGATGTGATCATTATTGGCGGCAATACCGCGCGAAATGAATCCTACAGACGCTCTCCCGTGCCTGTCATAGTTTGTTCGCGGAGTTCAATTAATCCACTTGAAGAAAATCCAATCGCGCAGTTATGGAATTGCTCGCCCGGTGAAGCAGTTGATAAGGCGCGCAAACTTTTCGGTGAAAATGTCCTTATTGAAGGTGGGCCGAAAATGATTATGGATCTAGTAAAAAGTGGAAAAATTGACCAACTTGAATTGAGCATTACCCAGGTAACTGGCGGTGAAAACATTGTGGACTGGCAACTTCTTTTATCCCATTTTAAGCATATAGAAATGAAACAGTTTGATGATACTCAATTCTATTCGGCGAGTAACTAGAAGATACTTTTATCAACTATTAAAAAGCTGAGATCAGAGATACGCCACTGACTGCTAATGCAATCCCTATGTATTGCACTTTATGCAGGCGCTCATGAAGAAACTTGAACGCCAAAAGGGCTGTTGCAATCGGATAAAGAGAGCCAAATACCATGGCGACTGAAACTAATCCTTTAGTGGTAGCTACACCGAGTAATAGATTAGCCAAGAAATCTGCAGCTCCAATGAAAATCAAAAGTGGTAAATCCTGTCTTCCAAATTTACCTGTGGTTCTAAATTTCAAGGCAATCGAAATCGTTACGAAGAAAGTAGCTCCGCGCATTGAAACCATGGTTAGTAAGGCACTTGTCTCAGAGCCAACGGCGATGAAAGTTAGAGAAAGTCCAAAACCTGCAGCTGCACCTAATGCAAGCAACAAAGGTTTAATCGGCATCCCTTGAGATAATTCCGGTCCACTGGCACAGAACACACCGATAAGTGCGACAAATACGCCAATAAACGCCAAAGTTGAAAGCGCATCACCAGTTGCTAATGCATAAGCAAGAGGTACGACTGCACTCATTGAACTAATTGGAGCAACAACTCCCATTCGCCCAGTAGAAAGTCCCTCATACAAACATGCAAGGCCAATGTAACCGGCTAAACCTGCCAAGATTCCTGGGATTAAAAAACCATCAAATCCAAATACTTTTCCCTGCCAATTACCTGAGATAGCTAGAATCAATATTCCAACAAATAATCCAATTACCTGCGAGAAGCCCAACACTGCAAATGGATGGTGCTTCTTACTCATGCGTCCAGCAAAGAAATCCGCTGATCCCCATAATGCACTAGAGAGAAGCGCCAATAAGGATGCCATGGACAAATCCTACCGCCCAGCCTCCCATGAAAACCTGTTGGCAATCTTTATCCTTAGAACATGGATGCGAATGGGTTTGAGCGATTAATCGACCAGCTTCGCACATTCACACCAAGATCTGAAGTAATGCTTACTGAGGTGCCCGCGCCTCAGAAGTTAGCAACATATTCTTTTGCATTTTCCGCCGATGTCTCAAATGGTTTACTCGGTGAAAAAGAAGATGAAATTGCAAATGGCCGATTCGTTTTATTACATGAACCTGGTGGACAAGCCACATGGGATGGTGAATTTAGATGTGTGACTTTTGTCAGCGCCGATGTCGATCCCATAATGCAGGAGGATCCACTACTTCCTGAAGTTGGCTGGAGCTGGTTTCTTGAATCACTCGATAACAATGGTTGTGCCTATAACAGCCCAAGTGGCACTGTCACTCGAGTAACTAGTGCATCTTTTGGAAAGTTATCGCCACGTAAAAATGAAGCAGAGATTGAGATTCGTGCTTCATGGACGCCCGTAGTGGGTAATCCAAGTTTGTTGATCGATCACATTGACAGTTGGTGCAAGTTAATCTGTGAAGTAGCAGGATTGCCTCCCATTCCTGAAGGAGTCTCTGCGATTACATCTAATCGCCGCAACTAAAGATGAGTGAAGAGATTGTTGCAGTTCCATTACTAGCCCCTGCTGGCGGCACACCTGAACCCATCGACACTGAAGCTGGCCTACAAAAAGCCATAGAAGAGTTAAGTCTTGGTACCGGAGCATTTGCAGTAGATGCAGAGCGAGCTTCGGGATTTAGATATAGCGCTCGGGCTTACTTGATTCAGATAAAGAGAAAAGGTGGAGGCCTTCACCTCATTGACCCCATTCCATTTGGAATTAACCACACTTTAATCTTGAAGTTGAATGATCTACTCAATACCGATGAGGTAATTTTGCATGCAAGTACTCAAGATCTTCCCTGTCTTCGTGAAATAGGCATTAGTCCTATTCGTTTATTTGATACCGAACTAGCTGGAAGAATTGCAGGGCTCCCCCGCGTTGGATTGGGACCACTTTTAGAATCACTCATGGGTGTTTCTCTAGCAAAAGAACACAGCGCAGCTGATTGGTCAGTACGTCCGCTTCCTGAAAATTGGCTTACATATGCAGCTTTAGATGTCGAACTTTTGGTAGAACTGCGCGATCTGATGTATCAAATGTTGCTAGAGAGTAAAAAACTTCCATGGGCTTTAGAAGAGTTCGCCTCAATTTTGGCCGCACCTCCCCCCGCTCCACGAGTTGATCCATGGCGACGAACCTCTGGAATGCACAAAATTAAACGAAGAGATCAATTAGCCATTATCCGATCTCTGTGGATTGCTCGCGACAAGATTGCAAGTCAAAGCGATATCGCACAAGGTAAACTTCTTAACGATAATGCCATTGTTGAATTAGCTATCACAGCACCGACGAATAAAAAAGAGTTTGAAAAAGCTTTGCGGCCCTTAGGACTTCGTGCGCGTTGGGTAGAGAATTTACCCTTATGGCTTGAAAGCATTGCATCGGCCGTTGCACTCTCCGAGAAAGATTGGCCACAAATGCGTACATCTGCCGATACTTTGCCGCCGATCAAATTATGGCGTGATAAGTTTCCTGAAAAATATGCCCCACTTTCACATGCGCGAGTGCGCCTAGAGAAAATATCTGAAGAAAACAGCATTCCTGTAGAAAATTTAATTACGCCAGAGTTAGTTCGTCGAATTTGTTGGAGCCCTCCTGCGGGATCAACTGAGAATTTGCAGGTTGAGGCGGTTCAATCACAGCTTCTCTCTCTCGGTGCTCGCTCATGGCAGGTTAACTTGGTAGGACAGGCGATATCTGAGGCCCTGTTAGAAAAAGAGGCAGTTCCGGCTCCTGTAGAAGAGGAAGTACCTGTAAGCACCGAGTGATTTACTCCACCCAACCTCGTTGATTTGGCATTGTCCAGAGACCTTACCCACGAGTAACATCTTCCCTATATCGCTAACAAGGGAAGTTTCATGACTCGCACCGTTGTCCTCGTTGATGCCGTTCGTACACCATTTGGAAAGGCCGGCGGAATGTACGCCGGAACGAGAGCTGATGACTTAATGGTGAGAGCAATACGTGGTCTGCTAGATCGCAATCCCAAAGTTGATCGTTCAACAATTGAAGATGTTGCAATTGCTGCAGCTACTCAAACCGGTGATCAAGGTATGAACATTGGTCGAAGCACCGCGCTACTTTCTGGACTTCCAAACACAGTCCCCGGATATTCAATTGATAGATGGTGTGCTGGTGCGATGACAGCAGTAACAACTATCGCAGGTGCAATTGCAATGGGAACGAACGATCTAGCAATTGCAGGTGGCGTTGAGCACATGGGTAACCACCCAATCGGTGAAGGACTAGATCCAAATCCTCGATATTTAGCTGAAAGAATTGTTGAGCAGGATGCACTTGCAATGGGTGCCACAGCAGAGCGTTTGCATGATCGTTTCCCTCAGTTAACAAAAGTACGCGCAGATCAATTTGCACTCAACTCACAGATCAAAACTGCAAAGGCTTACAGTGAGGGAAAGATCCAAAGAGATTTAATTCCAACGGCTGCTAGAAATGCAGAACTTGGTTGGGGCGTTGCAACAGTAGATGAGCCACCTCGTCCTCAAACAACGATGGAAGGCTTGGCTGGACTAAAAACTCCGTTTCGACCAGCCGGACGCGTTACACCTGGAAACTCATCAGGATTAAACGACGGTGCAACTGCAGCACTGCTTGCTAGCGAAGAAAAAGCGTTAGAGCTTGGCCTGACAATTAAAGCAAAACTTGTAACTTTTGCATTCGTAGGTGTTGAGCCAGAGATTATGGGATACGGACCCGTACCAGCAACGCTTAAAGCTTTGAAGCAGGCCGGATTAAAAATTGAAGATATCGGTGCATTTGAAGTTAATGAAGCTTTTGCAGTTCAAGTAATTGCATTTTTAGATCACTTCGGAATTGCCGATGATGATCCTCGCGTAAACCCATACGGTGGCGCAATCGCTGTTGGTCACCCACTGGCCTCTTCAGGAGTTCGATTGATGCTCAATCTTGCGCGCACCTTCGAAGAAAAACCAGAAGTTCGATATGGCATAACAACAATGTGTATTGGTTTAGGCATGGGTGGCACCGTCATCTGGGAAAACCCACACTACAAGGGAACCAAATAATTATGAGCACAAATATAACTTTGCCAGCAGGAGCGCCAGAAGAAGTTGTTACGCACGCACTTGTTCGCGATATTGATTTAGCCGCTTTTGGTGGAAAAGGCTCTTTAGCTTTAATCACACTGGATAATTCTTTGGATCACAACAGACCAAATACCTTTGGACCTCAATCACTGAGCGCTCTAGATGCTGCTATCTCTGATGCTATTGCTAGAAAGCCAGAAGCAATTGCAATTACTGGTAAGCCATTTATATTTGCAGCAGGTGCTGATCTCTCGGCTCTTGCATTCTTAAATGATCACAAGCAAGCAATGGCGATTGGAAAACTCGGACACGATGTTTTCCGCAGGTTAGGCGAATCAAAGATTCCAACCTTTGCCTTCATTAATGGACTTGCACTAGGTGGTGGCCTTGAAGTTGGCCTGCACTGCCACTATCGAACTCTTTCATCCACTGCATTCATCGCACTTCCTGAAGTCTTTTTGGGACTAGTTCCAGGATGGGGTGGTGCCACAATATTGCCAAAACTCATTGGACCAGAGCGGGCTGTTCAAGTAATCATGCTTAACGCCCTCAATAACAACACAATGTTGAAATCTAAAGATGCCCTCAAGCTCGGTGTTGTCGATGCAGTTTTTGATCCCGCAGATTATTTAGAGCGTTCGATTGCATTTGCTGTTGGAGTTCTTAACGGTAGTACAAAAATCGATCGCCCTGATTACAGCAATGATCCAGCATGGGATACAGCTCTTGCTGCAGGCAAAGCGGCAGCCCTGAAAAAATATGGCGGCGCTGAAATTGCATCTCCGACAAAAGCTTTGGAGCTCATCGCAGCTGCAAGGAAAAACGATCTTGGAACTGGTTTTGATGCAGAGGACAAAGTATTAGCTGACCTTGTCATGTCGGATCCACTCCGCTCATCTCTTTATGCATTCAACTTGATTCAGAAAAAGCGGAAGAAAGTTGAAGGTGCACCTAAGCCTGCACTTGCACGTAAAGTCGCAAAAGTTGGAGTAGTGGGTGCAGGTTTAATGGCATCCCAGCTAGCGTTGCTCTTGTTGAGAAATCTCAAGTGCCCGGTTGTCATGACTGACATTGATCAAGAACGAGCAGATAAAGGTGTTGCCTGGGTTAAGAACGAACTCCAAAAATTGGTTGAGAAAAAGCGGATCAGCGCCGAATCTGCCGCTCGCCTAGCTCTTTTGATCTCAGGTTCTGCAGACCAAAAAACCTTTGCAAACTGTGATTTCATTATCGAGGCAATTTTCGAGGAACTTTCTTTAAAGCAAGAATTATTTAAGAAGTTAGAAACTATCGTCTCTCCCGAGTGCGTGCTTGCAACAAATACTTCTTCTCTATCTGTTGAAGCAATGACTCAAGGATTAAAGAACCCAGAAAGAGTCGTCGGATTCCACTTCTTTAACCCTGTTGCTGTCATGCCATTGCTAGAAGTTGCTCGCACATCGACTACAGATGATGCGACAACGGCCACAGCAATTGCAGTGGGTAAAGAACTAAAGAAAACCATGATCATCTGTAAAGATGCTCCAGGTTTTGTTGTTAATCGACTCTTGACTCGTTTTATGGGTGAGGTTACAGACGCTGTCGATGAAGGAACACCGCCTGCAGTTGCAGATGCTGCCATGATGGAGATTGGTTTCCCAATGTCTCCATTCCAGCTTTTAGACCTTGTTGGTCCAGGGGTTGCACTTCATGTCTCAGAGACATTGCACAAAAATCTTGGACCTCGATATCGAATTTCACCAACCATGCAGCGCATGGTGAAAGAGGGTGTTCGAAACTTCTACATAAAAAATGAAGATGGAACTTATGCACCAAATCCTGCAGCGGTGGCACTTATTGAAAAAGGAAGTTCACCGTCAACGGCCGAACAAGTGCGTGATCGCGCGCTGAAAGCACTAGCCGAAGAAGCTAGGTCTATGCTGGATGAGGGCGTTGTATCAACTCCTGCTGAGATTGATTTGTGCATGTTAATGGGAGCTGGTTGGCCTATGCATCTGGGTGGAATTCTGCCTTACCTTGATCGTGAAGGAATAAGTGAAGCCGTTTCAGGAAAGCGATTCCACGAAAAAGGTGTTGCATCACTACCTGATAGCAAGTAACCAGTCGATAAAGGTCAACCGTGTTCAGGTCTACAATAGATCAACATGACTGAATTTTATGAAGGCACAACAAAAAGCGGTTTAAGTGCTGTCTTTAGTAACTTAAAGAACTTTCCAAGAGATTCTTCTCTTGGCACCCTTATCTCGGGTTTCCTAGTTGTTTTGGTGGCAGTAACTGGACCCATAGTCATTCAACTTACAGCCGCAAAAAATGGCTCATTCACAGATGCACAGACATCAAATTGGATCTTCATAACTTGGTTTACTTCCGGACTTTTTGGGTTGTTTCTAAGTTTGCGTTTTCGTATGCCAATGATCGGATCACCTTCTACTGCATCTATGGTTCTATTGGTAACTAGCCTGCAGACACACTCAATCAATGAAGCTGTTGCCTCTTACATAATTGTAGCCATCACATTCATTGTTATTGGGGCCACTGGTGCCATGCGCACGATAATGAAATTTATTCCCCATGAAGTAATCATGGCCATGCTGGCAGGTGTCTTGTTTCAATTCGGCGTACAGATCTTCACCTCATTTACTGCAGAACCTTGGTTAGTCGCGATTATGGTCCTTGTCTTTTTCTTTGCACGTAGAATGCAAGTAAGGACCCCTGTTGTTCCTGTTTTCTTGGTGGGAATAGTACTTACGATTGCACTAGGTAAACTTGAATTTAACGGCGCCGAACTGTTCTGGGTCCATCCTGAGTTTATTCAACCTGATTTCACGTGGGCAAGTGCGATTAATCTGGCTCTTCCGATGGTTTTAGCCACACTTGCGACGCAGTATGCACCCGGTTTTGCAGTCTTAAGATCCGCCAAGTACCAACCACCAATTAAATACTCCATTTTGACCGGTGGATTAATTTCACTTGTGACAGCACCGTTTGGAAACACTGGAGTCAATACTTCAACCATTACTGCAAATATCGCCGTTGGTGAACATGCCGACCCTGATAAAACTACCAGATATACAGCTGGAGTTTTATGCGGCATTTTTTATATTACGGCTGCAGTATTTACCATTCCAATAATTGATCTTTTTAGAATGCTTCCACCTGCTGTTATTGCAACAATTGCTGGCCTTGCTTTGCTGCCAGCTTTAGCAAACTCACTGCATGAATCTGTTGCAGGTGTTGCCGGTCGTGAAGTAGCTATGGTGACTTTGCTGATTACAATCAGTGGCATTGAGCCATTGGGGCTTGGCTCACCTTTTTGGGGACTGGTAGCAGGAATGTTGTTAAGTGCCATTCCCTTTAACTCACGCAAAAAAACTAGTTAGTTGTTAGAGAAGAGAACGCAGAACAAATTGCATAATTCCACCATGGCGGTAGTAATCTGCCTCTCCCGGTGTATCAATTCTAACTTTTGCAGAAAAACTCTTATCTCCTGCCGTTACGGTGAGCTCTTTGGGAACTCCCCCAGTATTCAGAGCCGTTATTCCTGAGATAGAGAAAACTTCAGATCCAGTTAATCCTAAAGAGGCGGCAGAGTCTCCTTTTTTAAACTCTAAGGGCAGAACTCCCATTCCAATGAGGTTGGATCGATGAATTCTTTCAAAGCTTTCTGCAATCACAACTCGCACGCCAAGTAGCGCGGTTCCTTTTGCAGCCCAGTCGCGTGATGAACCAGATCCATACTCTTTACCAGCAAGAATCACCAATGGAACTCCAGCGTTTTGATAAGCCATAGATGCATCAAAAATCGTTGTTTGTTCTCCACCGGTGAGGAAGTTGCGAGTAAATCCACCTTCTACGCCATCTAGCAAGAGATTCTTTAAACGAATGTTTGCGAACGTTCCACGGATCATAATTTCATGGTTTCCGCGTCGTGATCCATAAGAGTTAAAGTCGGCGCGATCAATGCCATGTTCTGCAAGATAAATACCTGCAGGTGAATCCGCTTTGATGTTTCCAGCAGGTGAAATGTGGTCAGTCGTTACTGAATCTCCCAAAATTGCGAGAACTCTTGCACCAGAGATATCTGTAACTGGGGTTGGCTGCTTAGGCATTCCATCAAAATATGGTGGCCTGCGAACATAAGTTGACTTTGCATCCCACTCAAATATCTTTCCAGTTGGTGTAGCAAGGGATTTCCATCGGTGATCGCCTTCAAAAACGGTTGCGTAATCTTTCTTAAACATTTCAGAAGAGATTGATGAATCGATCACGCTCTGAATCTCTTGTGGAGAAGGCCAAATGTCCTTGAGATATAGATCTTTTCCATCAGTGTCTTTGCCTAGTGAGTCATTTTCAAAGTCATGGTCCATGGTGCCTGCGATCGCATAGGCAACAACTAGTGGTGGTGATGCCAAATAATTCATCTTCACCTCAGGGCTAATGCGACCTTCAAAGTTTCGGTTACCTGAGAGCACAGCAGTCACAGCTAAATCACCTTCGTGGATGGCCTTTCCAACTTCGATTGGCAATGGGCCAGAGTTTCCAATACAAGTGACGCAGCCGTATCCGACTAAGTGGAAGCCAAGTGCCTGCATGTATTTAGTCAAATCTGCGCGATCGTAATAATCTGTAACAACTTTAGATCCTGGGGCAAGAGTTGTTTTTACCCAAGGCTTGGATTTTAATCCTTTTTCAACAGCCTTCTTAGCAAGTAATGCTGCACCGATCATGACTGAAGGATTTGATGTATTTGTACAAGATGTAATTGATGCAATTACAACATCTCCATTTTTAACACGTGTTGCGCCTGCTTTAACTTCACCCTTGTTTGTTTTCTCGCTCAAATATGTTGGTAATACCTTTTCAAAGGCCATTTTAGAATCACTCAGTGCAATTCGATCCTGTGGTCTTTTTGGTCCAGAGATTGATGGAACAACAGTTGAAAGATCTAGTTCTACTACTTGCGAGAAGCGCGGTTCAACGGATGGGTCATGCCACATTCCCTGCTTTTTTGCATACTCTTGAACAAGTGCAATCTGCTCGTCGCTACGACCAGTTAAACGAAGATACCGAAGAGTTTCTTCATCTATTGGAAATATCGCACATGTTGATCCGTATTCAGGACTCATATTTCCGATTGTCGTACGGTTAGCCATCGGAACAGAGGCAACACCGGACCCAAAGAACTCGACAAACTTGCCAACAACACCGACTTTGCGCAAAATCTCTGTAATTGTTAAGGCCATGTCTGTTGCTGTAGTTCCTAAAGGAAGCTGACCCGTTAACTTAAATCCAACAACACTTGGAATGAGCATCGAAACTGGCTGACCCAAAAGTGCGGCTTCAGCCTCAATGCCGCCTACTCCCCACCCTAGAACGCCAAGTCCGTTGACCATAGTTGTATGAGAATCTGTTCCAACAACTGTATCTGGATAGGCTCTCACAACTCCATCAACGGTTCGAATCATTACTACTCTAGCTAGATACTCAATGTTTACTTGGTGGACGATACCTGTTCCAGGAGGTACCACTTTGAACTCATCAAATGCGCTCTGCCCCCAACGCAAAAATCTATAGCGCTCTTGGTTTCGCTCATATTCGATATCTGTATTTTGCTCAAAAGAATCTTTGGTCCCGAATTTATCTGCAATAACCGAGTGATCAATAACTAGCTCTGCAGGGGCCAGTGGATTTACTTTTGCAGGATCGCCACCCAACTCAACGATAGCCTCACGCATTGTCGCAAGGTCCACCACGCAAGGAACGCCCGTGAAATCCTGCATCACAACTCTTGCAGGAGTAAATTGAATCTCAGTATCAGGCTCAACTGATGGGTCCCAATTTGCTAAGGCTTTAATGTGTTCCTGAGTGATGTTTGCGCCATCTTCAGTGCGCAGAAGGTTTTCGAGTAAAACCTTCAAACTAAAAGGCAGGTTTGCCGCGCCTTCGATGGCTGAGATATCAAAAATCTCAAAACTCTTACCCGCAACTTCTAAGTTCTTCTTTGCGTTAAAAGAGTTTTTACTCACTCGTGCACCCCTTGTTTTCTATGGCTTCAAGCGCTCAAGATACATCAGTCTGAGCGTAGAGAGCAACACATTCGATGTGATGTGTCATTGGAAAGAGATCAAAAGCACGGATATTTATCAATGAAAAACTGTGATCTGCAAGATATGCCGAATCTCGTGCAAGAGCAGCTGGATCACAGGCCACATAAATTATTGCTCGAGGATGCATTCGTGCTATTTGAGCAACTACTTCTTTTCCTGCTCCCTCTCTTGGTGGATCCAAAACAATTACGTCGGCACGTGAAATTCGAGGTAAATGTTTAGCGACATCACCAGTTATCACTTTTACATTTGAATGGGAAGCGAAATTTCTTGAGGCATCACCTGTCGCACTTTTACTGCCTTCAATCAGATCGACATGTCCACTATCTCCAATAACTTCTAAAATCGCAGCAGTAAATAATCCAACACCACCATATAGATCTAGAACATGTTCACCTTGCCTGAATTTGCCAAAATCCAGAACAGCTCTAGTTAACACCTCCGGCGCCATTTTGTGACTCTGCCAAAAAGATTCTTGACTAACTTCTAGAACCTTATTCAATACTTTTTCGTGTAGCACAGCTGGACCTTGAGTTATTCGGGCCTTTTCTTTCGCCCCTGCACTTGCTAATGCGATTGTCCTCTCCCCTGTATTGGAGGAGCTGACTTCAACCCGATAGTCAGCATTCAAATCTTTTTGAGACAGTTCAGAAATACCTAACTCATCGACACAAATTAAACAATCTGTAACGGGAATGACGGTGTTGGATCGAGATTTATAGAAGCCTAGCTTTCCCTTGCTATCTGTCGTTGCAATAGCTCGTGTGCGCCATTTTGTCGTTTCACTAACCTTTTCGACATCGATTTCGATATCCATTTTTGCAATCCGAGCAAACTGTTCTGTGATCACTTGTGATTTCAGTGTGCGTTGATATTCCTCTGAGATGTGCTGAAAATCGCATCCTCCACATCCATCTGGGCGCGAAAACTTGCATGGAGTGATTACGCGAAAATCAGATGGGGTTTGAACTGAAACAACATCTGCACGATTGAAACTTTTCCCAATGCTTGTAAGTTCGACCGTGCACACTTCACCAGGGATGGCGTGGCGCACAAAAATAACTGCTCCTTTGTGGCGGGCAATGAAGTGTCCTCCATGGGCAACTTTTTCAATAGTGACCTGGATGCGGTCTCCAATTTTTAGGGCTGGACCCTGCTCTAATGCCATAGATACAAGCCTATGGGTGTAAGTTGTACCTTGTGCACGTAGTCATCATGGGTTGCGGTCGAGTTGGATCGTCATTGGCCGCCGAATTAGAGGCAGCAGGTCACACGGTTGCAATAATTGACCAAGTGCGTGAAGCCTTTCGACGCCTAGGACCAGATTTTAAAGGTCGTACAGTCACCGGAGTCGGATTTGATCGAGACAATTTAATTGAAGCCGGAATTCAAGAAGCAGATGCATTTGCAGCAGTAAGCAATGGTGACAACTCCAACATTTTGGCAGCCAGAGTTGCTCGTGAAACCTACGGTGTTCAAAATGTTGTAGCGCGAATTTATGATCCAGGCAGAGCTGAAATTTACCAACGTCTTGGAATTCCAACTGTTGCAACAGTGCTTTGGACCACGGATCAAATTCTGCGTCGATTAACACCCGAGGGATCACGATCTGAATGGCGCGATGCAACAGGAACTCTTCAACTCTATGAAGTAAATCCCAATAGTGATTGGTATGGCCGCCCTATTTTGCTTATCGATGAGTTAACACCGGCGCGCGTTGCATTTATAACTCGATTGGGAGAAGCGATAATTCCAAACACACACACTGTGTTACAGCAAGGCGATCTAGTGCACGTCATGGTTACTGATGCTGATCTAAAGCGCACCCTTGAGATTCTCTCTCAGTCTCCGGAAGCAGAGCACTCATGAGAATAGCCATTGCTGGTGCCGGAAACGTGGGACGAGCCATAGCTCGCGAACTTTTGGATAACGGTCATCAAGTTTTACTGATTGAGAAAGATCCAAAGGCTCTTAAGATTGAAAGTGTTCCCGACGCGGAATGGCTCATGGCCGATGCCTGCGAAATCACGGCATTAGATGCGGCACACCTCGATAACTGTCAGGTTTTAGTCGCAGCAACAGGTGATGACAAAGCTAATCTTGTAACTTCCTTACTTGGAAAAACAGAATATGGCGTGCCTAGAGTTGTTGCAAGAATTAATCACCCAAAAAATGAATGGTTGTTTGATACATCATGGGGTGTGGATGTTGCTGTATCAACCCCAAGAATTATTTCAGCACTTGTAGAAGAGGCAGTAACTGTTGGAGATGTTGTTCGACTATTCTCATTTAGAAAAGGTCAGGCAAATCTTGTAGAACTGACTCTGCCAGATGGTTCAGCATGTATTGGAAAAACAGTGGAAGAGATAGAACTGCCAGATAATGCAGCCCTAGCTGCAATTGTTCGCGATGGACAAGTAATTACGGCAAGAGCTCACGATGTATTTATTGCAGGAGATGAACTACTTTTTGTTGCCTCAGCCGAAGCTGAAATTCACATTAAAGCCTGCTTTATTTCTTAACGTAAGTCTTTCATTTCTTTACCAACCGGCGGTTCAGATTTAATAATCAGCCAAGAACCATATGCAGCAGCAAAAAATAACGGATAGCCCATAACTAGGTTTACGGTACCCAATAAATTAACATTTCCACTCTTATAAATCGGGTACTGGACTGCAATACGTGAGAAGAACAAAGCTACCCACAACCAACTTGCCTTGATGTACATCTTCTTGCGCCTTGGATTATTGCGCCATGTGAAGTTCTCGCCTAGTAATGGCCCTAGAACTAGACCCAAAATGGGCCATCCAACTAAGTTTGCGATGAGATAAACAGTTCCGTAGCCCAAATTTGTAAGTAACTTTGGAATGTAAAAATCAGATGGATTTCCACTTCGATTAGCAAAATAGGCACAGATCAAAACACCTATAACTCCTGAAATAGAGTGCTGAATTGTGTCTCTTCGTGCCAATCGCCAAATTGCTAAAAAAATTGCTAGACCGAGCGAAGCCCAAATGGCCGTTTGCAGTTCTTGATTGAAGTTAAAGACAACTAAGAAAACAACTGCCGGTAAGCCAGAATCAATTAAACCTTTTTTTCCACCTAAGGCATTAATGACGTTGTCGCGGTCTTGACCGTGCTGACTCATGTACGCCCCGTTGATCCAAAGCCACCGGTTCCTCTGTCTGAACCCGGAAGTTGTTTAACCTCAGTAAAGACCGCCCGCTCAACCTTTTGAATAACAAGTTGCGCAATTCGATCACCTTTTTTGAAAGATACAGATTCGTTTGGATCGTGATTAATCAAAATGCATGAAAGTTCACCACGGTAGCCAGCATCGACTGTGCCTGGTGCGTTAACCATTGTTACACCATGTTTGATTGCAAGTCCCGAACGTGGATGGACTAATGCAACGTATCCATCTGGAAGTGCAATCGAAATGCCGGTTGGCACAAGAGCGCGCTCTCCTGGCTTCAAAACTATATCTATGCGCGTGGATATATCCGCCCCAGCATCACCAGGTTTGGAATAGATAGGCATTGGAACGCTTGGATCCAAACGAGTGATGAGAACTTCTACACCTTTCATATCAAGGATTGATCTCGAAATTTGGGTCAACAAAGGTTAAAAGTTCTGGAGCTTTTGCCAACTCTTCAAAATAACCATCTGGTGCATTGTTAATGAAATGCTCCATAGGAACAATAATAAAAAGAGCAGATGCCCGAACAGCAATTTCGCCTTGAGGAGAATTCAATCGACCAACTGCTGATGTATAAACTTTTCGGCCGTGTTGTCCTGTTATCTCTGCGGCAATATGCAGAGTAGTTCCGATTGGAACTGGAATAATAAAATCTGTTTCAAGCCGACCTGTTACTGCCGGAGAACGTATTAACCACATCAATTTACCTAAGGCTTCATCAAAGGCTAATGAAAGCAAACCACCGTGAGCTAAACCAGGTGCTCCTTGGTGATTTTCCGTAACTGTAAAGGTTGCTGTGATGTTGGCACCTTCTCCAGAGTATGCAACTAAATGCAAGCCAGTTGGATGCAGGTGTCCGCATCCAAAGCAATGCCCAAAGTGTGAGGGAATCTTTGTTCCCACTGGAGGTGCAAGAGGGTGCCGATCTGGAATTATGGAACCTTCCGGTGGAACCGTGCTCGCTACTCTTGCCATAGGCACAGATTACCGCCTCATTATCCGATACGGTAACTCCCATGCGATACCGAGAAGTGATACGTACGCCACTATGGCTCTTGGCCATCATTTACTTCTTTTTTCTCTCACTAGTCATCTCTATTTGGGCAGCGTTAGGAAATAACTCAGCGATAGTCAGTCTTGTAGTACTTTCACTGACTTTGATAGCTATCTACCTAAAAAGTGGATTAACCATAGAAGTAGATGAGAACGAGCTTCGTGTTGGACGAGCACATTTGCCCCGCGAATATTTTGGAAATGTTGTCGCATTAGACAATCAACAAGTTAGAACAGTTCGCACACGTGATGCCGATCCGGCCGCCTATTTAGCAATTCGATTTTGGTCACCTAAAGCTGTGCAGATTTTTGTCAATGATGTTAGAGATCAAACTCCATATTGGTTGATATCAACTTCACAACCTCAGAAACTTCTTTCAGCTCTAAAGAGCTAAAGAGTTAGTTGCACTCTTTACAAACTGCTTTGGCGCCTTCACCTTTTGCCAATTGAGAAATATGGTGGACTAAAAAGCAGCGAGAGCAAGTGAACTCATTAACTTGCTTTGGCACCACTCGAACTGCTAACTCTTCCCCTGACAGATCGGCACCAGGTAGTTCCAGATTCTCTGCTGCTTCAGCTTCATCAACATCGATCTGGCCAGATTGAGCATCGACGCGTTTTGCCTTTAACTCTTCAAGAGACTCCTCGTGAAGTTCCTCATCGGTTTTTCTGGGTGTGTCGTAATCAGTTGCCATTGCTCTCACCACCTTTTCAATCCTAGGTCTACATACGGATAACTCTCTGCGGGCGCATCATGGCGTATTTATCGCTTTCTAATTGCTACAACACGCCAAAAACCCGCGTTATTCCTGCGTTCGACCTGTATTTTCGATTCTCTGGGCCAGGCTTGCGTCCACTCGAGCGTGTATGGCCGTGCCTTCAGCAACATATTCTTCTGTGAAAATCTCGCCTGTCTCATGGATGGCGTGCACTAAATCCCCTCTGTCGTAGGGGATCACTACGGAAACCTCAACGGAAGGTCGAGGTAGTGAGTTCTCGATTGCATGAAGTAATCCCTCTACACCAAAACCGGTTCGAACTGAAAAGGCGTAACTATGTGGTTCCTTCCGCAAAATCTCCATAACAATGTTTGGGTCTGCGATATCAACTTTATTTATAGCAATGATCTCAGGTATGTCTTTGCCGCCGATCTCATCAATTACTAAACGAACGGCCTTAATCTGTTCAAATGGATTTGGGTGTGAACCATCTACTACATGAACAATCAAATCTGATTGAGAAACCTCTTCTAGGGTCGACTTAAATGCATCAATGAGTTGGTGAGGTAAATGGCGAACAAACCCAACCGTGTCACTTAATGTGTAGATGCGACCATCACTTGTCTGTGTCTTTCGAACGGTTGGATCCAAAGTTGCAAAAAGCGCGTTCTCTACTAACACACCCGCATTTGTAAGTTTGTTAAGCAGCGATGATTTGCCTGCATTTGTATACCC
>Ga0247722_10000128_pt1 | contig 45861 bp, 42 predicted proteins | sample MSEWelMarce3H_FC_FD_189094 | JGI IMG/M metagenome (GOLD analysis project Ga0247722, IMG submission 189094) | Subsurface sediment microbial communities from gas well in West Virginia, United States - MSEEL Well Study Marcellus 3H_FC | ecosystem: Environmental > Terrestrial > Deep subsurface >... | reverse complement strand
GGTGTGGGGGTACACCCGTTGGAATCAGGCGTACTTCGCTTAAGGCAAAGGTATCTCGCAGTGAGCGGGCCAGTGCCAGATGCCCAAAATGCACAGGGTTAAATGTGCCACCATAGATACCTAATGCGTGCATTAGCGACGGATTTCGCCGTTGCCAAATACAATCCATTTTTCGCTGGTTAAACCATTAAGTCCAACTGGGCCACGGGCATGGATTTTATCTGTTGAGATGCCAATTTCTGCACCTAAACCATATTCAAAGCCATCAGCAAAGCGGGTAGAGGCATTAACCATCACGCTGGATGAGTCTACTTCACGCAAAAACTGCCGTGATTTTGTGTAGTTTTCGGTGACAATCGCATCGGTATGATGGCTGCCCCAAGTATTGATATGCTCAATCGCTTCGTCTAAATCGCTGATAATCTTGATTGCTAAAATGGGCGCTAAGTATTCTGTAGCCCAGTCTTCTTCCGTGGCGGCATTAGTATGTGGCAGTATGGCAAGAGTTTTGGCGCAGCCGCGCAGCTCCACGCCTTTGGCGGCGTAGATAGCGGCCAGCGGTGGCAAAATCAGTTCGGCGACAGTTTCGTGCACCAGTAGTGTTTCCATGGTATTGCAGGTGCCGTAACGATGCGTTTTTGCGTTATCGCTAATGGCAATCGCTTTCACCGGATCGGCTTCGTCGTCGATATAAACGTGGCAAATACCGTCTAAGTGCTTGATGACGGGCACACGGGCATCGGCGGCGATTCTGGCGGTCAGGCTTTTGCCGCCACGCGGCACAATCACATCTACAAATTCACACATGGTGATGAGCTCGCCCACTGCTGCGCGATCGGGTGTTTCAATAATTTGTACGGCGGTGGCGGGTAGGCCGGCTATTTTTAGTCCTTCGCTTACACAGAGGGCGATGGCTTGGTTGCAATAAAATGCTTCGCGGCCACCGCGTAAAATAGTGGCGTTGCCAGATTTAATACAAAGGCCAGCAGCATCTGCGGTGACATTAGGGCGGGCTTCGTAAATAATACCAATCACACCTAAAGGCACACGCATTTTGCCTAGCTGGATGCCAGATGGGCGAAACTTGAAATCTCCCATTTCACCTACAGGGTCTGGCAGGCTAGCGATCTGACGCAGGCCAGCGGCCATGCTTTCAATTGTTTGGGATGTGATCAGTAGGCGATCCAACATGGCAGGCTCTAGCTCATGTGCTTGATCCATATCGCGCTTATTTGCGGCGAGCAGCGTATCTGCATCGCGCAGCAGGGCATCGGCAATGGCATTTAATGCCTGATTTTTGGTCTGCGTGTCCGCTTTTGCCATTAGTCTGCTGGCTGCGCGGGCTTGGCGGCCCACTTGCTGCATATAAGCTTTGATATCCATTTTTCTACCTTTGGGCCTCTTGAGCTGCAATTATCAGGGTTTAGGCGGTAGTTGCAAGACTGTTACACCGACGTTGTCGGCTTTTTTACGATTAAACCAGTCTGGAGCAGAACTTTGCACCGCAATAATCTGCGGGCCGCTGCTGGTATTTAGCCAGATTGGCGAGCCTGAGTCACCAGCCAGCGTGTCGCAACGATGATAAATCGTATTGTTCGGGCGTAAGCGGGTAATTTTGCAGTCTTTATGTGCGGTTAGCTCGGTATCGTGGTCTTCTGCAAAGCCAGCCTGTGTGGCTCGCGATTTTGCGCGGGCAATAAGGGCTTTTAATTGATTTTTTTTGCCATTAAATAGCGGCAGTGGCTCTGGCGCTTTGCCATCCACTAATTTTAGCTTCAACCATGCAATATCGTAGGCCGCAGCGGAGTCCTGAATATAAACGTCATCCCCTTTATAAACTAAGCCCTTTTTAAAGCGTGGGTGAAAATATTGCGCAACAACTTGATAGCGCGCCTGATATTCACCTTTATGAAATCCCGCTTTAAACCAGCGTCCTGCATCCAACTTTTTTGCATCCATTAAGAAACAATGTGCGGCAGTAATCGCTAAATCAGGCGCCACCAGCGTGGCAGTGCAGGTGCTTGCCGAGATGGTTTCTAGTTGGCCAATCGCTGAAAATGGCTGTGCGTAAGGGGCTGCAATAAATACCCTATCATCTTGGCCAAAAAACAAAATTTTGTTTTCTTTACTGGTTTGGGCAAAGACACTAGAGCTGAGGGCAAGAAGAAGGATTGCGTATTTCATATTTTATTTATAAGTTTTGATCGTGCTAAATATTGTAGCTTGGGGCTGCTAGTGCAGGCACAAAAGGATGGTGAAGAATGATTAGGATAAGTTGATGGCATTTAGTTCATTCACTTATGCAAATCATTCTTTTAAAAAAACAAAAACGGGGACCGAGGTCCCCGTTTTTGATACAAAATTTGGTATTACTTAGCAGCAGAAGCGGCAGAAGCAGCAACTTTCTTAGCTTGAACTTTTTGTACTGCAGAAGCAGCAGCAGAAGCGGCTGCTTTCTTAGCTTGCGCTTTTTGTACTGTAGAAGCAGCAGAAGCGGCTGCTTTCTTAGCTTGCGCTTTTTGTACTGTAGAAGCAGCAGAAGCAGCTACTTTCTTAGCTTGAGCTTTTTGTACTGTAGAAGCAGCAGAAGCAGCTACTTTCTTAGCTTGAGCTTTTTGTACTGTAGAAGCAGCAGAAGCAGCTACTTTCTTAGCTTGCGCTTTTTGTACTGTAGAAGCAGCAGAAGCAGCTACTTTCTTAGCTTGAGCTTTTTGTACTGTAGAAGCAGCAGAAGCAGCGGCTTTCTTAGCTTGAGCTTTTTGTACTGCAGAAGCAGCAGAAGCAGCGGCTTTCTTAGCTTGAGCTTTTTGTACTGTAGAAGCAGCAGAAGCAGCTACTTTCTTAGCTTGAGCTTTTTGTACTGTAGAAGCAGCAGAAGCAGCTACTTTCTTAGATTGTGCTTTTTGAACTGTAGAAGCAGCAGAAGCAGCTACTTTCTTAGCTTGTGCTTTTTGAACTGTAGATGCTGCTGGAGCAGCTTTCTTAGCGTGCTTTTCAACTTTAACTGTCTTAACAGTAGATGCATCAGCAGCAACGCTGAATGTTGTAGCGGAAGCAAAAACTGTAGCGAGCAATACGGCAAGAAGCTTGTTCATTTGATTTAGATCCTGAATTGATTTTTGGGTTGGTCGTGCTATGGAATGGATTATCAACACTTCTTTGCTTAAGTTCGATAAGCACTTGGTAGCAGTCTGTAACGCTATGTACGCTAGCAGCCTGTCGGACTTAAGACTGATCTACTACGGAAAAGCCGGATTTGGCCATATTTCACGTATTTTCTCGTTGAATAGCCAGCTATTCGCCTTAAAAACCCACGAAATCTGTCTCAAACCGGTCTTTCCCTCGCTACGATCGCTTAAGTCCGATAGGCTGCTAGGCTGGTTAAGGCTGAAGAAGTACCTAAATCGGATGCGTTGCTGCTATTGTACGGAGCGCCCTGCATCTTTTAATGGCGTTGGCCAGCTGAGGGTGACGCGTGCGCCACCTAATGGGCCATCGCTAATGGCTGCCGAGCCTCCATGCCCACGCATAATCATTGAAACAATGGCGAGCCCAAGCCCAAAGCCGCCGGTTTGGCGATTACGGCTGACTTCTAGGCGCTCAAATGGCTGTAGCAGGCGTTGGCGTTCTAATTCGGGAATTCCTTGGCCGTTATCATCAATATGCAATTGTGCCCAGCCGTTTTCCCATTGCACGGTCAGAGCAATTTGGGAGCCACCATAACGCCGAGAGTTACTCATTAAATTTGCTAAGGCGCGGGTGAGGTAATGACTATCCGCTTCTAAGTAAGGTGTTTGTCCAGGAAGTAAATTAATCAGCTCAGGAGTGAAGCTGCTTTGGCTACTAAACTCGCTGATTTGTCGCCGTAGCCACGGTAAAATTTCAATCGGCTGGGTTTCTAAATTAAGTTGCGGTTTATCTAAGGTTGACATGGTGAGCCATTCTTCGATTAACTCGTCGATTTGGCCTAGATCGCGCTCTATGGCAATGATTTGCTCGCTGGCAGAGGCGCCACTCTTAATGGCTTCTAAACGATAACGCAGCCTAGCTAAAGGGGTGCGCAGATCGTGTGATACCGCGTCAATTAGCGCCTTGCGGCTGGCGGTCAGTTCTTCTACGTCGTGAGCCATGCGATTAAAAGTGACGCCAAGCGAATTCAGCGTCGAGCTTTCATTCAGAGTCACTCGAACGCTAAAATCGCCTTCACCCAGTTGGCGGCTTTGCCGTGCCATATGTTGTAAATCTCGCCAAAGTGGGCGCATCCATAGCCAAGTAGGCAAACCAAGCGCCGCACAGATTAATAGTAGTGCCACCATATCTGACCAAGAAAAATTATTCAGCCGTTGCAAATAAGGCACCGGCCCTAGCACCACCATCAGCTCGGTATGGGGGATGCGGTGTAGATAAACGTCTTGATTTTCTAAGAAAATAATATCGCCATTGATTAAGGCCAGCTGATTGCTTTTGCTGAGGGTATAGGTATTGAGGGTTTCGACTTCTACTGGCAGCGGTAGTTTGTTTTTAAGCCGTTTAACTTCATCGTGCCAAATGGAAGGGGGTAAATCGCCAAGGCTGGATTCAATCACGCTAATGGTGGTTTTAAAAATATCCGATAGATAATGCTGATTGCTGTTTTCAAACAAGTTTTGATAGAGCTCATCAATCACAAAGGATGACGCCAAAAAACAGACCACCACGGTAAGATAAAAGCGTAGAAAGAGTTGGTGCATAGTGGATCGCTTGTCGGGGATGGAGGAGCAGAGGGCGGTTATTTGCTGCTGAGAGAATAGTACGCAAAACTAGTTTTGGCCCGTGAAGATCATGATGTGTTGTTGACGTTGGATTCGCCATTGCGCGAAGCTGTGAATCCAACGTCAACAGACCCTAACGCCGCAATAGGTTAAATGCAATTTTGAATGCGCTTAACGCTGTGCTTATTCTTGCCACCAGATATCTGTCGCAAATAAATAACCTTTGTGGCGGATGGTTTTGATTTTGCGTGGCTCGTGCGGATCATCATCCAGCTTTTTACGTAAACGCGAGATCGCCACATCAATACTACGATCCATGCCGTCGTATTCAATGCCGCGTAATACTTTTAATAAGTGATCGCGCGATAAAATATCGCCGGCGTGGCTGGCTAATGCCCATAGCAAATCAAAATCACCCGTGGATAAGCCTAGCGCTTCGCCACGATAACTGGCGGTGCGGTTGCGTAAATCGACTAAAAGCTGGCCAAAATTTAGCGTAGAGCGATCTGCCGCTGGCACTGGGCTGGATACAAGCGGCGTGCCGCTGGCCGTTTTGCGTAGATGGGCACGTATTCGGGCTAGCAACACCGATGGCGGCGTGGTTTTTACCACGTAGTCAGTCGCGCCGATTTCAAAGCCTAGAATCTGATTCATATCGCTATTGAGCGAAGTGAGCAAAATCACTGGGCCAGTCCAAAACTCGCGGATTTCACGGCATAGCGTTAGGCCATCTTTGCCTGGCAACATAATATCGAGCAAGACCAAGGATGGTGGGTTATTACGCACCGCTTCAATGAGGCTGCTGCCATCCGGTAACACTTCAACAGTAAATTCAAATGAGCGTAAAAAACTTCCAACCAGCTCCGCCAGTTCTGCATCATCTTCAACAAAAAGAATGCGATGGTTCATTATTATTCTCGTGGATTGAATTTGTTACGAAGGGAAAAGCGCTTTGCAGAGTAAAACCAGCCAGTAGCCAAGCATAAAGGGCGTTGGCTAAATGTCAGCGCAGTATGCTACCCGAGTAAAGAGACAAAAGGTTTCCAGCGCGGTTACACCACGGTTGGAGTGCGGTGTTAGGGCCATTTTGTCTCGCTACGCACTGATTTTTATGCGCTGATAATGAGGTACTTTTGATGTAGCTCTTCTTTGGTTTCCTTGTGCTCAGGATCGAGCGGAATACAGTCAACAGGGCATACTTGCTGGCATTGCGGTTCATCGTAGTGCCCTACGCATTCGGTGCAGAGGTTTGGATCAATCACATAGATCTCGTCGCCTTGGCTGATGGCGCTATTCGGGCACTCAGGTTCGCAAACGTCGCAATTGATACATTCATCGGTAATGATTAGAGCCATGACGCAAAATCCAGTGCAATTAAACAGATAGGCAAATTGTCCCATGTTCTGCTATGCCACGACAACGCTACTGTTAAAAAGCTGACGAGGCGTGGCGTGTCTGTTTGATTTTTGTGAAATAAAACCTATGGACGGCGATGGATTGCAATAATTATTGATGAGAAGCGTGGATAAGATCTGCTAGGGCCTATGATTTTCTTGGTCTAGTCTAAGTCAGTAGCGCGTAATTAGGGCAAAATGCCTTTTCCTTCTTCTTAGCTTGGAGTACACCGTATGGGACTTATCGATCAGTTGGCTGGGCAGTTTTTGGGCGGAAAAGAATTACCCGATGGTTTGGTCCAGTCTTTATCTGGCGTATTAGAGCAGCAAGGCGGTATTTCTGGTTTAGTTGAAAAATTTCAAAACGGTGGGCTCACCGATATCGTGCAGTCTTGGGTAGGTAATGGTGAAAACCTACCTGTAAGTGGCGAGCAAATTCAAGCTGTATTAGGCAGCGATGCCGTTAGTTCTGTAGCGGAAAAACTGGGTGTAGATCCTAGTGATGCCGCCGCCAAGATTTCTGAATACCTGCCACAGCTTATTAATCAACTTACCCCTAATGGTGAAGTGCCAGAAGGAAGCGGCAACCTGCTTTCAGCTGGGCTAGATATGCTGAAAGGCAAGTTGTTTGGTTGAGAGTTGCCAATTAATACGATTTTAGAAGCCCCTTGCGAGGGGCTTTTTTCTTAGTCGTTAATTAAATCGCTTAAATGCCGTCCCATTCTGCGCCCCTCGCGGATAGCGTAGTTGGTACCGCGGTCTTCAGGGTAGATTTGTGCCATTGAGGCTAAAAATAAACCATGCTGCGGTGATTCGCAGGCGGGAATTAGCTGGCTATAGTGTTTTTCAACGATGGGCTGGGCCCAGCGGGCATGCCAAACATGGTGCTTTTGGATCCAGCTTTCTTCAAATTTAGGAAACATACGGCGTAGGTGAGGCAGAGCAAAGGCCAGCAACTCGTCGTTACTCATTTGGTAAAGCGCGTCGGTATGCGGTAGGTATTTGGATAGATAAACAATGTGCTTGCCATCGTAGCTCTTAGTGCTTTGAAAGTTGGTGTGCTCAATGACGCCCACAAAAGGAAAGCTTGGATCGTTTACATTTAACCAGTAGGTATCCGATAGCGAGCGATCTAGCTCTAGCACCAAGCAAACATTGGCAAGATAATTAATACGCCTAAGCTGAGCTAAGTATTCTGGACATGCCCAAGACTCAATCATTTGCGCCAATAAGGGCAGCGCAGGGGTGGAGACAACTCGATCGGCGAGGATTTCCCCGTTGCTGGTTTTAATCAGCCAGCGGCCATCTTGGGGCTGGATAGATAGCACAGGGGTGCTGGTTTGTATTTCTGCACCACGGCGCTTTATCTTGGCTGCAAGCGCTTCAACGAGGGCAACAAAGCCGCCTTTAAAGTAGGCAAGGCGCTCTTCACCGCCCTTGCCACGGCTGCTGCCCCGCAGTTTGAGCTTATTCCAAAACCACACCGCCGAGATTTGATCCGCCACTGCGCCAAATTTACCGCGTAGTAATGGCTCCCAAACAATCCGGTAAACATTGTCCCCGCCTAATTCTCTTAGCCATTCTGCTGCGGTTTTGTCTTCTAGCTCTTGCCAGTTTTCTACTTTGCGGGCTTTAAGGGCCAGCAGGCCTAGGCGGATGCGATCTGGGAAGGCTAGCGGTTTAAACCTAAGTAAATCCCAAGGCGTAGAGAGCTTGAAAAACTGATTGGCAAAATACATGCCGGTGTTGCTAGGGTTGATTTTTACTTTGTCGCAAAGATTTAGCTCTTTAATGAGCTGCATCACTTCTAAATCATTGGTAAACCAGTGGTGATAAAAGCGGTCTAGTTTTTCGGATTTTTCACCAAGATCAAAGGCCGCCGCCAAACCGCCGATATCCGCTTCAGCCTCTAGGATGATCACATCCACGCCCGCTTTGCTTAATTCATAAGCCGCTGCGAGGCCGGTAAAACCTGCACCAATAATGGCGACTTGGGTGTGCTGAGTCGTCATGCTTTTCTCCGAGAAACAAGTAACCACAACCCGCCAACTAAGGTAGGGGGAAGCCATATCAATAAGTGGACAATAAAGGCAAAGGCGGCGGCGGGCACAGGTTCGTTATGGGTGAGCTTCATGGCGAACACGGCAAAATAATCAAAGGTGCCAACATAGCCAGGCGTGCTAGGAATCAGGGTAGCGAGGGTGGCCAGTGGTAAGGCAAACCAAGCGCCTGCGCTATTCATTAAACCTGGAACGCTTTGCGCTACGCACCAGAAAGTGAGCCCTTCTAGTGACCAAACGATTAGGCTCATGGCAATGAGCGGCAAGATGCGTCGCCCGCCTAAATGAGCGAGTAAGCTAATGGCCCCCGCTACTTCGTCGGCCAAGTGGTTGCCGCTGTGCGGTGCTAATTTATGAATAAGGCGAAGGCAGGCATCGATAAAAAGCTGTAGCCAGCGGGGGAAGGCCAGCAAGATAAAAATCACTGAGGCGAGTAAGACGGCACTGCCCGCACCGAGTTTGCCAAAGGCAGGCAGATTTTCTATGCCAAAAACCCACAGGCCCAAGCCAAGAAACAGCAGTAGGCTGGCTAGATCGAGCAGCCTTTCCACAAATAAAGACGCCAAAACCTGCCCCGGCCCTGTACCTAATTCCTTATTAAAAGCAAACGATCTGGCAAGATCTCCCGCTCGAAATGGTAGTAGATTATTCAGCGCTAAGCTGCTTAAAAAAGGTTGAAGGCAAGCACGTGGCGTGGCGGCTGGGCTGCTGGTGCGCAGCATGCTGCTCCAACGTGCGGCGCGGCCAAATAAGCCGGTGCAAAAGATCACTAGCGCTAGCAATAGCCACAATGGATTACTGCTACGGATGGCCGAGGCGAGCTGAATCACGTCGGTTTGCGACAAAATCAGCCCAATTAAGGCAATGGCGATGATCAGGCCAATGATGGTGTGTAGATGTCGTTTCATAGCGTGCTATTCATTTTAATCACTTCTGAAGTTTGCATAGATTGGCAAGGGTAAAGCGTCCTGCCCAACCCAAATGTTGAACTACGGAGTGCTCAGAAAACACGGCGTTTTATGGAGAAATCTATAAGGGGCGATTCCTTGTTTTGTTTTTCTCCGTGGTTCAAGGTTGGGGTTTTATTATTTATTGATGTTATGCATAAGATCAATAAATACACAGGCTGTGAAAAACGTAAAGAGCACCAACAAAGACCGCATCACCTCCATTCTTTTGTTCTTTTTTGTGCGTTGAGTGTTTTTTGTGCACTCAGTGGTTGTGTATAACATCCGTTATTTATTTTCTATCGACTACGGGGCTGCGCGAGAAGGTGATTTCTTCTTGAAATCCAAAATACTCTTGCACCACATATAAGGGCCTTTGTTTGGATTCTGTATAAATACGGCCGATATACTCTCCTAAAATCCCTACGCAAATCAGCTGCACCCCACCTAAAAATAGCACCGCTATCATTAGCGCAGTCCAGCCCTCTACCCAGATATTGGTGAAAATCCGTAAAAATAGGGCGTAGAAAATGCCGATTAAGGCCAGCAAAGAGGTGCCCATGCCCATTGCCATGGCGAGCTGCAAAGGCTTGGCAGAGAAAGACATAATGCCGTCGCAGGCAAAACGGATCATTTTAGACAGCGGGTATTTGCTTTCTCCTGCAAAACGCTTGGCGCGTTGGTAAGGCAGTGCAACTTGCTTAAAGCCCGCCCAGCTCACCATACCGCGTACAAAACGATCCCGCTCGGGCATGGCTTTTAGCGTGTCGACCACGCGGCGGCTCATTAGGCGAAAATCACCAGTATCGAGCGGAATCGGCACATCGGATAGGCGATTGAGCAGGCGGTAAAAGCCTTTGGCGGTGGCGCGTTTAAAGGTAGATTCACCAGGTCTATCAGTGCGCGTGCCGTATACCACATCAAAGCCAGCACGCCATTGTTCAATCATGCCGTGGATGGCTTCGGGCGGGTCTTGTAAATCGGCGTCGATGAGTACCACCGCATCGCCTCGAGCGCAGTCTATACCTGCAGTTACGGCAATTTGATGACCAAAATTACGAGCAAAGCTCACCAGCCTAATGCGTACATCATGGCTGGCGTGTTGTTTTAAGATGCTGCGCGTGGCATCACGGCTGCCATCATCGACAAAAATAAACTCAACGGCGAGCTCATTGAGCTCACGGCTAAAGGCAGACAGCCGTTTGATTGTTTCGGCAATCACGGCTTCTTCGTTGTAACAAGGCACGACAATCGAAAGTAGCATTAGATAATCCTACGTAGGGTGGGCACCTTTTTGTGTCCACGCATCAGTGCGGAGGGGATTACGTGGGCGCAGTGCCTACCCCACAATACTTATTTCCGTTTTACCCAAACCCCCATTTTTTCATCTGGCGTGTCTAGGAAGGGCTGCCAGTAATATTGGCTGGCAATAGATTCATTAATGGCTTGCCAATTCGGCGAGGTGCTTTCTGGCCTGCCCCAGACGACGTATTGTACTTTGTGCTGTAGCAACCAAAGCAGTGGCGCTGGGTGCTTGGCTTGATAAAAGTCTTTGATTTCTTGATTGAGCAGCCACACTTCCTGAGGAGCACCATGCCATAAACTGACGTGATTAGGCCAGCCAAGCAAGGATCTTTGTTGGGAATAAAGAGAGAAAAGTGTTTGGTTAGTGTAAGCGTCGTTAAGCCAGTTTTCTAACACAATGCCTTGCGGCGCATGTTTTAAATATTGGACAATGTCTTTAACCGGCGCATCATTGGTAAACCAATGCGTGCCTGCCAGTTTGCCTAAATCCCCTTTAGGTGTGTGCCAAATATATTGCGCGGTATTGATGGCATAGCTGCATGTTAAAAGCAGCACCAGTGCGGCGCTGTTTCTGACCCCGCGACGGGCCGAGCCAAGTGCCATTGCTCCAGAGGCTAACAGGCCTCCGCTCCACATCCAACCCCACCACTTCATCGTGGTATTGGTGCGTTCAAACTTGCCTGCGCTTGGGTCATCTACAAAGATAAACTCACCCAGTAATAGCATGATGGCAAAGGCAATCACCAGTGCTAAGGCGAGGGGACGCTGGCGCTTTTCAGTGAGAGCTAAACCAAAGAGTGCCAATAAAGGCCAAAGCAGTAAGATAAATTGGGCGATAGGGGTGCGATCAATACGGTGTACTAAGCGGATCGGCGTGCCAATGGCTTGGCTGGCAAAACCGGCTAAAAAAGGGTAAATCAGCAGAAAACCCAGCAAGCCACCTGCAAGAATAGCCTGCCAATCGGGGGGATTCTTGCTGTAATGCCGCCAAGCCGCCCAGCTAAAAAGCAGCACAGCAAGCAGCGGAGTAATCCAAGTATTGGTAATCAGCATCACTGGCAGGGTCAGGGCCAGCAGGCCTTGGGCAAGGCGCGGGTGCAGGGTCTCTTGTTCTGAGCGTTTTTGCTCTAGCCACGCAATCAGCGCCAGCGCTAAAAACAGCAGCATAAAGCCACCCAGTGGCGGGTGGTAATCACCAAGGAAAAACTGATAGCCAAAGTTTTCTAGCGGTAAATCGCGCGCTTCAAACTCAGGGTTGGGTTTTGTTTCTGCAGTGAGTAAGGGGAAAAACTGCTGGCCTAGCTCGGTATTCACTCGGGCATCATAACTGCCAATAAAGCGAGCACTGGCCCACATTTGATCGTTGGCTTGCCAGCTAATCGGGTTATCGCTGGCGGGGGTAACAAATAAATTTAATAGCGGTGAAACACCCGTGCCACCAAGCGTTAAAGCCAAAATCAGTAGGAGTTGATGCGCGCGTCCTGCCACAAAGCGTGTGGCGAACTCCCAAGCAAGGCTTAAACTCAGCGCCATTAATAGGGCAAAGGCGATGTTATAGGTAAAACCAATATCCCAGCCAAAGAGCCGTCCCATGAGTGCGGCGGCATAATGCTGAAAGGCGTAATAGAAATCAAAGCGATGACCTGCAAACCAATGATCTGGCGGCGGCAAAATGCTGCCTGAATAATAATTGGCCATAAAATAAAGATCAGTCACTCGCTCCGATGTTGGGTAAATTGCAGGGAATATAAATTTCCAAATTAACCCATAGGCAAGGGCCATCAAGAAGGCGATTTCAGCCGCTTTAAAACGACAGCTACGAGCTTCTTGTTTAAATAGATATAGGGTAAAGGCAGCAAGGATAGCGGTAATGGGCCATAGGCCATTGAGATTACCAAGACCAATAAAGTGCTCAATAAAAAACATGAGAAGGGTAATGAGCAGCACACCCACACTACGAGCGATGGCATAGGGCATGAAGCGGCCCAAGGCTAAGCTTAGGCTAGCCAAATGCAGCCAAAGCAGCGCAAGGCTGGCGGCGAGGTGGATCATTGTCATTGGTGCGCTTTCCTTTTTTTATTTTTAGGTAATAAGCTAGCCTCTTTTTTATCCTATTTTTACATTAATGACAAATTGTATTGCAGCTTATTTACTGTGATGTTAATTGCATAAACCAAACGAGGATTGAATTGGCTTAATTAAGTAGGTCATATGATTTATCTAACCCAATTTTATAGATGGCTTGCCCCGTGTATTTGTCGCCGATATCGCTCGGGAGAAAAACCAATTAATTGCTTAAACATGGCAATAAAAGCCGATGGCGTGCCATAACCTAAGCGCCATGCAATATCTTGAATCGATTTATCTTCTTTTAGCCATGCCAGGGCTTGCAATAAGCGAATGCGATTGCGGCATTGACCAAAGCTCATGCCCAGCTCTTTTTGAAAGCGCCGCGCTAAGGTGCGCTCGGTGCTGTGCACTTCTTGAGCCCAGCTTGCAAGGCTGCGATCATTATTGGGCTCGGCTTGTAATGTATTTAAGATAGGAAGCAATAGCCGGTCTTGGCTAGAGGGCAGAAAGTTGGCTGCGCGCTCGCATTGGCTTAGCCGAGCAATCAGTAACTCCGCCTGATGATGATCGCTAGCGCTTTGCATGTGGCTGACTTGGCGCTGGCAAAAATCGTTAATCAGCGCACTAATCAACGGGGTTTGCGCAAGTAGGCAGGTTTCATTGGGCAAGCGTTGGGCTAGCTCCGCCGAAACATAGATCGAGGTGTAATCGAGCGCTTGGCGGACATATGCTGCGTGGGGGGTATTAGCAGGAATCCAAACTAGAAAATTGGCAGGGGAGATCAGCGCTTGCTGCTCAAGCGATATTTCCATAATCCCAAGACTAATCCAGCAAATTTGCCCCCAAGGGTGTTGGTGGCTTATGCATTGTGTGTTGGCCAGCATTTGCTGATAACGAAAATACAGCGGATTAGGTTGTTTTAAGCTTAAATCGGCTTGGCTATAGGGTAAGGACATCGTGATGGCCTTGGGGCAGGGGATTTGTCTGCTTACAGACATGGATTGTCTGTTTTGCCGTATTAGTATAAAAAAAGACAGGCCTATACTAGTGGCTATTCATTTTTTTTGAAAGTCAGTTTTATGCATATATTTTTTCCACTCTTGGCCGTGATGATTTGGGCCACCAATACCGTTGTTTCTAAAGCCGCGGCGGGCGTGCTTGAGCCGGGGGCGATTTCGTTTTATCGCTGGTTTTTAGCGGCTCTTATCCTGACTCCCTTTTGTTTAAAGGCCGTTTGGCAACAACGCCAAGCTATTCGCCCTTATTTGAGTAAGTTTGTAGTGCTTGCGCTGCTTGGTATGGTGCTGTTTCAGTGCATAGCCTATTATGCGGCGCACAGCACAACGGCCACTAATATGGGGGTGATTACCTCTTTGGTGCCGCTGTCATCCTTGCTGCTGAATGCATTTATGACCAAAACGAAGCCAAGTATGGCTGCAAGTTTGGGGATATTTCTTTCACTTTGTGGGGTGCTGTTTTTACTGGGCAAAGGGCATCCTGCCAGTTTGCTGCATAGCGGGATTAATCATGGCGATGCGTTGATGCTGGCAGGCACTGTGGCTTACGCGCTCTATGGTATTTTATTGCGCCGCTGGGCTTTGCCTTTCAAACACTGGCATAGCTTATATATACAAATTGTCTTAGCGGTGCTGATATTGATTCCAGTTGCTTTTAGTACGCAAAGCATGGCGATTCCGGCTGAAGGCGTGGGCTTGGTCTTGTTTGCAGGGATTGCATCTTCTTTGGTTGCTGCATATTGCTGGATGCATGGCGTACATCACTTAGGCGCGGATCGAACGGCCGTATTTATGAATCTACTTCCTTTATTTACGGCTTTGATTGCAATGTTTACCTTAGGCGAGGCGATTCAAATATTTCATCTTCTAGGCGGAGGCTTGGTGCTGCTTGGGGTGATTGTTGCGCAAATGCAATCGTGGAAAAAACTAAGCCAATCTAAATAAGAAAAAGATTATTTGTTGGTTTTTTTTAACAAAAAATTATTCAATTGTCATTAATATTGTTAATAATATGATTGTTTATCTATGGCTAGGTACCTTTTTATAAGTTGTTTTACCTGGTTAAAGCCTTGTTTTTACTTGGGTTGTGGGTAGGAGGAGGGGGAGCTTAGATATTTTTATGCATTTATTCTTTCAAATGTTTGTTTTTTATTTCATAGGGCTTACCCAATTAAAATGCCAGTGTTGGCATGGATTCGCCATAATTCATACTGTATATACAAAAACAGAAGGAGTTATGATGATTTTTCGTTTTACTTTAATTGCTGCGGGTATATTAGCATTTACTCAACCTGCTTCAGCGGCCCTTTCTAATTTAGGAATTGCTAATGATTACAGTGGTTTTTTCTTTTCAAATGTAAATGGTGGTAATGATGTTGAGGGTAAGTTGGCGGTTGGTGGTAATTTAACTGCCGCTACTTTAAATACCATTGGTTTCCGTAATGCTCACGGCACGAAAGGCCCTTCTTTGGTTGTTGCTGGGAATATGGTTGATAAGCAGCTGGATATCTACAATGGCCCAGTAAAGAAGACCGACACCAATAAAAGTTATGGCCCAGATGTGAAACAAGAATTGGGTGCATTAAATGCGGGTTATGGTGTTGTTGGCGGTAAGATTGTTAAGAATAAAGGTTGGGCAGATTTAAAAACAGATATCAGTGTTAAATCGGTCGTTGATTTTGATAAAGCAAAAAAAGAGTTAAGTGCTTTATCTAATGGCCTAGCAAACAGCAAAACCAATGGTCAAGTTATTCATGAAAATGGAGGCTTTACTTTAAAAGGCGATAATAAGTCTTTGCAGCAGGTGTTTAATTTAAAGGCGACTGAGTTTTTAAATTTGAACCTAACAAACATAAAAAAAGACGCTACCGTAATTATTAATTATACCGGCTCCTTTAGCGATATTGTTTTAGCCGGCGGGCAACTGGGCCAGATGGAAGCAATGCGCAGCAATATTTTGTTTAATTTGCCTAATGCTAAAAAGTTATCGGTAAATACCTTTGTTTGGGGCAGTATCTTAGCGCCACAAGCGGCGATTTACGGCACTGCTCACGTTGAAGGCTCTGTGATTGCTCATTCTTTAGAAAGCAATCTAGAGCTTGGCTATGAGCCATTTAAAGGTAATTTAACTAGCCCTGTGCCAGAGCCAGAAACCTATGCTCTGATGGGGATGGGCCTGATTGGTTTGGCTTTGCGTCGTCGTAGTAAAAAATAATTAAGTGCGTAATATAAAAACGGGGAAGCTTTGGCTTCCCCGTTTTTATATGGCTGAATCACTCCAGCCTTGATGTATCGCTTACAACCCAGCAGCTGCCCGCAAGACCTCAACCTTATCGGTTCGCTCCCACGAGAAGTCTGGTTCTTCACGACCAAAGTGGCCATACGCCGCAGTGCGTGTGTAAACCGGGCGCAGTAGATCTAGCATTTGGATAATGCCTTTCGGGCGTAAATCGAAGTGCTGTTTGATCAGTTCAACAATTTCGTGCTCAGGCAATTTACCTGTGCCCCATGTATCCACCATGATCGACACTGGTTGTGCCACGCCAATTGCGTAGGACACTTGCACCAAGCATTGCTTGGCGATGCCAGCGGCAACGATGTTCTTAGCTACATAACGGCCAGCGTAAGCGGCTGAGCGGTCTACCTTGGATGGATCTTTACCCGAGAATGCGCCGCCGCCGTGTGGCGCTGCACCACCATAGGTATCGACAATAATTTTACGGCCAGTTAAACCGCAATCGCCCATCGGGCCACCAATCACAAAACGGCCAGTTGGGTTGATCAGGTATTTGGTGTTGTGTAGCAGTTCAGGTGGAATCACTGGCTTGATGATTTCTTCGATCACCGCTTCAGACAACTGAGCGTGGCTGACATCCGGGTGGTGCTGGGTAGAAAGTACGATGGTATCGATACCAATCGCCATGCCGGTGTCTTTATCGTAGCGAACGGTCACTTGCGATTTAGCATCTGGGCGTAGCCAAGGCAGGCGGCCGTCTTTGCGAACTTCAGACTGGCGCTGCATCAGGCGGTGTGAGTAGTAAATCGGCATAGGCATCAGCTGCGGTGTTTCATCGCAGGCATAGCCAAACATCAGGCCTTGATCGCCAGCGCCTTGGTCTAAATCTAAGCCTTGGCCTTCGTTTACTCCTTGAGCGATGTCTGGGCTTTGCTTGTCATAAGCCACCAGTACCGCGCAAGTTTTGTAATCAAAGCCAATATCACTATGGTCGTAGCCAATACGCTTGATGGTATCGCGGGCAATTTGAATATAATCAACATTGGCGTGAGTGGTAATTTCACCAGCGAGAACCACCAAGCCGGTGTTAACCAGTGTTTCTGCTGCAACGCGTGCATGCTTATCTTGCGTCAGAATGGCGTCAAGGATGGAATCAGAGATCTGATCCGCTACTTTATCTGGATGGCCTTCAGAAACCGATTCAGAGGTAAAGAGGAATTCTTTCATTATTGTTTCCCTGTCAAAGAGGGGCTTAGCAGCCTATTTTGCCGGTAGAATCCGGGGCTGGCCCTAATATTGCGTAAAAACCTGATGCTGCTGCTAAAACCTTTTGCTTACTTGCCCCTGTGGCTATTTCATGGCCTTGGGGCCTTGCTTGGCTGGCTGGCTTGGCTGTTATCGCCACGCTACAGACAGCGTTTGGCTGCCAACTTGCAGCAGTCGGGTATTGCGCAAAACGGGGCAGATTATAAGCGATTGCACCGTTTAAGTGTGAGTGCCCATGGCATGGGAGCCTTAGAACTTTTACCAGCTTGGCTTAGAACCCCAAAGCAGGTTGCCGATTGGGTAAAAGAGCGTGAAGGCTGGGAGCATGTTGAGGCCGCTTTACAAAGCGGCCGCCCCATGATGTTTGTATCCCCGCACCTTGGTGGAATCGAAGTCTGTGGTGTGTATATAAGCACACAGATTCCTTGCGTGTTGGCGGCTTTGTATCGTCCACCCAAACTTAAATGGCTTGAGCCTTTAATGGTCACTGGCCGAAACCGTGCCAATGGCCGTGCTGCCCCCGCTAATGCCAGTGGTGTAAAGATCTTACTGCGCACCTTAAAAGATAAGCAAGCAATTTATGTGCTTCCAGATCAGGCACCTGGTGCGGGTGAGGGGGCTTGGGCGCCATTCTTTGGTAAGCTAGCTTACACAATGACTCTGCTGCCCCGTTTAAGTAAATCAACTCAGCCAGTAATCTTGATGTGCTTTGCCGAGCGCCTATCTTGGGGGCGGGGTTTTAAAATGCATTTTGCGCCACTGGATGAGGCATTTGGTGGGGATGCACAAGCCGATGCGGCAATTTTGAATCGCAATGTAGAACGAATGATACGCCGTGCTCCCAGCCAGTATCTGTGGAGCTATAACCGTTATAAGCGCCCAGCAGGCGCGCCATTGCCCGATGGGGAAGTGGAGGGCGTGCCTCACGAGAAACCCAAACCTTAAACCACGGAGGTCCCAGAGGACACGGAGTTTCACGGAGAAAGCCTTGCGTATGTTTTTCTTCGTGCCCCTCCGTGTTCTGCTTTTCTTCCGTGGCTTAAGAGGTGGGTTTTATGTTGAGGAGGGGGCCATTATTACTGTATTAGGGCTGCTCTACTTACAAAATACATTGTATTTACCCTGCTAATTTTTCTTGGATTTATTTTCAGGTATGTTGTTTTTATCATTCAGGTCGCTATGATTTATCATTTTTTACTTATTATTTTTTGGTGTTTAAGTAGCTTGCCACAGTGGCTGTTGCGAGGCTTTGGGGCGGTGTTGGGATACTTGCTGTATATCGCAGTAAAAAGTCGCCGCAAAATTGGGTTGGCCAATTTAAAATTGTGCTTTCCCGAGTGGGCTACTGGCCAGCATGAAGCGATACTTAGGCAGCATTATCGTGAGTTTTGTACCTGTATTTTTCTCTATAGCAAATTATGGTTTGGCACTCAGGCGCAGATTGAAAAACTGGTTCGGCGCGAAGGGTTGGAGCATTTCTCTGAGGTAGAAGACCAGAATATCATTTTGCTGGCACCGCATTTTTTAGGGCTGGATTTTGGGGGCACTCGGCATATGGTGGATCATCGCGGCGCAACGATGTATTCCTCCGCGCATGATAATGCCTTTGATTTGCTGCTCTTACGAGGGCGTCGCCGCTTTAATGAGCCGCTACTAGTTAAGCGTAGCGAAGGCATACGCGGTATTTTGCGGGCGATTAAGCAGGGCGTGTGTTTTTACTATTTGCCCGATCAGGATCTTGGCCCGCGTGAGTCTGTGTTTGTACCGTTTTTTGGGATTCAAACCGCGACCGTGCCGGGTTTGTCACGGCTTTCAGCTATGGGCAAAGCTCGCGTGGTGCCGGTGATTACCACGCTGGAAAAAAACGGCTTTGTTTGCCGCTATTACCCAGCGTGGGAAAATTTTCCGAGCGACGATGTGATGGCCGATACTGCGCGCATGAATGCATTTATTGAAGAGCGGGTGCGTGAGCACCCGTCGCAATACTACTGGCTACACCGCCGCTTTAAAACTCGGCCAGAAGGGGAGGCAAGTTTGTATTAATTAAGCGGTAGTGGGCACGGCATGATGCCATGCCCTGTTTACAGTTGGTGCAATTCTTGCAATAAGCCACGCAGGCATTGGGCGTCTTCGGCGATGAGCATTTGCTCGACGATGGGTTTGATTTTATGCAGCTCGCCGGTCAGGATTACTTGCTTTACTTTGAGCAGCTGAATCGGCAGCATAGAAAACCGGCGCAGGCCAAGGCCGAGTAATAACCGTGTTAGCGCTGGATCGCCCGCCATCTCTCCACACATTGATACCGGCTTGCCCATGCGGGTGGCGGTGCTAATTACGTGGTGTAGTAGCTGAATCACCGCTGGGTGTAGCGGGTCATAAAGATGCGATACCGCATCGTCGTTACGATCTACAGCGAGGGTGTACTGGATTAAGTCGTTGGTGCCGATCGAGATAAAATCGAGATGAGCTAAAAACTGCGCCACTTGCACCGCCGCGGCAGGCACTTCAATCATGCCGCCTAGCTCGATGTTCTCATCAAAAGCCACGCCATCGTCCCGAAGCTGGGATTTAGCTTCTTCTAAATGCTTACGAGTTTGTCGCACTTCCCCCACATAAGAGAGCATGGGGAGTAATAGCTTGATTTTGCCGTAGGCCGATGCCCGTAATAGGGCGCGCAGCTGGGTGCGAAACATTTGCGGCTCGGCCATGCAGAGGCGAATGCCGGTCAGCCCTAGCGCTGGGTTAGGGGTTTCTCGCTCTTGCTGCCATTTAGGAATTTTATCTTTGCCTAAATCGACGGTGCGGATAATCACCGGCTGGCCTTTCATTGCTTCGGCAACTTGCTTATAGGCGATAAATTGTTCTTCTTCGGTAGGCAAATCAGATTCAGATAAAAACAAAAACTCTGAGCGAAACAGGCCCACGCCGGTCGCGCCGTTTTCTATAGATAATTTGCAATCGTCTGGAACTTCAATATTGGCAAATAGCTCGATCTCTTCGCCGTCTTTAGTGATGGGCTGACGGGTACGAATATCTTGTAGTGCTTTTTGTTTTTTGAGCCAATCGCGCTGACGGTGGCGGTATTCTTTAAGAATGATTTCGTCAGGATCAACGATGACGATACCGTTAATTCCGTCAACAATAATCAACTCATCTTCGCGAATCAGCTCTCGGGCATGGCGTAGCGCAAGTACCGATGGCAAATCTAAGCTGCGGGCCAAGATGGCCGTATGGGAGGTGGGACCACCCACATCGGTAATAAAAGCGAGGTAGTTGGTGTCTTTAAATAGCACCATATCGGCGGGGCTAAGATCGTGCGCCACTAGAATGCAGTTGGGGGCAATTTCGGCCAGTGGGTGCGAGTGGTTTTCGTGGCCAGCCAGCGTTTTAAATACACGATCCACCACTTGAATTACATCGCTACGGCGCTCTCTGAGGTATTCGTCTTCGATCTCATCGAATTGGGCCAGCAGTACTTCTAGTTGCAGCTTGAGCGCCCATTCCGCATTACAGTGATGTTGCTCAATCAAATGGCGCGGCTCTTTAGAAAGCATATGATCGTTAAGCAGCATGATATGCAAGGATAGAAATGCGCCCAATTCGGCGGGGGCGTTTTCCGGGATGCTGCCCCAGAGCATTTCTAAAGATTTGCGGGTAACGCGAATAGCATCATCAAAGCGTGCAAGTTCGACGGGGATATCGGCGGCAGATAGTTGGTAATGGGCAATTTCAATATCGGCGTGGGAGATCAGATGAGCTTGCCCGATCGCAATCCCACCACCAATGCCAATCCCTTGTAGCGTAATGCTCATAAGCCTCCTTGCCACCGTGCCGGTGATCGCAATCTATTTTGGGTACAGAGTCTCTTTAGCTGTGAAAACTGAGGCTGCGACAAGTTGCAGGCCAAGCTTTGCGTCACTCATCTGCATTTTTACAAAGTACTTACGTGGCTTACTCGCCTTCACCAAATTTATCGGCAATTAAGGCGGTTAGGGCGGTCATGGCCGTATCTGCATCAGGGCCATTGTCAGTTTCTAGCATGATTTTGCTGCCTTTGCCCGCTGCTAACATCATCACACCCATAATTGATTTTGCATTAACGCGTTTTTGATTGCGGCTTAGCCAAACTTCGCATTGAAATTGGCTGGCTAGTTGGGTGAGTTTACTAGAGGCACGGGCGTGTAAGCCCAGTTTGTTGATGATTTCTACTTCATTGATTGGCATACCGCTTATTCCTGATCTGTGGTTGGCAGCATGTACAACACACCTTCTAAGCCACCTGTGATGGCCTTGCTCACTACAACGTCTAATGTTTGATGGCTGTAGCTGAGGGTTCTTACGAGCATAGGCAAGTTGACCCCTGCAATAGCCTCTACCTTGCCAGCCTCAACTAAGCGTTGGGCGACATTAGAAGGGGTTCCGCCATAAATGTCTGTAAGGAGTAATACGCCTGAGCCATCGTCTAAATCGCTAATCATCTGGCAGGCACGACGCACTACCTCATCTGGATCATCGGCTTTGCTAACGGGTAATTGCAGCAAATTGGGGAGATCCCGCGCCATGATGTGCTGCGCGCACAAGACTAAGGCTTCGCCCAAAGACACATGTGTAACAATAATAATACCGACCATACCTTCGTTACCTTGACTTTCGTAAGTTTCATGTTACCATATGGCGTGTTTTGTTGCTTTATTCTGATGTTTTTTAGTAAGTTTTTTGGGCTGAGTTCATAAAGCCAAAGCGATGATGCTTTCGTTGACGAGGCCTTTTTTGATATTACTGTATATCAAATGGCTGTTAAAAGCTTACGCCAAGTCGGGCTAACGCAAACGGTAAATATGCACGGGCGGCTTTATCCAGCTGATACGCCGCTGTAATTCTTCCGTGATATACACGCTGCCATCATTCCCCACGACCAGTACATCTTGCAATCCAAACCTCTGGGCATAATGTAAGGTGTTTCCTATGCCGCCAATAAAAATGGGTTTAGTTGCGATATCTGAAATTGCGCCCGCCTCAAGGCTGGGGGGCGCAATCACCGTGGCCGCTTCCATCGTCGTGGCGGGCTGGCCCGTGCGTGGGTCGATCAAATGTGAGTAGCGCTTGCCACCTACTTCAAAAAACCTCTGGTAGTCACCTGAGGTGCCAATCGCTTCGCCGCTTTTAAGGGCAATGGTGGCCATGGCTTGTGGCTCTCTGGGGTGTTGAATGCCAACCACCCAGGGGGTTTGATCTTTTTTGCCCAAGGCCAACACATTGCCGCCGATATTGATCAGCGCATTATTCACCCGATGCTTACGCAAGTATGCCGCAGCTCTATCTAGTGCCCAACCTTTAGCAAAGCCACCGGTATCCAATTGCACCGCAGGATTACTGCTGCTTACCGTGCTTGCATCAAAGCTAAGGTTTTGCATGGAGGGCTGGCCGGCAAGCAGTTGGGCGATGGTGGCTTGGCTAGGTAAAATCGCAGCATAGCTGTCTTTATGAAAGCCCCATGCCGCGATTAATCCCCCCATGGCGGGGTTAAATAATTGATCAGATCGCTCTGCATATTGGCTGGCTTGCTTAAGTAATGCAGCCGTTTCCATATCGATAAGGGCGGGTTCACCGCGAGCAAAGCTGGCGTTGATTCGGGTGATTTCAGATGGCTGCCATGGGTGCATGCGAGTGTGGATACGATCTAAATCAGCAAAAACTGCGGCGGCGTGTTTTTGCGCTATATCTTCTGGTAAGCCCCAAATCGAGATCTGCACCCGAGTGCCAAAGACATAGCTTTCTTGCTGGTAGAGTGGCGCCTTGCTGCAGGCGCTTAAGAGTAATACTCCAGCCAGCAGTAAAATTTTTATCATGCGGCGGCGTGTTTTTCTAAAGCATCAATAAATAATCCCGCAACGTTGATGCCAGATTGTGCGGTAATCTCAGCAAAGCAAGTAGGGCTGGTGACATTCACCTCGGTGAGGTTCTCACCAATCACATCTAAACCCACTAGTAGCAAGCCTTGAGCGGCGAGTTGCGGCCCTAGTGCCTCGGCAATTTCTCTGTCCCTTGCCGTTAATGGTCTGGCCACACCGCTACCGCCTACCGCCAGATTGCCGCGTGTTTCACCTGCTTTGGGGATGCGCGCTAGGCACCAGTCCACCGGCTTGCCATCAATGAGCAGAATGCGCTTGTCACCTTCTTTAATCGCTGCAATATAGCGCTGCGCCATAATGGTCTGCGTGCCATTGGCCGTTAGCGTTTCGATAATCGAGCCTACGTTTGGATCGGCGGCGGTGAGGCGGAAAATCCCTGTCCCGCCCATGCCATCCAAAGGCTTAAGAATAATATCGCCATGCTCAGCCAAAAACTCGCGCACATCGCTTTCAGATTGGGTAACCAGCGTTGGCGCGGTAAATTGGGGAAACTTTAAAATCGCCAGCTTTTCGTTAAAGTCGCGCAGCGCTTGGCCACGGTTAAATATTTTTGCACCTTGGGCTTCGGCTAACGTAAATAGCTGGGTGGCGTAGAAGTATTGCTGATCAAATGGCGGATCTTTACGCATGATGACAGCGTCAAAATCTTGTAGTGCCGTAATCGTCGCATCATCTTGGCTATACCAATCATGGCCACTTTGTGTTGCCGTGAAATGCAGCTGGGCCGCCAGAGCCTCCACAGTACCCGCTTTGATGCGCAGGTTTTCAGTGCCGCATGTAAAAATCAAATGCCCACGCGCATTCGCCTCACGCATCATGGCGTAACTGGTATCTTTGTAAATCTTCAGGCTGGCAAGCGGATCAAGTACAACAAGGATTTTCATAGCGGCCTTAATGTTGGGAGTTGGGAGTCGGGAATTGGTTTTACTCCCCACCCCCCACCTATTTAAATTATTCCAGCTCTAATGACCCAGCCAACAGTGCCAGCCTAGCGACTACGCCGTAGGAGTAGAAGCGGTTGGCTGTGCAATCTGGGGAGCCGTCACAATCAGGGGTAGAAAGCGGCGATACAAAGGCGAGCGGCACAAAGTGTGCGCCTGGGGAGTTTAGGTTTTCGTCTATGCCGCGTCCTGTATGTACACGGTAAAAGCCGCCAATTACAAAGCGATCGAGCATATACACTACGGGCTCTGCCACTGCTGCGTTGATTTGCTCAAAAGTTGGCACGCCTTCTTGCACGATGACATCGTGTACTTCCATGCCTTCTTTAATCACGCTCATTTTATTGCGCTGCTTGCGGTTTAAACCAAGCAATTCTTCGCCAGATTTCACGCTCATAATGCCCATACCGTAAGTGCCGGCATTGGCTTTTACAATGACAAATGGCACTTGACCAATGCCGTGCTGCTCGTATTTGATACGGATTTTTTCGATCATGGCATCAACGGTGGCAGCGAGCTTATCTTCGCCAGCTCGCGAGTGAAAATCCAGCCCGTCGACATGTTCAAAGTAGGGATTAATCACCCATGGATCGATATCGATCAGCGCAGCAAACTCCTCTACCACGTGATCGTATGCGGTGAAATGCTGCGTTTTACGGCGCACGGCCCAGCCTGCATTGAGGGGAGGTAGCAGGGGCTGTTCAATATCTTGCAAGATGGCCGGAATACCTGCGGATAAATCGTTATTGAGCAGCACAACACAAGGATCAAAGCCCGCAATGCCCACTCGCTTGCCATTGCGCACTAGCGGTTCAAGCGTGATGTGGCCGCCATCTGGTAAATCTAGCGTGGTGCTTTCAGTGATTTCTGGATTCATGCTACCAAGGCGCACGACAAGGCCCGCTTGACGCAGGATTCTAGCCAGCGCGGCGACGTTTTGTAGGTAGAAAGTATTGCGGGTGTGGTTTTCTGGGATCAGCAAAACACGGCGCGCATCAGGACAATAGCCTTCCAGCGCAATCATCGTGGCATGCACGGCCAGAGGGTGGAATTCTGGATTCAGATTATTAAAACCGCCAGGAAATAAATTCATATCTACTGGGGCGAGCTTGTAACCCGCATTGCGTAAATCGACCGAGCCATAAAATGGCGGAGTGTGTTCCTGCCATTTGTTGCGAAACCAGTGTTCGATTTCTGGCTGGGCAGCCAAAATTTTACGTTCCAAATCTAACAATGGGCCAGTCAGTGCAGTCGTAAGATGAGGGACGCTCATTTTAGTGCCTTTTTCAATAGTTTTATGCATGGCATATGTGGGCGCTGTGGCATGGATTCAACTCTAGCGGGCAGTAAATTTGATTATTCGCTGTTTACGCATGTTTTTTATCGGCGCGTTAAGTTCCGCAAGGATATAGCGAGGGGCGATAGAAAGATCAAGTGAATTGTAAAACCGTGTAATGGCTTCATTGTGCATCTTGTTTGGGCCAGCTTCTTTCTTACAAGCACGGCAGTTCGCTGATTTACTTGAAATTATAGACATTAAAATTGTCGATTTTGTTGCTAATGAGACAGCCCGTAGGCTGCAATAAGGCTTTTGTGTCATTTCTTTGTAATTTATGAAAATATTAGCTGAGGAATCAAACATCTGTTTCGAATTCCCCAAAACTAAATAATAACCGCATTAGACGGTAAATGATTGATACCCAGAGGAAGCATTGATGCGCATCGGCTTAGTGACGGATTCATGTTGTGATCTGCCTCGCGATTTTTTAAATCGCCACCGGATTGTTATCTTGCCCATTACGATTCAAGGCAATGATGGCACTTTTATTGATCAGCGAGATCCGGCCGCAACCCGTGATTTTTATCGGCGGCAGGCGGCTCAAGGCGTAGCAGATTTTGAATCACAGCCTTATTCCGCCGAGCAAATTAAAGAATTGTTTTTATCTAAGTTAATTTTAGAATTTGATATGGTTTTTTGTTTAACCGTTATGAAATCGCGCAGCCAAATTTATAATCATGCCACGCAAGCGGCGAGGGCCATTTTGACTGAATACCGGCCTATTCGTGAGCAAGCTAATATGATGAAACCTTTCGTACTGAGGGTTTTTGATAGCGGCAGTATTTTTGCTAGCCAAGGTTTAGTTGTGGCTGAAGTGGCGCGTTTGATTAGCCAGGATGCCACTTGCTCAGAAATCACCAAGCATATTGAGCGCTTAGCCAATACGGCTCAAGGTTTTTTAATGCCCGCAAACCTTGGGCAATTACGCCATCAAGCTAGGCGTAAAGGTGATAAAAGCGTGGGATTTTTATCCTATGCCCTAGGGAGTGCTTTAGATATTAAGCCGGTGATTCGCGCCTTTCAGGGCGAAACCACGCCACTTAGCCGCGTCAATGGCTTTGCGGCAGGTGTAGATAAACTGTTTTCATTAGCTATTGAGCATATTCAGCGCGGCTTAGTGGCACCAACGGTGTGTGTCAGCTATGGCGGCGATCCTGCCGTGGTGACGGATATGCTAGCCTATCAACGATTAAAGCAGGCGGCTAAGCAACACAATGTGCAATTACTGCTCTGTGAGATGAGCACAACCGCTGGTGTGAACATTGGTGCTGGCGGTGTGGCGATTGCTTTTGCTTCTGAAACCGTCGCCGTTTTAGACTAATTAAGGTCTGTTGACGTTTCATTCGCTGCTGTGTTGGCAGCAGTTTTCCGGCTCAGCGCAATGGTGAATGAAAAACCCTAGCAGCCTGTCGGACTTAAGCGATCGTAGCGAGGGAAAGACCGGTTTGAGACTGATTTCGCGGGTTTTTGAGGCGAATAGCTGGCTATTCAACGAGAAAATGCGTGAAATATGGCCAAATCCGGCTTTTCCGTAGTAGATCAGTCTTAAGTCCGACAGGCTGCTAGGCAGTGGCGGCGTTTTTCTGGGTTTAGCCGCTGCCAATTCAGCCTCTGCCTTGATTTGCGCTCAGCGCAAAGGCTTTATTTTGTGGCGATTGGGCTTTACCGGCTTATGCAAGCAGCCATAAAGCCATCCCATCTAAGCTTCCCACCATCAAACTGGCAAAAATCTTAAATTTTGCCGCCCAGCCCCCATGCCTCCCCGTGATAAACTCGCGAACGCCTTTTAAAATACCCTCATCTTTGGAATTCGGCATGACGATAGTCACCCGCAAACAGCAAGAAAGCCTACAAGAAAGCTTGCAACAGGTTGTGCGCCTGTTGGATAGGCATCGGCTGGTTGAAGATATGGTGCATCGGCAGGATATGCCCAAGCACGAGCTGGTTGAGCAGCTGGTGCATAAGCAGAACTTGGTCGAGCTACAAAAGAAGCTGGCTAGTTTGCACCCTGCCGACGTGGCATATATCTTAGAAGCGCTGCCCCTATTTGATCGACTGACGGTCTGGGAGCTGGTGAAGTCTGAGCACGATGGTGAAATCTTGTTGGAAGTATCCGATGCAGTGCGTGAATCGCTGCTGGCCGATATGGAAAACTATGAAATTATTGCCGCTGCCGAGCACTTAGATGCCGATGAGCTGGCCGACTTGGTGCCTGATTTATCCAGCGAAGTGCGCTCAGAATTACTGGGTGGCTTGGATGATGAAGAGCGCGCCCAGCTGCAATCGGCGCTGTCTTATCCAGAGGACGAAGTTGGCTCTTTAATGGATTTTGAAATGGTGACCATCAGAGATGATGTCACCTTAGAAGTGGTGCTGCGCTATTTGCGCCGCTTTGACGAGCTGCCCAATCACACCGATAAACTGTTTGTGGTCGATCACGAGCAAACGCTAAAAGGTGTGCTGGCGATTAATCATCTGCTGGTTTCTGATCCTGATTTAACCGTGCATGAAGCGATGGCCACCGATGTGGTGACCTTTCGTGGTCATGACGATACTGGGGACGCGGCGCAAGCGTTTGAGCGCTATGACTTGGTTTCTGCGCCCGTGGTCGACTCCAATCACAAAGTGATTGGCCGCCTTACTGTAGATATGATGGTGGACGTGATTCGTGAAGAATCCGACGCCGAAGTCTTATCTTTGGCGGGTTTGAAAGAAGAAGACCTGTTTTCTAGCGTGTGGAAATCCGCTAAAAACCGCTGGCCTTGGCTGGCGGTGAATATCTGCACCGCCTTTATTGCCAGCCGAGTGATCGGTGCGTTTGAAGAAACCATTACTAATTTAGTCGCGTTGGCTGCGCTGATGCCGATTGTATCGGGGATTGGCGGCAATACAGGTACGCAAACCATTACGTTGATTATCCGTGGCTTGGCGCTGGGGCAAATTAACCCAAGTAACTCAGGGCGCTTAATTGGTAAAGAGCTGGTTATTGCGCTGCTCAACGGCTTAGTTTGGGGCAGCGTCTTGGGCGTGATTGCATGGATACTTTACCGACAGGTTTCGCTAGGTGTGGTGATGATGGCTGCAATGATGTTGAATCTGCTCGTTGCTGCCTTAGTGGGGATTTTAGTGCCACTCACTATGCAAAAACTCGGCCGCGATCCCGCATATGGCTCATCCGTGCTACTGACCGCTACCACCGACTCGATGGGGTTTTTTATTTTCCTCGGGCTGGCTTCCGTATTCCTAATGTAAGCTAGCCTAGCAGCCTTTAAGGGCAGTTCTCCAAAGCCCAAGTTTTCAACCAGGCAGGGTACAGAGTAAAACCAATAATTTTTTTAATTCATTTTTTGTAAATTATTTTGTTTTTTCTGTGGTTTAAGGTTTGATTTGTGTTCTGGCTTACCGCCTTTTCTCCGACTAAGGAACGCTTTTGTTAAAACGCTTAGCCGTTTTTGCTCCTTTTGCGCTGCTGATTAAATGGCTTTTTTTGGCCGCTATCGTCGGCATGCTGGCGGGTAGTGCTTCGGCATTTTTTTTGTTTGCTCTTGAATGGGCCACCGCCACACGATTGGCGAATCCTTTGCTGCTTGCAGGCCTGCCGCTAGCGGGCTTTGTGGTGGGCTGGGTTTATCTGCGTGTTGGTACGTCGGTTGAGGCGGGCAATAATTTATTAATCGACGAGATTAACGAGCCGCAAAAAATCATTCCACTACGCATGGCTCCGTTGGTGTTGGGCGGCACGGTGGTGTCACATTTATTTGGTGCATCTGTTGGGCGGGAAGGTACCGCTGTGCAGATGGGCGCGGCTTTGGCCGATCAGCTCACACGGGTTTTTCATCTTAAAAATGGTGATCGGCGTGTATTACTGATGGCAGGGATTGCGGCAGGTTTTGCCTCGGTGTTCGGTACACCACTTGCTGGCGCTATTTTTGGCTTAGAAGTACTGGCCATTGGCCGGATGCGCGTTGATGCCATTTGGCCTTGCCTCATCGCGGCCGTGATTGCCGATCAAGTGGGCCTGTTATGGGGCGTGCAGCATACACATTACGCCATTGCTAGTATTCCTGCGATCAGCTTTTGGGGACTGGCCGCGGTGTTGCTGGCAGGTGCTATTTTTGGCCTAACGGCCCGCTGCTTTGCCAATACCACTCATTGGTTGGCGGCGCGGCTTAAAAAAGTCATTCATTATCCACCGCTACGGCTCTTTATTGGTGGGGTGTTGATTGCCGCAGTGGCTTATGCTTTAAGCGCTGAACGTTATTTAGGCTTAGGTGTGCCAACGATTGTGGAATCCTTTCAACACCCGATGGCTCATTATGATTTTGCCGCTAAGTTCGCTTTTACCGTTGCGTCTTTAGCGAGCGGTTTTAAGGGGGGCGAGGTGACGCCCTTGTTTTATATTGGTGCCACTTTGGGTAATGTTTTAGCGCCGTGGCTAAACCTACCCTTTGCCTTTTTGGCGGGATTAGGTTTTGTGGCGGTATTTGCGGGCGCGGCGAATACGCCGATTGCATCTACTCTGATGGCGATAGAAATGTTTGGTGCAGAAATTGGCGTGTATGCCGCGTTAGCCTGCGTAATCAGTTATTTGTGCTCGGGGCACACTGGCATTTACCGCTCGCAGCGAGTGGTTTATGGTAAGCACCAAGCTTTGCCTGAGGGGATTAAACTCAGCGAAATTGCGGCTTATTACGCGTCTAAAAAAACAAAATCTTAAAAAAGATCTGTAGCCACAAAAAACACAGACAAGGGTAAAAGTGAGAAAAAAATGAGAAGTTTAACGGCTTATGCAAAAGCTTAAAGCGCGTGCTTCTGTGCTCTCATTTGTCTTAGTGTTTACAGACGTTTTAGATTTTTCCTTTGGAACCTTCTATGGATTATTCAGTTTTATTGGCTCAAAGTGGTTTGGAGCGCTTTGATGCTCAGGTTTTGTTTCAGCACGCTACAGGTAAAAACCGCGCTTGGCTGATTGGACATGGGCAGGATGAAGTAGAGGCGGCACACGCTGCGGCATTTAATTTACTGGCGGCTCGTCGAAGCAAAGGCGAGCCGGTGGCGTATATCGTTGGCACGCGCGAGTTCTTTGGCCGTGATTTTGTGGTGAACCCAAGCGTACTTATCCCAAGGCCAGATACCGAGCTGCTGGTAGAGCTGGCTTTAGAGCGGGCGGCCGAAGGGGCTGTGGTTTTGGATTTGGGCACAGGCTCGGGCTGTATACCGATCACCATTAAACTAGAGCGCCCAGATCTGGATGTCAGTGCGGTGGATCTATCCCCAGCCGCATTGCTGGTGGCGCAAACCAATGCTAGCCGCTTGGATGCGGCTGTACGTTTTTACCAATCGGATTGGTATCAAGCTATAGGCGCAATGCGCTTTGATATGATTGTTTCTAATCCGCCATATATTGAGCAAAACGATCAGCATCTAAGCCAAGGCGATTTACGCTTTGAGCCGCGTAGCGCGCTATCCGATGAGGGCGATGGCTTGGTGCATATCCGTAGGATTATCGCCGAGGCTAGGCTGCACTTGAACAAGAATGGCTGGCTATTATTAGAGCACGGCTGGGATCAAGCCGAACCTAGCCGAGCATTATTAGCTGCCGCAGGGTTTACAGCCGTACAAAGTTGGCGGGATCTAGCTGGGATAGAGCGCGTGAGCGGCGGGAAACTTTAATTCGATCATTACAGACGGCAAGAGCCAAAGCTTGCCGCAATTTTTTCATAAAAGTACAATACCCGAGTAAATCTATCAGGTATCACAAAGGAAACACTATGAGCACGCAAGATCTGATTCGCCAGCAAGTAACTGAAAACGCCGTTGTGTTATATATGAAAGGCACGCCCACTTTCCCACAGTGTGGTTTCTCTGCTGGTGCGGTGCAAATGCTTAAAAACTGTGGCGTATCGTTTGCTGCGGTCAATGTGCTGGCAGATGCCGATATTCGCCAAGGCATTAAAGAATATGCCAACTGGCCTACTATTCCTCAGCTCTATATCAAGGGCGAGTTTGTAGGTGGTTCCGACATTATGAAAGAGCTGTTTGCTACGGGCGAGCTGCAAAAAATGCTGGAAGGTATTCCAGAGTAATAGCAGGGGCACGGCACGCCGTGCCCATTAGGCTGTAATTTTTTCATCCATCCGTTTACGCACGGCCAGCATTAAAGCTTCGCGGCGATAGGGCTTATGCAAGATTTCCCCAAAGAGTGTTTCGGAGCGATCGCTGGAGCTATTTTTGTGTGGATAACCTGATGTAAGTAGCACCGCTATATGGGGGCAAGACTCGACAATATCCTGGGCTAAAGTGACGCCATCCATGCCGCCCGGCATTACAATATCAGAAAGTAGCAAATCCACTTTGCCCGCATGTTCTAGTTTATCTAAAGCATCCATACCATTTTTAGCCTGAATGACGCTGTAGCCAAAAGTAGTTAAATGCTCAGCAGTGACTTCTCTTAAATCGACTTCATCATCCACTAATAAAATCGTTTCCTTGCCGCCCTGTATTGGCAGATGTCTGGAGGCGGGTTCAATGATATTGATATTTTGAACCGCATCAATGGGTAAAAAAATATGGAACATCGTGCCAACCCCCAGCTCGCTATAAACACGAATATGTCCGTGTAATTGTTTTACAAAACCGTAAACCATGGCCAGTCCTAAGCCGGTGCCATTTTCGGTTTTAGTACTAAAAAAAGGCTCAAAAACTCGCTCGCAAACATCAGCAGACATTCCTTTGCCATTGTCATTGAACTCAAGTAATAAATAGGCTTGATTATCTAAGTTAATATCTTTGCAATGATTGAATATTTCTGGTCGCCAATGATGCAGATAAATTACAATATCGCCACCCGTATCTGGCATGGCATCACGGGCATTAATGGCTAAATTAATAAGTGCATTTTCAAATGCAGTAGCATCTAGAGTGATTAAAGGGAGATTAGGCTCAATAAAAGTATTAATATTAATATCCGCCCCTAGCGTACGTTTTAATAGCCCTAAAACTTCTTCAATTAAGCCCCCAACTGATTTGGGTTTTATTTCATTTAAAGGTAAGGGGCTTTTTCTAGAGAGCTGTAATAGCCGCCGAGTAATATCAGAGCCACGCATTGCCGCGTTGATTGCACTTTGCTGGCGCTCCATTGCTTTTGCATTGCCTTGGAGGGCAGGCTCAATAAAATCAAGATTGGCAATGATAATGCCGAGTAAATTATTAAAATCATGGGCAAGCCCACCTGATAGTTGGGATAAAGCATCCATTTTTTGCGATTGAATCAGCTGGGCTTGTACTTTTTTTCTTTCGCTAATGTCTCGAACGATGCCGGTAAACATTCGCTCATTGCCTAATTTCCATTCCGAGATAGACAAATCTAAGGGAATAAGTTGTCCATTTTTATTTTTCCCCATTACTTCACGGCCAATGCCTATTATTTTTGCATCGCCAGTGTTTAAATAGTTGTCTAAGTATTGATCATGCTGGCTATGTTCTGACTCTTGCATTAATAATCTTATATTTTTATGCATAACTTCGGCGGCGGTATAACCAAATATATGTTCAGCTGCGCCATTGAACAAAAACATTGTGCCTTTGGAGTCAATCAAGATAATGCCATCTGCCGCACTCTTTAAAATTGAATTTAGTTTTGAGTCTTGTTCTTTTAATTGTGATTCTTTTTGTTTTATTTCAGAAATGTCTGAGATAAATCCATGCCATAAGATACTACCGTCATCTAGAGCCTCAGGCTGTGCATTGCCGAGCATCCAATGTACGCTTTGGTCAGGAAAGATCGTGCGGTATTCCAGCTGCCAAGGCTCTCCTGTTTTTGCTGATTCCAAAATGGAGCTGTTTAACTCATTAATATCCTCTGGGTGGATTAAGTTAAATAATACTTGCGCATCTTCTAGGATTTCTTCTGGTGAAACTAAAAAGAGGTCTCGAATGCCTTCGCTGCAATAGGGGAAATAACTTTTACCCGTTTTTTCTAATTTAAATTGGTAAATCATTCCTGGGACATTGCTGGTTAGCTTTTGTATTTCTTCTAATAATTGTGCTGTTTTTTTTGCTGATTTTTCTATCGTTTTCTCAGTTATTTTTCTTTCTGATTCATCATGCTGAGTGCTTACAAAGTGTGTGATTTCTTGTTGTGCATTAAAGATAGGTATGATGGATATTTCGTTCCAATAATGGCTACCATCTTTGCGGTAATTAATGATTTCGCCATGAAAAGGTTGGCCATTTTTAAGTGCAGTACGGATCTTTTCAATGATAATTGGACTAGATAATGGGCCTTGCATAAACGTGCATTTTTTTCCTATAACTTCATTCTGCTTTATACCATTGGTATCTTCAAAGGCTTTGTTTGCATAAATTATTTTATAATCTACAGATGTAATAAGCACCGCTTGGGAGATGGAGTCTAATGCTTGATTGCTCAGTACAAGCTTATTTAAGTGGGCTTTAAGTTCTGCTTCGGCTTTGTTTTTATAGTAAATTAATCCGGCAATCACTTGGCCCAATAAGGCAAAGCCTAGCAAGGTATACATCATATCGGGATGATGGCTGGGAGATAGGTAAATCATGATTGCAGAAGTTAGCACAAGCCCTGCTGTGGCGACACTGCCTAAATGAAAACCTGCCCAAATAATTAATAAGGGTAAAACGATAGAAAGTGCGCTTGAGTGCCCTTCTAGATCGGGGGCGCTGGCAATATATAAAACTGGCAATGCAATTGCTAGTAAGATGAGCGCTTCCTTGGGGTGCTGTTTTAACGGAAGCCACGCCCAGAGTTGTATTTCTTTTTGCCAACGGCTTTTGCTTGCATTCACAGAAAAAAAATCATCTTTCATGATGGCTACCTCTTTATGAGGGGCTGGCTCAAATATATCCGTCTATGGTTTAGAAAAAAATAATATTGTCTGTTTTATCTTCAATTGCTATTAATCTCTCTTCCTCCGTGTTTTTTATCAGTAGTGAGCCTAGGTCGGCTCGAATGCCACTAAATTTTGTATTTAGTGAAAAACCTGCGTCATAGAGCGTAGCGGCGGTTTGCGATGCTTCTTCTATGAGCTTAGTAAAGTGCAATTCTTGTTCATGACTTAAGCCAAGTGTTGCGACGGAATTTTCTATTTGTTGCTTTAAACTTGCAAAGAGCAGGCACGAATTCGATTGCTGTATTTTGTAGTCACTTTCTAGTTCTTTAACGAGTTCTTGCATATCGCTAATTGCTTTTTTTGCATTATTGCTTTGTAGGGTTAGGCGTTGTTGGGTTGTAATGGCATGAATGCGGTTTTCTGTGGCTTCGGTGATAATGGCGGCATGGTCGCGGATTCTAGCTGCAAAATCAGGGTTGTTTTGTGGTAAGTTTTTGATTTGTAGGGTAATGCTTGGGTAATTAATAATAAGCCGGTGCCCATATTCAAAGATACGAGGATTATCGTGGGATAAGGTGCGGAGTATTTCTGCTTCTAATGGGCTAGAGCGGCCTTCGCTATTGAGCGTTTTTTGTTCATTTTGGGTACGAACTTGTGCAGAGACATTTAAATCAAAACCATAAGAAAAGGTAGAAATCAGTACTTTTAATAGTGATTCAATATCTGGGCTACTCATTGCACGTTTGATAAAATTAATGACGGTACTCATTTCTCCTGAGTTAGAAATGGCACTTATCGCGGTGTCCGTCGCGGTTTTGAGCGAGCCTTTTAGGCGTTCAGAATCGCTTATAATATGTTGGAGTAATTCAATTTTGCGGCGCAACTCAGCCATGCGAAATGGCTTAGGTAAAAAATCATCCGCTCCTGAGGCATAGGCATTTTGGCGGGTTTCTAAGCTATCTGAGCCAGAAATAAAAACAACTCGCACTTCGGGGTGTTTTTCACGCGCTAGCAGGCAAACAGAATAGCCATTGATGTCGGGTAAATTAATATCCAGTAATATAATATTGGGATGAAAATTGCTGACAATATTTAAGGCATCTATCCCGCTATCCGCCTCCATGATCTCTACATCACCCGCTAAGCCATCTTTAATCAGGTTGCGGAATTCTTGTTCATCATCGACGATCAATATTTTAGTTTTCATTAGTCTTAGCCTTCTCGTGGCTTACGCATATATTTTATGTAAATAATTTACAAAGAATGTATGAGGTTATTTGTGTGAAAACTTAAATATAGCTAATGATTTCCTTTCTATTTACCTGTTGTGATGTACGGTATTTTTTACAAAAGCTTTCTATTGAAGAAATTTTTGTGGGCAAAAAACGCTTGCACATTAAATTAGCGGTGGGCTTGTTTCAATAAAGGAAGGGCGCTCTGCTATTTGATTATAAAAATGGAGGAGGTTGGGATAGTTCGCGTGCCAGCCTTGCTTGGGTAGGCGAAAGTCTAGATAGGCGAGGGTGCAGCCTAAGGCTATATCGGCCAAAGAAAATTGCTCGCTACCCCACCATTTTTTCTCATCCAGCTCTGCCGCAATCGAGGCTAGGCCGCGCTCTATTTTGGCTTGCTGATGGGCCACCCATTCCTGTGATTGCTGTTGTGCTGGTCTTAGGCTTTCTTGCCGGATTAACACCGCTGCGTCACTAATGCCATCGGCTAATGCTTCGCGGCGTTTCACATTAATGGCTTGTCTTTGCTCATTGGGGATGAGCTTGCCAACAGGGGTGCTGTGATCTAAGAAATCAACAATCACCCGTGAATCATAAAGCGTTCTACCGTCGTCCACCATCAGGATGGGCACTTTGCCTAGCGGGTTAAGCTCGGGGATACTGCTGCCTGCAGCACTAGGATTGTCTTCAATAATCTGATATTCGATGCATTTTTCAGCTAGAACGATGCGTACCTTACGGCCGAAAGGGCTGGTATATGAGGTGATCAGTTTCATGCAGTCTGAGTGGTAATGGGTTAGAGCTTGATCTTAGCCGTTTGTCTGCGCTGAAACTAGATTTGTTGTTTGAATACAACGAGTTTGTTGGGCGGGTAAGCCAACCCGCCCAGAGTCGCTTTTTAAGAAGCAGCCATAATGGCTTCTACTTCAGCTGCGGTACGGGCGATGTGCGGCCCAAGAATGTGGCTGCCGGTTTCAGTAATCAGTACGTTATCTTCGATGCGAATGCCGCCAAAGTCTTGGTATTCTTCAAATTTAGCATAGTTGATCATATCGCTATGGCGGCCTTCGGCTTTCCAGGTGGCGATCAGCGCGGGGATAAAGTAAATGCCCGGCTCTACCGTAATCACCATGCCTGCTTTCAGCGGTTTTCCAAGTCGTAAGTAGCCCATGCCAAACAGTTTGCTGCGCTCTACGCCCTCACCGTAGCCAACTAGGTTTTCGCCCAAGCTTTCCATATCGTGCACGTCCAGCCCAATCTGGTGGCCAAGGCCGTGCGGGAAAGCGATGGCGTAGGCGCCGGATTCCACGATGTCATCCACATTGCCATTAAAAAAGCCTAGCTTGCTCATGCTTTCAACCATAACTTTTGCGGCAAGTTTATGTGCGGCGAGATACGGCAGGCCAGGCTTGAGCGCGGCAATTGCCTTGGTTTGCATCGCCAGCACCGTGTCGTACAACTCGCGCTGGCGTGGGCTGAATTTGCCCCCCACTGGAATGGTGCGGGTGATATCGCTGGCGTAACCACCGCTAGATGTTGCGCCGGTATCGTTCAGTACCAGATCACCTTTTTGCAGTTTTTGATGGTGGTGATGGTTATGCAGCACTTCGCCATTTCTGGAGAAAATGCTTGGGTAGGCAAGCTGCAAATCATGGCTGCGTACAATGCCTTCCATCAAGCCAACCACTTGGTGCTCAAGCACATTGGCTTGTGAGGCACGCATCGCCGCGTGATGTACATCGCGGGTAATGGCTAGCACGGTTTCCATTTCTTTGATTTCATCGGCTGATTTAATTTCGCGTTGAGCGATGACTTGTTGGGCGAGAGCGGTAGAAACCGCCTCTTTAACTGCCGCGCTGCTACAGCTCAGTAAGTTTGCTAATTCAAGAATTGTTTCACCGCGATAAGGGGCAAGGTATTGCACTTGAATGCCTGCCGCTTGGGCCGTTGCCAGACGTTGTTTTAATTGAGCATAAGGCTGGCTTTGTGTAATGCCTGCAGCGGTTGCGCGCTCGCTTAATGAAGGCTGTGGGCCGGTCCAAACGATATCAGCTACTTCGGCCTCATTGCCAAATAAGGTAACACTGTCATTTGCCGTATCAATCAGCCCAGCAAGGCCTGGCTCGTTCAGGCCAAAGTAATAGCGGAAATTACTGTCTTGGATAAACGGAAAAATATTATCCGTGTAATTCATCGGCGAATCGACGTTACCAAGCAGCAAAATCAGGCTGTCCGGCAAGCTAGTAGCAAGGGTATCACGACGTTGGCGGTAGATTTCTGGGGCAAACATAGTGTTCTCCATAACAAGTTAGGACGTATCTTAACTGATGTTACGCAGGCCTTTAGGTGGAATGCGCTCTGCAGCTGATTGAGAAAATCCTAACCCATTGATTTTTCATAATGGGTGCGTAACATCAGATCTTAATAGAAATCGTGTTTTATTTAGTGTTGAAAACCCAAATTTTGAAGTGCGGATCTGTGCTTAATGACAAGGGCTTACGTTAGTTGGCTGCACCTTGCTCCACAGAGAGCACAGAGCTTCATAGAGCCTCTTTTTTACTGCTGCAAAGCTTTAAATTTAAAGCTTTGCAGCGATAATCCTCACTCAACTTTCTGTCTTTTCAAGTTTGTTTTTCCGTAAGTCGAAGTCGTTCCTAGCTATGCGGGTATTGCTCTGTGGTTCAAGCTTTGGAAAGGTGGATTAGAACGACTAGCGCATTACCTGCTGCCAATCCTGCTCAAAGTAATGTACCAATTTTTGGTTGTTGAGACGATTAGCTTCTACCGGCCATGGCTTCATATCGGCGGGAAAGGTGAACATCAGTCTGGTGACTTCTCCATCCAAAAAGCGCATTGGTTCGGTGTATTGGGTGGGTGGGGTGTAGTGGCCTTTTTTGTCTGCCAGAATAAAGCCCCACTCACCAAAAGACGGCACGTAGGCGTGGTAGGGGTAGGTGTGAAAGCCTGCTTCTTTTAGCGTGGCATCAATGCACCAGAAGGAGCGAGGGGCAAAATAGGGCGAGGTGGATTGGACCACCAAAAGGCCGTTTTCGCTGAGATGGCGCGCCATGAGGCGATAGATAGGCACCGAATAGAGTTTGCCAAGCCCAAAATTGGATGGGTCGGGAAAATCCACAATGATGGCATCAAATTGCTCGGTATTTTGTTCCAGCCATTGGCCCGCATCGGCATTAATAATATGCACTTTAGGGTTGATAAACGCGCCTTGGTTTAGTTTGACTAGTGGCTCTGAATGGCTAAATAGATCGGTCATTGCGGGGTCTAAATCCACTAAGGTAATCTGCTGGATATTCTTGTGCTTGAGCACTTCTCGAGCCGCTAGCCCATCGCCTCCCCCCAGAATAAGCACGCGCTTGGCCCATGGCAGTTTCTCTAATGTGGGGTGAACTAAGGCCTCATGATAGCGGTGCTCGTCACGGCTGGAAAACTGCAGATTACCGTTGATATGCAGGCGTAAATCATCTTTCCATTTGGTGACCACTAAGCGCTGGTAAGGCGTGGTTTGGGCATGAATAATTTCGTCCCCAAACAGGCCGCGCTCAGACCACTGGGTCAGGCGATCAGCGTAGCAAAAGCCCCCTATCAATAGCACTAGCACGATGGCCGCACGGGTTTGCTTGGCACGGTGCGTGTTAATTTCATGCTTAAAAGTATGCGTTGCCCAAAGGGCCACCGCGGCATTGAGTAAGCCAAATAGCAGGGCGGTGCGGGCCATGCCCAGCTTAGGTGCAAGCACTAAGGGGAATAATAAGGAAACGACCAGCGCTCCTAGATAATCAAAAGTCAGTACTCGACTAACGATTTCGGCAAAGTCTGGCTTATCCTCCCCTTGCCGATTTAATATCCGCATCACTAGTGGAATCTCCATCCCTACCAGTACACCAATTAAAAATACCAGCACATAAAGTACGGTGCGAAACGGCGTGCCCATCCAAGCAAACACTAAAAACAGTAGCGTAGCCGATAGCCCCCCAAGTAAGCCTACCAATAACTCAATATCAATAAAGCAGGCGAGGGTATCCTCTTCTTTTACGTACTTAGATAGATGCGATCCCACCCCCATCGCAAACAAATAGCAGCCTATGATGGAGGAGAATTGCAATATTGAATCGCCCAGCAAATAGCTAGCCAATGCCCCTGCGATTAATTCATAAGCGAGGCCGCATGAGGCGACGATAAAGACTGATAAAATTAAAATACGCTGCTGTAATGTTTGGCTTGGGATGGGTTTCATTTAGAATGGGCTAACCTTTCGTAGGTGTTACATTTGCTGATATTGTACTTCATGTGAAAGGCAGGCTGGTTTTAAGTAAAGGGCGAGGCATCAGTGCCCCTACAGATATTATTTTTAAAGGATGATTAAATGCTGACGGCCTTAATTCATTATCTGATCTATATGCTCAGTGGCCTTGGGCTATTGACGCTATTTGTACTGGTGTATACCAAGGTTACACCTTATGACGAATTTGCATTGATTCGCCAGGGATGCTTATCCGCCGCTTTATCTTTGGGCGGCGCACTGCTAGGGTTTTCGCTAACGCTGGCCGCCAGCGTGATGCACAACGCTAGCTTTGATATGTTTATTTTCTGGGCCTTTTGCGCGATGGTAGTGCAAATTATTGCGCATCTATTTTTATCTAAATTATTACCGAATATGAATCAGAATTTAATTGAAAACAATGTCGCAATGGGGGCCTTAATGGGCGCTTTATCGTTGGCCATCGGTTTGATTAATGCGGGTTGTTTGTCCTGATCTGGCATGCTCATTGTTAAACCACAGAGAATGGCAGTTTTATTTCGGGGATACTCCACGATTTAAAGCATTGCTTATAAGGCAAGGGCTTGGGTATTTCATCATTAGATGAAGCGTTACATTTTTCACAAAATATTTTGCATGATTGCTCTGTGAAACGCTGTGGTTCAAAGTTTTGCAATCGTTATAAAATTACTTATTTGTTTGTTTAATGTGCTAATCCTAGGAGCGCATCATGGGTCTCGGTTCTTTTATTAAGAAGCAGTTTATCGATGTTTTGCAGTGGAATGAAGATCAAGACGGCGTACTGGCTTGGCGTTTTCCGATGCAAGATTTTGAAATTCAAAATGGCGGCAGCCTTACTGTGCGCGATTCGCAGCTGGCTTTGTTTGTTAACGAAGGCCAAATTGCAGATCAATTTGCGCCAGGCTTGCATAAGCTGGTTACACAGAATATGCCTCTGCTGACCAACTTAAAAAACTGGGACAAGCTGTTTGATTCGCCGTTTAAATCAGACGTGTATTTCTTTAGCACTCGCACTCAGCTAGGCCGTAAATGGGGCACGCCTCAGCCCATTACCATTCGGGATAACGATTTTGGCATGGTGCGCTTGCGTGCTTTTGGCGTGTTTTCTTACAAATTGGTCGATCCTGTACTGTTTTTTAAGGAAATCAGCGGCACGCGTGAGCAATACACCCGTGATGAAGTAGAGCTACAACTGCGCAATCTTGTGGTCTCCACCATGAGCAGCGCAATTGGCGGCTCTGGTGTGCCATTTTTAGATATGGCGGGCAATCAGGGCTTGATGGGCGAGAAAATCAAAGAAGCCTTAATCCCTGTGTTTGGTAAATACGGCCTTGAGTTAGATAATTTTGCCGTTGAAAACATCTCCCTACCCGAAGAGCTGCAAAAAGCCATCGATACCCGTATCTCGATGGGCATGATGGGCGATCTGGGTAAATACACCCAGTATCAGGTGGCGCAAAGCATTCCGCTGGCGGCGCAAAACGAGGGCGGGCTAGCAGGAATCGGTGCGGGCCTTGCTGCGGGCGTTGGTGTTGGGCAGGTGATGGCAGATGCGATGAAAAGCAGTATTAATCCAGCCGCCGCACCCGTAGTTGCCCCTGCCGTGGCACCTATTGCAGCCCCTGCTGCAGATAATCCTCAGGCCAAGCTGGCATCGTTGAAAGGCTTGCTTGATCAAGGATTAATATCTCAGGCGGATTACGACACAGCTAAGGCTGAAGTGATTAAAAAACTGGTGGGTTAAAAAAACCGTAGCCCCAGAGTGCGGGTAGAACACTGAGGACATACACAAGGTTTAGTTTTTCTTTGTGAAACTCAGTGTTCTCGGTGGTGCAGGATTTTAGTTTTAAGTTTGTTGAAATTTTTTTAATCATCAGGTTCCATTTATGTACACAGCTGCCTGCCCAAGTTGCGGGGCGCCCGTTTCATTTCGTTCTGCCGCATCGGTGATGGCGGTATGCGAGTATTGCCAGAGCACTTTGCTTAGAAACGCGGATGAGATCAAAGACATCGGCAAAATGTCGAGTGCTTTGGAAGACTATTCGCGGATTCAGATTGGCACCAGCGGGCAATATCAGGGCCAAGGCTTTAATGTAGTGGGGCGGATTCAGCTGCGTTACGACGCAGGCTTTTGGAACGAGTGGTATCTGTTCTTTGATGACGGCAGTGCGGCTTGGCTGGCTGACGCTTCTGGCCAATATATGCTGACCAAGAGCTTAGGCGCAGCGGTGGATGCGCCAGCCTTTGCCAATATCCAGCCAGACATGGCGTATTTATATGATAAGCGTAGCTATGTTTTTTCTGATGTACGCACGGCACAGTACGTGTCTGGTGCGGGGGAGCTGCCATTTACCGTTGGCAAGGGCTATGTGGCCAAGGTGGTGGATGCTCGGCATGCTGCGCGTTTTATTACGCTTGATTACTCGCAGGGCGCACCTGAGCTATTTGTGGGCGAGGCCGTCAATCTTGCTGATTTAAAGTGTCAGCTATTGCGCAGTGACGATCAAATTACAGAAAGCGCGGGGCGGCTGGCTGGCAAAAACAATGTACTTGATTGCCCAAGCTGCGCTAGCCCGTTGAAATATATTGCAGGGATGGCGATGCAGTTGGTTTGCCCCGCCTGCCATATGGAAGTGGATTGCGCCGGTGATAAAGCGATTGCTATCGGAAAGGCGAGGCAGCTAGAGGCGTTTCATAGCACTTTGCAGCTGGGCGACACCGCTACCATTGAGAATAAAAAATGGCTGTTGATCGGTCTGATGCGCTGCAGTGAAGAGGGCGAGGTAGATGGCGACTGGACCGAATACCTGCTCTATCACGCCAGCCTTGGTTTTATGTGGCTGGTAGAAAGCCAGCAAGGCTGGGATCAGATTGAGGTGTTAAACCAATGGCCAGAGATGCACAATGCCGCGCAGGCCATGCTCAATGGCAAAAAATATCGCAAGTTATTCGATTACAACGCCCACTTCACTTATGCTGCTGGCGCTTTTAACTGGCGGGTGCATGTGGGGGATAAAACCGCGCTCACTGATTACGATCTAAATGGCGTGCGCTTATCTAAAGAGCGTAGCCCTAGTGAAGTCACGTGGTCTAGGGCCAAGCGGATCAGTAGCGAGCTAGTAGGGCAATGGTTTGCTAAGCCTATCGCGTCTTTTGCCAGCGGAGATGCCAGCCCCAGCTCAATTAAAAGTTTAGCCATTATGTTTACGGCGCTGTTAGTGGTGATTAATTTACCTCTGCTGATATTTAATGGTTTTGGTGGAATTTGGTTATTGTTTTTTGCCTTGGTTTTGGTTTGGTTACCTGCTCGCTAGGGTCAGTTGACGTTTCATTCGCCATTGTGCTGAGCCGGAAAACGGCCAGGCACAAGGCATGTGACGAAGGCAATAACGGGTTATTGTCGAGGAGCATAACTCAGTGAATGGCCATTTTCTCCTTGTTCAGCCCCAAAAATGAGCCAAACGCAGCCGTGAATGAAACGTCAACAGACCCTAGGCCGTGCCTCTATATTTTTAAATATTTGGAGTTGTGAATTGAAACCTAGCTTTTATAAAGCATATTGCCTCGTGATTATCGGCATTTGTACGCTCATAAATGTCACCTCTGGTAGCAGTGGCAGTGGCTCTTCATCGAGGGGCTGGACTAGCGGTAGCAGTGGGAGTAGTAATTGGGGCGGCGGCGGCGGCGGACATAAATGAGCGTCCCAAAAACACCCGCTGTGGTCACAATATAAGGGACTAGCGTATAAAAATTATCTTTTTACATATTAAATACATGCCGAATAGGTATTTTAAATCGCACTTTGTCTTGTTTAGAAGTATGGGTTTTTTGAGGTTTTTATGAGTTTAGGACGTCATATTCTTGCTGATTTATCCGGGATCGAGCCGGTTCTACTGGCAGATCCAGTCAAAATTGAGCAGATATTAAGAAGCGGCGCAGAGGCGGGTAATGCCACCGTGCTGGCTGGACACTTTCACCATTTTGGCCTTGAGTTAGGAGTAACCGGCGTATTACTGTTGATGGAGTCACATTTATCGATTCATACTTGGCCCGAGCATGGCTATGCCGCAGTGGATATCTTTATGTGCGGTGAGGCTGAGGCCGATGCGGCATTAATTTCTCTGATCGCCGCGCTTTCCCCAGCATGGCAAAAAATCAATAAACATGAGCGCAGCTCGTCGTCTGTGGTTTAAGTTTCCCGTATTGAGCAAATTAGCTTTATAGATAAACAATTTGGGCTGCGCATCAGGCGGAGTGAGGTATGTTCAAATTAAAACTAATCTGGCTATACGGATTATTTAGTGGGCATACGTTTGCTGAAGCGCCATTGCGTATTGCCGTACAAGAGCGAAATACACCTAAGTTTATTTTTTATGGTGAGTTGCAACGTATTTCTCATTCTTATGACGTGAATTCAAATAGTAAGTTCAACGCTGGGTAGGTTCATCAGTTCAGTGACTTACCATCGTTGAATACCTGAGCAGGGGTTCGAAACCCCAACCGTTTTCGTGGTCGATTATTTAACCTTTTTTCCAAATTAGCAATTTCTTGGCGACTCACCTTGCGGAAATCACTCTTTTTCTTCGGATAATACTGACGAATTAAGCCCTTCGTATTTTCATTACTCCCTCGCTGCCAAGAGCTATACGGGTCTGCATAATAGCAATTCACCCGCAATGCCTTGGCAATTTCTTCATGCCCCGCAAATTCTTTGCCATTGTCAAACGTGATCGATCGCACTTGGTCTTGCAGCGGCTTGAGCATTTTAATAATTGCCTTGGTCACGCCACTGGCTTCTTTATTGGGGGCCGCGAGTGTTTTCATGAAGCCCACTTTGCGTTCCACCAACGTAACCAACGCACCTTGATGTGCAGTCCCCATCACTAAATCGCCTTCCCAATGCCCTTCTTCTTCACGTGTCTCAACTTCAGCGGAGCGCTCGCTAATGGAAATACGATTCTTGATCTGTCCTCGGCGATCAGGCTTGCCGTAACGCTTCTTACGTTATTTTTGGCAACGTAAATGCTGATAAAGCATGCCACCCGCCTGCTTGTCTTGCAGAATGCGCTGGTAAATCCACTTGTGGCTGACGGCGCATTCGCTCTTGGCAAACACGCCGCTAATCTGCTCTGGACTCCAGCCTTCCGTTAATAGCGGCACGGCTCATTCGTTCCACACCCGTCGCCATGGCTGGCGCTCGACACCTTTGGTTTGTAGGCGTAGCTGGTAACAATTTTGTGCGAAAGCAGCTCGATAACCTTGCTCGCTTTGATTGCGATTCAGTTCGCGACTAATGGTGCTTTTCTCGCGCTGAATTCGCTTACCAATTGCAGTTGGGCCAAAGCCTTCGGCGAATAAAGCCTGAATTTGATACCATTCACCTTGGGTGAGATGGGTGTACGCACATTTCTTTGTGCTCCTGACTTGCCGGTCAAATAGCAAAGAAATGTACTTCATTTCACCCATTCTGTGACCGGCATCGCCGTTGCACTTACTTGTTGAATCCGCCAAGGGCATCACCGAGATAAACACTTACTTCCATACATTAACTAAAAAAATAGGGGAAATAAATTCAACAATCATAAAAAATAAACAAATAAACACACAAACGCGCAACAATACGTTAAAAAATTAACCAGCTATTTAAACAGTACATTTAAAACCCAAAAAAGTAGCAGTTCATTTCAGATCGCTAAAATAATGAAAATACACTTTTTAATTAAGGAGCAATCATTTATGAAAAAAATACTCTCTATTGCTACGGTAGGATTATTACTAACCAATATTGTCTATGCTGAAAATAAACCCACCATTCAAATGGAAACTTTGCTCAAAAGCAGCCAATCATGGGATGGAAAAAAATATGAAGCTTATCCATCTAGCTCGCCTGAGCTGACTGTTTTGAAAATAATTATCCCCTCTAATACCACTATGGCATGGCATAAACATCCTATGCCCAATGTGGCTTATGTTATTTCTGGCTCATTAACCGTTGAAAAGAAAATCGGTGGAGAGCAGAAAACAATTACATCTGGGCAAGTATTGCCTGAAATGGTGGGAGAATATCATCGTGGAATTACGGGTAATGAGCCTGTTGAGTGTTCACGCCGATTGAAATTTGACCCACCCTGCCGATCGAATTTTGACCCAGGGCCGAGCGTTGCTTTTTATCGGAGCAACTGTGGATAAGTCTAGCAAATAGCGGGCCACTCACCCGCTATTTTT
>Ga0247722_10000127_pt1 | contig 45887 bp, 81 predicted proteins | sample MSEWelMarce3H_FC_FD_189094 | JGI IMG/M metagenome (GOLD analysis project Ga0247722, IMG submission 189094) | Subsurface sediment microbial communities from gas well in West Virginia, United States - MSEEL Well Study Marcellus 3H_FC | ecosystem: Environmental > Terrestrial > Deep subsurface >... | reverse complement strand
GGTGAGTATTATGGGCTTTAAAATGTTTTTTGTAAATTTTGTATAAATTTTTCCATTTCAGTTATACCATCAATGGTTTCAATATCTTCATTCTCGTATCTAATCAACATTCTTGGTCCAAAGCCTTTTTCCTGAATAACCGAAATGCTAGTTATTCCTTTTTCTATCAATACTTCTTCCGAAATATCAGACATTCCTTTTAACTTATTTAGTTCCATAAAAATTTATTTATTTTTTTATATTATATATAACCAAGCTCTTTAAGTTTTTCAACTATCTTTTCTTCAACTTCACTTGGCGTTGAATAGCCATGTCCGTAATCCCCTATTGAAATGTCTTTTCGAGTTCCGTTTTCCGGAATATAAATCCATCCCATAAACCTTTCTAAACTACCTAATTTTGTTGGTATCACACTACAAAAGACACCATGTTGTCCAAAAACTTGCTTTATCTGTTCCATGATTTTAATTTTACTTATAACAACAAATATAAGAAATAAGTTTCTATAAACCTCATATTTGCGACCGTTTTATGTTATTTTTGTTTTGAGTTTTTTATTGTTGGAAAAATTAAATAAGGATTATATTGATGATCATGATAGAACTTATCACCCAATGGTTTATCAGTATAAACAGTTTCAACGCCACGATTATTATGGTATCTTTTTAATGTTAAATATCCATTGATAATACCATAATAAGTTCCTCTACCAAATGCCTTAATTATTCTCTTTTTTAATTTTCTTTGTAATTTCATAATTTAATTTTTATAAATTTTGATTTATCTATTTTTTAAAGGTAAAATTTACAATTTAAATATTTTTTCAATTATGAATTTTCTATTCATAATTACTTCGGACTTCCTAAGTTTCTTCATTTGTAATTGCCAGTCTTTTAGATAGACCATATCTTTTAGTCTAAAATTTTCTTCTTTCATAATTTTATTTTTACATTCATATATCCGCAACCGTTATAAAAGTTTGCTTTAATCTTCTTTATACTCTTTGCATTTTGTGCAACCACCAATAGTTGATACTTCGTTATCATGCCAAGGGTAATCGCAAACCGCCATCAACCTCTTCCGAAAGAAATTTGACAAGTTTGGAAAACTCAACTTCTATTCTTTTTAACTGGTCTTCGTCTTTGATAGTTTCTTTTATTTCATTAAAATAGCCTTCAATGTTAGAGAAATATACGTCTAGTTGGTTTAATCTATCAGCATCGTATCTTAATGTTTAATTTTGACAGTATCGACATGATATATTGGACCTAACTGACCACCTTCACCATCTATCAATGATTTCACCAATGATGGAGTATCTTCAAACTTCATTTTAAAACAAAAGTAATCACCACCATTGTAAGTAGCATTAAAACTTCGAACCGAAAATATTCCATTTTTTGTGTCGTAATACAAAGCTATATCATCATGTCCTTTTCGGTGCTGTTCCTCAGACTTACTTATAACCAACTGATATATGTCGGCTCCGTCATTCTCTTTTAAAATCCTCCAATTATAATCTCCGTATCGAACCATATCAAGTTCATTTATAGTCCTAAACCTTTTCATATTATTAAATTTTCTATTTTTTAACCACATATCAAATAACATTTCATGTGTTACTTCTTCTGGATATCCCTCAATTAAGTATTTTCTGAAACAAAATTCAGCGAATTCAATCATTTCTTCTTTTGTGTAATTTTCCATAGTTTTTAAGATTTTATCTCCTAGAACAAAAGGTCAATCACTCTTGCCCATCAATCGCAAAAATATACCGGCCGCGTTTCCAATTTTTTAAACCCCTTCGAATGTAAGAAGGCAATGAAATCCTTTGTGACATTGCCCAATTCTCTATAATCCAATCCAGTATTTGATGCTATGCCCCGCGCTTGATAAAATTCTTTCAATATTTCATCCTTATCAATCTTATCGGAATGCACCATCACGCAATCGGTATATTTTACCGCAAAGTCTCCAAACGACTGCACTTCAATGAATGTATTTAGTTCCATAAATCGCTATATTAATAAGACAAAGATAAACATTCTTTATTAAAGAAACAAAAAAAGGAACCCAAAAAGAGTTCCTTTAAATATTATAATATTGTTAGTTAGTATATTGTTTACCAGCTCCAGCATTATATAGTTCTGCTACTTCTGCTGCCGTTAGTGTTCTATTCCAAACTCCACACTCGTCTAACATTCCATTGTATAATTGAGCACCACCACCAACACAAGAACCTAAATGTAATCTCCAAATATATGAAGATAAAGCAAGAGTTCCGGTATAAACTAATGAACCATTAACATAAAATAAAACATTATTAGAACCGAAAGGACTTCCTTTATAAGTAACAGAAACATGAGTCCAAGTATTTAATGGTAATGCAACACCACTACTAACTTGAGCATTAACAGCACCCGCAAAAAATGTTAAATTACCACCATTAATGAATCCAATAGAAGAACCATTAGAACCGGCACCGAAGGACATAAAAAATTTAGTTGAAGAAACAGCTGCAGGTTTTACCCAACAAGCAAAAGTATGAGGCAATCTACAATCTATAACAGAAGTAGTAGAAGTTGACATATAATCATTAATACCATCAAAACTAAATGCACTTCCTATTTTTCCTGTTCCATAAGTTGCACCATTCACTAGAGTGCCGTTATATGTTTCTTTCGCATCATTTGCAGTATTATCTCCAGTATAGTAAGCCGCTAAACCTACCCATAATGGAGGTGAAGAATATTGCTTTCCAGCGCCAGCGTTATATAGCTCTGTTACTTCACTAGCTGTTATAGCTCTTTTCCAAATACCACCTTCATCTATTATACCATCGAAAAAAGCATTACCTGACTGAAATGCTCCGATACATAAAGGAAAGTGTCTATTAAAGTTATAAGCACTCCAAGAAGATAGCTCATTTGTTATTGGAGTACTCCATCCATCAGTTGATACTATTGTTTCGGGATTTCCATTTATGTACATATAAGCTTTATCTGTTCTATCCAGAACCATAGTAACCATGTACCAAGTAGAAGCACTTAGACTTTGTGTGCTTCTAAAATATTTTCTAGTAGTTACATTATCTGTACCATTTTGTAAATGAAATTCCAACTTATTTGACGAGTTAACTGAAAACCACCATCTTTCCCAATTGTTAGTATGATCCGATTTTGTTAAAATTGAATTCCAACGATTAATAGTATCCATATTTATCCAAAAGTTATAACTCCAAGAATCTAGTCCGATATCCATAACATCTCCTAAATTAACATAATCATTTACTCCGTCTAAACTAAAGCCACCACCTATCTTACCCGTTGAATAAGTCGCACCATTTGTTAAAGTCCCGTTATAGATCCAGTTGTAGTCGTTTGACGTGTTGTCTGCCGTGTAGTATGCCACTACTTTGTTCCATAAAGGATTATTAGTCGGTACAAAGTTTCTCCACCCAACTCTTCCTATTATTTCTGCCATAATTTTAATATATTTTTTTATGTATATATTAAAAAAAAGTAACCTATCTTTCTTACTTGTATTCACATAGTCTTATAGTAGAGTAAGTTGCTTGTCCAGGATTCCAAACACCCGTAACTTCATATTCAAATGGATTTATACCAGATTTTGTTTCAACTCTGAAGGATCTGAACACCTTCTTCTCAGGAGACTCAGCCGGCGATTCGGACCTGTTTAGGCTACTGAGTTCACGAAGTTCACTAAGAGACCTGGATGCCAATTTGAAGACTTCTTTGAACCGATTCGAGAAGGATTTGAACAAGGCTTGAGTTATACTTTTATTATACTTTGATGATACTAAACTTCGTTTAGATTTGTCTTTAGACAAATACTAAAATCCTCGGCCTTTTTAGTACCATATTTTTAAAGGTACTAAAATATGTATCTTTTTTAGTACATTTTTGTGTCAACCCTATCAGCACTTACCTGCAAGTCTCTGGAACTTCACAACTCGTCTTCGCATGTATATACAGGAGGGTCAAAAACCCTTGCGGTTGCTGGCCTTTTCGAGCACTAAAAAACATACATATTTTAGTACCTGTGAGAGCGGTCCTGCTGCTGTTTTTTGAGTGGATCTGAATTGGTCCCATGTAGGACCATGCCAAAAACTGCGTGTTTTTTAGTATTTAGATTATCTTATTTTTTGTGAATAGGGTTAGAGCAGTTTCCTTTGTGGGAGCCCCATCTATCGTTTCCTGCGCCAACCACGATGTACTGGCATCCTTCTAGCGAGTATTCTTCATAGTTGTTGTATGAATTAGAGTTCTTGGTAAGCTCCGCCACCGATGTTTCTACTGTTGGTGTTGGTGCCTTAGGCTCTTGCTGGTTCGCGTCCATCTGGTTGCACGAATTCAGTCCCAGTGCCAATATGGTGATTGTTATTATTCTCATATCTTAAATTTTATAGATTCCGTAAGACCATTCGTCGCCATTCACATGTATCTTTTCATCTAATGAATAAACATGAACTTCGTTATCGCCTTCTTCATCCTCCCATGATATTTCGAACCAGTTATTTTTTTTATTGTATTTAATATTACTTATGCCTTGTTCATATGTTCTAAGCTTTCCTTCATGGAAACAAATAGAGATAAGACTATTAAGTTCTTCTTGTGACATATCTTTGATGTCGTTGAAGGATAAGGCATTCTCTTCTGTACAATGGTTTAATATCTCTGTCATATCTTATTTCTTTGTAAGTTCTGTGGAGTCGAAGCCAACGTTCTCAGCCACGCCTACTTTGTTGATTACGGTGATGTACGTGTATTTTCCTTTTTGACTTCTTACATCGTAAGTCCCTGGGTATTTCTTTGCGAACGTGCCTGATTTGAATACGACCTTATCTCCTGCAACGAATACCTCAGCGATAACTGGTTTATCCCAGCCAGGTACTAACTGATCCAATAACACTGGGTTTAATAAGTCGTTCATCGCCTCACCAAAGCTTTTAGTCTTACCAGCTGTTTGAACGTATTTATCTAAGGCTGTGAAGGCACCAGGCATCTTTGCAAGTTGACCACTAGCTTTGGCACCACTATACGATGTAGTGAAGTTGCCCACTGGTAGTTTCAAAGTGATGTAGTTATGTTGAACATTAAGTTTCGGTGCTGCTATTTTCTTTGTCTTAGTTGCCATATGTTATATCGTTTGTGTTTAACAAAGATAAGGAATCATTTGGGTCTGACCAAATGAAAGGTACTCGACAAAGTCGAGATTGTCTTTAGACAATACTAAAAAACGCGGGGATTTTAGTACTCTCGTAAGAGAGTTCCACTACTGAGTTCACGAAGTTCACTATTCTTCATCAGGGATTTCTTCAAATCCATAATAGTGTAAAAACATTATAGTATGTTCATCATCATCCAACATTTTTTCTGTTATTACTAAAATTTCATCTTCATATTGATTTTTTAGTTTACCAATAAACTTTTGTCCTGCTTGTAGATAATTTGCCATGGTTCAATTTTTTTATAAAGCACCGTGCCGTCTACTCTTCCTACACTGATGTTGTGTAACGCCCCTTTCCCGGCTTTCCCAGTTTTTCGATATGTATTGCTATGGTCCCATACTATTTTGTTTTAACAAAAGTACGGAACTTTAACTGATCTACCAAATGATCATGCAAAAAAGTGCGTGTTTTTTTGCATACTTCGGAGAATCTTCTTAAATGAAAAACACTTAATTGTGGTGAAAAACGCTTAATATACATTATAATAATTGAAATTTACTTAATAGAAAGATACTGAATACTAAAAGTGTGTTTTTAAATATAATATATACATATGAAATTAAGATTGAAAGACACTTGCATAAATAAGACCAACTTGCTTGGCACAGATAAGACAGGATAATGTTCATTAGGTTTTACTTTCAATGGGAGGCATATTGAGGTTAGATGAGGTTTAGAATGGATATGATAGGTTTGTTAATGGGAGGCAATAGAGATTTAAATGGATGGGAGGATTGCGCCTGACGGGGATCCTGGTGTGAGTTAAAGAAATATTTTTGTGTTTGACTGGATGATCTGAGATGAGGTTGTCTAGATTTTCTATTGTCTTTATTTTTATAAAACTTTTACTAAATAAGTATTTTATATTTTAATATATAAAAGAAAATAATAAATTTTATGACAAATGGAATTGGAAGAGTTGGGTGGAGAAACTTCGTTTCTGCTGCACCAACAACGGCTTCGATAATAACAACAGGTCTGGTATTAAACCTTGATGCAGGTAATGCTGCTTCTTACTCAGGAACGGGAACAGTCTGGACAGATTTATCTGGAAATGGAAACAACGCGACATTGGTAAATGGAACTTCATACAGTTCAGCTAATGGCGGTACATTGACATTCGATGGAATCAACGACTATGTAGATACCGATCTGTTAACAAACCAATCAGCTTTCACTTACGGTGTGTGGGCCAAATCAAGCGCGAACGGATTTAATAACAGGATAATGGGTTGTGGAGATTCAACTGGTGGTTCCAGTGGAGTGGATATTATATGGGGTGCGCTAGGTTCTAACACAATATATTCTGTTAGAAGAGGTGCTGGTGTTTTAGATATACATGCAGGATATGATACACCGCTTCCTATCACTAATTTTAGCGGAAATTGGCATTATATCGTAGTTACTTATGATTCAGTAAATGGATCGAAATTGTATTGCGACAATGTTTTGGTCGCATCTAAAGCAAATATTGGATTCGCAAGTTCTTTAAAGCTTAGAATAGGGAAAGACGGCAACGGCTATGATGCATTTAATGGAAGTGTAGGAGCGGTACAAGTATACAACAAAGCTCTTTCATCGACTGAAATCACACAAAACTTCGACGCAACTAAGTCTAGATTCGGATTTACATCATACACTACACGTACTGCAGCCTTCGCGATAGCGACTGGGATAACAGATACTACTATCTTAAACGCTTTAAACACTTTTGATGCAGGATTAATCTCAAATGGACTAGATACTAAAATGAAAGCTTTATATCCTTTTGTTGGCGGTTCTGCTACTACTCACAAGTATAACTTCATGGATGCGAGGGATGTTGATGCGGCGTTTAGATTAATTTTTTATGGTGGTGGTGTACATAGTTCAACAGGTTACCAACCAAATGGGTATAATGCTTATGCGAATACATTTTTATCTCCATCAGCTTTAGTACAAAATAACAATGCATTTGGTTTTTATTCACGTACAGAAGTAAATGCAGAATATTACGACATGGGAGCTTATACTTATGGTTTAGGAAATGTTATTTTAGCAAGACTTAATGGCAATTTTTACGGTTTGAATTGTGATGGAAGTTATGATCCTTCTCCTAATAGTTCATCATTAGGCTTGATGATTTCATCACGTACAGCACTTAACGTTAAAAAAGGCTACAGAAATAATATAGAAGTTCAAAATTCATCAACATTATCGACTGGTGCCACTTCTAACTACTTTTATATTGGAGGTATAGGGATAGCATATTCAGCTAGGCAAATTGCCTTTTCATTTATATCTAGTGGTTTAAACGCAACAGAAGTTGGAATTTTATACACATTAACACAAGCAATGCAAACAAGTTTAAGCAGAGCGGTATAGACCTAACGATATTTAAAGAAAGGGACTCGAAAAGGTCCCTTTTTTTATTTAATATATAAAAGAAAACAAAATTTTATGACAAATGGAATAGGAAGAGTTGGATGGAGGACATATGTTTCGCCTTTACCAAACCCTTTATGGAACGGTATGCTAGCATACTATACTGGAGATAATACAGCAGACGATGCAAAAGGAACCGCACATGGTACTTTAACGAATGGTACTACTTATGGAACAGGAAAAATAAATGGAGGTTTTTCATTTGATGGAATTAATGATACTGTTACTTTATCAAATACTGTGACTAAATTTAGTTCATCGACTCCTTTTACTTACAATGTATGGGTTAAAGCAGTATCTCGTACAGGATTTATATATATGGATGCGAATGCGGGGATGGCTGGAACGGCTATTGGATTTTATGGAGGAACTATAGCATTCTATATAGGTGATGTTGCAGGATTGTTCGGTTCTGGAATTGTAATACCTCTTAACACATGGACAATGGTTACAATTACATATAATGGTATCGTAAATCAATCTAATAATCTTTTATTTTATACAAATGGTACTTTTGTATATGGTTTAAATATGTCCACTGAGTTTAATTTACCTAATGCTTCATCAAATAAACAAATAGGATCTGGTGGATGGAGAAGCTATTTCAACGGTAATATAGATGAATTGGGTATTTGGGGCAGAGAATTAACAGCAGCAGAAGTAACTGAACTATACAATGCAGGAGCTGGTAAACAATATGTGGCGCCTGCACCTGCAGTATCTTACCTATTGGATACTTATGGAGGTGTGTCTGTTGCATACTCATTGAGAAAACTATCTTCTACTTACACAGGAAGTGCAATTAGAGTAAGACGTTCATCAGATAATACTGAACAAAATATTGGTTTTATTGGAAATGATTTAGACACAACATCATTAACATCATTCGTTGGTGCTGGGAATGGTTTCGTGACTACATGGTACGATCAAAGTGGAAATGGAAATAACTCAACACAAACAACAGCATCAAAACAACCACAAATTGTTAATAATGGTATTATAATAATGCAAGGAACAAAGCCATCATTTACATTTTCTCAATCTAACGGATTTAATTTAACTTCTGAATTAAATTTATCTAATTTTACAATTTTATGGGTATCTAAAAAGGCTACAACGGTATCTGATAGTTCTATTATTTTATCTGGTTTAGATGGAGCTCAATTTATGGGAGATGATATAAATGGTCAAGGTAATCCATTGGTAAACAATGCATCGGGAGGATTTATTTCTACTGGTCAAGGTAATACGAGTGCAAGTAATTTAGAAACTACATATCATTTATCATATATGAATAGAAGAAATTCGACTCAAGCGGTAGGTCAATTTAATGGAAGTAATAATAATTATAATAATTCAGTTTCAAGTTTAAATTGTAATATTCAAAGAATATCACAATATGCAAACGGTAATTCTGCATATAATTATGTTGGTAACATACAAGAAATTGTCATTTATTCAACTGATAAATCTTCAGATCGTACAGGATTAGAAACTAATATAAATACATACTACACAATCTACTAAACATTAATGGTATAAATTAAAGAAGGGACTCAGAAGGTCCCTTTTTTTATTTAATATATAAAAGAAAATAATAAAATTTTATGACAAATGGAATAGGAAGAGTTGGGTGGAGAAGTTTCGTACCAACCAATAACCCTTTATGGGACAACTTAAAAGCATACTTTACTGGTGATGGTACAGCTAATGATTCAAAAGGAACTAATAATGGTACTTTAACAAACGGAGCTACTTATAGTACAGGAAAAATAGGAAGTGGATTCAGTTTAGATGGAGTTAATGACTATGTAGGTTTTGCCTCTACTTGGTTTAGAAAATCAAAAACAGAACCTTTTACGATTAGTAGTTGGGTAAATAGTTCAAATCATTATGGTACTATTTTCTCAAATGGTCTTGATGATGGACATTGGGTATTTATTTATGGACAATATATATACGCTCAAATAGGTAATGGTAATTATATGAGAGTTGTCTCTGCTTCCACAATCCCACTTAATACATTTAAACATATAACCATTACTTATAACGGAAATGGTGTGTCAGGTTTTAAAATTTATATAGATGGTGTTTCGAATACCGTCAGTACGGTAGAAAACGGTTTAGGTACTGGTGATACACCGGTAATAGCTTATGTACCAAGAATTGGAACACGTGCGAATGGTTCATATCCTTTTGGTGGTATAATAGACGAAGTTGGTATATGGGATAGAGTATTGACAGCCGCAGAAGTAACTGAACTATATAATTCTGGCACAGGTAAACAATATGTGGCACCTACACCTACATACACGACTAGAACTGCGGCGTTCGCAACTGCAACGGGTATAACAGACACAACAATATTGAACGCATTAAATACCTTCGATGCTGGATTGATCAGTAATGGATTGGCTACGAAGATGAAGGCCCTTTATCCATTCGTTGGAGGAACATCCGCAACTCATAAGTATAATTTTATGGACGCTAGAGATGCTGAGGCCGCTTTTAGGTTGGTATTCAATGGGGGTTGGGTCCATAGTTCAACAGGAGCACAACCAAACGGAACAAATGGTTATGCGAATACTAATTTTAATCATGTTAATAATGGTAATGATAAAAATAATTTCGGATTAACTATATATAGCAGAACTAATTCAACTGGTTTTAAAGTAGATATTGGTGCGGTTAAAGATGCTTATTCTTGGATAATCCCTAGAGCTAGTAGCACTCTTGATTATGTGGGTATATATGATAATTCTATTTTTAGTGGAAATTTTGTGACTAGTTCTTTAGGTTTATTTACTTGTTTAAGAGATAGTTTAACCTCACAAAAATTTTTCCAAAATGGTATACTAAAAGGACAAAGGACTGGATTTAGCTCTAACCAAGGTTACGGTACAGATATAAATATAAATATATATATTTCTTGCAGAAATGTATATTCAGTTGCTTCAAATTTTTCTGATAGACAATTAGCATTTAGCGGAATACATGACTCATTAACGGATGCAGAAGCGTTAACATTTTATAATTTAGTTCAAGCATTTCAAACATCTCTAAGTAGACAAGTATAAACACACAACTTACAATATTATAAGAAAGGGACTACAAAAGGTTCCTTTTTTTATTTAATATATAAAAGAAAACAAAATTTTATGACAAATGGAATTGGAAGAGTTGGGTGGAGGACATATGTTTCGCCTCTGCCAAGCTCTTTATGGAACAATTTGTTAGCATACTACACTGCTGACAATACGGCAAACGACGCAAAGGGTACTTATAATGGAACCTTAACAAACGGAGCTACTTATGGAACTGGAAAAATAGGAAGTGGATTTAGCTTAGATGGAATTAATGATTATGTAGAACTTGGAGATGTGATGGACTTAGGATTAAACAGTAGGTCTTTTTCTATATGGTTTAAAGCATCATCATCATCAGGAACTCTTTTTTCAAAATCGGTTGCTGGACCAGGCAGTGGTCGTTTTGCAGGATTTTTATCCGGTAATAAATTGGGTTTATTTTTTAATGGAGGTGCTGGAGATCATGAAATTTATACGACAAACACTGTTAATTTAAACACATGGTATAATGCGGTATTTATTATTGATAGAAATGATAAACTTAAAATATATTTAAATGGTGTTTTGCAGGATGTTAGTATTTCACAAGGAGGGTGGTATACGGGAACAAACAATTTGATATCTTATTTATCAGTAAACTATGATAATCCATTTCCATTCAGAATAGGTTCTTACAATGATTATTACGGTGGTGGGGCAATGTCTTTATTTTCTGGTTTATTGGATGAATTTGGTATTTGGAATAGAGTATTGACTGATGCTGAAATAATAGAGCTATACAACGCAGGGGCAGGTAAACAATATGTGGCGGTAGCACCAACATATCCGATAATTACAAACGGTTTAAAGCTTTATTATGATATTTCAAATCCTCTAAGTTATGCTGGTTCAGGAACTACTTTAAATGATTTATCCGGAAATGGAAATACCGGAACACTTTTAAATGGTGCCGCATATAGCTCTACAAATGGTGGTATATGCGTACTTGATGGAATAAATGATTACATAAATATACCTCATTCAACTAGTTTAACTAAAACAAGTACAGGTGCTTTATTTATATATGTCAAATTAGCCAATACTAATACACGTCAAATAATCATAAATAAAGGAAATATATATGGAGATATATCAGCTTATGGAATGTATTTATGGGGTGGTAATTATGAATATGTAGAGATTGCAAATACAACAACCGCCAACCAAATATCAAACATTACCACAGCAGGTATATGGAAGCAAGTAGGAATGGTTTGGAATGGCACTACATTGAAAAAATATGTTAATGGTGTAGAAGTTGCATCCATGACTCAAACAATAAACGTTAATGATGTCGGTGGTCCAATGCGTATAGGTTCATCTACATCTGATATATATAATTCAAATATGTCATTTGGTGAAGTTTATTTATATGATACATTAACACCCGCTCAAATAACAGCTAACTTCGTCGCGACAAAATCAAGATACGGACTATAATCTTAAACAAAGATAAAGAAAGAGGGACTCAGAAGGTCCCTTTTTTTATTTAATATATAAAAGAAAAACAAAATTTTATGGCAAATGGAATTGGAAGAGTTGGGTGGAGGACATATGTTTCTGCTGCTCCAACAACCGCTTCGATAATAACAACAGGTCTGGTATTAAACCTAGATGCTAGTAATCCACTATCTTACCCTGGAACTGGAACAACATGGACTGATTTATCTGGAAATGGAAATACCGGTACATTGGTAAATGGTACTTCATATAGTTCTTTAAATGGTGGAACAATGTTATTTGATGGTATTAATGATATGGTTTCAGTAGCACATTCACCGAATTTGAATTCAACAACGATCACTGTTTCGATGTGGATTAAATTTGGTTCATCATTATCAGGTGACAAAGTTTTATTTTCTAAAGGATCAGAAGGATCTAGAACATATTGGTTCTATGAGAGTAATGGGGTTTATTTTGCATATGGAGGATTCACCGGACGAATACCAGCGGAAATATTAGTTAATCAATGGTGTAATATAGTTGGGGTACAAACCTCGACAAGCACGCTTATTTATCTAAATGGAGTTTTATATAGTTCAGTTGGTGGTGTTGCAAGTAGTACAACTACACAAGGTATAGGTATTAATAGTTATTCATCTGGTATTTATCATGCATCTGCTAAAAATATCCCACAAGTAGCTATATACAACAGAGCACTATCTGCAACAGAAGTATTACAAAACTTCGACGCACTTAAATCAAGATACGGATTTACTAGTTATACTACACGGACTGCTGCGTTTGCTACAGCAACAGGAATAACTGACACTACTATCTTAAACGCTTTAAACACTTTTGATGCAGGATTGATCTCAAACGGTTTAGATACTAAAATGAAAGCGGTTTATCCATTCGTGGGTGGTACTGCATCAACTCATAAGTTCAACTTTATGGATCCTCGTGATGTTGATGCTGCATTTAGGTTAACATTTAGTGGAGGGTGGATTCATTCAAGTACTGGTGCTTTACCTAATGGAATAAATGCTTATGCAAATAGTTATTGGATACCATTATCACAATCGGCTATTGACAACGTTAGTTATAACTACTATTCAAGAACTAATACTTTTGGGGGGGTAAATTTCGGTTCTTCTGATGAAGTATATTCTAATTTAACAACTATGTATATTTCTATTAATGGTGCAACAAATTATTCCAATATAAATGGTATGGGGTACTTAGCGGCATCATCCCCCAATTCACGAGGTTTATTTGGAATGAATACTATAAATAACGGAACGTTTACATCTTGGAAAAATGGAACTAAATTAGGAACTAAAACAAGTACAACAACTGGCCGACCGTCTACCAATCTATGGATTGGTGCTGGTAATTTCCCTGGTGGCCCAGAATGGGGTAATATGGAATGTGCATTCTTTAATATATCAACAGGTTTATCTGATGCAGAATCCACAACATTCTACACATTGGTTCAAGCTTTACAAACATCTTTGAGTAGACAGGTATAAACACATAATCTTTAAAAACAAAAAAGGGGACTCGAAAGGTCCCTTTTTTTATTTAATATATAAAAGAAAACAATAATTTTTATGACAAATGGAATTGGAAGAGTTGGATGGAGAAACTATGTTGCACCTGGACCAACTGGAAATCCTCTATGGAATACTCTATCAAATTATTATTCATTTGATAACACACCAAATGATTCAAAAGGTACCGCTAATGGTACATTAGTAAATGGTGCTACTTATAGTACTGGTAAAATAAACAATGGTTTATTGACTGACGGAATAAATGATACATTTAAAACAACTTCATCAGGTTATACTGGTGGTAGTTTTACTATAAATGTATGGTGGATGGCATCTTCTTTCCCTCCATTGAGCCCAATTGTAAGAACCGCTACAAGACCATCTATTGGAGAATTGGTGATTTATTATACTTCGGGACAATTAAGAATATTTCAAGGACAAAATGGATCTTATACATATATAAACAATCCAACATTCAATCCTGTATTAAATACATGGTATATGCTTACACTAACATATAATTATACAACTACTCAGTGGACTATATCTATTAACGGAACATTTAATTCAAGTGGAACATTAAATTCTTCTCTTAGATTTCAAGATTTGTCAAATGGATTTTTATTAGGAGAATTGGCTGGGTACTACAATAATGGTAAGAACGATGAGTTATCACTATTTAATTCAGTTTTAACCTCAACACAAATAACAGAACTATACAATGGTGGGGCTGGTAAGCAATATGTGGCGCCTACCCCAGCATACACAACTAGAACCGCAGCATTCGCGACAGCAACAGGAATTACAGACACGACTATATTGAACGCTTTAAACACTTTCGATACAGGACTTATATCCAATGGTCTAGACACTAAGATGAAGGCCCTATATCCATTCGTTGGTGGGACTGCCAATACTCACAAGTTCAACTTTATGGATGCTAGAGATTTGGACGTAGCATTTAGATTACAATTTAATGGGGGATGGACACATAGTTCAACTGGTGCTAGACCGAATGGATCAAATGGGTATGCCAATACTTTTTTATCACCTTACCTTAACTTAAATGTTAATAGTCGACATTTATCAATGTATGCATCCGATAATTCACAAGCAAATCAATATTCTATAGATATGGGTGCTTATGATTCTTCTGGAAGTAAATCAAACCATTTATCTATTCATAGAGATGCTGACAACGTGGTTGGTCAATTAAACAATTGGGGAAATCAATCATTAGTTTCAAGTAATAATCAAACTGGTTTATTATTAATTAATAGATCGTCAAATGTTTCATCAAAAGCTTGGAAAAGAAATGTATTGATTGCATCAACAACAAATGATATTACAGGTCAAGTAATGCCTAACTTCCCGATATTTATTGGAAATTCAAATGACAATGGAAATGCAGGTTCAGTAGCTTCATCTAGAGGATTTTCGATAGCTTCAATTGGTTCAGGTTTATCAGATACAGAAGCATCAACATTCTACACATTAGTTCAAGCGATGCAAACTACATTAGGTAGAGCAGTATAACCTAACCACAAACAAATTAAGAAAGAGGGACTCCAAAAAGTCCCTTTTCTTATTTTAAAGATTTCTGGAACGTTTTTATACAGTTCTTTATAATATAGTTGTTTTTATATTTAACGTCTCTTATCGATCTTTCATTGTTTCCATTTCCCATTGAAGAAGTATACTAAAAAATGCGCGTATTTTAGTAGTCAGGACAGGATTCGAACCTGCAAGTCCCCGTGTATAGGTATCATACATACCACATTCCAAGACTCTATGTATGCTCAGCGTTAAGCCACTCCACCACCTGACTATATTTTTACTTTACCAATTCACATTCAGATTCGGTCAATTCTCTTGAATACAATACATAGGTTTCGTTTCCAACTTCTTTTTCTATCAATAGGAAACTAGTAACTGAACTCATTTCTCCGAAGATAGTTTCATATTTTCCGTTTCTTAGAATAGTTAAATGATATTTTTTCATTTGAACATATTTAGTAATGTTGATGTCATCTTTCCCTGCACGGAAAGCTTTCTGTCCCATCTAGGATGAGTCTTGTCGATCAGCCTTATGTTCCAGACCGGAGCGTCGTCTTCCAGAAAGGTGTAGGATCCGTGCAGAGAGGATTCGATCTCGTATTCCTTTATCATCTCGTTGCCCGTATCTCCACACTGGTCTGCATATACCGCGACTCTGTTCACCATTCGGAACTTTCTGCTGGATCCGGCGTTGCTTATCGGGTATTTGTGGGTGTCGATTATCGAAGAGACTACGCACAGGTCTTCTTGGATTGTTCCTGTCATTTGGGACATAGGGCTTTCGATAAGCACCAAGTCTCCTACTTTAAGTTCTGTAAACGATTTTATCTTCTTTTCCATATTCTGATATATTTAATTTTTCATGACCACAGGTCAAAGATAAGGAATCCTTTGATATGACCAAAGGATTCCGAGCACTATTTCTCTACGTATTCCCTTACGATGGTTCCTTCTGAAGGAAAGCAAGCCACGTTGGTGAACATGTTGGCCGCCAGCATTTTCTTGAACACTATGGAACCGCCTTCTATCTCGAACTTGTAGGCCTTCACCACTTCTGTCTTTCTTTCGTCGAGGTACATCGCCTTTGATCCGACTTGGATCTGGCCGTGCTCGACAAGCCATTGTCTTTCGTTTAGTTCGCTCATATTATACTATTTTTATTTCTTCGATTCTCATTGCAATATCTAAAGACTATAATAAATGCGCGATCAAACTACCTATGATTCCACCAATTATACCTCCAATTAAACCATTCATTATTCTGTTGTAGCTAATATTTTTCATTTTTTTTATGTTTAGTCCGGTACCAACTCATCATATGTTCTCATATGATGCCAAGTTCCTTTAGTTTATCCTCTCTAATTTTCTCCCTATCCAATTCGAATACATAGTGATATTCTGAGTGTATGTGGCCATCTTCTCCTATTATGGTTATAAAACCAGGTTCTGGTGCTCCAGTATAGGGACAGTTATAAGGATCTAGTATATCGATTATCTGGCCTCTATGTTTTCTGTACTTTACAAAGTCTCCTATATTAAGTGTCTTTTCCATTATTGTATTCCTATTTCTTTTAGCTTCCATTCTCTGTGACATTCCTTGCACACCGTTACGTTCATCACCTGACGATGATTCTTATCTATATCTTTTATTGGTATGGTCAAGTCCTTTTCCTCGCTTTCAAGCGGTTCAGAACACCTGAAGCATTCTAATGTGTTGTATGTCCACCTCGCTCCCATAATATATTTATTTGCCGAGTATGTCGCAGAGTATCTCGTCTCTTCTCTCCTCCTTTTTATAATTGATCGCCATGTCTATGGTCTCGACGACAATCTCTTTGGCCGCCGGGACGAAGCCCGTCTTCTCTATGAAGCTTTCTCTGAACCAGATCAGTTCTTCTAGTTTCATCGTTAGAAAGTAGTGACGGTCGAAGTCCCTATCTCTTGTATATTTTTTCTTCTGTATGTAGTCCAGTCGCCACGCCAGGTATTCTTTGTATATCTTGTCGAAGTCCATTTTTTTACAAATATAAGGATATTTTTTCATATACCAAGTTCTTCCAATCTAAAATCCCTTAATAGTTCTTTGAATACCAATACATCAACATGGAGCATATTTCTAAAAGAAATATCATCAAAGGAGCTTATGAGTTTATTATTCTCATATAAAAAGTAGTACGTAGTACTCTTTGCATCCGCAAAGTATTTATTATTAGGATCTAAAAGAATGGCTTCCGCAATCTCTCTTACAGCTCTTTCTTCTGATACTCTCCAAGTATCAAATGATCCTTTTTCATAGCCCCATTGTGCATCTATCCACTTATTGAATCGTTTCCCAAGGTTTCTACGCTTTTCATTTTTGATGGCGTTCAATAAAATAGTATTATATTTCATTGAACAACAGGTCTTTGCCGGTTCTTTTAAAGTAAACGAATCTTTGGTAGATGATTGCTACGGTGAATCCTGATGCGAATCCTAATACGAGCACAGTTTTATTAATTATTGCTTTTTAGATAATATTGTTTGTAAAAATGGTTTGGACAAATCTTCCATAGTGACAGTTGGACTTCCAGAATGATTCGCCGTCCTTACCATCCAATCACATTCACTTCTATTAACTCTTATACCATCAATCTCAATCTCAAATGGACCAATATCTTTTATCATGAAGGTGTGGTCAAAATCAGGATGTTTATATTCTCGTATCATATTATTTTCTTTTGTTTATGGTAGTACATTCTATACCAATCTCTTTTAGTCTATTCTCTCTCCATTCTTCTAATGTAACGAATCTGGATAATCTATATTCATTTTTAATACCTATATCGTTTATAATGCTTATTTGTAGTCTATCACATTCTATTTGATAATATCTTTCTATTATCTCATATTCCTTACCATATGTTAATTCTTTAATACCATCACCGAAGTTTAGTATATCAGTAACATCATCTATACAAATAACTTTATCTTTCATCACAATCCAAAATAGAGATTTCATCGTTAAAGATATTAGATGTATATGTTCCTAATTCTAGATGTTCGCATATTTCTTTTAATAGTCCGCCTATTTTTATGACCATGTCATTTATATCATATTCTATAAAATATTCTTTTGTGGTCGAATATCTTTTTACTATATCTTTAATCGTATCTTCGATAGCGGACATTCTAATGGAATTGATATCAGTATAGTAATAATTTACAAACAGCCAATCGAAATAGTCTGCTTTGTCGAATCTCTTTTTCTTGTTGCCCCATGTCAGTCTTGTGATTTCATTGAATCTCGAATTTATTTCAGACTGCCAATGACTTCTGTCTATCGACTTTGGCATCAAATAATACTTTATCAAGTGTTCGTTGATAGTATCTGTTTTGGATTGTATCTTTGATATCTTATCATTTCTATCGCTTGCCATTTCCAAAAGAGGCGTGTTTAAACACCACTCTGCAAACCTCAATAATATTTTATCGTATCTTTTCATATCTCTTTTGAATAAAGGCCAATATATTCAGCTATTTCTTTTTAAATTGAGCTAGATTAATATTTGTATTTCTTATATGGCTATTCCATGCATAGCTGAAAGCACCATTTTCATTTATAGGTATGCCATCTTTCAGTTCATATATCTTGCCTACTACAAAGAATTTTTGCCAATCGCATCTAGTACATACAACGTGTGTTAAGCTTTTCTTCATACAAAGATTTTATTGTTAATATTAAGGGCCGCGATCCGGACTCGAACCGGCATTCTTCGGCGGTTGCCGACGCATTGACCAATTTATGCTATTCGCGGCCAATCAAGCAGATAGTCAGTAATTGGTGGTACCAAATCACTTTAAGCCATATGAGCCATCTTCTTGTTAGGATCGGTTAATTACTCCGATCTTTGTAGTCAGGACAGGATTCGAACCTGCGATCCGATGGATATTAAGCGCTCTTAACGCACCACCGGTGTTGCCAATTACATCACCTGACTATGTCGCTGTCTATTCCAGTAGTCATCTGTCTTTTCCAGAGTCACTCAATCTTCCCTCATGAGCGGGATATCGTCATCTAGTTTTAGATTGCCTCTAACTGATCCACTACGTTTGTAATGATTCTATTCTTGATATAGGCCTTTCCTTCTTCGTCTGTGAAGTTTCCAATCGTTGGGTTGGATAAAGAATCCTGTGCTGTCCCAGTTATAGACGATACGATTTCCATAGTCATTAGATGGAACATCTTAGTGAAGTTACTTTGGATGATGTCTTTGTTGGCGATAAGGGTTTCTTTGCCTTCGTTGATGATTTCGAATAGGAACTCAGCTTGTTCTTTGTTCGATTTAGACTTTACGATGTCTATTGTTTGTTGTGTTAGTATAGTGTTCATAGTTTATAGTTTACAAATATACGTATTATTTTAGATTATCAAATTCTTCCTTCAAATTCTTTTCTATTTCATCTGCAGTGAACTGGTAATATTTCAGTTAGTTTTTACAAATATAAGGATTTTTATTTAATATATTAAATTAATATTAAAATGATTATTGATATGTGACTAATTCATCAACCAACTCATCAACGAAGATTTCCTCATTAGTAAATTTGATAATTAAAGACTTATTCTTAGTTATAAATGATATAATCTTATCTATTGTTTCTCCATCTATAAAAGATTTATTAGGAACTCCTATAATATCAAAATTATCTAAACTAATTGAAAATAAATCATGTCCGCTAAGATCCTCTGGATTATTACTAACCTTTACAACCGGTTTACCACCTAGTTTACATCCAATCCATAATATTAAATTTTCAATACCCGAACAATTATCAGATATACTGGCAATATTATGTCTATCAATGCTTGTTAAACTTTGATTTTTATAGTCATAAAACTCATTATACTTTCGAATATTCATACTTTTTTTATATTTTTTATCAAATAATCGGTTGATATTGTACCATTGGAATAGTTTATTATAATTGACATATTGATTTTTATAAAATCATAAATCAAATTTAACTCATTTTTACTTAATTTACAAACACCATCTATTGTTAGATCATTTAATCTAATTGAAAAATCATCGCCTCCTAAATCTCGAACACCTTTTCTTCTTAGATTGGAAACTTTTATTCTATGAACATGTCTTGGATTTTTCACACCAATCCATATAACAACATCACCCAATCCCGTTTTATTAGGAGATATGTTAGACATCTCATTAAGTAAATTAAATTCTCTTAATGTTATAAACATATACTATATATAAATATTCTTTACCAAGAAGATTCATTTACAACAACAAACTCTCACAAGTTAGTAAGTAACCTTTGGGTTATATAATCTTTTATAACATTATCTAAAAACTATTCTGCTGTTGGTATCTTTTCCATAGCTATTTCTTTTTAAATTTTTCAAACCATCCAAAAAAATCATTTGGCAAAACTTGTATATTTCTGTATAGTTCGAAATTATTTCTATAATTGTGCAAGAGTTCCAATACTTCTTCCTCGCTATACGTTGTTTCTTGTTTAGGCTCTTCTTGTGGAATGGTTATTTTATAGTCAATAAAATTAAATCCATAATTAGTACCATCTTCGAATCCTTTTTTAACCTCGGCATAATCACAGCCAGGATTCTCCACAAACCATTCTAGGAACTCATCATCGATGGCCTGAACCCCATCTGCGATTAGAGTTGGGTCTGATGTCAGTATGATTTTTTTACAACCATCAGGATTATAATTAATACCTATTTCATTATATGTAGGATTATAAAACCAATCACCTTCTTTAATCTCTTCATCAGATGTGATGTAGATGTGTTGGCTATGCAATTCATTAGGTTCTTTATCTAAAACTAATTTGCCGGCAATAGTGTTTGTCCATAGCCTACTCTGTTTGTCTGTTGTTATTAAAAATATATTCTTCATTTCTGTTTATTGATAAGTCAAAGATAAGGAATCTTTAGGGTATAACCAAATACTAAAATCCCCTCGTTTTTTAGCATTTGTATATTCTTTTGAGAAGATCTACTATGTCATTGCATCCTTCTCTGAATGTGAACTCATGTATTCTGCTGTCTGGAAAGGCACTATGGCTGTTTCTCCATCTAGAAGTTACGCCTGGTGTTACGCGATAGTATGTAGATAAGTCTTCTCGATACATTTTTTTGATGTATAGTTCTATGAAGTGAACATCTAGTTTGGATTTTTTCTCCATGGTATTTTTTCTCTTTTCTAGATAGCGAGCCTCGGCATGTTTGATTAATTCATCATATGTTATATTTTCCATAATATTTTGTATTTGTTTTTATATTTTAGTCACCAAGTGTCAAAAGTTGTGGTTGTGTCTAAAATATTGTTTTCATTTTTTTATATAAGCAGGTCGGAGTCTACTCTGCGGATGCAGAGATCACGTAGTGATACCCTCTACGTATTGGAGTTATACGGACCCGTCTTCGATGTTCTCACTGACAGAACAAAGATAAGGAATCTTTAGGGTATAACCAATTATGGATATAATTATTTAATATATAATAAAAAACAATTATATAAAATGAATAAATTTTTAAAAGACTTCAATTCTTTCAAAGTATTTGAAAGTGGTGTCTCTAGAGAAGAACTAAAAGATATAGAAAAGGATGTAAAAGATCTTTTCAAATCTATTGAGGTTCACGTTAAAGATAAAAAACAAAAATTCCACGTTTTTATTGAATCAAACGATACTAAAAAAGGCAGAACTTATTTGGTTTCATTGGCATTGGACATTGATATTAAAAAAGAAGATGTGGTTAGTGAAGTAAAATCTGCTGAGAAAAAAATCCTTAAATTACTTCCAAAAGGAACAGAGTTTGTTGATTTAAAAGAAACTTATGGTGGTTACACAAGAATTCATTACAAATTCATTACTCCGAAAGAAGATACTAAAAAATAAAACATAAGGGACTCGAAAGGTCCCTTTTTTATTTTTTAGTAGATAGTAGTTCGTTTAGCTTCGCATCTCTGGTACCCACAATCGATGGAATGAAAGCACTTTTAAGATATCGACCTGTGCTGCCAATCGTTTGATGGATAGCCCATCTGTTTGAATTGTCAGGGAATTGGATCACCTTGCCAATAAAGGTTGCTTGTCTCAAGTCCTGTAGCAGATCAGCTTCTATAACCTCTATTATGAATTCTGGTTCTACAACCGCCTCCAATATGTCACCTATATTCATATCTTTAAAAGTTCTTATAGACATCAAACGACTTACCATTGGTATCTCCACCATAGTTATCTACTTCCTCTCCATCATAGAAGATGCCAGACACTATGTTACCAAAGCTGTATTCGCCTGCTTCTATATCCGAATCAATCTTAATCTTAATCTTTGATAGGTCGAAGTCGCTTTCAGTCTCTATGTTCCCTAAGAAGAAACTTCCTTTCTCTGCAGCAACGGTGATTAGTAGATCCAGGTCTTCATTGATCTCTGGGTATACGAACTCGACCAGCTCGAAATCATCTGTGTCGTGGCTGTGCATGTCTTCATCCTTTAGTTCGAAGACTGTGTTTCCTTCTTCGTCTTCTATTGTGATGGTGTAGTGGTCTGTCGCGCCCCATCGGTGGTACTGGTCGTCTATCTCGTAGTAGGCTCCGTATTCGTCTAGGTCTTCTTGAACAATCTCAACCAGGTCCTTATCCTCGTTAAGCAGAAGGGTTTTTTGTTCGGGTGTTACGGAACCGATGGTTATTTCCGATCCGTAACCTTGTATTGAAACTGTGTATTTTTTCATATGTATGCGGTGTATATTACAAATATAAGGGTTTTTATTTCAAAAAATATCTAAAAGTCGAAAAAAATTTTTTTTTAAATAATATATACTCTATAAAAAAAAACAATGATATGAAATATATTAAATTATTTGAAAACTTCAAATTGCCGGTAGTGCCCGAAGGATGGACAAAAGATTCGGTTGATCCTGATATGATCGAAAGAAGCAGAGAGGCTAGTAAAAAAAGAAAAGATCAGGAAAATTCTCGTATGGAAAAAGAATTTCAAGAAATAAAAGACAATCATCTAAAATTTTTAGATATGAAATTTAGTTTCCCAATGGAAATCGATGGTGAACAAGATTATTTTGGAATGGAGTCTGTTCCTGAAAACATAGTAAAGCTATTCAAAAATGCAGGAAGAGAAGTATATATTCTTGGAAATGAAGATTCGTTTCCTGAAGGTTCTGAAAAAACATGGATTTGGTTTGAAAGAATGCCTATTACAGGTGATCTAGCTATATCTATAGGTACAATACCAAATGGAGCTACAAGCCATTCTATTTTAGCTTATAAAATGTTAGACATCACTTTTGATGAAGAAAAAGACGAATTCGTATTGAGTAATGACTATACTAATAAATCTTATGATGTTGGACCTTGGTTTAATGATGAGGTCGTAGATGAATGTTTGTTCCTTTTAAAAGAACAAAATAAGTAATATTTAAAAGAACCGTTTATCGGTTCTTTTTTTTTATAGTTAACCCATTCAAACTATATATAGGTAGGTCGGAGTCTACTCTGCGGATGCAGAGATCACGTAGTGATACCCTCTAGTGCCACGCACTCTTTGCTGACCTATAGTACCAATGATATTAAGATTATTATTTTCATGCCTTTAAGTTATTTTTGAGTGAATCTTCTACCTTATATGATCTCGATGTTATCGGTGTGGCTAACTCTCGTTTGAGAACCTCTTCTAATTGGGGTAGAAGCTTATAATGCTTTTGTAGTGGTGTATCTACCTCTCTTTTCAGTGCAGTATCTACCATCAAGGTAAGTTTCTTTGGTTGATAGCGTGGTGTATCTAACTCTCGTTTGAGTGCTTCTTCTACCGCACCTTCAGGTGAATATCTTAGCTTTAGTGGTGTGGCTAACTCTCGTTTGAGTACTTCTTCTAATTTGCTGTTGCAAAGAGAGCTCTGCTCTACCAATAGTTTAGTTATTACCTGTATTTCCTCGTATCCAAGGTTTAATTTGGTTTGAAAATTCGACCAGTATCTAATATATTCACACCAAAATCTTTTATTTTTTATATCCTGGTAGAAGATCCACTCATTGTTTTTATTATAGTATATGAATTCCAGACCATCTTCATTATATACATTACAGTTCATTATCTTTATACCATCTGTAATTTCATTGAATAGATCCATAATAGGGTTTTGATTACCCATTAACATATCAATCTTTATGTCCCTGATTTCTTTCATAGTCCTATTTCTTTAAGTCTTTCTTCTCTTATCAGCTGTAGGCATTCCGCCAGCGGGTACATCGCTGTGACGAAGTTAGGGTATATTTCCAGTGGCTGGATTCCATCATGAACACGACTATTCTTTAATGTTTGAAATCGAACTTGAAGCCTCTGTCCGGTTCCTTTAGGCCCTTCCGCTATCTTCGTCACGGTTCCTTCCAAGCCTATGTAATCGTACATCCACTCATCCCACCTTACGGCACCCGAGTTGTCGTTGTCGAACCGGAACCCTTTTATCCTATCGCCTTTCTTTATCATCCTTCGTATCCGTACTGCCTTGCCATATGGAGATGCTGGTTCATCTTCATTTCGTTGAATCGTTTGGTCCATTCCTGCTTCTCGTCTTCGGATGTGAAGAATATCGCCTTGCAGTACTTGCCGTAGAGGTTCCATCCTTTCTCTACTTGAAGTTGGGGGTTTACCTTATAGTCTATAGTCTTCATTGTCTTGTATTCTCTAAAGTCTCCGTAAATGGAACCAATCACAGGAACGATTCCTCCTATAGTGATGTCGAGTGCCGTTCCTCCGTAGAACAGGTCTGACTTGAACTCTTTTACTTCGAGTACCTCGAACTCTTCCGTACCTGTGTAAGCGATGAAGTCGTCGTCTGGTATCAGCTTGTCTCCTACTTTAATGTCTTTCATTCTATTCCTATTTCTTTTAGTTGTCGTTCTCTCCATTTATCTAGTGTAATGAAGTAATCTGAGTATAATTCTAGTCCATTTACGAATAGAAATTCTTCACCTTTGTCATCTATAAGCCATTTATCTAGATTAAAATCATTATTATAATAATATGGATATAGATCATATATTTTACCGGGTGTTATTCTCCAAACTTTATGTGGGTTAAATATACAAATCACTTTCATATTCCTATTTCTTTTAGTTTAATATCTCTCCATTCTTCTAATGTCCAGAACCAGGTCTCTATGAAGTCACAGCCGGGACTACGTTTAATAGAGTAGAACCATTTCTTTCCATCTCTTTCGCGTATTATCATTATGGTGTTTGGTTCATTAATGCCTTCATATACTTTACCTTTTATGAATCCGTTGTGATTGTGCTTACAGATTAGCTTCATAGTATTTTATTACTTAGATATTATATTCTAATAGAGTGTTTAATGTTTTTAAATTCTTCTTTTTCCCTTTCCTTTTCTTTCTTTCTATACTCGGTGCTTTCCAATGCAAGCTTGGCCATTTCCTTTGCAAAGTCCGCATCATAGAAGTATTGATCGCATATTATCTTAAAGTCCAGTCTTTCTTTGAAAAAGGTGCCGCATTCTTTCCAATGGCTCTTGTCGAGCCAGAACAATCTTAAAAGTCTGTTGCTAGGCCTAGGCCCTTCGTCTACTACCCATTTATACATGGTTATACAAACCTTGTATTCGGTTCGCAATTTTGAATATTTGAAGTCATGGTTATCCATTCTGCATTTGTATTCGGTGCCGTCTATGTCGGTGTAGAATATCTCGCCTTCCTTTACATGTTCTTTCATTGTCTTTATATTAACCTATATTCCCAAATCATATTAACCTATATTCCCAAATCGTTAAGCTTGTCGTCCCTTGAATTTTCCTTTGCTCTAAGCGAGTACTCTTCTAGTATGTATGTGTGTATGGTGCTTTGACCAAACTCTTTTTTCATATCCTTTGTGGTGAACTCGATCATTATGTTCGTCATCTTCAAATTCATCCATACGTCTTCGATGACTATGTCTTCCCTCTTTATGTCAGCATCTTCTTCGACGATGAGGTCCTTCAGTATGTCGTGGTTGTATTTGTGGTCGTATTTCATATTCCCAAGTCATTAAGCTTATCATCCCTTAACTTTGTTGTAAGTCTTTGATTGTATTCATCCATGCCGATACTATGATTACCATGCTGGACAAACTCTTTTTCCATCCCATGAATCTTCTTCATGATTTTTGTATGGAAGTCGACCATGATTATGTGACTGGTGGTCCCGCCTGCACTCAAAGCATCCAAACCCATGCGACCCAATATGTTGTGGATGGATATGTCTTCTCTCTTTATAGTAGGATCCTTCTCGACGATGAGGTCCTTCAGTATGTCGTGGTTGTATTCCATCTATGTATATCTGTTATTCGTTCTTTTTTACAAGTAGTAGTCAGGACAGGATTCGAACCTGTATGATAATGATTTTAAGCAGATACCCAGCCCATTATCTTCTACACTGCAACGTCTACCAATTCCGTCACCTGACTATATCGCTGTCTCTACAAAGGTAAGTAAAATATTATTTAATGCCCAATTCCTTTAGTCTCTTCTCTCTTAGATAGGATTTGTCGAACTCTATCTCCCAATGGTTGAAGTCTATTCCTGATCTGTTGTATGGCTCAACCACCTTATCATCAGTAAACACTACTTTATAGTACCAGTCTTTATGCGAGTGTTGTTTGGAACCCATAAAAATATCTTCGATCGTTCCGTTAATATTATCGGAAAATACGTCTTCGAACGGGTTAAACGAACCTTTGTCCTTTACGACTACTTTATCACCTATCTTGAATTTAGGTGCAGGTAGATCTCTATAAGTTCGTCTAGCAATCTTATGTCTAATCTTTGCGATAAGTATTCTAATTTTTATCATAAGTCTTCTCATACTATGCCAATCTCTTTTAGTCTTTTCTCTCTCGTTCTCTGCACGTCAACCACCCATTCCTCTGCAACTTCCCGAGAAAGCAAAGGGTCTCCATCGAGTGTTGTCCTGTCATGGTACTTCACGAAGTGTTTTAATAGTGCTTCGTATTGTTCTTGCTTGTTCATATTATCTATGGTGTTTGTGCTGCCTATGGTATCTATCCAGCTTCTTCTGCTGGGACCTCGCATATCCGCATCCCTTCGTAGGAGCTGTGGCACATCCCGAAATCAATATCACTATACATAAAATCAATGTTTTCATAATCTCATTTAATTTTCTTTCTCTCTCACTATTAGTATAATCTTCTTCATACTGCTAATATACGAATAATATTTTGATTAGATATGAATAGCTCCAAAAATTAAGAGGTTAGGAAGTTAAGAGGACCCACAGACGAAAAATAATCGTCGTTGGCTGACGCCAAATAAATGTGACCTTCTTGAAATCACCCTTTCGTGTCTACTATATTTACTATCATATATGTTTTATGAGAAGGATATCGATTTGTTTATGTCATCTAGGCTTTGAGCACTTCATTTGTCCATTTTGTTCCATTTCGTCCATCTTCTTCTCTATTGTAAAGACTTTATAGGATTGATACGCGATCATTATCACCAGCGCTATTTTCAAGCACAGATTGAAGTTTATTTTTCTATTCATATAACAAAGATAAGGATTTTTTTTTGACTATTCAATAATAATATATAAACAATAAAAAAAATATTTAAGAATGAAACATATTAAAAAGTTTGAAAGTTTTTCTACTAATGAAGAGATAAGCTTTAAAGGAATCGCAGCAGGTGCAATGATGGCACTTATGACTGCTTGTCACAATGGTGAAGTAAACGGTGAAGCATCAGATGTTTATACAGGTGATATGCTTGTTAAAAGAATCGAGATGGGTGGTGGAAAGCACAACTTTTTCTTAGTACACGGACTTGATAAAGAAGGGAAAGCAGTTGAGTTTGCAACAGACAATCTTACTTTCAACGTAGGAGATTCTATTCACGTCAACTTCGATAGCGAAGAAGCTTATCCTTTAGATGATAGAAGTAATGTAGCAGAAATTGGATCGTAAATATATTATTATTATACTATGAAAGGGACTATATGGTCCCTTTTTTTTATGCCAGCAATAGATCGAGTTTCTTTTCTCTAAAAATGGGTTGTATCCATTTGTCATAAGAGTAAGGTTCGTCTTCTGGACCGAGGTCTCTCATTATCATAGTGTATAGTTCTTCTTTTATTTCTTCGAAGAAGTATAATACTTCTACTTTATAGCTGAGGTCGTGCCAGATTGTCAGCTTACAGAATACGGTTCCGTCATGTATGTTGTACAAGGACAATATTCTGTATGCTCTTTTTAGTTCGTCGAACTTAACATCACGTTGTTTCGCGAACCACAGCATTTCTCTTCCGTGGTATTTCCATCTCATATTCCTAGGTCTTTAAGTCTACTTTCTCTCCATTCTTGCTCGTGTACGAAGTGCGTTGAATCGATGGTGAATTTTAACCCATTGGAGTTTACCACAAGGGTCGGTATTCTCAAGGATCTTCCTGATTCTGTTTCGTAAAAATGCCCTTTCTTGAACAAGACGTAGTCGGTCGATTCGTTTAGTCCGTACCTGTCGTTTTTGTTGTACATCGTCTTTATGCAGTAAACCTTCATCTTGCCACTATCGTCATGCCATGAACCGGATGGTACTGGATCGCGCATCCATATTCTTCTGCTAGTTCATAGTACTTTCTAATGAACTCTTGATGTCTTTCATCGGTGTTCTTGCCGAGCTCAATCTTCTGTCCTTCCAGACCTGCTTTGTGGAGTCCTATCTCTACGCCATGACGGATACCTCTGAACCAGGTTTCCCTCATTTCATTCTTGGTGTATTTGTTCGTGCCGAATATAGAACCAAGTCGAGTGTCCTTTTCTAGGAAGGATCTGTCGTTTAGTTCTTGCTCGTTCATTATACGTTCTATTCTGCTGTCCATTTTAATGTTTTTACAAATATAAGGAATAATTATCATCACTAAGAATATCGTTTAGTCTTTGTGCCCTCCATTCCAAGAGGTCCACGAAAAGCATGCTGTTGTATGTATCCTTTATACCCAAGTCATTTACTATGGTTATTATCTGATATCTTGTCTCGAAATCGTTTGATTCTGTTTCTATTACTTCATAGTTATTTCCTATGGAAATGCCGATGGTGTTGGTACTCCAACCAAGATCTAATGAAGTGCATACTATCTTTCTCATATGGCGAATATATGGATTTATATTTTAATATATAAAAGAAAACAATAATTTTTATGGCGAATGGGATAGGAAGAGTTGGATGGAGAAACTATGTTTCGCCGGTGCCTACGATTTGGAACAACCTAACACACTACTATAGTGGAGACAACACAGCGAACGATTCGAAAGGAACTGCACATGGTACCTTAGTAAACGGTACTTTATATGGTGCTGCTAAAATAAATAATGGATTTGATTTTGATGGAATCAATGACTATATTTCATTTCCTACAAATACATTTAAGCCAACCGGAGATTTCTCAATTTCCTTTTGGTTTTATAAAAAGAATAATAACACGGCTGGTTATATGTCATTTACAGAAATTGGACAATCTTACTGGGGTAATGGTATGTTTGGATATAACTACAACGGAGGATTCGCATTTGAAGTAAATGGTGGTAGGGATATAGTAACTCCTTTCATACCTAATGATACTTGGACACATATCGTGATTACACACAAGGATAGCACAAACTATAAGATATACACAAATGGTGTTTTGGCGACTCCGGTTTCTGGAAATTATGCGAATAGTATTAATACATCAGTTAACCCAAACTTCTCAAGCAATAATATAGCAATGACTATAAATAGTGTTGCGGGTGGTGGATACGTTGGTGCTACCAAAATGGACGAAATCGCATTATTTGATGGTACTGAATTGACTGCGACACAAGTAGCCGAGATATACAACGCAGGGTCAGGGTTACCGTACATAGTAGCTGCACCATCAATAATAACAAGCGGTCTGGTGTTGAACTTAGATGCAAGTAATGCTTTATCTTACTCAGGAACTGGGACAACTTGGACGGATTTATCCGGAAACAATATAAATGGTACACTTATGAATGGTGCTGCATATAGTTCGGCAAACGGTGGAACATTGGTATTGGATGGGGTAAATGATTATATCGCATTCAATCTAGGTAACTACAAAACGATGTTCGGAACTATTACTTCATTTAGCACTTGGGTAAAATATACAAATGTTTCAGGTTATACTGCCATATTTGGTGATTGGAATAGTAGTGGTGCTGATGAAAGCGCGAGATTTGCTTTGAATGGATATGGTAATGTCCCGGGAAAAATCTCGGGATATATTATGTCTAATGGTGGCGGTGGTGATTCATCGACTACTACTATATTGCCGAATGTTTGGTATCACTATTCTATGACTTATGATGGAACGACTCAAAAAATGTATGTGAATGGGGTTCTTGAGGCTCAATCAACACATAGTATAGCTGCAAACGGAACTGGTAAATTTGCGATAGGACGAGGTGGTGATTATAGCGGTCTTTATGCCCCTATTAACATTTCGAATTTCCAAGTATATAACAGAGCTCTTTCATCAACTGAAGTCACACAGAACTTCAATGCTGCAAAAACACGATTCGGTTTATAATACAACTTACAATATTATAAGAAGTGACTCAAAGGTCCCTTTTTTCTTTTAATATATAAAAGAAAACATAAATTTTATGGCAACAATAAACGGAGTCGGAAGAGTTGGATGGCTAAACTATACGGTGCCCGTGACATCGTCCGCACTTTGGATCGGCCTAACCAACTACTACACCGGAGACAGCACCGCGAATGATCTAAAGGGTTCGTCAAACGCGGCATTGACCAATGGCGCTACCTATAGTACCGGTAAAATAAACAATGGCTTTAGCTTTGATGGAGTAAACGACGCGTTGGTTCTGGCATCGAATCCATTGTCGGATTCTAATGCGATTGCCAACGGCCTATACAAATCTTTTTCCATTTCATGCTGGATCAAGCCAACCGCTTTAGGCGGTGGAATATTCAATGCGCAAGATGTCAATGATGGGTTTAGATTAACAACGCTCGATGATGGCAGAATGTTCTATAGAGGATTCTATGGCGCATATGGCAATGACGATATATACACATCCAATTGTTTGGCTATAGGAAATTCATATCACATAGTTGTTGCGCATGAGGATGGTGTTGGCACCAAGATATATTGCAACAATGTTTTGGTTGGCAGCTCCACATCGACTTCCAGGCAATACTATGCCACGTCTGCTCAGTTTAGAATAGGTGGCGATCCTATACATGGATATATGAACAACTTTTATGGAGTAATAGACGAGTTTGGATTATGGAACAGGGCGATCACTTTATCGGAAGTAACGGAGCTATACAACTCTGGCACGGGCAAGCAATATGTTGGATCGATAGTCACCAACGGCTTGGTGTTGAACCTTGACGCGGGCAATATGCTGTCTTATGCAGGCACAGGAACGACATGGACGGATTTGTCAGTGAATGGAAATCATGCGACATTGGTGAATGGTGTCGGATATAGTTCTGTGAATGGTGGATCAATGGTTTTTGATGGTGTGAATGATTATGCGGTTACCACCAATAATATTGGATTGATTTCAAATCAAAGTAGGAGCATTGATGTATGGTTTAAGCTTAATAATTCAACGAGTAGACACGTTCTATGTAGTTGGGGTAGTTATTCTGGAAATTCATTTTTCAATCTTGAAGTAAACCAACTTTTAGGTATAGGTACAAATTTCCCATTTTTCGCAGGGTTCAACAACGATTCTTATGTTGCTCAAACAATACCCGTAGGTGAATGGACAAATATTACACTTACATACAATGGTGGTTCAATAAATTCTTCAAATGGTATTAACTTTTATATAAATGGAATTTTAAAATCGAGTTTATTCCCAAATTGGTCAGCAAACACCTCACTTAATACAACAAATTCAAAATTGTACATTGGGTATGAAGGTGCAGCAAGTAGAAACCCAATGAATGGGAATATATCAAATGCTAAAATTTACAACAAGGCGTTATCGGAATCAGAAGTATTACAAAACTTCAACGCGACAAAATCACGTTTTGGATTATAAAACAATATAAGGGACTCGAAAGGTCCCTTTTTTATTCCAATGTCATTTCTATTAGCTTGTCCCTTACATCTGTGGAATAGTTCACACGGTCTCCCATATCGTAGTATCCTTTGTGTCTAGTACTGCCATCCGACCAGTAGTCTTCCCACCAGCCATGACGTTCTCCATAGATGTAGTGGCCTTTGTGGAAGCACTTGCCGTCGCTCCAGTTGTACTCGAAGTATCCGTGCTCTTTGCCGTTGAGCCAGGTTTCTGTGAAGTGAAGCGTGCCATCGTTGTGATAGCACGTTATCGATCCGTTCTTGACACCATCGACGTTGGTCCAGTTGTCTCGTATGCAGGACATTATCTGATTTCTTCTAGTAGGTCGTATACATCGTTTGAAAGTGCCTCGTACATGTCGCCATCCTCGTCTTCGGATAGGTCCACGATGTCGTTGTCGAGAAGATATTCTAGTGTTTGCTCTACCGCGTCGTCTAAGTCTAACGATTCGTCTAATGTAGAGTTGAACTCTACGATCTTTGCTTTTAGTTGCTTTTCCATAATGTTAGTGTTAGGTTTATACAAATATAAGGATTTAAAATGATCTTATATGGCTTAGTAGGTTTTGAACGAAATAAGTTTCTGCTTGGTGAAAGTCTTTGTCTAATATAGATATTGATTTCTCTAAGGCTCTTTCAAAGATTCTGTTGTAGAATCGTTTTTGATTGTCGTCTTTTAACTTCTCGTTTACCTTGTTGACGTTTTCTCTAATAAGGTCGCATTGTCTGTAGATTCGGTGCAGTGATCCTTTGTTGGATTCTATTATTAGAAGTTCTGCAGATAGTTCTGCCAAGTCTGCCAGTTTTATAAAGCTTTTGTCTTTTAGTATTTCTTCAATCATATTCCGAGTTCTATTAGTTTTTGTTCCCTATAGTATTGCTTATCGATTTTTAGTCTTTTTTCGTCTATTATTTGAGAAATGTGGTATCTGATTAGTCTTGTCTTTTCACCGTTCTCATACCATTGTATTATAACGTTTTGGTTGTGGTCCGATCCTATGATATCCACTATGGTTCCTCTTATGTCTTTGAAGGTTTCTTTCCAAACGTATCTTTCTCCTACTTTCATAGATATCTTTTATATCGTTCTATATCTTCTGCCGGTATTCCTTTGTCGATTAGTTTCTGAATACCAATCAGCTTATCGATTTTTATACTGTCTGCGTTGTATCCGCACTTGCTGCATCTATAGTAAGCTGCTCCGTTCTTGTCGGGCCATTCGTGTTCGCAGTTGGATTGTCTTTCTATTGCGTCCAATGTTGGTTGGAACCTTTCTATTATTGCTTTATTTATGTCGTTCATTGTTCGGGTATTTAGGATTCTCTGAGAAAAAACCGAAGGGAAAAAGCCAAAAAAATTTTTTTTCGCAAGCGAAACATGCTGTTTATTCGTCTCTGGCCTTCGGCGCAAAGAACGAACATAAAGCATCTATCTTTCGCTTAGAAGTTCTCTGAACACGACTTCGGTCGATTCGCCGTCGGGTCTTACGAAGATTAGGTATCTTTTGTTGTTTATGGTTCTTTCTTCTCTCCAGCCAACCTTGTTGTTCTTTACGAGTTCGTATACTTCATCGAGTTCTTTCATATTCCTAGTTTGTTTAGTTTGTTGTCTCTTATCTCTGACTTAGTATAGTAGTTCTCTCTGCCAAAAAAGTTTTTGATGCCGATCAAATCGGTGGCGTTCCCGATGTCGTAGAAAGATTTTTTGTGCTTTGATTTGTTTAGAAGTTTCGAGTATGAGGTGTAGATATACTCTCCGTCTATGAAATGCTCTTTTAGATCGTTCTTTATGGTTTCCGTGTATATCTTTTTGATGTCCCATTCGTCTAATGGTTCGACACCGTAGGTAATGAATCCCACCAATATTATTATAAAAGAGACAATTGAAAGTATTATTTGACCTTCGTAGAACTCTTTTGTTTTAATCAAAGTATCTCCGTTATCTATAAATAGTTTTTGTTCATGGTCGTATTCCAGCACCTGGTTGTATACCTTGTAGTAGTGTGTTTCACCTTCAACTATGTGTCTTTCCACTTCGTAGAACTTTGTTTCTTTTGGAAGTAGTAAGACGGTTATAAACATTACTAAAGAAGTCAAAATTATCATGACTCTTATCCTGTCGACTTTGATGAAGTTGCCTACGATTGATAGTAAGAATCTTGTTCTTTGATTTGTTCTCATTCTACGATTTAATGTGGTTCACGTACTTGCCTATGGCAACTCCTAATATGGCAGCGACTATCGCGACCATTTTTAGTGGCATGAAGTAACCTATACTTAGTTGTATCAAGAATATGATTGTCCATAGTATGATGGGCAGAAGTATTATCGACACTATTGCCGGTTGGTTTTTTATAAAGTCTTTCATGTTATGCGTTTTTGATTCTGTCTATCTCTGCTTGCAGCTTGGCTATTGCGTCCGCCTTTTGTTTTTCTTTCTTTTCTTCTTGTGCGTTTTTGAAGTCTTTGATTTCTTCTTCTGTTGATGTTCGATAAACAACGCCGGTTACCTCTACTTCGTTGTGGTCGCAGTGGTAGTCTATGTTCACGTAGTTGGCTCCTTTGCTTTCGAACTCGTCTAATACTTTTCTAAGTCTTTCAATCGATACCATGCCTCCGTCTCTTTGAAGATATCCAATCTCTTCGTATCTGTCATCTGAATCCCAGTCATATCCGTTTTCGTTTTCTGGTTCTACGTAGAACTCTTCGGTGCCTAGGTCTTGAATAGTGAAATAAAGTGTCGCCATAATATCGTTGTTTTTACAAAGATAATATTTTCTTTTAATATATACTATATGAAATGGATTAAATTGTTCGAAGACTTTAACGGTGATGTATTAGAGGATGCTAAGGATATCCTTAGACTTCAATTAGGTGAACTGGAAGAGATAAACTTTATTGGAGGTGATCTTCAGGTCGAAATGTCTGACTCTTTGAAGAGTCGAATCAAAGTCTACAAACTTTTGGAATCTCCAAATGTCAGAGACCTGACAGCATTCGAAGAACACTTTAATGAAGAAGAGATTGAAGGAGTTTTCTACAACGTCAATCTGGATTGGTATACTGGACAAGTAGCAATCATTGGTATTGGTGAATCTATAGAATCCTTTTTAGGCGAATGGTTGAGAGAGAGATTTTCTAATCTAACAAAGTATACTAGACCCTTCGGTCCCAATGATGAAGGGAAACAGATTTTCTATAGAGAGAGTGGCTTTGGTGTATTCTACTACTATGAGAACGACGGCCAGGACAAATATGCATATATTTCTTTTCAGTCGATATGGGGCTTCTTCAGAACAGTTCTGTGTTTGGAAGAAAGACAGATAAGAACGATAGTTCATGAATGGCTGCTTAAGGACTTCGGTCTTGATTTAGAACCAAAAGTTTGGTAAATATGAAACATATAAAGACATACAAGATTTTCGAGTCGAATCAGATATGGGATCTAGAAGATATTTGTCAAGAGATAAAGGACGAAGGATTTTCTGTTATCATAAAAGGTGTCGAATGGGGCAAGGAACCATCCGTGCTTGGAGAGGCTAAGTTAGATATATCCAATGGAGACAATGGACAGATTAGGAACAACTTCACGATGGTTAAACCTATGAGTGACTTCCTGTTCAGACTTAGAGATTGGGCTAGAGGAGAAGGTTACGTGATATATCCAAAAAGCAACTATGGAGTGCTGCAACTTACGGATGATGGAAGGATACTCGCAACCGGATGTACGTGCACTCCAAGATATCCAAGCTTTACGATGCTTGAAATAAAATTCCTCTTACAACGGTAAATTATGAAACATATAAAGACATACAAGATTTTCGAATCGGTTGAGTTGATAGATCGAGATGACATGGAAGAAATACTTCTTCCTCTAAAGGATATAGGAGTGGAATATGAAATCGGAGGAGAGCAGATTTTAGGAAAGGATTTTGTTTCTTTCGATATAAGCAAATTCAAGGTAAGAGCACTGCATACTATCCCTGATTATTTTGAAAACGGGGTATTCAAGAAAGATGCAGTTTACATGGCATCGTTTGATCCAAGACGAAACACCTATATGATGCTATATCATAATGAAGGGAAAGATGTTTTTCATTCTTCTCATTTAGAGATTATCGGATACAAATGGAAAGATTTACGTGATGAGGTTCTTCACCTTGTTTCTTTTATGCTTGATGAAGGTTACTTCTTTTTCTACAACAACAGTATAAAGATATCCGAAGTTGTAAACCCTAAGGGAAAGGGATTGACATGGATGGAAGAAGATGTTTTAAACAAGACTGCTGGAAAGGGAATAGAGATGCTTGAGTCTTTGAGTCCTGAGGCTAGTATAGCAGAACTAAGGATTTCTTTTGCAAAGAATCTATGAGATATCCAATAACTCTACTGATAACTTTATTTTAATAATATTGGATTTCTATTTTAATATATATAAGAAAATAATAAAATTTTATGACAAATGGAATTGGAAGAGTTGGGTGGAGAAACTATGTGGCACCATTAACATCTTCGATAATAACAAGCGGTTTAGCATTAAACCTTGACGCAGGAAATACACTTTCCTACTCAGGAACAGGAACAACATGGACAGATTTATCTGGAAACAATAGAAATGGTACGCTTACTAATGGTACATCGTATAGTTCGATAAATGGTGGTACGCTGGTGTTTGATGGTGTAAATGATGATGTAAGAATAGCAAATTTGGCAGCAATACTTAATAGTACTAGTAATTTTTCATTGGATATGTGGTTTAGAGTATCAAATCCTTCATCAACATCCAATTCGTTATTTTCTTATGGTGAATCTTATGAATTTAATAAAGACATTCTTCTCTATGTTATAAATTCCAAACTAGGAATACAGGTAAATTCACCTTTTGTGGATGGTGGTATGGATGGTGCAGGTGAAGTCAATTATACATCAACATCATTTTCAAATGTTCAGGTTGTTTATAATGGTACATTAACCGGAAATTCGAATAGATTGAAATTATATCTAAATGGAATAGAACAGACACTTACATATAACTATACGGTACCTTATATAACTGGTGCTGTTGGTGGACAAAACGCCATAGGTTCCTACGCAGTTACGGGTTTTAGGAATCTATTTTTAAATGGAAATATATCGATTGCTAGGCTTTATAATAGATCGCTTACTTCTACGGAAGTATTGCAAAACTTCGATGCGACCAAAACACGTTTTGGATTTACAAACTATACTACCAGAACCGCTGCGTTCGCGACTGCTACGGGTATTACTGATACTACTATCTTAAATGCTTTAAATACATTCGATACTGGATTAATCAGTAATGGATTGGATACTAAAATGAAAGCATTGTATCCTTTCGTTGGTGGGACTGCGAATACTCACAAGTTCAACTTTATGGATGCGAGAGATGTTAACGCTGCATATAGATTACAGTTTAATGGTGGATTTGTTCATAGTTCAACAGGTGCTTTACCAAATGGTACAAATGGTTATGCCAATACTTTCTTAAACACTACGACTAATTTAACGTTGTTGAGCCACTCGTTTGGAGTTTATTCAAGAACTAATTCAACTGCAACAGATATGTGTTATGGTAATTATGATGGTGGTTCGTCAATTCTGGCTCAAAACTTTAAAGGCAATTTTATCAGTGGTCCTGTTGCATCAGGTGTTGTAACATATACCGCAAATCCGTCTACCAGAATGATGATTGGATCTAGAATATCTGGTTTTTTTTCTGCATATAGAAATAATACTTTATTAGGAACGGTAGGCTTAGGAATCGCTAATTTACCTAATAATGATTTTTATTTGTTTGGTAGAAATCAAGCAGGTGGTGGTGCTTTATTATTTAGTAATCATGAATTAGCTTTTGCATTTTTAGGCGATGGATTAACATCAACAGACGTTACTAACTTTACAAATTTAGTAAATACTTTACAAACATCTTTAAGTAGACAAGTATAACATAATCTTTAAAATTCAGAAAGGGGACTCGAAAGGTCCCTTTTTTATTTTAATAAGTCGTTTATTTTGTTATCTCTATTGTCGATAATATACTCCATATAGAGTTCTCTGATATCGTTTAGCTCGTTTATGTTGTCCAAAACGGTGTTGTGAGTCCGTTGGGTGGCAACCCCCGTCTTTAAGAAGACAATGAACTCGTCTAGTTCCGAAAAGCTAAAGTCTTTTGATTCAAAGAAAATGGATTCACTATCATTTAATACAAAATCATATGCTTCTTCGCATGAAATTATTAGATATATGTAGTCCCACCCATCCTTTATGTCGGATATCTTGGAATCTAAATCAAGATTATACCCTTCTAACTGATTCAATAAACCCTGCATCATAGATATTTATGGTTTATTTTTCCTTTGTGAAGATGCATATCGCTATATAGATCCATATAGCGGATGGTATGAAAATGAAGCCTAATCTCCATACGATTGCATCTATATTAGTACGTTCTGCTAATCCACCACATACTCCACCTACGTATTTATTTCTTTTTGATCTATAGAATGTATTCATATCTCTTTCTTTTATAAAACAAAGATAGTGTTTTTTGATGCATCTTCAAAGTAATTTGATATTTTTTATCAATTTTTATTACTTTTTATTATTTGAAATATAATGATTAGTGTAACCACTATCAAAGCTAAGTTGATTACTGGTATCAAGTAGAGTAGTGCGGTCGAGTATGTCTCTGATATTTCCTTCAGGCGTTTCTGCGGTGTCTGTATCGAAGGGTCGAACATGTACTTGTCTATTTCTAAATAGATCATTGCTGTGTAGGATGCGAGGCCCAGTAGGACAGTTCCTATGTATATTGCGAGTATTGTGTTTATCATAAAACAAATATAGATATTATATTCCTAATATTTTCAGTTTTCTATCTCTTTCGAATGAAGGATCTGAAAGTTCTCTTATAGACTTTATTGTTTTCTTGTTTAGCCATTTGGTTATCAATGATCCTTTGAAGAGCCCTATGTATGATTCTCTAATCGTACCCAATGTCATCTCGTCTCCCCTTCCGGTGAAGCCCCACCAATTAAGTTGGTCTTTGTTTTGCCATATGTCTATTTCATATTCAACACCTTCAATTTTTATATTGTATTGGACGATTTTACCAACTTCATTTTTCGAAATTACCTTCACTTTGTTTGCTTTTATAAGTCTGTGCAGTCGCCATCTATTCTTCCAATACTTTGGATGGCCCCAGTATTCGTAGAAAAGCCAAAAGCTGGACATCAGAACCAGCGAGAATGGTATCATCACGAGCGTCCGCATCCAGGTTGTTTTATTATCCGTGGTGAAGTGTGTCATTGTATTCCTATTTTTTCCAATTTTAAATGTCTAAGTCCTATTTTCAGGAGTGGTGTTATGTGTTGGCTTTGGCTTGTATCCAACGTGTCGTAGTTTATTTCTGTTGTGAAGTCCAGAACATACCAACCAGATTGTGATTGAATCAATCCATTTGATTCTATTTCTGAATTTATATACCTCAACACTTTGTTGGTCTTCAGTATATTTTTGAAAGATTCCTTGTTTTCAAAGGGATATTCGTCGATTTTTTTTATTTCATGTTCTAAATCATCGAAGGTTTCGAAGTTCTTGCAGTCCATCAGGCTGTCGCCATTGTAAGAAAGATAGAGGTATCCGTTCATAATAATATATTTTTACAAATATACAGAATAATATATACAATATGAAATTTCTAAAGAAATATAAAGTTTTCGAGTCCGAAGAGTTTGACAACATCAAACTAGAGCTAGAGGATATTCTTCAAGAGATGAAGGACGAGTTCAAGCCAACTTCTAGAAACTACCTGGATCTACCTATCGAGATAAGGCATGAAGAGAGAGGAGAAAAAGATATTATATCTATAAGGATAGGAAAGCATTGGGCAGAACTGTATGATTATTCTCTGAACATGAGAAAGTGTGAAGATACTTTGTTTAGGATAAACGACTACATGGAATCAGAAGGATACCGATTCAAGTCTTTTGCTTGGAACTACGGAGGCGAGCCAAAGTTCTCCTACACCGAGTTCGGTCCAAGAAAGCCTTTCGATGATATACTGAAGGTTGGCGAAACAGTATATGTCGCTTTCTTCTATACAAAAAAGGCAACTATGTGAAAAATACCAGAATATTTAACGAATTTGTCGATTATTTGAATTTTATATAAACGTGCACGTATGGTTCTGTAGGGTCGAACCCGACCTGGTATGCGGTGTGTCCAAGTTCTACCATCTTTGATACGGTCTCGGGTTTTGCGTAGATCGGAACTTGGCATGACGTGTTCCCTCTAGCTCTTGCGTTTTCGATTACCATAAGGCAATATTCTATTTCTTTTTCCATAGAATTATATATTATTCTTTTTGCCTTTGGTTGGTTCGGCTGTCTGTGAAATATAATATATAAAATAAAATTGGATATTTATGGAAACGATAATGGTGTGCGTAGACATAGAATTTCTGGCCAAAGGCATTCTTACTCTTAACAAAAGATATTTGATAGAAGATCATATATCGAACTCTGAGGGAAATAGATATGTTATAACAAAGGACGACGGGGTTAAGGGAGAGTTTAGAATCGATAGGTTTATCACTATAGAAGAATTCAGGATAAGAATGCTGAAAAAATTGGGCATATGAAATCCAACAAATAAGAGACTTTATAATAAATAAAATATGAGAAAATTTTTAACAATATCGGCATTGCTTTTAGCAAATAGCCTATTCGGGCAGCTTGCCCCAGGAAAGTATTCGTACAAAAACGAAGACGCTAGTATAACCTTTACCATATCCGAAGATGGTCAGTTAATCAAAGACTGCGTGATTAAAGGCACAAACGACATATCGCTTGTATCGTTAAGATCCTATAGAAATGCAGGAGAGGGAGAGTTTGTAAAGAACGTTGTAGACCCTACAAAGAAATCGATATACGTAGGTTACTATGCGGTGTCAGGACCTTTCCCATCATATGAGATAAGGGTGCAGGATAGCGCAGACATGATATCCATATCAATAGGCGTCCGGTTAAAGTCTACAAAGCTGATAAGAGAATAGTGAGTTTTGGTATAAAAAAAGGGACCTTTCTGAGTCCCTTCTTTTAATATGTATTATATTTTAGTATCCGTAACGAGATTTGAATTCGTTGAAGTCTGTTAAAACTTCAGCGTCTGTACGAGCTTCATTGTATATTTTCATTTGAGATATTTTTCCGGTCATGACAAAATCCTCACCGTTTGTGTTACCAAGTCGCATTTTAAATAATCCATTATTTGGTACTACTGTTTGTGTGGTAGTTACTTTTAAAACACCATTTATGTATGTTTTAACTGTTGTTCCATCAAATGATACTGTTACATATTTCCATGCTGTTGAACCATCGTTAAACTGAACTGGTTGTATTGCAGAACTAACTGAATTTGTTAATATTGCTCTTAATCCATTATTGTCGTACCATACTAATATACCTCCTCTACTTACAGTATAATTTGAAAATGACCATATAGTACCACTTCCATTGAATTTAACCCAACATAAATAAGTACCTGAGGAAACTGGTTGTATTGCAGTATTGATTCCAAAATCAATATAATCATTAATACCATCAAATACAAACGTTCCACCATCAGCAGAACTATAAGATGTACCATTTACTAATGTACCATTCTGTGTACCTGTTAAGTCAGTTACGGTTGTTCCAGTTCCAGAGTAAGATAGTGTGTTACCAGCATCAATGAAAAATTTAAGAGATGATGGATATGTAGGCGCTGGCGCAGTTACAGGAGCCACTGCCAGTTCTGTCGTCAAATTGTATAGTTCTGTTATTTCAGAATTTGTCAATGCTCTGTCCCATATGTTTAAATCATCTAACAATCCATCACCAAGATAAAGTGTTGGACTATAGAGAGAGTTCCAACTTCCTATTGATGTTTTAATAGGAGTACGTGTATAGCTTGGTAACAATGTTGTATTCTTTGTACTATTTAAAACACCATTTAAAAATATCTCAATTTTAACACCACGAGTATATTTAACAGTTACATGATTCCAATTTGTTCTATAAGGTGCAAAAGAATCTGCTGTAGTTGTTAATGATGCAATAGCTCCATTATTCCAAATATCTACCTCTATACCATTTCCACCATATAATATCATCCAACCACTAGTATATGCATCATTTGCAAAATAACAGTTATGAATAATCATTCTATTTATACCACCATATCCATCTTTACACCAAAACGATACAGTAAAATCCGTATCTAAATTCAACGAATTATCCTGCAATGATATGTAATCATTAATACGGTCAAAGTAGAACGCACCACTTCCCATTTTTGGAGAAGCATTTGCCAACGCGCCGTTTATTAATGTTCCGTTTAAACTACCTACTGAATCGTTCGCGTTTCCGTTCGCGTTCCAAGCATGTATTAAGTTATTGTATAATGTTGATGTTGGTGGTGGTGCTACATAGCTTCTCCACCCAACTCTTCCGACTCCTAGTGCCATAAAATTTTGTTTTTCTTTTATATATTAAAAAAATAATTTTATATTTTGGAATATATCCTTATTTTTGTTGTAAATACAATATATATGAAGAGTTTTATAATAGGCACGGGAATAGTATCTATGTTGGTAGGTATTTTTTTATTAGCAAAAGGATATGAAGGAGGATCAATATTATTGATATTAGGTTGTTTTTCTGCCATAGCAAACAAATAGAATGAGAATAAACTTTAATAAAATAATCTGTATAAATTTGGATGTGGTAAACGCTCAGCAGCTGTTTGCCATTTGTGAGACCTATAAAATTGGTTTTGAAGAGCTTTATAGGAGGAAAACAGAAACCAAAGTATCTAAGTATTGGATTAATGATAGTAAAATCGTCGCATATGTTATTGGTGGATTCTTTTTTATGGGCGATGATTTTAAAACCGTCTCTTTAGAGGATCAGGATACGCTAAAGAAAATGAAGCCAACCAAAACTCCTAAGATGCCAAAGACCGACGCCGAAATCAACAACTATAAAGCCTTTTTATCAGAGGGATATGATATAGGAACCAAGTCGTTAGATTCTAAAATAATATCTATTGCCAAATCATTGGAAAAGGAAGAGGCTAAAATAAATATACCTGTAGTGCTTGAAGTGGATGCCATCTTAGACAAAATAGGAAAATATGGTATGTCTTATATAACCAAAGAAGAGAAAGAATTTCTCGACGATTCTTCCAAATAATATTCTTATCTAAGAGATCTTCTTATCTTTAGTACTAAGTGATGGTCGCTCGGATAGATTTCCTCTATCAAAGGAGTTCCTGGAGCGTAGTGTATCTCGAGCTGGTATATCACCAGGTAAGTATCTCCTGCGTACATTTCCGTTCCCGATTTTTTGAAGTCGAGAAGTAGCTCGTCGAATATGAACTGAGCGAACGGGTCGAATGAGAAGCCTAGTTCCAATTCGTTGCTGGAGATATGGCTTTCGAATACGACTTCTGTGTTCAGCTTGGTGTAGTCGTGCATCCCGTTCGACGGGTCGTAGAGCTTTATCGTCGAATCGTTTAGGTAGACCTTGATGCTGTCCATCATGTTCTTTGTCATACCGCCGATGCAATACTCTATCTCGTATTGGTTCAGTACCTTCTCACCGTGACCACTTTGCAACACCCACGATATTTCGTCGTCTCCCGCCACGTACACAGACTCTTGTGCCATCGCGGACATGGTGAACAGAAGTATAATCAGTATTAGTTTTTTCATAGTCCCAGTTCATTTAGTATCTCTTCTCTTCTGATTGCGACTGCAGACTCTGCTAGTTCTGATTCGAGTATTCTTATTTCTTCTTCTGCGTGGTCTATCATCTGTCGACAATCGATGTCGTCGGAGCCTCCACCATAGACTCGGTCTATATCTTCATAATGCCAAAAGTTTTTGACATACGACTTCAGAGAGGAAAGTTCTTTTTTCTTTTCTCTTCTTTCTTGTCCGCTTATTCTGAATGGGCTTTCGTTCATTCTACAAATATAATTATCTTTTCTATATGTCGTATACTTTCTCGAATTTGTCTTCGAAGTCTTTTAGCTCTCTTGTATAGCACTCGCCATATTCTACATCTTCTCTGGTATAGACGATGCCGGGAACCCATTCCCCAATCTTCATCTTTGTCGCGGATATGACAATATAGATATTACCAGTCTTTATATGCTTGAACCTATCGTTTTTGTTTACCATTTTCGATTTTTTTTTATTCGGACAGATGGCATGATTGCTGAGAGCTTGACATCGATTCGCAATAGTATTCAGACTCGCCATATGTGTTTTTGATCGGATATTTCTTATAGTTCTCCATGGCCTGCGTGCTATAGCATACACATGTATAGGTCTGTGTCTTTTCGCAGGATGCTAGAAATAAAATAAGTAAGATGTATATATTTCTCATTTGCCTATCTTATTTTTTCTTCTCTATACGTGTTGTCTATGATAGAGAATCCTTCTGATTGCTTTGTCAGAACTAAGTCTTTGAATATAGGCATTTTCTCTCCTGCTCTTTCGAAGCAGAAGTTGAGCCACCAGTCTGGAGTATGCCACCCAACGCTGTCTATTCTTTCTAGCCACCAATCTCTGTGCTTTGGATTTATCATGTAGCAGTGTCCTAATGTCATTATATTACCTAAATAAAGATTATCAGAAACTTTTTCTGAAAATTGAACTTGATGATTAGGTGCTTCAAACCTTACAATCTTATAGTCTGTGTTCTCCAAAAGAGCAGCAGCTTCTTCAACTTTTGCTTTGAATTCGTCTGTGTCTTCGACAAGGCAATCGCATTCGCATATGATTGAATAGTCTTTGTCTACGAAAGAAGAAAGTATGGCAGAGACATGTCCTTGCCACGCACCATAGTGTCCAGAGGTCAATCCCCATTCGTTTGGGTTGGGCTTGGTTATCCCAACGATCCAGTCTTTCCTTCCATCGATAACGTTTTCGGTAGGTGGGTATTCCATATATCTTGGATTGACAATCCTGATATATCTATATCCTAATTTAGATAGTGATTCAAAAGAGTCTTTCTCTCTTTGTACTTCTGGCTCAGAAGAAACTTGTATTATCTTTATTTTACTCATCTATCTTTATAGATTGAAAATACGATTTTGTTTTTAAAAACATCTAATTGAAAATACTATATTTATTTTCTATTTTTTTCTTATGGACCAAGATCCAAACCATTCGAAAGTAACAGAGGGTTTGTATCCATTCCTTATACAAAACTCGTCGACTGCCACGTTTACTCCAAACACTCCATGGTAGTTATTGCCATTATAGATATGCTTGTCTTTCCCATTTTCGGCGAATA